>Ga0209057_1000067_pt1 | contig 83873 bp, 68 predicted proteins | sample GraSoiAngelo_146_FD_185903 | JGI IMG/M metagenome (GOLD analysis project Ga0209057, IMG submission 185903) | Grasslands soil microbial communities from the Angelo Coastal Reserve, California, USA - 14_1009_05_30cm (SPAdes) (version 2) | ecosystem: Environmental > Terrestrial > Soil > Grasslands ...
CATCTCGCAACTCGAATTCGCATCACCTTTGGCATTTCTATTCTGTTTATAACGCTACGCCGGCCGTCAGCCTGCGTCAACCTATTCGCCGCCGTAGTGGGCCAGTTCCGATTAGGCGACTGCACAGGAGTTAGCCAAGCAGCCTGTCTAAAATCGGTTGTAAATCCCAGTGGTCCGCGTAAGATGACATTAAATGAAGAGAATGAAGACCTCCTATTCTGCGCTGAGGCTAGTCGCCTTGCTTTGCGTGGCGGTGGTTTTGCTTGCCACTCTTGCTCAGCCCGTAGTGGGTCTCCTCTTTCTCTTCTTAGTCCCGTTTTGGTTCTTTCTTGCCATTGTCGTCGGTGTTGCCCCTCCCCTCGTTCCGGCGGTATGCACTCCTCTTCCATTTCCATCGCTGCCTGTTCTCTCGCCTCGTCCGCCTCCAGTTAGATAACTTCTCGCGTCCGTAACGCCGTCGCAATCCGGTCTGCCGCTGAAACCCTCGTGCGTCGTAGGAGATACACATGTCGGCGCGCAACTTATTATGCAAACTGTTCTTATGCATTGCCCTTGGAGGGCACTCGATCTTCGCCGTCGGAATGAGTCAAGAGAAAATCGAGGAACTTCTACACGCAATGCATCAAACGAGGATCGAAGTAACTATCTCCGATGACGATGAAAAAATCACGCGTCCGGGCCACTTGATTCTCGGTTCTCAAGTAACCCAACTGAACAGCTACCTGTAAACGACGATTCGAATTGAAGTACTTTCAATTGAATTCACGAAGAACTTAGGAGGGATTACAGATGATGCGTCATGCCTTAGTAAAAATAGTATTTGTTGTTCTGTGCTTCGCGCTGCCCGTAAGACCACAGGCCGATTTGATCGATGTCAATTCCCGAAAGGCTGCCCCGGACTTTACTCTTGCCGACTCGAAAGGGACCGCCGTCAAACTGTCCAATTACAGAGATAGGGTAGTGTTGCTGGACTTCTGGGCTACTTGGTGCGAGGGCTGCAAAGTAGAAATTCCTTGGTACATGGAGTTCCAGAAGAAGTACAAAGAGAGCGGACTATCCGTTGTTGGCGTTTCCGTGGATGAGGATGGCTGGAAATCAGTCAAACCGTTCCTGGAAGCGAAGCAAGTCAACTACCCCGTGGTTATCGGCGATTGGGATTTGGCGGGGCGTTTCGGCATTACCGCGTTGCCGGTGACTCTGCTCATAGACCGTAATGGCAAGGTCGCTGACTTACACGTTGGCATGGTGGACAAAGACGCCTTCGATAGAGAGATTCAAATACTGCTCAAAGACAGCGCCGCAAAGGAACCTGCCAAGTGAGACGACTGTTTTCGGTCTTGACCGATGAAAGTGTCGGTGAGCTTAGGACATGAAACTGGGGCGATTGAGAATCGAATCCTGGTCACCCCAGGACTTCAGAAGGGTCAATGCTTCAATCGCCGTAACCGTGCGAGTCTTTGTCGACCGCTACTTTGCCCGCGAAAGAGCGATACACATAAGTAAAATATCCCGCTGCCAGAATGATTCCGATGATCCACCAGGCCAATCCGATCTTCAAGCCGTACTCTCCGGCTTTTGCCGTCGCCACGGTCAACGAGTACACCGGATTCCGCGCAGGCAAAACCATCGGATAAACGCCAAAAACCACACTGGTCAACATGCCTGCCAGATAAGCACACGAAGCGAAGAACGCTTTGCGCTCATCATTTTTTCTCAATTCAAAAATAACGCCTGCGATTCCCGCCACCGCAAGCACCGGGAAAACAAATCCCAGTGGCCACGTCGTAAAGTTTTCTTTCACCTGCGGCTGGATTCGGAACGTCAACGCGGTCACGATCGCCGTGAGCGCCACCACGCCCCACCATGCTCGCCCCGCCACTCTTTTCGCGCGCCTGCTAACTTCCCCGCTGGTCTTCATCTGCACCCACAGCCCGCCGTGCATCATCAGCGCAAGCAAAGCCAACACGCCTACAAGAATGGTGTACCAGTCGAGGATCCCCGTTTCGTCGTCCAGCCGAAAATTAGTCCACAGCGGCTCGAAGAAGTAGCCGCTCGCATCCAGCGGCACACCCCGCACCACATTCCCCAGCGCCGCTCCGAAAAACACCGCCAGCAACAAGCTCGACGTGCAAAACAGAAAGTCCCACAGCGGATCCCACACCGCACTCTGGATGTGATTCCGGAATTCGATGGATGCTCCGCGTAAAATCAGAAGCCAGAGAACGATCATCAGCGGCAAGTAAAACCCGCTGAATGCACTGGCGTAAAGCGCGGGGAACGCGAAATACAAAGTTCCACCCGCCGCCAGCAGCCATACTTCGTTTCCATCCCAGACCGGGCCGATGCTAGCCAAAACTTGCCGCCGCTCTTCATCCGTTTTTGCCGCCAAGAGATGAATCGCCCCGGCGCCCAGATCGAAGCCATCCAGGAGCACGTAAATCGTGATCATGATGGCTACCAGCCAGAACCAGATCGTGCCCATCAGGCGCTCCTTAATCCGCTGCTAGAACGACCGCATCTTCACCTGTCGGACGATTTCCCTGTTCCGGTCCGAGTTCGATCTCGCGATAAATCAGGAACAGCCACAGGATCGCCAGGATCGTGTACATCCCCATGAACCCAATCAGCGTGAACCACGCATTGCCCGCGGCCACGCGCGGAGAGATTCCGCTTGCAGTGCGCATCAATCCGTAAATCAGCCACGGCTGCCGCCCCAGTTCCGCGGTCATCCATCCGGCGGTGTTGGCAATGTAGGGGAGCGGCACACAAACCATCAGCATCCACAGCATCCATCGCGACTCGTACAATTTTCCGCGCCAGTGCAGCAGTGCAGCCAGAACCATCACCGCGATGAAAATCGTCCCGAGCCCCACCATCACGTGGTAGCTATAGTAGAGAAGCACGATCTGGTCCGGCCATTCCGTCTGCGGAAAATCAGCCAAGCCCTTGATGTTCGCGCGCCACTGCCGGTACGTCAGAAAACTCAGCATGTTCGGAACTTCCAGCGGGTTGTCGAGTTTTCTTTTTTCCACGTCCGGCTGCCCGAGAATGGCCAGCGGCGCTCCTTCTTGCGATTCAAACAGCCCTTCCATCGCCGCCAGGGTTGGTTGCTGATTGTACGCAACCAATTTTCCCTGCATGTCCCCGGTAGGGAAGAGTTGCAGGATTGCCGCAGCCGCCCCTACCAAAACTCCTGCCCGCACAAACGTGCGGCCGTAGTTCTCATGCCGCTTCGTCAGCAAATAAAAGGCGCCTACTCCTGCCATGACAAAGCAGCCGGTTTGCACCGCCCCCAGCATGTTGTGTGCGTACTGCCACAGCGCCCACTTGTTTAGCAAGAGCTGCCAGAAGCTCGAAAGTTCGATTTCACCGTGGGCGCCAATCCGGTAACCGGTCGGACGCTGCATCCAAGCGTCCGTTGCAACGATCAGATAACCGGACAGCCACGAACCCAGAAAGACCAGAAATGCTGCCACCCAGTGTCCGATTCGCCCGAGCCGTTTTTCTCCGAAAAGAAACAATCCCAGAAAACTTGATTCCAGAAAAAACGAAAACACTCCCTCCATCGCCAGCGTCTGACCAATCACTCCTCCCGCCGCCTTCGAAAACGCCGCCCAGTTCGTCCCGAACTGGAATTCCATCGGAATTCCCGTCACGACGCCGAGCGCAAAATTGATGCCGAATATCCGCGCCCAGAATCGCGCCGCTCGATTGTAGTGTTCATCTCCGGTTCGCAGCGCCTTGGTCTTCAGGTATACCAGCAGCAGTGCCAGCCCCATCGTCAATTGCGGAAAAATATAGTGAAAGGTGACAGTGAAAGCGAACTGCAGTCGGTGGACGTCCAGTGCCTGTCCCATGTAGTACCTCGTCGCAAAAAGCCTCAGCAATAAGCCAAGACGGCCTCGACGATCTCAAAAGAGCGAGTCCAACAAAATTGCCGAACTATTCTCGCACTTCCGCGACTCCTTGCGTGTCATTTCGGATTTTGGCAGTGAATCGTGGACTTGGATACAATTCAATCCCACATGGCCGACCCCTCGAACACAAACACGCTTCTCTTGGCTCAAACCGTGGCATCTTTTCGCGCTCGGAGCTGCGCTGGGAGCTCGCGATTATTGCGGCCGCCGTCGCTATTCTGTCTATCGCTGTCGCTGCCATCGCTCTTTTCTGTTTTCGTCGCGGGACGCGCGACCTGACGCTGATTTACTTTGGCCTGCTGTGCATTCTTTATGCCGTCAGGGTGTTGGCTTCTTTCTCGTCCTTTCGGTCTATCTTCAACGAGCCGCAGATGTTTTTGGAGCTACGTCAATTGGGTCATCACATGCACAATCATTCTTCCCCTCGGCCTCTTCCTTTACCAACTTTTCGACGAACGCCTCAGAAACTTCTTCCGCTGGCTTCTGGCCGCACAAACGGCCTTCGCGATTTTCGGGATTCTTGCCGCCGCGCTGAGAGTCAGTCTCACTAAGCTCTCCTTCGCGAATAACTTCGTGGTGCTCGGCACGCTCCTGGCCACCGCGCTATTCCTGGTCGCCAATAAATGGCGCCCGGGCCCGCGCCAACGCTTAAGCCGAGAATTCCTCGTCTTTGTCGGCGGTTTTCTCGTTTGGATGCTGTTCGTCGTGCACGCAAATCTCTTGGGCCTTAAGATCCTGAAAGGGCAAAACGTGGAGTTTCTTGGCTTCCTGGTCTTCGTCGCGAGTCTCGGATACATTTCCGCGTACCGAACCTTCGCTAACGAAGAACGACTCATCGCCATCAACAAAGAGTTGGAAATCGCCCGCCGGATTCAGTCTTCCACGCTACCGCAATTCGTCCCCAGTTTCGCAGGACTCGAAATTGCCGCGCGCTACGCACCCATGAGCGCCGTCGCCGGCGATTTCTACGATTTCCTTTGCGTGGACGAAAAGCGCGTCGGCATTCTGGTCGCCGACGTCACTGGACACGGCGTGCCGGCTGCGCTGATCGCCTCCATGCTCAAGGTTGCTTTCGCAAGCCAAGCGGCTCACGCCCACGATCCCGTGCGCGTTCTAACCGGATTGAACGGCGCCCTCTGCGGCAAGTTCGAAGAGCACTTCGTCACCGCTGCTTATCTCTTCGTGGATCTGTATGCTCTACACGGACGGACTCTTCGAAGCCAAGAACGCCGCGCAGGAGGAATTCGGCAAGGCACGCTGCAAAGAATTTCTGGAAACGCAGCTCGGTATCCCTGCCGCCCGTTTTGCTAACTCTCTCTTCGACAACATCGCCGGTTTTTCCGGCCACAACTCCGCCCGCGCACAGGAGGACGACATCACGCTCCTGGTTCTCGACTTTTCAGTAGGACTCTTCGTTCGCCCCTTTTCGGTTCACCTCCAGTTCATCCACAATTCATCCTCGATGCATTGCTCCAGCGCCCTGAACGCGAGAAAGTGCACACCATCGTTGGACAGTACAGGCGTTGTAACAGAAATTAGCGGCCAACCGCTGGGGCCGCACGAATCAGAAGGCTGCCGTGCAAACCAAGCTCAAGGACAACGGTCGCATAGGGCTGTGGGGGTTCCTGGCAGTTGTCGTGATGTCCCAACTCTACGTCTTTGAGGAACTGCTCGCAGTGTTTGCCCTCTTCGCGCTGGGCTTTGCAACGATTGCCATCCTGGTCGCAAGCCTCTACATGCTTCAGCATTGCTGGGAACTGGCCGTGGTGCGACTTGCAGATATTCGCCGGCCGGTCATGAGCGTGGGCCCAGTAAGCCGCGAGAATCAGAAAGCGGCCTAAGAAGCCGAGACGCGTACTCGCCTCAACCAAGTGAAATCGCGCCCGGGCAGATCCACACAACAATTCCTCTATTGCCGCTGTCGTGTCGAGTAGAATCTCACCGTCGTAACAGGCCGGAGGTGCAAATTATGCCCCAGAGCGTCGCAGTTGCCATCGTCCATGGGATTGGGAGGCAGAAAGAAGACTTCGCATCGGCAATAATTCAGCAACTGCGCAACCGTGTGGTGCAGCAGCTCGGGGACGACCCTCAAGAAGCTCCGCGCTTCTTCTACCAGCCAGTCTATTGGGCTCCGGTCCTGCAAAACGAAGAGGACGAACTCTGGAGCCGCCTCCGCAAAGGGGGACGGTTGGGCTGGACCGGGTTGCGCGAGTTCATGGTGGATTTCGCTGCTGACGCCATTGCCTATCAACCCATCGCAGGCAGACGCGATGCCTATGACCGGGTACATGCTGTGTTCGCGGATTCCCTGCGGCGTCTGGCGCAGGAGGCTGGCCCGCATGCCCCTCTATGTGTCATCTCCCACAGCCTCGGCACAGTCATTGCCTGCAATTTCTTCTATGACCTGCAGGCGCACTCCGCTGAGAAACCCTTGATTGCGCCAACTGTGCGCCAAAAGTTGGGAGATGCTCCGCTCGCTTGCGGGGATACATTGACCCTGTTCTATACCATGGGCAGCCCCGTCGCGCTGTGGAGCCTGCGCTACGGCAACTTCGGTAAACCCATATACGTGCCATCAACTAAGTTACACAGTTACTACCCGAATCTTGCTGGCGAATGGGTGAATTTCTATGGCAAAGCGGATGTCATTGGCTATCCGCTGAAGGAACTCAACGCCGATTATCGTGTGGCGGTGACTTCCGATTGTCCGGTCCTTGTTGGGGGCCCGCTTGCATTCTGGAATCCGCTCTCGCACATGGCGTATTTTGGAGATACGGACGTCTTAGGGCCGATCGCTGAAGGTCTGGTTGGCGTCTGGCAGACCATCAATACCGCGCAGGGATAACTAGGCAACCATGGGCGCAAAGGTTTCGGCGCCAACGCGATCAGTGCGATGCCTACGATAATTAGGGCGGGAACATCGCCCAGCAGATGAGCCTGCTCGCCCGTGTTCATCAATGCCTGCATTGCCATGATGCCCGCGTGAACAAGGCTCGACCATGCGGCGAATGCGATGAGGCTGCGATGGTCCGCCGGGCGACGCGAAGCAATCAGCAAGAAGACGCCTAGCGCCGCGTAAACGCCCAAAATCATCTGCAGGTAGTCCGAGTGGCCTGTGTGCCACGACCAGCCGGACGGCCAAACAACGGTGAGCGGATAGATCCCGGCTACGAAGATTAGCCCTACCAGTCTCAGGACGATTTGGAATGCACGCTCTCTGTTCATAGCACTCTCCGTGATGGAATCTGTATTCAATCAAGCTATTATGGATTTCAGAGTTACTCGTAGAATTTCAACGCCATGGCCCCGTGCGTTGCCGCTCCCCCGGCGCGCAGCGCGGCTGCAAGCAGCGTGCTTTCGGTAACTTCCTCGCGCGAGGCGCCCGCGGTCTTTGCGGCTTTTACGTGCGCTTCGATGCAGTAGGGGCATTGCGTCGTGCAGGCAACAGCCAGTGCAATGAGTTCGCGGTATTTCCTCGGAATGGCGCCGTCCTCACGGCCAACGATCTTATCCAGGCCCAGCCAGGCGTTGAATTCTGTGGGCGCGAGTTTGCCCATGTCCTTGAGAAACCGTAGATCCCCGATGTCATGGTAGTGTTCGCTCATTTGCTCCTCCCAGGTGAGCCAACGGTTTTCAAAACAAGTAATTCGCGATTCCCAAGATTAGACGCCTAATAAGGTTGAAATCAGGATGGCGGATATGCCATTGTACATAGGTGATTAGGCCATTTGGCGCTTCGCCACCCGGAGGATAGACATGATGGAGGTCACCGTCCTGTTTCTCGACCAAACTTTCTCGTCTACTGCCATTGGCCCGATGGAGGTCTTCCGTCATGCCGGCACGCTGTGGAACTTCCTCACGGGAAAACGGCAAGTGCCTCGCTTTCGAGTGACCACCGCTTCTGTGGACGGACGTGCGGTCCGCTGCGACGGGCCAATTCACATTCGCCCTCAGGCAGCGCTCGCAGCCATCCGCAAGACCGACCTCATCTTCATTCCGACCACTGGAATAAGTTTGGACGACGTGGTCGAGCGCAACGCTCCGGTTGTGCCTTGGCTGCGGCGCTGGCACAAGCGCGGCGCTGCCATTGCCAGTGTGTGCTCAGGTGTGGGTCTGGTTGCAGCCACCGGCATGCTGGACGGCAAGCGCGCCACCACGCACTGGGGCCTGGCGGAGCGGTTCCGGGAGAAATATCCCAATGTGAAGTGGATGCCGGAGTTGATGGTGACCGAGGACCGCGGCTTCTACTGTGGCGGGGGCGTACACGCCGCACTCGATCTCAGTCTGTATCTTGTGGAGAGATTCTGCGGCCATGATATCGCCGTGCAGACTGCCAAGGCGCTCCTCATCGAGACACGGCGCGCTTGGCAGGCTGGTTTCGCCATCGTCCCCTTGAAGACTGAGCATAGCGATGACAACATCTCCAGCGCGCAGGAGTGGTTGCACCAGAACTTTCACAGCAGCTTCCCCCTCGAGGCCCCAGCCCGGCGCGTGGGCATGAGCCTGCGCAATTTCGTTCGTCGCTTTAAGCAAGCCACCGGAGACAGTCCGTTGCTCTATTTACAGAAGCTGCGAGTCGCCGCCGCCAAGCGGCTGCTCGAAAGCAACCATCGCACCATGCAGGAGATCAGCGGCGCCGTTGGTTATCAAGATGTCGCCTTTTTCCGAGCGCTCTTCCAGCGGCACACCGGCTTCTCCCCTAGCGCATATCGGCAGAGGTTCGGGGCGTAAGAGTGCGCGGTGTTGCCGGACCAGCAATTTCCTAGGTCCGGTGACGCGTTATCGGGACTTAACGGCCAGACTGGAGGCGACTCACTGGCCAGGAACTCCCAGGGCGGCGAAAGCCCTACGCGCCACTAGGCCTTGTCGTCGCGCCGGCTAGTGGACGGAACCTTTTCCAGTATCCGCGGTATTCACTCCTTGTAAGGCCAACTACAGCCGTTTAGGACCATAATTCGGCGATGACTTTGGCTCCCGACGAGGATCTGATGCTCCAAGTGCGCGATGGCGCGGGCGAAACGCTAGGCGTGTTGTTTGATCGCTACCAAACGCCGCTCTTCAATTTCTATTCAAAGCTGACGGGCGACCGAACGCTGAGCGAAGACCTTGTCCAGGAGGTATTCCTCCGTATCCTGAAATACCGCCAGAGCTACCGCCCCGGCACCCCTTTCCGCGCTTGGGTCTACCAGATTGCTCGCAACGCGCGCATCGATCACTTTCGCAAGTTTCCTCGGCAGACCGCTCTCGAGCCGGAAATGCTGCCGCCTGTTCTTCCCACGGATTCTGCGCAGGAGCAGCAGGAAGTCGAACTGTTGCAACGCGCGCTCCAGCAGTTGCCGGAGGAAAAAAGAGAAATCCTGCTTCTGTGCCGCTTTCAAGAACTGAAGTATGAGGAAATTGCCGCTCTTCTCGGCTGCGAACTCAACACCGTCAAAACGCGCATCCACCGGGCCCTGCAGGATTTGCGCAAGGCCTTTCATCAACTCGCGCGCGGCACGATGCTGAAGAAAGCCGAGGCGGCAGCTGCAGAGAGTATTCCTCCCCGAGGAGGTCACCATGAAGTGTGAACACATCGCGGAACTCTTGCCGGACTACCTGCAAGGGCGTTTGAGCGCCGAGCTGCACCACAACGTCGAAGCCCACCTCGAACAGTGCGCGGACTGTAGAGAAGAAGTGGTCATTTGGAGAAAACTCTCGCTTCTGCCCGTCGAACAGCCAGGTCCTGCCTCTCGCGCGCGTTTTGAAGCCATGCTGCAGGCCTACCAAGCGGGTCGTTCGAATCAGCCTGCGGACGACTCGTCGTGGAGAAAACGCGCTTCCGCCTGGAGCTGGAATGTGTTCCATTGGCTTCGCTCACCTCTGGGGGCCGCAGCGTGGAGCGCCGCGCTGCTTGCTATCGGCGTTTACGCGGGTCTTCAGGTGGCTGGTTCCAAATCCCATTCCCAAGACTTCCAAGCAATGCAATCCGAACTCGCGAGCATGAAGCAATTGGTCGTGCTTTCGATGCTGCAGCAGCAATCGGCCAGCGCGCGGCTCGAGGGCGTAACTTGGAGCACGCGCGACCAGCAACTTGATCCGCAGGTGCTTTCCGCTCTCCTTCACACGCTGCGCTACGACGCGAGCGTGGATGTGCGCTTGGCGGCTCTCGATGCTCTCAGCCGCCATGGGCGGCAGCCCCAGGTTCACAAGGGAATTTTGGATTCTCTCCAGCAGCAGCAATCGCCCCTGGTGCAGGTAGCCCTGATCGATCTTTTGCTCGAATGGAGGGATCCCGATGCTGCGCAGCGGCTCCAGGCTCTACAACAAGCCCCGAATCTGAATCCCACGGTGCGACAACGCGTCGAGTGGGCCAAAAGCAAACTGAATTGAGGAGGAGACCATGCGAAACGCGCGCTTTTTCACGGTGTTGACAGTCGGCTGTCTACTTCCCTTTTCCTTGTCTGCCCAGTCCGTGACCATAAAAGTCCCGCAGCCGGCAATAAAAGTCGCCCCGGTTCTTCCCTTGGAGATTCATCTTCCGTCCGTATTCCCAATCACTCTCGACGACTCTGATCGCGACCTGCCAGTGCAGGAGGAGGAGACCATCCAGAAATCTTTTTCGATGGCGGGCGTCCAGCATAAGTCCCTCGAAATTGACAACGTCTGGGGTTCCATCGAAGTCGTGGGCACAAATTCCGACCAGGCGCAACTCACGGTCAAGAAGTCTGTCCGCGCGGAATCCAAGGAAAAGCTCGAACAGGCTCGCAAGGAAGTCACCCTCGACATCACCGAGCAAGCAGGCTCCCTGAAGCTCTATGTGAACGGGCCTTTCCGCTGCAATTGCAAAGATGGATGTGGCCGCCGCGAGTTCGAGGGCTACATCGTCAAGATGGATTTTCAACTCCGCGTTCCCCGCGACATGGACATCAAAGTCAAGACTGTGAATGAGGGGCGCGTTTTGGTGCGGGACATCAGCGGGAGTTTCCTTGTGGGCAATGTCAATGGCGACGTCGAAATGGACAACATTGCCGGTTCCGGGACGGCGCGTACTGTGAATGGTCCTGTCAAGGTTTCCTTTCGCCAGAACCCTCGCGAAAATTCCGATTTCCGCACCATAAACGGCGACGTGGATTTGCGTTTCGCGCCAGGCTTGGCCGCGGATTTTCGCTTCAAGACCTTCAACGGCAGCATCTACAGCGATTTTCCCGTCACCGCGTTGCCGGCGCGCGCCATTCAGGAAGAGCATCATGGCGCGAAGGTAGTTTTTCACGCAGATCGCTATACCGGTGTGCGGGTGAATTCCGGCGGGCCGGAGATCAAGGTGGAAAATCTAAATGGAGAGATTCGTATTCTTGAAAATCATGAATAATCAAACCCAGCGTTTCCCATCCCTCGTTGTGTCTGCTGCAATTCTCTGCGTTTCGTTTGCCGCCGCGCCGGCCCCCGGGCAGACGCAAACGCCATCTGGCGCGGATCGCGTTTCCGTGAACCTCAGTGATCCCGCGCGGCCCGCTTTGGTGAAGGCGAGCCTGGTCAACGGCGGAATTACCATCAAGGGCTATGACGGCAAAGAAGTTGTCGTCGAGGCCCGCGCCCGCAACCGCGAATCGGCGCGCTCCGATTCGACCATGAAGCGCATCCCCGTTTCAGGGACGGGCCTTTCCGTGGAAGAAGAAAACAACGAAGTGCGCATCTCCACCGATTCGTTCATGCGCGCCGTCGACCTATCCATTTCCGTTCCCATTCACACTTCCCTAAAGCTGAGTGCCGTGAACTCCGGCGACATCGTGGTCACTGGCGTGGACGGCGAATTGGACGTCAACGACGTGAACGGCTCCGTCACCCTGAACAACGTCTCCGGCAGCGCCGTCGCGCATGCCTTGAACGGGCGCCTTTTGGCTACTTTTTCGCGCGTGAATCCCCAGAAGCCCATGGCCTTCAGTTCTTTGAACGGCGACATTGACGTTACGTTTCCCCCCGATTTGAAGGCCAACCTTAGCCTTAAGTCCGATCGCGGAGAGATTTTCAGTGATTTCGACGTCCAGGTTCAGGCTTCCACGCCGCAGCAAATCGTCGAGGACGGGCGCGGCCACGGCGGCAAATACCTCGTCAAGATCGACAAGGCCGTCCATGCCACAATCAACGGCGGTGGCCCCGAATTGCAATTTACAAACTTCAATGGCGGTATCTACATCCGCAAAGCTGGCGCCGCGCGGTGATGCCCACGCAGCCTCTCTGGCAACAAACCTCTTCGCCGGCCTGACCACGAAGAGAAGCCAAAGGTAAGGGCCGGTTACATCCACATCTGATTAGGCGGTTCTCAGACAAGGATTCTATCAGTCCAGCACCGGCGGCATGGATGTAGGCGACCAGGATGGAATTCGGTTATCCTTCGGTCATGGACCCGATTATCACAGGCGCGATCCCCGTTTTTCCTGCCGCCGACACGACGGAATCCCTGAATTGGCGGACGGAGATCTGTGGCTTCAAGGAAACTTTTCGCGATGCCACGCCCCCGAACTACACCGGAATCAACCGCGGCGAAGCCTACCTGCACATAGCCGGTATGAGGGACAAAGAACTGGCGCGCAAGGTCGGAGACCAGACCATGGTGCGCATCGCCGTTCAAGGCTTGAGGCCATGTATGCGGAATATCAGAAACACGGCGGAAAAGTGCACCCTAATGGTGCGCTGCAAACCAAGCCCTGGGGCAGGAAAGAGTTCGGCGCGGGTTGACCCCAACGGGGTGTGCGTGACGCTTCAGGAATGAGTGCTTCCCTTGGCCGCCATATCCCCTTCATCGCCCTTGCCCAAGCTCGCTCCTCATCTGCGCGGACGTGCGCTGCTGGAGATGCCGTCCTTGAACAAAGGCACCGCCTTCACCACGCAGGAGCGCCAGGCCCTCGGCCTTGATGGGCTTCTCCCGCCTGTAGTCGAAACCATTGAAGAACAGTCCGCTCGCGCTTACAAAGCTTATCTGCGCAAGCACGACAATCTCGAGCGTCACATTTATCTCCGCCAACTCCAGGACACCAACGAGGTTCTTTTCTACCGCCTTCTTCTCGATCACATCGAGGAGATGCTGCCCATCGTTTACACGCCCGTGGTTGCAGAGGCGTGCCAGGAATTCAGCCACATCTACCGGCGCCCTCGCGGCCTGATTATTTCTTATCCGCTGCGCGACAACATTCGGCAGTTGCTTCAAAATCGCCCCAACAAAGAAGTCAGCGTCATCGTGGTTACCGATGGCGAGCGCATCCTCGGCATTGGAGATCAAGGCGTCGGCGGCCTCGCCATCCCCATCGGAAAACTTGCCCTTTACTCCCTGATTGGCGGCGTTCCTCCGGTGCTAACGCTGCCCGTTGTTCTCGATGTGGGCACCAACAATGAAGAGCGCCTTGCTGATCCCGAATATCTGGGCTGGCGCCACGAGCGCATCACTGGCGATGCCTATGACGATTTTGTCGATCGTTTCGTTCAAGCCCTGAAACAAGAACTGCCCCATACGTTGCTTCAGTGGGAAGATTTCGCGCAGGCCCATGCTCGTCCCATCCTCAACCGCTACCGCGACCAGCTCCTGACCTTCAATGACGATATTCAAGGCACCGCTGCGGTCGCCTGCGGAGCGATCCTTTCTGCCGTCCGTGTTTCCGGCCGCCGCCTTCGCGATCAACAAATCGTTATGCTCGGCGCCGGTTCCGCAGGCGTTGGTGTAGCCGACTTTCTCCGCGAAGCCATGGTTGCCGACGGTCTGTCGGAGCAGGAAGCGCGCTCTCGTTTCTGGCTCATCGATCGCGACGGCTTGCTTCACTCGCAACGCACGGACCTCTCCGCGGAGCAGCGTGTTTACGCGCAGCCGGCGGAGCGCTTGGCAAATTTTCCGCGAAGCGCCGCGAACCATCACGTCGGCCTTAGCGAAGTCATCCATCAGGTCGATGCGACCATTCTCATCGGCCTCTCGACCCTCCCAGGCGCATTCTCCGAATCCATCGTTCGTGAAATGGCATGCAAATGTCCTCGGCCCATCATCCTGCCGCTGTCCAACCCCACGTCCAAGTCCGAAGCCGTCCCCGAGGATTTGATTCGTTGGACCGACGGCCGCGCTCTCGTCGCCACTGGTTCGCCGTTCCCGGATGTCCACTATCAGGGCCGCACCATTCGTATCGCTCAATGCAATAACGTCTACATATTCCCGGCCATGGGCCTCGCTCTTCTTGCCACTCAGGCGCGCCGCGTCACGGACCGCATGTTTCTTGCCGCGGCTCGCTCGCTTGCCGCGCAGTCTCCTGCCATCGCCGATCCGTCCGCGCCCTTGCTGCCGGCGTTGACCAGCCTTCGTCAGGCGGCAATCGAAATCGCTTTCACTGCAGCCGAACAGGCCCAGCGCGATGGGCTTGCTCCCCAGACAACGCCGGAAGCTCTGCGCAACGCCATAACTTCAGCGCAGTGGGCGCCGCAATACTCTTTGTATCTTTAGGCAACGCTGTCCATTCCCGAAAAATTTTTCATCCCGTGAGTACCGGTGCCGCATCCGATGGTATGTTTTGGAGCCATTCCTTTCCGGAGGTCCGTCCGCATGAAATACGACGCCATCATCATCGGCTCCGGCCAGGCCGGCAATCCTCTCGCCTATCGGCTCGCCGACTTGGGGTGGTCTGTGGCGCTCATCGAGAAAAAGCATCTCGGTGGCACGTGCATCAACGTCGGCTGCACGCCCACCAAAACAATGGTCCACCGCGCGCAAGTCGCTCACTATGCGCGAAACGCCGCGCGCTGGGGCGTCAATGCTTCTAATGTCAGCGTCGATCTCGCCAAAATTGTTGCGCAAAAAGACGAAGTCGTTCTCAGCTTTCGCAGCGGTCGGCAGAAACAGATCGACAAGCGCCCCAACCTTCGCCTCTATCACGGCCATGCTCGTTTTGTTGCCCCGCATCAACTCCAAGTCGGAGATGATTTGCCCGAAAGCGAAAAAATCTTCATCAACACTGGCGGCCGCCCGACCGCTCCTGCGATCCCTGGCCTCGATACTGTCTCTTATCTCACCAACGAGTCCGCTATGCAGCTCATGGCTCTCCCCGAGCATCTCCTCATTCTCGGCGGTGGCTACATCGGCCTGGAATTTGGACAAATGTTTCGCCGCTACGGCAGCCGCGTCACCGTTCTTCACACCGGCAAACAAATTGTTTCTCGCGAAGATTCCGAAATTGCCGCCGAGCTGCAGGGAGCCCTGGAAGCCGAAGGTATTCAATTCCTGCTCAACGCTCGCACGACTCGCGTCGAAAGCAAAAACGGCGCTCTCACGGTGTCATTCGAATCGCCTGCAGGTTCATCGAGCGTCACCGGCTCGCATCTCCTGGTCGCCACTGGCCGCCGTCCAAACACCGACGATCTCGGTCTCGACGAGGCTGGCATCGAAACCGACCAGAGCGGCTATATCAAAGTGAACAGCCGCCTCGAGACAAATGTTTCCGGCGTGTGGGCCCTTGGTGATTGCAAAGGAGGCCCGGCATTTACGCACATTTCTTACAATGATTTTCAGATTGTTTACGGCAATTTGGTGGAAGGCAAGAATCTTTCGATTGAAAACCGGCTCGTCCCGTCCTGCGTTTTCACCGATCCGCAGCTCGGTGGTGTCGGCATGACGGAAAAAGAAGCTCGCGCCAAAGGCTTCAAACTAAAAATCGGCAGATGCCCGATGACCTATGTGGCGCGCGCGATCGAGCGCGGCGAAACCGCCGGCCTCATGAAAATTGTCGTCGATGCTTCGAACGATCGAGTGCTCGGCGCTTCCATCCTTGCCTCCGAAGGAGGCGAACTCGTGCAAATCCTCAGCACGCTCATGCTCGCGAAGCAACCGTACACACTCTTGAAAGGCGCTGTCTATATCCATCCCACGCTCGCCGAAGGCTTCTTCTCCCTAATGGAAGACGTCAAGCTAGTCGACTGATCCCGAGGATTTTCTGGTGGGGCTGGGCGGATTCGAACCGCCGACAAGCAGTTTAGGAAACTGCTGCTCTATCCATCTGAGCTACAGCCCCGCTCCTTTATTGTAATACTTCCCGGCCATTTTCGTTCCGTCTGTGTTTGCCCATTGTCAAAGCGATGGCCGCGAAGCTCCGGGCGCCGTAGGCGCCGGATTCGATTTTGTTCTGGGCGCAATCTTGCTGATGCGCAGGCTCCGAAAAATCGTCGGCCAGTATTCCCGCAGCGCGTTGCTGGCGGTGTACAATCCGATCCGTATTCCATAGCGTTGAAACGTGCGGCCCGCCGTTTGTTCTTCCACCGGCAAATAGCTGTTGGCCAGGCTCTCGGCCAGCAGCGGCCCCAGCATTCCCGCCCAATTCGCCGCGTCTTTACCTTCATCCGTGCGCGCCACGACGATGCGGCTCAGCGCGTATCCCACGCGGTGCCCAAACCCGCCGTGCAGCGTTACGAAGTAGCGCGGGTCGCGGTGTAGCGCGGACGAAATGACAAACGTTCCGAAGAAATTCGTCGATGCGGCCGTGGCCATTGAGGTACCAAACCGTTTTCCGTATCCGCCCATTCCCTGGCCATATGCGGCCAGCGAATTCTGCGCCTGGCCGATCCCCGCACCCGCCACGGAACTGAGAAGCCGCGAAGGAGCGATGCTTTCATCCGCGAAAAGTTCGAACTTCTGCTTCGTGCTGAGCGGGCCGGCGCTGGTTGCGATATCGGGAAAGAAAATCGACCGCCGCTCGAGAACTTCGATGGTTGTTTGGACACGATTCTGGCGCTTTTGCGGCGCGCTTTCCTGCTTTGCGACGGGCGCATCGGGAAGGTCTTGTGGCTTCGGCTCTTGCTGGGCCGCCGCCGTTGCGGCGACGCTCACCAGCAATGCCATTAATCGCACAGCCGATGAGGCGGGCCGCATTCCTTCATCCTAACATGAATACAAAGCTCGTTCTTGCTGCCTCTGGTCACACAAACAAATTGCGCGCGGAATTTTCGATGCGCGGCAGGGAGCCACTCCGGCATTCTCACCTACTCAACGACCGCGCGATTCGGAATCCATAGTCCGCGTATTGAAACTCCGGCGGAATGCTGGAACGCGCTGCTGTGCGCGTCACCTTAATGTGATGGCGCCACGAGCCACCCCGCGAAGCCTTGCGCGTGCCGCTCTGCGGCCCTTGCGGATTCCGTTCCGGCGAACGCGCGTAGTAGCCGTCGTCGTACCAGTCGGAGCACCATTCGTGGACGTTGTCGCCCACGTTGTAAAGCCCGTAAGCGTTCGGCTTATACAGTCCCACCGGCTCCGGCCCATGCTTCCAGCGCTTGTCGTAATCGGGAATTGTCTCCGGAGGGGCATCTCCCCACGGATAAAGCAAATTCTCCTCTCCGCCGCGCGCCGCGCGTTCCCATTCGGCTTCCGTCGGCAAACGATAGCGTTTGCCGGTCATTCCGCTCAGCCACTCGCAGTAGTTCGCTGCCTCCTGCCAAGACACGGCAACAACCGGCATGTGCGGATCATTGAAATTCGCATCATTCCAATGCGGAGGTGGAGGGCCATTCGTTGCCGCAAGGAAGCGCGCGTACTCCACGTTCGTCGCCTGGTACACTGCCAGCTCAAACTCAGCCACCCATACCCGATGCACCGGTTTTTCGTCGTCGCGCCCGGTTTCGCATCCCATCGCGAACCAGCCCTCCGGGATGGGCTCCATCATCGGCTCGATCGCTCCCGTTTGGGTTCCACTCATGGACGTGGCCGCCATATGCTCCGATCCAGTCTCGCATGATTGTAGTGGCGCATTGCAAAGAGGAATGGCTAGTCAACAGGGCCCCTAACCCCCACCCGGGTGGTTTTTCGCAAAGAGTGCGGAATTGATTGAAAATAAAACACTTGAATGCTGGCCTGGGCTGATACCCCTGAAGAAGGTAATGTGGCGACATAAAGTCGCCGCTACAAGACGAAAGATGCCGGGCTCTCCCCACAAACCGGGGCAAAGCGCTTCGAAAAGACTCAGGGCGAGCCGGCGCTACACCGATGAAGTGGTCAGCGCGGGCGGCGGAGAGGGCGCTTCGCGGCATGAATCAAGGTGCGTAGGGCTGTATTGACGGACTGCTCGTTAGGGAAATACTCAGCTACGTCCGGTGAAAGAAGTACGAGATTCGTTCCCGCTCGATAGCGCGCGATATACTTGCCACGGACGCCGCCTTTCAATTTAGAAAGGTCGTACTCGCGGCGCAGTTCGTCAGGCCGTCTTCGTTTCTCAGTTTTTTTCTTCATACTGTTTTCGTTCGCGCTGGGTTGTCTTACGACCGCTTATGATCTGAGGCACTCCGATCAACCTAAGGATAGGGCAGGCAGTGTGCCAAGAGAAGAGAGATTCCTCACATGCGCAGGCCGACGCTTTCGCAGGAGCGAAAGCGGAAGAGGAAATCGGCCTGCTGCGTTCGGAATGACAGTGTGGGTGGGGTGGCGCGGCGGGAGAGGGCGCAGCGGTGCTGCGCCCCTACAAAAGAAATAGCGCACAGGCCCGTTCCGCCCGACCTGGCTTGGTCGGTCCGTGCTAACATTATGCCTCCGACCCGATCTGCGCTTGTTCCTACCGGACCGGAGGCTGCCGTGAATAAGACATTGAAGATTGTGCTGATTGTGGTGGCGGTGCTGGTTGTGGTGGTGCTCGTTGCGCCGTTTTTGATCCCCGTGAACCAGTTCCGGCCCATCATTGAAGAGAAAGCTTCCGCGGCGCTGGGACGCAAAGTGCAATTGGGCAACATCAGTCTGTCCCTGATCAGCGGATCGCTTTCCGCGGAAAACCTCTCCATCGGAGACGACCCGAAATTCAGCTCTGTTCCGTTCCTGACGGCCAAGTCGCTGAACGTGGGCCTAGAAATGATGCCGCTGATCCTCTCGAAGACCCTCAACGTCACCGGCGTTACGATTGCCAGCCCCAAAGTGACGCTGTTGCACAATGCCGCCGGGCAGTGGAACTATTCTTCGCTGGGCGCTTCCGCCGCAAAGGCGCAAGCGAAACAGCCGCCCGCGGAAAAACCCTCCGGCGCAGCGGGCGCGGCGGAAGTTTCCATCAAGAAACTTACGCTGAGCGACGGCAGCATCATCGTCGGCTCGACGACTTCCGAGAAGCGCAGCACGTACGACCACGTCAACGTGACGGCTTCGGATGTTTCGCTGACTTCCAAGTTTCCGGTTACGGTCACCGCCGATCTGCCCGCTGGCGGCAAGCTGAAGCTGGACGGCAAGTTCGGCCCGGTGGACCAAGTGGATACTGCGCTTACTCCACTGAATGCCAAGCTCAACGTCACGGACTTGAATCTTGCTTCCACCGGTTTCCTCGATCCTTCCTTGGGGCTCGGCGGCATTGTGGGTCTCGACGCCGACCTTTCGTCGCAAAGCGGCGAAGCGCAGACCAAAGGGAACGCCAAGCTTTCCAAGGCGCTTCTGATCGCCGGTGGTTCAGCGGCTGGAGTTCCTGTGACCGTGAATTTCAGTACGAAGTACAATCTCCGCAAGAACGCCGGCGTGCTGGAACCATCCACACTGAAGATCGGCAATGCGGCGGCGCACCTGTCCGGCACATTTCAGTCGCCTGGGGACGAAACCATCGTCAACGCGAAGGTCGAAGGAGAGAACATGCCCGCACGCGACCTGGAGGCCTTTCTTCCTGCGCTCGGCATCCACCTTCCGAAAGGCGCTTCGGTGGCCGCAGGCGCGCTCAACACAAATCTGAATATAACCGGGCCGACCAACAAACTGATCACTACGGGGACAGTTGGGCTGTACAACGCCAAGCTTGCGGGCTTCGACCTGGGATCGAGGATGTCTACGATTTCCGCGCTGACGGGCCTGAAAACCGGCCAGGATTTGGACATCGAAAAAATCACGACCAATTTGCACATGGCTCCTACCGGGCTGGAAGCGGAGAATTTCCTGGCGGCGATTCCCGCGCTGGGGACGCTGGTTGGGGCGGGCACGCTGGATTCGAAAAATAATCTGGACTTCAAAATGGCAGCCACTCTGGCAAGCACAGCAACGTATTCTTCATCGGGCGGGGCGCCGGCGTCAGGAATCGGGGGCATCCTGGGCGCCATCGGGGGAGGCAAGGGCGGGTGCAAAGGAGCGACCATTCCTTTTCAGATTCATGGCACGACCGCCGAGCCGAAATTTGTTCCCGATATCGGCGGGACCGCTGCAAGCCTGCTCCAGTCGCAGCTTGCCTGCACCGGCGGGACCGCCCCAGGAGCTAATCCGCAGCAACAAATGCAAAATCCAGCCGACGCGATAAACGCGCTGGGAGGATTGTTCAAGAAGAAAAAGCCTTGAGAAAGAGAACTAGAAACTAGAAATCAGAAACTAGAAACCAAGAACTAGAAATTCAAAACGAGAAACAAAAACGGGAAAGCGAATCTTCACTCATAGCGCAGGGCGACGATTGGATCGACACGCATGGCCCTCCGCGTAGGGATCCAGCAAGCCAGCATGGACATGCTAGCGAGCAAGAGCGAAACAGCGGCCAGCGTGAGCGCATCGGTGGGGCTCACTCCGAACAGCAGCGACTGCATGGTTCGAGTCAGCGCGAGCGAACCGGCAATTCCGATGGCTACGCCAATCGCCGTGGTCCACAGCCCCTGGCCGAGCACGAGACGGAGCACGTCGCCACGTGCAGCGCCGAGGGCTATGCGCACGCCGATTTCCCGAGTGCGGCGCGTGACGCTGTAAGCCATGACTCCATAGATGCCCGCTACCGCGAGAAGCAACGCGGCTCCAGCGAACGCCAAGATCAGAGTGAGATTGAACCGCCGCGTGGCCAGCGAAGAAATGAAGACCTGTGCGAACGTGCGGAACTGTGGCGGAACATCCGGATCGACGCTGTGGACGATTTCGCGCGCCGTGGAAATCACGCCTTCTGGCGGCAAACTGGTGCGCATCACGATGGTGAAGAGATCGGATGATTGCGGCCGCTGACGGTAGTTTACGTAAACGGTTGGGCTAGGCGGAGCTTCGAGGCTGTGATTACGGGCGTCGCCGACGATGCCGATGATCGTGAGCAATCGCAGGTCGCCGTCCATGTTGCCGAATTCAATTGTCCTGCCGAGCGGGTCTTCCTTTGGCCAGCGACTTCGCGCAAGAGCGTCGTTGATTAGAGCGACGTGAGGCGCGCTCATCACATCTCGATTATCGAAAAACCGGCCACGCAGAAGCGGAATGGCCAGCACGCGGAAGTAATCTTCGCTGGCCACGCAGTAGTCGGCGTAGCCGGTGATGGACGGATTGTGAAACAGCCGCTCGAAGTCTTCCATGCGCGCGGGTACATCTCGGGGATTGAGAATCACAAAAGTGCCGTCGGCGAGGAATCCATTCACCAGCGGCAACGCGTTGGTACCACCTACAGCTTCGACACCGGGAATAGCACGCAAGCGTTCGAATAAACTGTTGAGCTTGTTGACGTGAAGCGCCTTTGCCGCTTCGTTATCCCCAGGGTGTGTAAATGAAAGGTCCATGGTGACGACGTGCTCGGTGCGAAATCCCGGCTCGACGGAAAGAACGCGGATCAGGCTGCGGCCGAGAAGTCCCGCGCCGACCAGCAGCACCAGCGTAATCGCGAGTTGACCGGCGACGATCGTCTGACCGAATTGGTGCGCGCCCTGACCTCCAATCTGTTCGCGGCCGCCCTCGGCAAGAGCATCGCGGACATCACCTGCGGTAGCGCGAATCGCAGTGAAGGTTCCGAGGGCCGTGGCCATGACGCACGACAAGCCCACAGCAAACAACAGCACGGGCATGTTGACGGAGATGGAGTCGAGGCGCGGCAGATTCCTGGGAGCCAGCGCCAAAAGAACATTCACGCCCCAGCGAGCCGCGAGCCCCCCAGCGATCCCGCTGAGCGCGCAAAGTAAAGCCGACTCGATCAGAAATTGAAAAACCAAGCGGCGCCTATCGGCGCCGAGGGCCGCGCGGATGGCCAGTTCGCGATCACGGCGCGCCGCCTGCGCCAAAAGAAGATTGGCCACATTGGCGCACGCCACCAGCAAGAGAAAACCGACGGCGCCGAGCAAAAGAAGCAACGCGGCGCGCACGTTGGAGGTTATCGCATCTCTCAAGCGGTCGGCCGCGGCGTCAGTCATGTCGATGTCCTGGCCGTATTGCTGCTTCAGCCGATGAGCGATGGCCGAAAATTCGGCGCGCGCTTGCGAGAGTGTTACGCCTTCGCGCAGTCGGCCGAAGATGTGCCAGTTGTGCGCGGTACGGCTGGAGTTGTCCGGCGGATAGAGTTCACGCGGAATCCAGAGGTCGGCTGCATCCGGGAAACGAAAACCTTGCGGCATCACGCCGATGACCGAAAAAACCTTGTGATCCGCGACGGGTTTGAATTTGGAGAGTTCGTTCGAAGCGCCGAGATGCTGCTCCCAATAGGCGTGGCTAACCAACAATACCGGCGCCGCGCCTTCGCGCTGATCTTCCGGGTTGAAACTCCTTCCAAGAAGCGGCGAGACGCCTATCACCTTAAAGAAATCCCGGGAAACTTCGGCGGCAACGGTTCGGATGGGTTCTGTCCCGCCAGTAATAGTCAAAGGTCCGGCGTTGCATTCTGCCAAAGCCGCGAGGGATTGCGAGGCGCTCCGCATGTCTGAGAAATTGGGCTCGGGAAAGTTCATCCGGTGACCCGTGGCATCGAGCTCCCACATCTGGAGGATCTGGTCGGGATTGGGGTAAGGAAGAGGCCGCAGGAGAACGCCATAGACGACGCTGAATATGGCGGTGGTCGCGGCGATGCCGACCACCAAGGTCAGAATGGCAATCGCCGTAAAGCCGGGATTTTTCAGAAGCATGCGAAAAGCAAATCGCAGATCCTGCAGAAGAGTATCGAGAAGAGGAAGTCCCCGGCGGTCGCGAACCATTTCTTTGGTTTGCTCGACGCCGCCAAGTTTCATGAGCGCTTGGCGGCGGGCTTCTGCAGCGTTCATGCCGGCGCGGAGATTGTCTTCAATGTGCAGTTGGAGATGACTGTCCATCTCGGCGTCGAGATCTTTTTCTCGGCGCTGTTTGCGGAAGAGTCCGCCGAATCGCAACAGCCATGCGCGAAATTTATTCATGATGCCTTCTGCCATCCTTCTTTTTTCAAATTCTTACTTCTTACTCCTTACTTCAGGACTTGGAAAACTATTCATAACGCAGCGCCGCCAGGGGATCGACGCGCGTCGCGCGGTGCGCCGGAATGTAGCCGGCGGTGAGCACGGCGGCGAACAAAATGATCGGGACTCCCGCCAACACGACGGGGTCACCGGGGCTCGTGCCGTAGATCAGACCGGCGAGGAAGCGGGCGCCGGCGATCGCGGCCGGCAAGCCAATGGCAAAGGCCGCAGCAGAAATGAGCAAGCCATGCCGCGAGGCCAGCCACAAGATGTCTTCTCGCTGCGCGCCCATGGCGATGCGCACGCCGAACTCGTTAGTTCGTTCGCCCACGGTGTAGGCCATTATCCCGTATATGCCAACGACTGCAACCGCGAGAGCGATGAGCCCAAGGATGCCCATCATCGCCCCGGTATAACCCAGACCCACAGTCGATTCATGGATGGCTACGTCCAGCGGCTTTAGATCGAAGGCAGGCAGTTCAGGATCGATGGACGCGATTCGCGCACGCGTGGCTTGTCCCAATGAAGCGGGATCGCCCACGGTGCGGATGCCAAGGAGGGACGCCGCCTGAGGGGCCTGGGTAAGGGGACGATAAATCGTCGGCGGAGGGACTTGGTTCGTCCAGTCATAGAGCACATCGGCGGTGATACCAACCACGGTTAACCAAGGACCAGAATCGGCCGGCCCGCCAATGCGAATCTGCTTGCCCAGAGCGCTTTCTCCGGGCCAGTAGCGTTGCGCAAGTTTTTGGCTGACAAGGGCGACCGGTTGGGTGGCTTCACGGTCGTCCGAAGTGAATTCACGGCCAGCTAGCAGCGCCACATGCATCAAGCCCAAATACTCGGGACTGATTGTCTGCATGTCGGCCCACGGTGAATGCCGCAGGTCGGGGGCCACACGGCCCAACACTTGGAAATAGCCCCAAATCGCGCCGTTGTTGCTCAGGGGATAGCAACTGAAGGCTGCCACGGATTGCGCCCCAGGAAGGGAACTGAGATCGGCAAGCGCTTTGCGATAGAAGGCGAGGCGCTCCCCAGTTTGCGGATACTTTGAAGCGGGGAGATTCACGCCGAGTATCAAAACACGTTCGGGAGAGTACGCTTCCGCCGAGCCAGTCATCTGGCGAAAGCCTTTGATCAGCAGGGCCGCGCCAACCACCAAGACCAGCGCAACAGCGACTTGCGCGGTGACGAAGGCGCTGCGCAAGCGGCGCGTCCCGCGGCCAACTGTTGCGCCGCGGCCGCCTTCTCTCAAGCCGTCGGTCGTGTGGTGCTTTGAGCTTGCAACCGCGGGCAAAATTCCGGCCAGGATTCCCGAAATCAGCGCGGCGGCCATGGTGAAGAAGAGGGCTCCAGCGTCCAAGCGAATCTTGTCGAAACCGGCCCACAAGCGCACGACGTACGGCGGCATTTTCGATACACAGAGCCACAGGCAAAATTTCGCGAACAGAAGTCCCGCCGCGGCGCCAAGAAGCGCAAGCAGGATGCTTTCCGTCAACATCTGGCGCACGAGCCTCGCGCGGCCAGCGCCAAACGCTTCGCGAATAGCCAGCTCCGAGCGGCGGGAAGAGGCGCGGGTGAACTGCAGGTTGGCAACGTTGGCGCAGGCCACAAGCAAGACGATGCCAACGACGGCGAGCATCAGAACGGTGTAGGCGCGAGTGATGCTGCCCTCGACGTATTCCACCAGTGGCAGAACGTCAAACTGGCGGTCTTTGTTCGTATTCGGGTAGGCGTCAGCAAGCTGGCGCCCGAGCAGAGTCATCTCCGCCCGCGCCGTGGAAAGACTGACATTGTCCTTGAGGCGCGCAACCAGGTGAAGGGAATTGGCGGCACGATTCACTTTTTCCTTTGGGGACAATGCCAGCGGGATCCACAGATCAGTGGGCACAGGGAATTCCACGCTGCGGTCCATCACGCCAATCATCGTGTAGGGCTTGCCGTCAATGTTGACAGTCTTCCCCAACGCGACGGGATCCGCTCCGAACCGGCGCTGCCAGAGCCGGTAACTTAAGATGGCCACTTGATCGTGGCCCGGCTCGTCCTCGCCGATAAGGAACCCGCGGCCCCGCACGGGAGCGACTCCCAAAGCAGTGAAGAAGCCTGCGGTGACTGCCGCGCCGTAAACACGCTCTGGCTCACCAGAGCCGGTCAGATTCATATCGCTTGCGCGATACGCGGCAAGCTGTTCGAAAGACTGGCCTTGGGTCTTGCAGTCCAAATAGTCGGCAGCAGCCACGGGGCTCTTTTGCCCCGTCGTGATGGCGACCAGACGGTGGAGATTGGGCAAAGAAAGCGGCCGCACCAAGAAAGCCTCGGCGAGGCTGAAGACAGCGGTATTCACGCCAATGCCGAGAGCCAAAGTCAGCACCGCGACAAAGGTAAAGCCGGGGTTCTTGAGCAGCATGCGAACGCCGTAACGGATGTCTTGCAGAAGAGATTCGAGAAGAGGCAAGGCGCGGCGATCACGAACCATTTCTTTGGTTTGCTCGACGCCGCCGAGTTTGATCAAGGCTTGCCGCTGGGCTTCTGCGCGGCTCATGCCGGCGTGGAGATTGTCTTCGATGTGCAACTGGAGATGGCTGTCCATTTCGGCTGAGAGATCGCGGTCTCGCCGTTCCTTTTGAAATAATTCGCCGAGCCGGAACAGCCATGCACGAAATCTATTCATATCGCCCTCTGCCACTCGCGACTTCACCTACCAACTTTCTTTCTCCAACATAAGAAAATCATTCAGAGCGCAGCGCCACGATGGGATCGACGCGCATAGCCCGCCGCGCGGGGAAGTAGCAAGCCAGCAGCGCAACACAACCAAGAAGCAAAGTGACGCACACAAAAGTAAGCGGGTCGGCGGGCTGTACGCCGTAAAGCAAGCTGGTCATGAGCCGCGTCAGCGCAAAGGCCCCTGCGACTCCGAGAATCACACCGAGTGCCGCGTACCCCACGCCTTGGCCCAGCAGCAGGCGCACAACTTCCCCACGCTGCGCACCCAGGGCGACGCGGATACCGATTTCGCGTGTTCGTTGTGCCACGCTGTACGCCATAACGCCATAAATTCCTACCGCCGCCAGCAGCAGCGCGAGCGCGGCGAATAAACCAAACAGCGATAAGTTGAACCGCTGTGGCGCCACGGAAATGCTGCGCACCTGCTCCAAGCTGCGCAGCCGCGACACGGGCAGATTCGGATCCACTTCGCGCATCGCGGCACGAATTGAAGAAGCAATATTCATAGCATCTCCATTCGCGCGCACCACCCAGTCGCGGAGCAGGTAATTCGAATCGTCGGCTTGCGAAATGGGGAGGTACATAGTCGGCCGCGGCGGCGTAAGTACATCGAATTCGCGAATATCGCCGACGACTCCTGCAATGGTCCACCATGGATATGGATCGTCGGCGGTGCCAAGTTTGATGCGCTTTCTGAGCGGATCTTCGCCGGGCCAATAGGTTCGGGCCATGGCTTCGTTAATGATGACGACGCGCTGGGCTTGCGGGGTGTCTTGCCAGGAAAAATCTCTTCCGCTGCGCAGAGGAATCTGGAGGGATGCGAAATATCCTGGAGTCACAGCGTCGTAACCGGCCATCGGGATTTGTCCGGCAGACGGCGGGATGCGGCCCTCGATGGAAAAGCCTTTGCTGCCACGAGAATTAGTCAGCGGAATGAAACTTACGGCCGCGGCGGACTTCACTCCAGGCAGTGCTTGGATGTGCTTGATGGCTTGCTGGTAAAACGCCGTGCGCCCCGCCAACTGCGAATATTTTTCTCCGCGAGGAATCACACGAAACGTAAGGACACCGCGTGGCTGGAAACCGAGCGGCACGCTCTCCAGGATTAGGAAACTGCGAAGGAGGAGCCCGGCACCGATCACCACGACGACGCCGAGCGCGGTCTCGAGAATTACGAGCAGATTGCGCGTTCGCAAGCGCGCGCCGCCTGCAGACTCGCGCGTACCTTCCTTCAAAGAATCATTGACGTTGCCGCGCGCAGCATGAAGCGCGGGCAGCACGCCGAAAATAAAGCCCGCAAGAAGAGAAATCGCCAGGCTGAAGACAAAAACCGAAGCGTCTACCTGGATTTCGTCCAGGCGTGGGATGTGCGGCGGGCTCAGCAGTTTGAGCGCGAGGATTCCCCATCGGGCAAACACTAGACCGAGCACGCAGCCCAATACGGCGAGCAGCGCGCTTTCCGTCAATAGCTGGCGAAGAATTCTCGTCCTGCCTGCCCCCAGGGCGATTCGAATCCCGATTTCACGATGGCGTGCCGATGCGCGCCCCAGTAGCAGGCTGGCGACGTTGGCGCAAACGATCAGCAAGACGAATCCTACCGCACCAAAAAGAGTAACCAATACCGGACGCACTGGGCCGGCGATTTCTTCGAAGAGCGGGACCACATTCGCCTTGACGCCGGTATTGGTGTCCGGATAGAGCTCCGTGAGATGCTGCGCGATCCGATTTAATTCGCCTTGCGCTTGCGCAGCCGTCACAAGCTGTTTGAGCCGCGCGGTGACGAGCAGATTGTGGCTCCCATGATTGGCGAGGTCCTGGGGAGTCAGGGCGATAGGCACCCAAAGCTGGTCGTCTGGATCAGGGAAATGAAAAGCCGGCGGCATGACGCCGACGACGGCATAGCTCTCGCCATCGAGCAGAATGGTTGTGCCCAGAATTTGCGCATCCGAGCCAAAGCGGCTCTTCCACAAACCGTCGCTCATCACCACGACATGCTGGCCAGCGGGCTGGTCGTCCTCTGCTGTAAAGACGCGGCCAATGGCGGCATTCAACTGCAAAACGGAGAACAGGCTTGCGGAAACTTGCTCGCCTTCGACGCGTACCGGCTCGCCCGAGCCAGTAAGATTAAAACTGCGGTTGCGGTAGGCCCCGATATTCTCGAAAACGGTATTTTGATTTTTCCAGTCAGAAAAATTGCCAGGTGATGGATTGTTCTCATCATTCTGATAATTTGGCAAGAAGACTTTTTCCCATACCATCACCAGGCGGTGCGATTCGGGATAAGGCAGCGGTTTGAGGAGCACGGCATGAACCACAGAGAAGATGGCAGCGTTCGCTCCCACGCCGAGAGCAAGAGTGAGAACGACAACAGCGGTGAAGCCGGGATTCTTGCGCAGCATGCGAACGCCGTAGCGGGTGTCTTGCAGGAGCATCTCCAAAATGGGCAGGCTGCGGCCGTCGCGAACAGATTCTTTGGTTTGTTCGATGCCGCCGAGTTTGATGAGGGCCTGGCGGCGGGCTTCTGCGGGGCTCATGCCGGCGCGGAGATTGTCTTCGATATGCATTTGGAGATGGCTGTCCATCTCCGCAGAGAAATCCCGGTCTCGGCGCTGTTTGCGGAAGAGTCCGCCGAATCGCAACAGCCATGCGCGAAGTTTATTCATGACGCCCTCTGCCACTCGCGACTTCACCCACCAACTTTCTTCAACATAAGAAAATCATTCATAGCGCAGAGCCACGATGGGATCGACGCGCATTGCGCGACGAGCGGGGACCCAACAAGCCAGGCAACCCACGATTAGAATCAACGCGGCGCCTCCGGCAAATGTCCAAGGATCGCTGGACTTTACGCCGTACAACTCGCTGGCGATGACGCGAACCGCGCCGAACGCTCCAGCGGCACCGATGGCGGCTCCGCACGCCACGAGAGTCAATCCCTGACGCAGGACCATGCGCAGCACGTCGGCGCGCGCTGCGCCCAACGCCATGCGCACGCCGATTTCCTGCGTGCGGCGCGCCACGGAATAGGAAACGACGCCATAAACTCCCAGCAGAGCCAACGTCAGGCCCACACCCGCAAATACGCCAAGCAGCGCCGTGTGCATGCGCTGATCGCCGACGGATTCCGCAATCGTCTCCGTCAAGGTCATCACATGCCGAACAGGTTGGTCGGGATAGCTGGCCCAGATTTGCCGCGAAATCGTGCCCGCCAGGGCATCGGGATTTGCTTGCGTGCGGACGATCAGATGATGCGATCCAACGCCCCACTGGAAAAGAGCAAGGTAGAATTCCGGACTGGCCTCATCCTGTATTCCAACATCCCGGGCATTCGCGACGACGCCGACAATCTCATTCCATTGCGGAGTTCCCTTGCCGTCCATGGACACGCTAAACCGTTTTCCAACGATGTCCAGCGTGCCCCAATATTTTCGGGCCATCGCTTCATTCACCATGACGACTTTTTGCGTGCCTTGCTGGTCCTGCTCGTCGAACTCACGGCCTCGCACGAGAGAAATGCCTAGCATGTGAAAGTAGTCCGGCGAGATATATCGCGCGATGACGCTCTCCGTAACCGCCGATTGTTCGGGGAGCGCGCCTTCCAGTTGCAAACCGGAGTGCTCGTACATCATTCCATTCAAGATGCCGTGATCGGAAGCTACAACGTCTTGCACTCCCGGCAGGCGGCGAACCTGCGCAAGCATATCTTTCAAACGCACGATCTGGCCGGTGGCGCTCGACTCCGAATCTTTCTGGTTCCACTGCGACGGCTGCGGCAAGTCAAAGGTGAGAAGATGGTCGGTGCGGAAGCCTGGATTCTGGTGCAGCAAATGGGCCAGCGTTTGCATCATGAGCGTCGAGCCAATCAGCAGAATGAAAGCGAGGGCCACTTCCACGACAACGAGCGCGCTGCCAAATCGTGAAGTGCCGCTGACACTTCCCGCGGTCCCTTCTTTCAGGGCTTCGCTCGGAGCCATGCGCGCGGCACGACGCGCCGGAGCGAGACCGAAGACAACGCCTGATACCAGAGAACTCGCCAGTGCGAACCACAGTAAAGTCCAATCCGGCGTTATTTCGGCGAGCCGCGGCGTGCCGCTTGGCGCAATCGCGCGAAAAACCCCCACTATGCCGGCAGCCAGGGCAATTCCTACTGTGCCGCCGAGCAATGCCAGGAGGCAGCTTTCGACCAGGCCTTGCCGCTGCAATCTGCCCGGCGATGCACCCAGCGCGGCGCGAACGGCCATTTCACGGTTTCTGCCCCAGCCGCGCGCCATCAGCAGACTCGTCAGGTTTGCACAAGCGATAAGCAGCACGAAGGTGGCCGCCGCCAGCAAGACTAGGTAACTTTGCTGCGCATCGTGCACGCGGCTCTCGAGGAGCGGCTCCGCGGAGAGCTTATATCCCTTGCCAAGAGCAGGGTCTAATTTCGCAATACGCTGCCCGATTGCGCCCAGTACCGCTTGCAGCGTTTCGAGTTTTTCTCCTTTTCGCAACTTGCCGAGCACTTGAAATCTGAAGAACTTTTGATTCTGCTCGATTTCCGGCGTAAGCGAGAGCGGCAACCAGACTTCGGATCTTTCCGGAAACGCAAATCCTTGCGCCGCAACTCCAATGATGGTGTAGACCTCTTTGTCCAGAATCAGTTTTCGCCCAATCACGCTTGAATCTGTTGCAAAACGAGTGCGCCAGAATGCATCACTGATGACCGCCAGGCGATCTTGTCCGGGCTTGTGATCCTGTTCCGAAAGCAGGCGCCCTTGCTCCGCGGTTCCTCCAAGTTCTTCGAAGAATCCGTTGGATACGCCCGTCACGCGAAGTACTTCCGGCTGGTCCACACCGGTCAACGTCCTGTCTGTCGCCCAGTACGCCGCGGTCTCCTCCAAGAGAGTGGATTGCCCGCGAACTTCCTGGAAAGCCGGCCAGGTCAGCGGGAGCGTAAAGTTGGGGAACATGGCTGTTTTGGTGTGAAAGGTGACGATGCGCGATGAATCTTTGTACGGAAGCGGGCGCAGCACCACGGCATTCACGATGCTGAAAATGGCGGTGTTCGCGCCGATGCCGAGGGCCAGCGTGAGGGCAGCGACGGCGGTGAAGCCAGGATTTTTTCGCAGCATGCGGAAGGCGAAGCGCAGGTCCTGGAAGAATGTTTCGAGAAGAGGAAGTCCGCGCCGCTCGCGACAGATTTCCTTGGTTTGTTCGATGCCACCGAGCTTGATCAGCGCTTGCCGACGTGCTTCTGCGAGACTCATGCCGGCGCGCAGGTTGTCTTCGAGGTGCATCGTGAGATGGGTTTCCATCTCCGCGGAGAGATCGCGATCACGCCGGTCTTTGCGAAAGAGGCCGGCGAGTCGGAAGAAGAACGCGCGCAGTTGCCTCATGCGGATTCCTTTCCAGGAGACAGGAAGCGCGCCAGGATTTCCGTGGTCTGCTCCCATTCTCGCGCTTCCTTCTCGAGTTGCTTGCGACCGGCGCGCGTCAGCTTGTAGTACTTGGCTTTGCGATTGTTATCCGATGTACCCCATTCGGAGGAGATGTAGCCTTCCTGCTCCAGCTTTAGCAGAGCGGGGTACAGCGTTCCATAGTTCACGGCCAGCAGATCGCCGCTGGTCTGCTCGATGCGGCGCGCGATGCCGTACCCGTGCAACGGCCCCAGGGCCTGCAGCGTTTTCAGCACCATCAAAGCCAGCGTTCCCTGCCAGACGTCCGCTCGTTCGCCCATCGTTCCTCCTGTAGCTCCTATGGGGTGCCCATATCTATATGCTACAGGTCCTATGGGAATGCAATAGAAGAAACGAAAGACCCCGGCATTTTGTTTCCGGGTGTTTCAAATTTTCTTGGGCTCCTCCCTTCTTGACTCTTCCGAAACTTCCCACTAGCCTCATCCGTCTACCTTTACGGTTGCCGGGGGATGGTTGTCCTTTCAAAGCCTTCACGAGGAGTCTTGCATGCGTTCAAACCTGATTCTCAGGGGTGTGTCAGCGGTCTGTTTCACGGCGCTATCGGCGCTCTCCTGTGCTACGCCGCCTGTTCAGGCGCAAGGAGGCGAGCCGCAATACTTCGCCATTCGCGGCGCCAAAGTCGTTCCCGTTTCCGGGCCGCCGATGGAGAACGCGACGATCGTTGTCTCTCGCGGCCTCATCACGGCACTCGGAAAGGACGTCGCCATTCCGCCCGAGGCTTGGGTCGTCGAAGGGAAGGGTCTTACCGTTTACCCGGGGCTGATTGATTCTTTTACCGATGTAGGGCTTCCAGCCGCGCCACCAGCGAGCGGCGAAGGCGGTCCGCGTCGCCCACAAGAGGGTGCGCACGGTCCTGAGGACCGGCCGTACTCCACTCCGTGGCGAAGCGGGGCGGACGAAGCCAGCCTAAGCGACAAGCGCATCGAAACCTGGCGCAGCGGAGGATTCACCACGGTTGTTTCCTCGCCGAAAGGAGGAATTTTCCAAGGGCAGGCGGCGGTACTGAATCTGGCGGGTGAACGTGCGGGGGATCTGGTGGTGAAATCGCCGGTGGCGATTCCGGTCACATTCCAGACTTCGGGTGGATTTGGCGGCGGATTTCCGAGCTCGATCATGGGCACGCTGGCGTACATTCATCAGGTCTGGCTGGACACGGAGTGGAGCGTCAAAGCGCAGGCTACGTATGAAAAAAATCCGCGCAGCGTCGCGAGGCCGCGTTATGACCGCACCGAGGCCGCGCTTGCCGAAGCGCTGGAAGATCACGCGCTGATTTTGATTCCCGCGAACAATTCCATACAACTCCGCCGCGCGCTCGAACTGGTGGACCGCTGGAGTGTGAAGGGGGCAACTTACGCCATTTACGGCGGCCAGATGGGCTATGAAGTTGCTTCGGAAATTGCCGCGAAAAAGCTTCCCGTGCTGGTGAACCTGAAGTGGCCGGAAGCGGAGAAAGACGCCGATCCCGAGGACAAGCCTTCGCTGCGGATGCTGCGGTTCCGCGATCGCGCACCGTCTTCGCCAGCGGCGCTTGCCAAAGCGGGCGTCAAGTTTGCGTTCTATTCCGGCGGCATCACGGCGCCGAAGGACATCCTCAAAGCCGTGAAAAAATCGATCGACGTAGGCCTCGCGCCGGATACTGCCCTTCGCGCGCTGACGCTTTCCGCGGCGGAAATCTTCGGCGTTTCCGACCGCCTGGGCTCCGTCGAAAACGGGAAAATCGCCAACCTTGTGGTCACCGATGGCGACCTCTTCGAGGAAAAAACGAAAATCAAAATGGTCTTCGTTGACGGCCGGAGATTTGAAATTCGCGAGCCAGAAAAACCGAAAGAGCCGCCGAAAGGCGACATCACTGGAAAATGGAAGCTCTCCTATTCCACGCCCGACGGGGGGCCCGAGGAATCTACCGCTGATCTCACGATGGAGAAAGACGGCACGATCTCCGGCACCATCACTAGCCACCGTGGCACGGCCTCGATTATCAGCGGCTACCTGAGCGTGGACAAATTCAGCTTCACCATCAACACCCCGATTGAGGGATCTCCCGCGGACGTCATTTTCTCCGGCACGTTCGATGGGACATCCTTGAAGGGCACCATCCGCGTGCAAGATTTTTCGCTGGAGTTCACCGGTGTTAAACCCACGAACGCTACCCGTGCAGCGGCAGCGTATGGGGGTGCCCGGTGAAGGGCTCAACTGGATTTTTCATCCACGCAAAGGACCTCCGATTTCGCAACCTCCTTTTTTTCCTTTGCCTCCCGCTGGCGGCGTCTGCTGCGCCGCCGGACGCGCCCAGCGTCATTGTGATTCGAAACGCCACCATCCTCACTGTCTCGCATGGAAACATCGAGCACGGCTCGATCCTTATTAAGGATGGGAAAATCGCCGAAGTCGGCCAGTCCGTTAGCGCGCCGAAAGACGCTCAGGTGATTGATGCTGCGGGGCAGTTCGTTATTCCCGGCATTATCGATTGCCATTCGCACATCGCCGCGGAAAGCATCAACGAGGGCAGCGTTTCCGTATCCTCGATGGTGAACATGGCGGAAATCTTGAATCCCGAGGACATCGATATTTATCGCGATCTGGCCGGGGGAGTCACGTCGGCGAATATTCTTCACGGCTCCGCTAACGCCATCGGCGGACAGACCCTGGTTATCAAGCTGCGTTGGGGCCAGCCTGCGGCGAAGCTGCCATTTGAAGGCGCACTTCCCGGCATCAAGTTCGCGCTGGGAGAAAACCCGAAGCGCTCGAATTTCAGTGTCCCAGGCCAACCCCGGCGGTATCCCGCGACACGCATGGGCGTCGAAGAGACCATTCGCGGCGCGTTTAGCGAAGCTCGCGATTACAAGAAAGCGTGGGACGAATACAACAAGCGCATCGGTGCCGGCGAAAAAAATCTCATCGCGCCGCGGCACGATCTGCGGCTTGAGCCGCTTGTCGAAGTGCTGGAAGGCAAGCGCTACGTACACTCGCACTGCTACCGCGAAGATGAAATCCTGATGCTGCTTCGCGTCGCGAAGGAGTTCGGCTTCAGAGTTCGGACCTTCCAGCACGTTCTCGAAGGCTACAAAGTCGCGGATGAGCTGGCTGCTGCGGGCGTCGGTGCTTCCACTTTTTCGGATTGGTGGGCGTATAAAGTCGAGGCCTACGATGCGATTCCGTATAACGCGGCGCTGATGACACAGCGCGGCGTGATCGTCTCCATCAATTCCGACGACGCCGAAGAAGCCACGCACCTGAATCAGGAAGCCGCCAAGAGCATGAAGTACGGCGGGCTTTCGCACGACGAAGCGCTGAAAATGGTCACGCTGAATCCCGCCATGCAGCTTGGCATTGACAAGCGGGTTGGCACGATTGACGTCGGGAAAGATGCCGACCTCGCGATTTACAATCGCGATCCGCTAAGCGCTTACGCTGTGGTGCAGAAAACGTTGATCGATGGGCGCATTTACTTCGACCTTCAGCGCGACATCGCGGAACGCGCAGAGCGCGAAAAAGAGAAGAAAGCGCTGATCGACAAATTCAAGAAAGCAGCGGAGAAGAAGCCGGAAGAGAAAAAGCCCGATGCCGCCAGTCAAAAACCCGGCGAGAAGAAACCCGAAGAGAAAAAACCGGAAGTAAAGAAGCCGGAAGAAAAGCCCAGGCCGCCTCAATCGGGCGGCACGGACGCTGGCTCGGCCGTTACTCTCGGGGGTGCGCTGTGAGGACCGCCGCCCTCGCTTTTCGAATCGCACTAATTCTCGTCATCACTTCCGCAGTGCCTGCTATCGCAAGCGCGCAAGCCCAACCCTCCAACACCTATGCGATCACTCACGCGAAGATCTTCACGCTTGCGGGAAACCCCATCGAAGACGGCACGGTTGTCTTTCGCGAGGGAAAAATCATGGCCGTTGGTGCAGGCATTGACATCCCAGCGGGCGCGCAGGTCAAGGACGCAAAGGGATTGCAGGTCTATCCGGGGATGTTCGACTCGATCACTCAGATGGGACTGCGGGAGATTGGCGCCGTCAGCGCCACTGTCGATTCGACGGAGACGGGAAGCTACAATCCGGACGTTATTGCGGCCACGGCCGTATCTCCCTCCAGCGAACACATTCCCGTCACGCGCGCGGCGGGCATCACGGAAGTTCTGGCCGTTCCCGGCAGCGGCGGATTTGATTCCGGCGGATCGAACGGCATTATCGGCGGCCAGGCCTCCGCGATCCACCTGGCCGGGTGGGTCATCGATGAAATGCTCATCAAAAAGAGCGCGGCGATGGTACTCCGGTGGCCAGAGATTGAGACGCAAACGTTCGATTTCGCGACTTTCTCGCGCAAGGAAAAACCATATAGTGAGGCCAAGCAGGAGTACGACAAGCAGGTGAATGAAATCACCGACTGGCTGGAGCGCGCCCGCCACTACGCCCAGGTTATGGAAAAAAGTTCGCCTGCGAAATACGATCGCGACGTGAAGCTCGAAGCGCTTGCGCCGGTTGTTCGCCGCGAGCTGCCCGTCCTGGTGTTTGCCGATCGCGCGCGAGAGATTCGCAACGCGGTTGAGTTCTGCGACAAGCAGGAGCTGAGGATGATCCTCGCCGGCGGAGCCGAGGCCTACAAGGTTAAGGACCTTCTCCGCTCGAAAGGCGTGCCCGTTATCTTGCGCCCCATGCTGACGCTTCCGCCCGATGAGGATGATCCTTACGATCGATTGCTCTCGCAGCCCGCGGAGCTGGCTGCTGCCGGCGTGAAGTTCGCCATCGCCAGCTTTGACAATTCTTTTGCCCGGCGATTGGGACAAAACGCAGCCAACGCCGTCGCGCACGGCCTGCCGTATGACGAGGCGCTTAGGGCCGTGACGATTTATCCAGCGCAGATTTTCGGCCTCGGTGATCAGATCGGAACCATCGAGCCGGGCAAGCTCGCCAACCTCATTGTCACCAACGGCGACCCGCTGGAACTGACCACCGACGTGAAGTACCTCTTCATCAGAGGACAACTCACGTCCATGGAAAACCGGCACCTGCGCCTTTACGAGAAGTACTCAAAGCGGCCGAAAGCGCAGTAACTTAGCCGGACTTTTGCGAAGGAGGGGGGAATGACACTCTTTCGCTTCCCCGCGGAGTAAAACTTCGCCCAAAGCTAACTTCCGAGAAACTTTTTGCCCAAAGTTGCGTTCCTATAGTTGAACCCCATGCGAACACGTCTGCTCGTGGCCTTCATCGTGGTTACCCTAACAGCGCAGATGCGCCCTGTCCGCGCGCAAGAGGAGCCGGGGAAAATCGTCGAGCAGTACGTAAGGGCTGCAGGAGGCAGCAAGGCGCTGGGCAGGATTCAAACCTTAATCATTGAAGGGGCTTTCCTGAGCGAAGACGGGAAGGCAGGGACGTACACGCTGGATACCAAGCTGCCGAACCGCTACTACTCGGAATTGCTGCTTGGCGAAAAGAACCTGATCGAGGCGTATAACGGCAAGTCAGCGTGGCATCAGAATCATGCCGGCGAGCTTGGCACGCTGGTGGGCCCCGAAGGGATGCAATTGGAAGCGGCCGCGCAGTTTTACAACTCCCGGCTGCTGAATCTCAAGAAAAACAAAATCACTATGGCATTTGCGGGACACACGCAAGTGCGAGGAAAAGACACACTGCAACTCGCGGTCACCACGGCGACCGGAGTGAAGCGGCAAGTATTCTTCGATCCACAGACCCACCTTATTGTGAAGGAAGCGGCAACCGTCGGCGGCATCGACGAAGAGATCCTCTACGACGACTACCGAGCGGTGAATGGAGTGGAATTGCCGCACAAAATTGAGCTGCACCGAGGAAACGACAAATACGACATCAGCGTGACACGCGCCGTAATCAATGGAGCCGTGGGCGAGCGCGTGTTCGATTTCCCCATCAAATCGCAAGTCAAGCTGCCGGACCTGAAAGCGTTGTTCAAAGAGATTGATGAAAATCAGAAGGCCATCGACAAGCTCAAAGAGAACTACGCGGGGTCGCAATCCGAGGAAGAAACCGAATTCGAGGGCGATGGGCGCGTGAAAAAACACGAGATCAGCGAGTACACGTTTTTCTATCTCAACGGGGATGAGATCACTACTCTGGTGAAGAAAGACGGCAAGCTGCTAGGCGACGCGGAACAGAAAAAGGAAAACGACAAGACGCAGAAACGCATCGAGGAACACCAAAAGCGCGCCGCCAAAAAAGAAGCCAAGGAAGAGAAAGCCAAGGAAGAAGGGAAGAGCGACGAAAAAGATGAGCCGGGGATTGAGATTTTCCTGCGCGCGTGCCAGTTTGTAAATCCGCGCCGCGAGCGCTTTCGCGGACAAGACGTATTGGTTTTCGATTTCGAGCCGAATCCCGAATTCAAGCCGCACAAGCTGGCGGAAAAAGTGGTGCAGAAACTTGCCGGAGTCGTTTGGGTGGACGAGAAGGCGCACGACGTGGCGCGGCTAGAAGCCTATTTCACCGGCGACATGAAAATCGGCGGCGGCTTGCTGGCGAATCTTCAGAAGGGCACCAGCTTCGTTTTCGAGCAATCGTTTGTGAATAACGAAGTGTGGCTGCCGACCTGCATGGAGGCTCACGTTGGAGTGCGCTTCCTGCTCGTGAAAGGAATCAAGGCCAGTATCGTGACGCGGTATTGGGACTACAAGAAATTCAACGTGGAGACCCTCTCTACCATCGCCAAGCCCAAGGGAGCGACCGATGCGCCCGCCGATCCCCCGACAAAGCCCCAGTGAAGGCAACACGAGTCAGCGTGACTCGCGGCAGATAGTCTGAGGTACAATCCGGCGAATGAACTCGTGGAGTGAATCCGGCTGGGAAGAGAATTTCGGGAGTGCCTGGGTCTTTCTCTGTTTGGCGTTTTGCGCGCACGTGGCGGACGAAGCGCTGACGGGCTTTCTTCCTATTTACAATGCCACAGTTCTGGCGATGCGCAGCCAATACAACTGGTTTCCAATGCCGACATTCGAATTTCGCGAATGGTTGACGGGGCTCATCGTTGCAAATATTGTTCTCTTGCTGCTGACGCCGTTGGCGTTTCGAAATGCGCAGTGGCTGCGTCCGCTGGCATATGTGCACGCTGGCGTTCACTTGCTGAATGGAACGGGGCATACGTTGGCAACGATTTTCGGACAAACCGTCTCGACCATTCACTTCGCGCGTCCCGCGCCGGGTTTTTATTCATCGCCGCTGCTTTTCGCAGGTTCGATCTATCTTCTGATTCGTTTGCGTACCAGCCGCCGAGGGCAAAGCCTGGCAGCCGTTTCCTGAACGAACAAAGCGAAGGTGAGGGAGGAATATGCGACGAAATAGCTTTCCCAACTTTTTCTTGATGATTGTGGCGCTGCTGCTTGGCGCGAGCGCTGATTTACGCGCGCAGGAGAAGCCAGAAGGGCCGCTGCGCGTCGCGCTTGCCGGCCTCGTGCATGGTCATGCCTTTGGATTCTTCGATCAGTTTCAACGCAGGACGGACATGCAGGTCGTGGGAATCGCCGAAGCCGATCCGCAACTAAGGGGACAATTTGCAAAAAGATTCGGTTTGCAGCCGGGGATTTTCTTTTCCGACCTGGAGGAGATGCTGAAGAAAACCCATCCTCAAGCGGTGCTCGCGTACACAAATACCTATGATCATCGCCGCGTGGTGGAAATCTGCGCGCGGCACGGCGTTCCGGTGATGATGGAAAAGCCACTGGCAGTCAGCCTCGAAGATGCGCGCGCCATCGCGCGGGCGGCGAACGAGGCGAAGATTCAGGTCTTGGTGAATTACGAGACGACCTGGTATCGCAGCAATCAGGCGGCTTACGATTTGACGCACGAGGACGCCATCGGGGAAATCCGGAAAATTGTTGTGCACGACGGCCATCGTGGCCCGAAGGAAATCAATGTTGGGCCAGAGTTTCTTGCCTGGCTGACCGATGCCAAATTAAATGGCGGAGGCGCGCTCTTTGACTTTGGCTGTTACGGCGCCGATCTGGCGACCTGGCTGATGGATGGCCGCCGGCCGGATTCGGTGACAGCCGTTACGCAGCAAATCAAGCCGGATGTCTATCCGCGAGTGGATGATGAAGCGACTATCGTCCTGACGTATCCCCGTGCGCAGGCGATTATTCAGGCTTCCTGGAACTGGCCGTTTTCCAGAAAGGACATGGAAGTGTACGGGCAGAAAGGCTACGCCATCACGGTTGGGCGGGATCAACTGCGTGTGCGGCTGCCTGAGAAAGAAGAGACGTCCACCGAAACCAAGCCATTGGAGAAAACGAAAGAAGATTCCGTCTCCTATCTGCGAGCGGTGCTCTTAGGAGGCTTGAAACCGGAAGGATTGTCATCGCTTGGGACGAATGTGATCGTTACGGAAATTCTCGATGCTGCCAGACAGTCTGCGGCCACGGGCAAGACGATTTCTCTGGCAGGGAGCCGGTAAAGCGTGCAGTGCACGATTCTTATTTTGCGGAAACGGAGCGATCCAGCACTTCGCGAACTTTTTCTGAGAGAACTTGCGGCGTAAACGGTTTTTGCAGGAAAGAGATTCCTTCCTCCAGCGTCCCGTCTTGCGCGATCACGTTGTACGTGTAGCCCGACATATACAGCACGCGCAGATTGGGATAACGCCCGGTCAACCGCTTAGCGAGCTCGCGTCCGCTGGAACCCGGCATCACCACATCCGTCAAGAGTAGATGGATTTCCGCGCCGTTGTTTCCGGCCAGGCGCTCCGCCTCTTCGGGAGTATGCGCTTCGATCACCTTGTACCCGTGCTCGGAAAGAACCATCTGAGCAAGTTCGCGCACTGCAGGCTCGTCTTCAACGAGCAGGATGGTTTCGTGGGCCTTGCGCGCCGCGGAAGGGAGCGTTTCCGGTGCCTGTAACTCCTGGACTGCATCCTTGACGCGCGGCAGATAAACCTTGAAGGTCGTGCCTTTTCCCAATTCGCTATACACCCAGACGTAGCCGCCGCTCTGTTTCACGATGCCATACACCGTCGATAGACCAAGTCCCGTGCCCCGGCCGCTTTCCTTTGTCGTGTAGAAGGGCTCGAAAATGTGGGCGACCGTTTCGGCGCTCATACCGATGCCGGTGTCCGAAACGGCCAGTAGGACATAGGGTCCGGGACGAACCACGGCGTGATCGAGCGTGTACGCGGAGTCCAGATCGACGTTGCTGGTTTCAACGACGATGCGTCCGCCCTCGGGCAGGGCGTCGCGCGCATTCACGACCAGATTCATGATGACCTGCTCGATTTGACCCGGATCCGCCTTGATCGTTGCGACGTCCTTGGACACAAATGTTTTCATCTCGATGTTCGCACTCATCAGCCGGCGAAGGAGGTGGTCGAGATTCACAACGATGGAGTTGAGATCGATGATTTTTGGCCGCAGAACCTGCTTGCGACTGAAGGCGAGCAACTGCCGTACCAGCGTAACGGCGCGATCGGCGGCGTCTTCGATGCGCCGGATGTCGCTGTGTAGCGCAGGCTGATTCAAGCAGCGCTGCAGGGTGATCTCAATGTAACCCTTGATGATCGTCAGCAGGTTATTGAAATCGTGGGCGACGCCCCCTGCCAGCCTGCCCACGGCCTCCATTTTGCGTGCCTGCACGAGCTGATTTTCGAGCAATTTACGCTCGGTGATATCGACGATCAGGCCCTCCATGACGGGATGGCTGTCGCTGCCGCGGACGACGACGGCGGTGTCGCTGACCCAAATCGTCTGCCCGTCCTTGCGAGTAACGCGATACTCAGCCTGGAAAGGTCCGCCGCACGAACTGGCTTCCTCCGCGGCCTTCACGATGGGATGATCTTCGACAGGAATGTGGCGAATCCAGTCTTTGGATGTCGAGAGCCATTCGTCCGCCGAGTAGCCGAACATCGTTTCGATCTGCGGGCTGACGTAGAGCCATTGGCCTTGAGCGCCGAGTTCCGCGATATAGCTGATGGCCGCGACCTGTTCGACGAGCATGCGGTACTTGATTTCGGCTTCGGCGCGAGCCCGTTGCGCGCTAACCCTTTCCGTGATGTCCCGGCTCACGCAGATGGTGCCGCCATCAGGCAAGGTGGTTATGGCCATTTCCGTGGGGACTGCGGTTCCATCGCGACGGCGCACGGTGATGGGTCCGTACCACCTGCCATGTTGTTGTAGACCTCTCCGGATGTCCTCTTCCACGGTGTCAACGTTTCGCGCCTGAGTGATCTCACGCCATGATTTTCCCAGCACTGCTTCCGGACTGGCGTTGGCGATCATTCGCGCGTATGCCGGATTCACATACGTGTATTTTCCCACCGCATCCAGGATGGCCATGCCATTGATTGCCGAATCCATGGCTAGGGTGTGCGTCTGCACGGCGTTGGCGCTTTTTGTCTCGCGAAACTGGCTGATACTCAGCCGCGCGGCATAACACAAGATCGAAACTCCGAGAAGGGAGAAGCGAAGGAGCCGCCACTCTGCTTCCAGTTGCGCGACTTGCCAGAGAATGATCAACGGCGCCAGCGCAAATGTGGCATTGGTCAGCATTAAGTCGCCGACGGTCTTTTGCCGGATTCGTGAACCAGTTTCGGCGGCCGATCTCGGTTGCCACTGCGCCGCCAACATTGCGCCAGCCAGAAACGGCAAGGTCCAAAGGATATCTCGCAGAGTCCCAGTCGGTGCCGGTTTGACAACTTGCAAGTACTGGGCCACTGCCGCGCACACCGTCAGGATCAGAAGGAAGAGAGCGAGACCTCCATAGAGTTTCCGAATATGCTGCTTCCGCGAACGCAACACCTGCAATGCAGCCAGCAAGGTGAGCACCGCGTCTTCCACGTTCTCAATGCGCATTTCCCGCAGAAAGGCGGAGTAGTGGTCAAGGCGGCGAGCCGCAAGGTAATAAAACTCGACATAAATAAAGAAAAAGACGATTCCGATCTGGATGAAGTCGAGTGCGGATTCCGCGTCAATCCGCGGAGAGTCCTTATCCTGGTCCAGGAACAGGACCATCGCCAGCAGCACGTTTTCCAGGCCAAATAGAAAGCGCACTACCGAGGTTGAGGGCGGCTCACTGTGCAGCACTACTTCGTAATACATCCAGCCCAGGTTCGCTACGCCCCACAGGGCGACGCCCGCGCCGAGAATCAGCCAGAACGGGCGGCTCAAGCCGCGTCCGCGGCGGCATGCCCCAAAAGCCATGGCCACGGCAAGACCACATGCGAAGATTTGCAGCCCGTTTGCGAGAAAGGACCCGAGCGTGGATGTGCCAAGCGTCAGCGCTTCAATAATATGAAGACCGACGACCACGCACGCCAATGCCAGGATCTTGCGAGGCATCCTTAGGGGCTCCTCCGCTGGTCCACCGACCGCTGCTATTCATTAGTGTATTGCAAGCTCCAAGGAGTGCAGCCAAGACTTACGTGCAGGCGTTCCAAAATGGAAAATGCCCCCAGCGAGCCTGTGACGGCATTGGAGAGTGACTGTTTGCAGAACCGCATTGCCAAAAGGCGCAGTCAGCTAGCGGCCTTCGAGGGGGTAGCGGTCCTGCGACTGCACGGCGGCGGCAACGCGGCGGCGCAAGGAGATGGTGTCCACGGGCGCGCGCTTGGCGAAACGCTTGAGCACGGCCATCTGCGTGGTGAGCATGTCGCCTTCGTGGATAGCCGCAATGGCGCGCTTGGCTTCGTGCTCGGCACGCTCGGAGGCGTCGTTGATAAAAACGCGCGCGGCATCGATCATGGTCTGCGATGCGGATTCGCCCTTGGCTGCGGCGGCTTTTTGTGCGCGCAAGAGGCTGGATTCCATCGCGTAGATTTCCATGACGATATTCGAGAGCGCGCCGATCAGTTCCTGTTCGTCGGCGAGCTTTTCGCGGAATTTTTGGACGGCGCCGCCGGCAGCCTGCAGGAACATTTTCTTGGAGTTGGCGACCACGCGGGATTCCGCGGCGAGCACGCCTTCCGGCGCTTCCTCGAAGGAAGGCCCGGCGAGGATTTCATCAGCCAGCTTCATGGCGGCGGGGATGAGCGCCAGTTGCCCGCCCATGGCGCGCTTCATCAGCATCTGGATGATGAGCATGCGGTTAATTTCGTTGGTGCCTTCAAAGATGCGGTTGATGCGTGAATCGCGGTAGGCGCGGCACACGGGATATTCTTCGTGGAAGCCGTAGCCGCCGAAGATTTGCACGGCTTCGTCCACGACAAAATCCAGCATTTCGCTGCCATAAACCTTGGCGATGGAGCTCTCGATCGCGTACTCCTCGAGAACTTTCATGGTGTTTTGGATTTTGTCGCCGGAGCCGGAGGCTGCCGTCATCGCTGTCTCGATGTTTCCCGCCGAACGGTAGACCATCGATTCCACGGCGAAAATCTGGATGGCCATCTCCGCCAGCTTTTCCTTCATCAAGCCGAAATCGCCAATCTGTTTTCCGAACGCTTTGCGCTCCTTCGCGTATCTCGAAGCGGTCATCAGTACGTGCTTCGAGCCGCCCACGCACGAAGCGCCTAGCGTGAATCGCCCGGCATTCAGAATGTTGAACGCCACGATATGCCCGCGGCCGATCTCGTGCAGCAGGTTTTCCTTGGGCACCTTGCAATTTTCCAGGAAAATGGGGGTCGTCGAGCTTCCGTGGATGCCCATTTTGTGCTCTTCGTTGCCGGGCTTGAAGCCAGGGAAAGTACGCTCGACGATAAAGGCGCTAAACTTTTCGCCGTCCACTTTCGCAAAAACGATGTAAACGTCCGCGAAGCCGCCGTTGGTAATCCACATTTTCTGCCCATTGAGGATATAGTGCGTGCCTTCGTTGTTGAGTTCCGCGCGCGTCAGAGAGTTCTGCGCGTCCGAACCTGCTTGCGGTTCCGAAAGGCAATAGGCCCCAATCCACTCACCGGTGGCGAGCTTCGGCAAATATTTCTTCTTCTGCGCTTCCGTCCCGAAATAAACGATCGGCAGCGTTCCGATGCCCGCGTGCGCCCCGTGCGTCACCGCGAATCCGCCGTAGATCGAAAGCTTTTCCGTAAGGACCGTAGTGGAAATTTTGTCCAGGCCCGCGCCGCCGAATTCTTCCGGCACGCCTCCGCCCATCAGGCCGACTTCGCCGCCCTTTTTCACCAACTCCGGCATCAGACCGGGCTTCTTGTTCTCGAGCTCCTTCACCACGGGCAACACTTCTTGCACCACAAATTCTTCCGCCGTTTGCCCGATCAGCTTTTGATCATCGGTGAGATCGGCAGGCGTGAATACATCACTTGGCTGCGGCGTTTCCAGGAGAAAGCTTCCTCCCTTTGCCGCAGGCTTGGTGAGGGTAGCAGTGGCCATGTCGGGCGCTCCTAGCGGGAAGTCTTTGTAACTGGTTCTTGATCGAACGGCTGTCTGTGGCACACAACACAATCAATTCACCCCATTTTACTCCCGCAGCGGTTCGCAGTAAACACCGTTCAATTGTTTGTGCTGGATGAGTCTTGGTCTCGACTGCCGCAATTGAGCCAGGTTAGCGAGATCCTTTGCGTTTGGAGATCACCGAACGCAACAGCGCATTCACCGTCTTTGATGACTTGAAGACAGCCGCGACATCAGGCTCTAGCACAACGGCAATTGTGCCGCCGGACATGGCAGCAGCGAACCTATTGGGTTTCGACTTGCTGTAGTCGAACCGATATTCGGAAGCCAACTGTTTCTGCTCTGTCTGTCCGTTCTTACGAGCTGACGTTTTCTTCATAGTCTTCGCGCTCCGTACGGGTTGCTTTGCGAGCAGTGATTAACCGAACTCCGTCGCCGAGTTCTACAAAGCTCACTAAAATAAGGTTTCGCCAGCCTGAGTGGCCAATTATAATCTCGCGTCGCTCACTCTCTGAATGCGATTCATCCCCAAAATTCGGGCGAGAGGGTCAGCGAATACCATAGTTGCCTCTTCAAAAGAAACGCCGTGCTTTGCCTCATTTGATTTCGCTGTTCCGGCATCCCATTCAAATTGAAGAGACATCCAGCGGAAATGGTATCACGGCTCTTTGCCACGTCTCTCTCGCTGGTCTCCGGGAAACGGCCGTTTGCCGCAACAAACAATCAATTCATTTTACCTCGCAAGGCCACGAAGCGCATCCCCCATGCACCCTGATTTACGGTAAACACCGTTAAGTTCGATGGGTCTTAACAAGCGCCGATTGTGGCAAGCTTGTCCACCAACCGCCGTCCGCGCACCACACTCCTATACAACTTAGGAGAGTTGTGGTACCCTTCCTAATCTACTTAGGAGAGTGATGTGTCCGAACAAGCCCAACTCCTGCCAGGCACGCTCGACCTGCTGATCCTGAAAGCTGTGTCGCTCGGTCCCTTGCATGGCTATGGCGTGTTGTTGCGTATCGAGCAGATCACCCGCGGCGCTCTGCTCGCCGAGCAGGGTGCGTTGTATCCCGCGCTCAATCGCCTCGAACATCAGGGGCTGCTCGAATCGGAATGGGGCACTTCCGAGAACAATCGTCGCGCCAAGTTTTATCGGCTGACCGCCGCCGGGCGAAAAAGATTTCGGGAAGAAACAGCAAGCTGGAACCGCTTGGCAGTTGCGATCGGCGCCGCATTAAGCGCCAAACCGCAGGAGGATTGAACATGTTTCCGAGGCTGCGTTCATTTTGGCAGACGATCTGGAACCGTTCTCGATTCGAGCGCGATTTGGACGATGAGATGCGATTCCATCTCGAAGCGCGAATGGAAGACCTGGTTCGCTCCGGCTTTCCGCGCAAAGAAGCACGGCGCCGCGCACAGATTGAGTTCGGCAGCACCGAAGCTTATCAGGACTGTGTCCGAGAAACGCGCCGCGTGAATTGGTTTGAGGATCTCGCGCAAGATTTGCGCTACGGCCTGCGTGGTCTGCGGAAAGGCCCTGGATTGATGCTCGTGGCCGTACTGACCCTCTCGCTGGGCGTGGGCGCCAGCAGTTGGCTGTTCAGTATGCTGCGGCAGTGGGTGATTGAGGCCGTATCGTTCCCCCATCCAGAACGCTTGGAGGTGCTTTGGAGACTGGACACGAAGAAGGGCTGGAATGGCCCATTTCCACGCCGGACTTTCTCGATTGGCGCGCGCAAAATCATGTTCTTGAGAATCTATCGGCTTGGATCTCGGACGAATTCAACCTCACGGGCGGCACAATCCCGGAGCGCATGGAAGGCGCTCGCGTCACGGCCGACTTTTTCCGCATGCTCCGCGTGCAACCGGCGGCCGGCCGCGACTTCTTCAACGGCGAGGACCAGCTCGGAGCGGCTCATGTAGCTATCGTCAGTTACGGATTGTGGCGTGAGCGGTTCAAATCGGAATTGAACCAAACTATCAAGTTGGACGGCGAAACTTACACGATCGTCGGCGTTGTGCCGGAGGACTTCCATTTCCCATTGATGGGCCGTGCCAATATCTGGGTCCCGCTCGTCTTCACGGACAAACGGCGCTCCGATCGTGGCACCGGCTGGCTCAATATCATCGGCAGGCGCAAGCCGGAATTCGCGGAAGCAACCGTCGCCCAGGCCATGAGCACGATCGCTCGCGACATCGAAAAGGAACATCCGGATACCAACACCAACGCAGGAGTCCTGATCAACAGCCTTGCCAAGGAAATTGGAAAGCACGTCGGGGATCAGGCGATTTACACGGCATTCATCGTGGGGATTTGCATCGCGCTGATCGCCTGTTCCAATCTTGCGGGCATTTATCTTGCCCGCGCATGGACCCGTCGGAGGGAAATGGCCGTGCGACTGGCTCTTGGAGCGAAGAAAAGCCGCCTGGCGCGGCAGCTTTTGTCAGAAAACGCGCTGTTGATGCCTGCCGCCATTGGACTGGGCCTGGTCATCGCCAATCTCGGCGGAAAATGGACTACGAATTCAATTCCTTTTGAGAACCGCGGCTACTTGCCAAACTATGGCCGCATTACTGTGGACACCACCATGGTGCTCTATGCCATCGCTGTCGCTGTCCTGAGCGTACTGCTTTTTTCGATATCACCGGTGCTTGAGGGATATCGGCTCAACCTGACCGGCGCCCTCAAAGAATCGGGCAGCTCGACTTCAGCGGCGGGGGGCCAGCGTTTGCGGAAGCTTCTGGTCATTTGTCAGATCGTCCTCGCGCCGATGGTGCTGGTTCCCGCGGGCTTGACGTCGAAGTCCCTCTCCATCATCCTGCAGGCCGATCTCGGCTTTCGCGCGGACCACGTGCTGACCGCGCAAATGAGCTTGCCAGCTGTCAAATACGCAAAGAACGCGCAGCGCCTGGCTTTCTACAATCAACTGCTCGAGCGCCTGCGAAGCCTCCCGCAAGTGGAATCAGTGGGAGCGAGCCAGCACATTCCGTTCGGCCATAGTTCAAGTTGGCTGGAGTTCCGGATTAAGGGCCGCCCGGAGCCTGCGCCTGGGGAAGTACCCTCAACCCTGATTACGGCGGCCACTCCGGGATACTCAGCTGCAATTGGACTTTCCCTTCTCCGCGGACGATTTGTCACCGAGCAGGACGGTTCAAGTACGCTTCCCGCCGTGGTGATCAATCAAACCCTGGCCGGGCGATTTTTTGCTCAGGAAGAAGCTCTGGGTCACAAGATTCGTTTAGGTCGCGACGATGCGGCCTGGTACACCATCGTTGGTATCGTCAAAGACGTTAAGTTCTACTGGCCGGGCGATAACCCCATGAACGAAAGTTACATTGCTTTTGCGCAGGCGCCGAGTCCAGTGATGCATCTGGTCCTGCACACTACCACGGATCCCATGGCACTCGCCCCGGCCGTGCAGAGCGCCGTGTGGACCCTGGATAAGGAACAGCCCCTCTCCGGCGTGCAGACTCTCGAGACGCGCATCAGCAATCAGGTAGCGCCGGTTCGCAACATCACGCAGTTCTCCGTCTATTTTGCGCTGCTGGCGTTGTTCCTCGCCGCCATCGGTATCTACGGCGTGATGGCATATTTGGTCGAAAGCCGCGCGCGAGAAATCGGTATTCGCATAGCGTGTGGCGCCGAGCGTCGAAGTATTCTTTGGCTGGTGCTTACAGGTAGCTTCAAACTGATGTTGACGGGAATTTCCGCGGGATTACTGGGAGCCTGGGTAATTGCACGCTTGCTGATGAACAATGTGTTTGGCGTGACCACAAACACCTTGGACGTTTACGCCATCTCTGTGGCGGTGCTAGGCGTTGCAGTTCTGCTGGCCACTTTGGTTCCTCTGCGCCGCGCCACTCGTGTGGATCCGCTGATTGTTCTGCGGTGCGAATAATTACGTGCCATCGGTGGTGAATCTGGCAGGCTAAGGAATTCGCGGTATAATCCACGCTCATTCCAAGCATTACTGAGGATCCGGATGAAATCGCTCTACTGCGCACGCACGCTTGCTCTGCTCGTACTGATGTTCGGCACCCTCTTCCTCGCCGATCTCGTTGCGGCACAAGCTCCGCCCGTTTCTACGCTGCCCAGCGAAACGCCAGCGCAGTTCACGCCCGTCACCGATAGCTTCGATTACGCCCGGCGTGAAGTGATGATTCCCATGCGCGACGGCGTGAAGTTGCACACCGTTATTCTCGTTCCTAAAGGCGCAAAGAACGCGCCCATTCTCCTGACGCGCACGCCCTACGATGCTAACGATCTCACCACGCACGCGCACAGCTCCCATTTCGGACGCAACCTTCATGGCTATGACAACGCGCTCGAAGTCATCCTCGAAGGTGGTTACATCCGCGTCGTCCAGGACATACGCGGCAAGTACGGCTCCGAGGGCGACTATGTAATGACGCGCCCTCTGCGCGGTCCGCTCAATCCCACTGCGGTCGATCACTCGACCGACACGTACGACACCATCGAATGGCTCGTGAAAAATATTCCAGAGAGCAACGGCAAAGTCGGCATCCTCGGAATTTCTTACGACGGATTCTTGCCGCTGATGGCACTGGTCAATCCGCATCCCGCACTAAAAGTTTCCGTCCCGATGAACCCCATGGTCGACGGTTGGATGGGCGACGACTGGTTCCACTACGGCGCGTTCCGCCAACAGAACATGCCCTACATCTACGAACAGGAAGCCACACGAAAAAACGACGAGCACTGGTGGACCAGCCACTACGACGATTACGACATGTATATGCAAGCGGGCTCGGCCGGCGCACTTGGCCGCCAACACGGGCTTGAGCAGGTCGGCTTCTGGAGAAAGATTCTCGATCATCCGGCCTACGACGCCTTCTGGCAGCTGCAAGCGATGGACAAGATTCTTGCCGCGCAGCCGCTGAAGGTTCCAACGATGCTGGTCGACAGCCTGTGGGATCAGGAAGATATTTACGGCGCGACAGCGGTCTACAAAGCGATCAAGCCGAAGGACGCTGGCAACGACAAAGTATTTCTGGTGATGGGCCCCTGGCATCACGGGCAGGAGATTGATGACGCCAGTCGGCTTGGCGCGCTGAAATTCGGAATGGATACCGGGCTTTATTTTCGCAGAGAGATTCTTGCGCCCTTCCTGGCCCAATATTTGAAAGACGGCGCACCGAAGAGCGACGTGGCCCCGGTATCAGCATTTGAAACTGGCACGAACGCCTGGCGGCGTTTGCCTGCATGGCCCTCTGGCTGTGTCAGCGGCTGTACGCTGAAGCCTAGGCCGCTTTATCTCACTGCGGGGTCAAAGCTCAGCTTCACGGCGCCAGCCGCGGGCGAAACCTCGTTCGATGAATACGTGTCCGACCCTGCCAAGCCCGTTCCGTACCGTGCGCGACCCATTCAAGCTGTTGGCTACTCCAGCGGCATGACCTGGTCGCAGTGGCTGGTGGACGATCAGCGCGAAGCGTCCGGCCGCCCGGATGTTGCGGTCTTCGTCTCCGATATCCTGAACGCACCGGTGAAAATCAGCGGACAGCCGATGGCCAACCTGGTCGCCTCCACCAGCGGCACGGACTCCGACTGGGTCGTGAAGTTGATCGATCTCTATCCCGACGAAGTGGGCGCGCAACCGGAAATGGGTGGCTATCAACTTATGGTTGCTGCCGATATTTTCCGCGGGCGTTACCGCGAGAGTCTTGAAACGCCCAAGGCCATCGCGCCGGATAAACCGCTGCTCTATCGCTTCGCGCTACCCACGGCGAATCACGTGTTTCTGCCCGGGCATCGCATCATGGTGCAAATTCAATCCAGTTGGTTCCCGCTCTACGATCGCAATCCACAAACTTTTGTTCCCAATATTTTCTGGGCCAAGCCCGGCGACTATCGCAAAGCCACGCAGCGCATCTACCACGCCCCCGGCCAGGGAACTTTTATCGAGTTGCCGTTGGTCACTGCACCTTAAGGTTTCGTTACGGGAGTCGAGCGCGTCCACCGCGTCCGCGCGTGACTCTTTTGCTTCGTCCTTGCTATCCTGACAGCCTCTCAATTCGACTTAGGAGTGGATATCATGTGCAAACTTTGTTTAGTGATCCTTCTCTCCGCTTGTGCCGCCGCAGTTTCTGCGGCGCAGCAAACATCCGCGGATTCACACTTCGACGGCAATTCCTGGTGGGCGCACGTCAAATTCCTTGCGGATGATTCTCTCGAAGGGCGCGACACCGGCAGCGAGGGTCTTCGCAAGGCGCAAGCCTATGCTGTCGAGCAGCTCCAGAAAGCTGGCCTCGAACCCGCGGGTTCGAATGGCTTCTACCAACCTGTCCGTTTCAACCAACATGAAGTCGACGAAACCAAATCCTCGCTCGCGCTCGTCACCAACGGCCAGGCGAAAGCGCTCTCCTTTGCCGACGACGCCTTCATCGGCACTCGCGCTACGCATGCCTCTGTATCGCTTTCCGCGCCTTTGGTTTTTGTTGGCTACGGCTTGCAAATTTCGGAAAAAAATCTCGATGAGCTTGCCGGTTTGGACCTCAAAGGGAAAATCGTTGTGTATCTGGTAGGTTCTCCTTCGGATATTCCCACCGCGCTCGCTTCGCATTATCAAACCGCCGGGGAGCGATGGAAATCATTGCGCGCTGCGGGGGTCGTCGGCACCATCACCATTATGAATCCCGCGTCCATGGACATTCCGTGGTCGCGCATTTCCGTCAATCGCAATCATCCTTCGATGGATCTCGCCGATGCGGAGTTCAATGAAACTCCGGGCCAGCAACTCGCCGTGACCTTTAACCCCGCTTCAGCGGAAAAACTGTTCGCTGGCTCGGGCCATACTTTCGCGGAAATCGCCGCTTTGGGCAAAGACCGCAAGCCTCTTCCACATTTTCCTTTGGCCGCCTCGCTCAAAGCGAACGCCGTCATACTCACTAAAGCTCTCGAATCCGCCAACCTTGTTGCCAAGCTCCCCGGCTCCGATCCTGCTCTCAAAAATGAATTCGTCGTTCTCTCCGCGCACATCGACCACGTCGGCATCGGCGCGCCCATCAACGGCGACCGCATTTACAACGGCGCGATGGACGATGGCTCCGGCAGCGCGCTGGTGATGGACATTGCCTCGAGTCTGAAAACGCATCCGGAGAAAATTCAACGCTCGATTCTGTTTCTTCTTGTCACGGCCGAAGAGAAAGGTCTTCTCGGCTCCAAATATTTCGCCGCGCATCCTACAGTCGCGGCGAAATCCATCGTCGCCGATGTGAATGTGGACATGTTTCTTCCCATCGTTCCGCTGAAAATTCTCAAGATCGAAGGCATTGACGAATCCGACCTTGGCACGCGCGCTGCCGCGATTGCGCAGTCCATGGGTATCAAACCGATTCCTGATCCCGAGCCGCTACGCAACGCGTTCATTCGCAGCGATCAGTACAGCTTCATCAAGAAAGGCGTTCCCGCCGTCAAAGTAGATGTGGGTTTCGAACTCGGCACGCCGGAGCAGAACATTTTCAAGGACTGGCTCACCAACCGCTACCACGCGCCGAGCGACGACGTGAACCAGCCCGTCGATTTCAAAGCCGCCGCGGGCTACGAGGAGTTTACGCGGCGACTCCTGCTCGAGACGGCCAATACTCCTGAACGCCCGCACTGGAAGCCTGACTCGTTCTTCCGCCGCTACGCGGCCGATCAAATTTCAACACTCGATCCGAGGAGGCCGCAAATGGGAAGAGCCGTCGTGCATTTTGAAATTGGATGCCAAAACAGCGCAAAAACGCAGGAATTCTACGAGAAACTCTTCGATTGGAAGATCGAAACGATGGGACCGGCGGCGATGATCGCGGCGGAGTCCGGCGGCATCGGCGGGCACATAACGGCGCTGGGGCATGAGCCAAATCACTACACGATGTTCTACGTCGACGTAGATGACGTCGTGGCGTATCTGGAAAGAGCAAAAGCGCTCGGCGGGAAAACGCTTGTCCCGCCGGTGGAAATTCCCACGGGCACATTTGCATGGATGCAGGATCCCGAAGGCAACACCGTCGGTCTGTGGAAGGCAAAAAAGTGAGCATTCAGGAGAGCCTCCATCATAGACCCTCGAAGATGCCGGCGGCGCCCATGCCGCCACCGATACACATGGTGACCATGCCGTAGCGCGCGTTGCGGCGCTGCAATTCACGAATAATTGTGGCGGTCAGTTTTGCGCCGGTGCAGCCAAGCGGGTGGCCGAGCGCGATAGCACCACCGTTGGGATTGACACGCGAAGCGTCCAGGCCGGCCTGCTGAATGACGGCAAGCGATTGCGCGGCGAAGGCTTCGTTGAGTTCGATCACGGCGATGTCGTTTAGAGAAAGACCCGCGAGCTTCAGTGCTTTCGGAACTGCTTGCACCGGGCCGATGCCGAATTCCTCAGGGAGAACACCGGCGGTAGCGTAGGCGACGAAGCGCGCGAGCGGCTTGAGACCCAGCGATTTTGCCCGCGCGTCACTCATAAGTACGCTTGCGGCAGCGCCATCGCTCATCGGCGAACTATTTCCGGCAGTCACGGTGCCCTTGGCGTGGAACGCGGGCTTGAGTTTGGCGAGAACGTCCGGATTCGTATCGGCGCGGGGAATTTCGTCGGTGGAAAACGTAAATGTTTGCGTTGTAGGTTTCACCGGCCCCGGCTTCGGTTTGGAGGATGCGCCATTGCCATTGGGCAGGGAAGTGATTTTTACTTCGACGGGAATGGTTTCGTCCTTGAAATATTCGGCGGCGATGGCGGCGAGAGCCTTTTTGTGGGAATCGGCGGAGAACTGGTCGGCCTGCTCGCGGGTGATGCCGAATTTGCGTGCGATGTTTTCCGTGCCCAGGCCCATATTGATGTAAGCATCGGGATAATTGTCCACCAGCCAGGGATTGGGAGAAATTTTGTTACCGCCCATGGGAACCATGGACATGGACTCGGTGCCCCCGGCGACGATGACCTGGGCGGATCCGGAGCGGATGCGCTCGGCAGCGAGGGCGATAGCTTGCAGGCCGGAGGAACAAAAGCGGTTGATAGTCATGGCGCTGGTTTCCACGGGGAGGCCGGCACGGAGAGCGGCGATGCGCGCGACGTTCATTCCTTGTTCGCCTTCGGGCATGGCGCAACCGAGGATCACGTCATCAATCTCCTTGGCGTCGAGCCCAGGGACGCGGGCGAGCGCTTCCTTGATGGCGAGAGCGGCAAGATCGTCGGGGCGCGTGGCGCGCAGTGAGCCTTTGTAGGCGCGGCCAACGGGAGTGCGGATAGCGGAGACGATGACGGCTTCAGGCATGGCGGGACCTCGCAGGATGGGATGCAGTGTTCATTGTTGGACGGGCGAGGGGAAAAAGCAAATGGGTGACGACTCGCGATTCCTGACTGGCGGAAGAGAGGCACGGAGAAGATTGACAGTCGATTAACGCAGACACTCCATGCCCTCGACCCTCATGGCGCGCAATTAGTAGCTCGTCGTCGGATCGGCGGGTGGGCCAGACGTCACTGCGCGGGCACCATTTTTCCTTCTTTGCTCAAGCACCACGGGAGAATGCCACCGTTATAGTTCACTAGAGTGACCCTGACCCGTGGGCACCCACAAGCAGATTATTCGGCGCGGAGGGCCTCGACGGGATCGACGGCGGAGGCGCGGCGCGAAGGCAAATAGCTTGCGAGGAACGCCGTAGCGACGAGGCCGAGAGAAGCTGCACCGTAAGCGACCGGATCGACGGGGCTCACTTTGAACAGGAGCGATGACATCAAGCGCATGACGATGATGGCGACGACGAGTCCGCACGCCACGCCGATGGCAGTGAGCGAGAGTCCGTGGCGAACGAACATGCCCGTGAGCGTTTGGTGCTGCGCGCCCAGAGCCATGCGAATGCCGATCTCGCGGGTGCGCTGGGAAACAGAATAGGCGATGACACCATAGATGCCGACCACACCGAGTAACAGCGCCATGCTGCCGGCAACGCCAAGCATGATGAGCGTGAAGGAAGTACGAGCCATGGAGCGCTTGTAGAAAAAGTCCAGTGCGTGAACGTCGGCGAGGGGAAGATTCGGATTCAGTGACCAGACCGCCTGGCGAACCTCGTTCAGGAAACTTTGCGAGCCGGTACGAGAACTGCGCATGGCGAACGCGACTTCGCGCATGGACATGGTGTCATCGCTTTCAAAGTGATCCATCAAGAGGGGCCAATAAACGATGGTGGTGGCCGGTTTGCTGACGCCCTCATCGTAAACGTCGCCGACGACGCCGATAATTTCCCGCCAGTCGTCTTTGGTGCTGACGCGGATGCGCTTGCCGAGCGCGGCGGCGGGATCATGCCAAAGTTCGCGAGCTACATTTTCAGAGACCATGGCGACGGGGATTTTCTTGTAAGTATCGTTCCACGTGATTTTGCGGCCAGCCACTAGCGGCGTGCCGACAGTGTCCAAGTATTCGGGCGAAACGAATCGAAAGGTGCGGAGCGGGGGAAGTTGGCCCTCGGCATAGGTTTGGTGCTCAACAAAGATGGGATCATGCCAGCCTCCGAAGGTCATGGGGACGTTGGAGATGATTCCCACGGATCCGACGCCCGGAATCGCAGCGAGCCTGTGCAAGATTTCCTCTTCCGTGCGGACGACCTGCTCATTCTCTTTCACCATGGTGCTGGGAATCGAGATGCGGAAAGTTTGCAACGAAGCCGGCGCGGAAAATCCGGGATTGACGTTGGTGAGGGCGCGGAAAGTGCGAATCATCAGGCCGGAGCAGATCAGCAGGACGAGCGCGAGAGCGACTTGAACAACGACAAGGACGCTGCGCGCGCGATGCTGCTCCTTGCTTTGGCTGAGGGCCCGGCCGCCCTCGCGGATGCCGGTGCTGAGACGTACTCCGGCATACTTGAAGATGGGAATGGAACCAAACAGGATGCTGGCGAGAAGTGAAATCAAAAGTGTGAAGAGCAGGACGCGCCCATCGATGCCGATTTCACGAACGCGAGGAAGGCCCGCGGGAGCCATGGTCGCAAGAACGCGCAATGCGGCGTAAGCAAGGCCCAGTCCGACTGCGCTGCCGAGCAATCCCAGAATGACGCTCTCGAGCAGGAGATCGGCGGCGATGCGTCCGCGGCTGGCGCCCAGAGCGCCGCGCACGGCGAGTTCCTGGCGGCGGCCTTCGACACGGACGAGCAGCAAATTAGCGACGTTGGCGCAGGCAATTAATAGGACCATACCGATCGAGCCCATGAGGACCCAGAGGACGCTGCCAACGTCACCTACGACATCGCGCTTGAGCGGACGGACGTTTGGGCCGATGTGAGCATCTTCGAAGAGCTTGATGCTGAAACCCGGCGGAGTGGGGAAGGAACTCATAACGACAGGGAGCATGCGAGCGACGTCGGCGTTGACCTGGTCGATAGTGGCGCCGGGCTTGAGCCTGGCGAGGCTCTCATAGCTGAAGTTGCCAAGATGCGTTTTGTTGCGGTCAAACTGAAACGGCATGATTAGGGCGGGGTCTTCCCGGTCCAAGAAGTGAAATCGCTGAGGCAAGACGCCAATGATCTGGCGGGATTTGCCGTCCACAAGGATATTGCGGCCGACGACGGAAGCATCGCCGCCAAATTTGCGGCGCCAATAGCCGTAGGTAAGCATGGCGGTTTCGGGAGCGCCCGGCGAGTCATCTTGCTTGGTGAAGGTGCGGCCCAGAACGGGAAGCGTGCCGAGAAGCGGTAGAGTGCCGTCCGTAACGCGCAGGGCAGTGACTTGTTCGGGCTCAGCGACGCCGGTCACGCTCACAGAGTCGCCCGCGTAAAGGCCGATGTCCTGGAGGGTGCGGTTTTGTTCGCGGAAGATGAAGTAGTCGGAGGGGGAGAGCTCGAATTCTTTGAGCTGGATCCCGGGCGCGGTAAGCCAAACCCCGATAAGCTCGTCGGGTTTGGGATAAGGCAAGGGCTTAAGGAGGACGCCTTCGAGGACGCTGAACACGACGGTGTTGGCCCCTACGCCGGCAGCCAAGGTGATAAGCGTAATGGCCGTGAACATGGGGGCACGGCCGAGCCTCCGTAGAACTTGTTTGAGCTCGTTTTTGAAGGACTCCATAGCCTATCTCTCCGCGAGTGCTTGCTCTTTGAGGACACTTTATTTCGCTGCCCAACAGAGTGATACGTCGGGAAGCGGGAGAAGTTCCCTGGAATTTTGGCGAAGGCGGCTGAGATTGGAGGTCTACTTAGCTTTGAGGAATGCGCCTTTGCGCGGAATGAAGATTGTAGCCGGAGGAGCGACGCCGAACTTCTTAGAGTAATCGCCCTGGTTGACGGCGATGCTGACGCGGTTGCGAGAATCGATGAACAGAAGGGGATCGCCGACGGGGACATCCATAAAAGTTTTCACGTAGGGCAACACCACAGGTTTCTTGTTGACCTCGAGCTTTACCGGATCGCCGAAGTTGTAAGCCAGCTTCTTGAATTCATCGCCTGGAATATCCGTGATCAGAGAACCGAAGGGATCATCGAGCGCGATAACGTCACCGGCGATGCCTTTGTCGGTGGTGGCGGATGTTTTCGGCGTGAGGCGGACGAGTTGCGGAACTTCGGGGCCTACAAGGTTGAATTCCCATCCGGCGGCGAGGTGCGCGCCCGCGGGAGAAAAAATGTCGCGGCCATGGAAGGTAGAAGAAATTGGAGCCTGAATAATCCAGTTGGGATTGGTAATCTCGCGCGCGGAAGCCAGGCCGTCGCGATCGATCACCGGCGTGATCAGGCCATTATCGGGCAAAACAAAATACTGGTCCTTCTTAGTTTTGACGATGACGGCTTTGCGCGAGGTGCCGACTCCGGGGTCGACGACCGTCACGAAGATCGTTCCAGCGGGATAGTAGGGAGATACGCCTTCCAGGAAACGCGCGCCCTCTTCTATGGAGTACGGAGTCACGCGATGAGTGATGTCCATGACGCGGGCGTCTGGCGCGATGCTAAGTATTACCGCTTTGCAGATGGCCACGGCGTCGTTGGCGGTGCCAAAGTCGGTCATGAAGACGATGATGGGCCGCGCGCCGGATTTTCCGGGCGAGGGCGGGTCACCCTGCGAAGGAGACTTCGAGCAGGCCGCGGCAGCCAGGGCGAGCACAAACAGCGACAGAAAGAGCAAACGAATGCGAGAAAGCATCAACGCTCCGTTACGGCTATGTGATTTTCTTTGCAGTCAGTGTAAGCTGCGCGGTTGACATTCGGCAAGGCGTGTTACGAAAAATATGCGCGGCATGCAGACCATCCGCGCAAATAGAAAGAGAAGGAGGCGATCGTGGGAGGATTAATCTACTGGATCTTGGTCGGGCTGATTGCGGGCTGGCTTGCGGGGCAAGTCATGAAGGGCGGCGGATATGGCGTCGTTGTGGACATCGTTCTGGGAATTCTCGGCGGGATTGTTGGAGGCTTTGTGTTCGGCTTGCTGGGGCTCCACGCCGGGGGAACGATCGGACAGATTATCGTTGCGTTTGTTGGTGCGGTGATTCTGGTGTGGATCGCGCGAAAGCTGAAAAAGGCGTAGAAGAATCTGACGAGCACAAAAAAACGCGTTGCTCCGACAGGGGCCGGAGTAACGCGTTTTCGCTTGCAGATTAGCTAGTGGGAAGCCCCTGTGCCCGGGTGCGTCACCAGAAACCATTCGACGGTTGGAGCGCGCTGATACTTCAAGCGGTTCCGCGTTTCTTTTGCGATGACATAATTGCCAGCCTTTTCCTGGGCAAGGGCCAGCTGCAAAACAACAAGCGGCGAATGAGGATCGGCGGCAAGCGCATCGGTGGCACCGGAAAGATCCCGTTGCTGGAAGAGCAGAAAGCCACGGGCCGATTCGTAGGCATTAACGACGACTTGGTCGCGAGAAACAGTGGCGAGATCCTTGAGCTGCGATACAGCCTCGGATGCATTGTCGACACGGCCGTTGGCAGAGGCGATGCGGGCGCGTTCGCGGAGAACGGTGGCGCGATTGATATCGCGATCAGCTTCGCTCATGCCCGTCAGAGGCTTTTCGAGAAAAGCCGAAAGGGCGTTGAGGCGAGTGAGCTCGTCGCGAGAATCGGCGGCGAGCATGGCGGCGCCCAGAAGAATTTCGAATTGCGCGTTGGGCTCTTTCTTGCTGGCGGCTTCTGCGGCCAGAGTTGAAAGGGCTTTTCGGCCTTCGGCAGGACGGCCTTCCCAAAAATAGATCAAAGCTTGTGTGTACTTTGCATCGAGTTCGTCGAACGGATTCTCCGCGAGCTGAATGGCGCGGTCATATTCTTTTCGCGCGTTGGTGAAATCGCCCATGAGCATGCGTGTGCCGCCAAGACCTTCCTGGGAAGGCAGATACTTGGGGTCAATCTTGAGGGCGGCGGTGTAATGTTCCAGGGAAGCGGAATCATCACTGGCCATGCGGGAGACTTCACCAAGAGAATCCTGAGGATTGGGAGAGGCGGGCTCGACTTCGGCATAACGCTTCAGAGAAGTGATGGCTTTTGCGGGGTCGGGCGTGCCGCTACCGCTGATGTAGACGTAGCCGAGGCGGTTCAGGACAGCGGGGAAGTTGGGATCGATTTGCAATGCCGCCTCCATCATGAAGCGGGCGCGGTCGTCATCTTCCTGGAGGTAGAGCCACTCGGCGGTCATGTAGAGAATGTGCTTGTCGCGCGGGTAGCGCTGCAAGAGATCATTCATGCTGGAGATCGCGGGGAGCAGGTCGCGGTCCTGGATGCTGGTCATCCAGCGGACAAGGAGTTGCTCATCGGGGGTTGCGGCGGGGAGAAGCGACTTGGCTTTGGTGAGGGCGGCGGCATCCGGCATGATTCGGCGGGACGCGAACGAGAGCATGGCGTAGGCGAGGGCGGACTGCGGATCCGCTTCGGCGGCACGGCGCGCCAGAACCGCGGAGCCGCGGTAGATGGCATTCTCATAATTGTCGACAGCTTGCTCGAGCAGGCGACGAGCTTCCACGGAACGCGTGGAGAGGGGGATAGCGCCAAAGAGCTGCTGGCCGGCGCCAGCTATGTGCGGCGTACCGGCAGCGGCGCGGGTGGCAGTGTTTTCCACGTGAGGAGAGGAAGCTTGCCCCCAGACCGTTGATGTAAAGAGAGACGGGAAGATCAACAACCAGAGACGCGCGGCGAATCGATTCATGGCGAAAGACTCTCCATTCCCGCAAGCTGAAGAATGAGCCCAGATTGGAAACGTAGCCTGTTGCCAGAGCCCTGGGATACTGGTCTGGAGGTCAGGTGTGCGGGATTAGAAAGACAGGGTTGGCGGATTGAGGACAATGAAGAGGAGGCACACAGTTGGGCACATGGAGGAAAGCGGGCGCTTGCCGGACACTGTGACAAGTGAAGATACTGCATAGAACCTGATTGAAAGTGAGCATGGAAGTTATGAGACAGAACGCCCGCAGGAACTGGCTGCGAATCGCAGCCCTATTGAGTATTGGTGCAATAGCCGCCAGCTTGAACTTAGCTGGAATCAAGAATATGGCGGTGGTCATTTCCGCGGGGAGCAAACTATCTGACGTGTCTTTGGCCGACCTCGTGAAAATGTGCAAGGGCACGCAGAAGACCTGGCCGGACGGGAAGAACTTCATCCTCGTCCTCAAGAATCCCGAGGCTCCCGAGATGCGGGTGGCCATGCAAAAACTGTTCGGCGACACCAGCGGCGACCCTAGAGCAGCAATCGCGAAACTGAACGAGTCTCGCCTGACAGTGAAGATTGTGGGCACCGACGAGGATCTACTGCGCACCGTGGAAGCCACTCCCGGCGCTGTCGGGATCCTGGACGTTTATTCCATCAATAGCTCAGTAAAAGTCCTTCGCGTCGGTGGCAAGTTGCCTTTTGACGTGGGATACGCACTAAAAGGGAATTAGGGCGACCATAGCAGCGTGCTCAGATAACACCCTTCCCTTCCGCAGCCTGAATTATCCAAACCGGCAACGAATTCTCCCTCGAAGTGTGCGCAAGTGGCTTGAAACGTAGTTGGGCCAGGAATCACCACAGGGGAGCGCCTGAAAGCCCCTGTACGAAGGTACAGGTTTTCCACAGGTAGTACAGGGAAAAAGAGGCGAAAACCATGGCGAAAGTCGAAATGCAATTAACATTTTTGTTTTGTGTAGATTAGAAAGGATTGGTCACAAATGGAGCGGTACTAGGATACTGGTTTAGGCCCAAAAATGTATCTTGTGTACCATCGCGTTTTGGGACTGGTAGGTGTCAAATAGGACAGGTACGAAGGATTGGATTGGACCTTTCTGGCGAGTTGGTGCATCCAAGTAAATGGTAAAACAACTGAGGGTGCAGGAAATAGACCAGCAGCCGAAGTTCAATGGGGTAGTGCCTGGGGGATATAGAAAAAGATGAAGACCAAGGACAAGAGCCGGAAGTGGATGTGGATGTTCCTGGCAGTGCTGGTCTCGCTGCAGATTTACTTCGTGTGGGAACTCCTGGCAGTGTTTGCGCTGTTTGCCATAGGATTTGCAGCCATCGCGTTTGTCGTAGGAAGCGTGTACATGCTGCACCGTGGCTGGGCTTTGGCCGTGGACCGGGTTGCCGACAGCCAGCACCCGATCATGGTGGCAACGCGGCAACGCATATATACGATTGAGGACGTGGCGCGCAGACCGTTTCGGCGTCCGGGTTCCGCGCCGGCCCGTTAAGTTTTCGGCGACTTTCTGGCTCCAGCCAGAGCACACACAGAGCCTGTCAGCCTGCCTCCTTCAGGAATGACTTTAGTTCTGTGGCAAGAGCAAGAAGAACAAGCCAACCGCCCTGAGAGAACGGTTGGCTTTTTCTTTTGCGGAGTAGTGGATTTCCTGCACGTCAAGCCAAGTTCGCGCCGCGCCACTTTGTCTCAATGCGTGATGGGGTCGATGTCCGTATTAGGAACAATTTCCTGATCATCCTGAGTATGCGGGTCTTTCTCTGCCTCGAACACCGTCTTACCGTTATCCTTGACCAGCCCGTCCAACGTGGATTTCGAATGTTCATCCACGGCGCTGACGGCAGCCACCAGACAGGAATACAGGAAGGCCTTCATTCCTTTGCGGAATTGTTCCGTGGAACGTTCGGCGGCGCGTGCCACTTCGGTCTCCAACGCCGCACGCCGCGCCTCACATGCGGCGCGGCTCTCCGCATCGAGCGAGGCAAGGGCAGAAACTGCTCGTTCCTGTGTTTCGGAGAGAACGGCGTTTACGTGCTGGTCCGTCTGACGCTGGAAGGCCCCCAAGGCGGAGTTCACGGCGCTTTGTACCAGGGCCTGCACTTCCGCGGAGCGCGCTTCGATCTTCATAAGCGCCTCCTGCGTCACAGCCTGGGTATTTTCCAGCATGAGTTCATAGCGGCGGTGCGCGGTGCGGGCCGTTGCTCCTTCGAATTCTGACGTCGCCCTGACTACTACTTCGTTCAAGCGGGCGTTAATCTGGGGCTCCATTTCTCGCGTCATTCTTTCCACGAATTCTCGCGAGCCGGCCAGTTCGCGCCGCAAATCCGCGACTTGCTTCTCCAGCCGCTGCGCCATCTCTTCGGCCTGGCCGCGGTACTTTTCCATTTGGTCTTGCCATTGTGAAGCGACCTCGCCAGCAGATTCCTCCTTCGAGGAAAGCCGCAGCGCTTCCACGCGGGTGGGGAAAAGTTCCTCGATTTCGCGAATGCTCGAATTGCGCACATCATCGATGGAGCTGAGAGCTTCACGCACAGCATCGCCTACATGCTTGGTCACCGCTTCTTGTACTGCTTTCTCCGCCGCTTGCTGCAGTTTCCCCTCCATCGCCGCGATAATTCCGTCCGGAGTGATAACGACGCGTTGCGGTTTGGGAGCCTCGGCCGGTGTTTGTGTTTGTTGTCTTGAGGCGGCCGCCGACGGAGATGGGAACGTAGCGACCTCGGCCATTCTGTGCTCTGGGCTCTCCGGTGGTTCATCGAGTTTCACGGCCACTGGGGCCGGATCCAGTGCGGGAGCGACCGCGGGCGCAAATTGCGCGATTGCCGTATTCGTTGCTCTGGGGTTCATCCAATCCTGGGGCGGCGCTACAATGCCCCAAACATTCCCAGGGTTTTCTAATTCCACGCCGACCTGCTGCAGTTCCCGTGAACTCTGGGAAGTGTGGACCGAGCGCACCCTTGCGCGCACCGCCGGTGGCTTGGGCTCGACGTTCAATCCCACGACTTGCAACGTGACCCACGATCCAACTCCGTAGTCGTGCCGGGAGGGGTACCGGCACCCATGCAGGTTCAGACTGGTCGAGACGGTTCGTTCCACAAACGGCTCGCCCAGACGGTTCTGACCGAAGACGATCAGGGGAACGGACCGCTCGATGCGCGTGCTGCGGCGCGCGTCTTCCCCCACGAAATGGTTAGGAGGACTAATCAGAGAAGATTGGCTCACGTCTCCTCCAAAGAAATGCAGTTCCTAGCGCCGGTGACTTCCCACGGCCCCAAGGGGCGAATGTTAGCCGAAGCACGCTTCGTTGTCGATATTCGAGTGAAGATTTACCTGCTTCAACCAGATCAATCGTTGTCTTGCCCGATTCGGACGCGACGAATTTGGCTGTCTCTGATAGGCTTTGCCTCTTTGTGGGAGGAACTGTTCATGCGCCGTCTCCTTATTGCCGTTGTGTTGAGTTTCGTAATTCCAACAACCGCCTTTTGTCAAACCCCTCATCGCGTTGCCATCCGTGCCGGAAGGCTGATCGATGGGAAGAGCGAAAAGCCGCTTGAAAATGCGGTGATCGTGATTGAAGGCGACAGGATCGCCTCCGTTACGGCCGGCGGAAGCGCGCCTGCTGGTGTGGAAATAATTGACCTTTCCAAGGCCACCGTCCTGCCTGGATTCATCGATACCCACACGCACGTTCTGTTGCAAGGCGATATCACGGCGGAGGAATACGACGCGCAATTGCTGAAACAATCGATTCCGTACCGCGCGATTCTTGCCGCACGCAACGCGCACATCGCGCTTTCCCACGGGTTTACGGCTATTCGCGACCTGGAGACGGAAGGTGCCATGTATGCGGACGTGGACGTGAAGACCGCAATTGCCAACGGCGAAGTGCCCGGCCCGCGCATGCAGGTAGCTACGCGTGCGATGACTCCCACGGGAATGTATCCGCTCCTTGGTTATTCCTGGGAGCTAAAGGTTCCTACAGGCGTGCAGTATGTCGACGGAGCCGACGGAGCGCGCAAGGCAGTTCGTGAACAGGCGATGTACGGGGCCGACTGGATCAAATATTACTCCGACCGCCGGTACCATTTTGAGACCGACGGCGTGCTGCATTCCATGGTGAATTTCACGGATGAAGAAGCGAAGGCGATAGTGGATGAAGCGCATCGTATCGGCAAGAAAGTTGCTGCGCATGCCATCGGAAGCGACGGGATTGCAGCCGCGCTGCATGCTGGTGTGGACACCATCGAGCACGGAGATGGCCTGACTGAAGCCCTGATGGATGAAATGGTCCGGAGAGGGATTTACTGGGTGCCGACCATTACCGTCGGCGTTTATGTTGCGCCGGGCCGCAGTGGCAACTGGCCAAAGATGGCGGAGTTGCAGCGTGAAAATTTCCCAAAGGCCATCAAGAAGGGCGTGAAGATTGCCTTGGGCACGGATGCCGGCGGCTTCGACTGGAAAGCATTGAACGAGGCGAAAGAATTTGAATACTACGTGCAGTACGGCATGACGCCGATGCAAGCGATACGCGCTGGCACTTCCACTGCTGCTGAGCTGCTTGGGTGGGGCGACAAGCTGGGAGTCATCGAACCGGGGAAATGGGCGGACATCGTAGCCATCAGCGGCGACCCGCTAAAAGATATAAACGAGCTGCAAAGCGTGAAGTTCGTAATGAAAGGTGGAGTGGTCTATAAGAACGATCTGCGCTAGCCAGGGCCACTTGACCGGATGCTTCCGCTTGCGTAGCCTATCTTGCAGCGTACGACCCAGCCTGAGCGCGCCACGATCGCGTGGCGAGATGAGTTTCATCTTCTAAGGAGTTTCACCATGCAGACAAAATCCATTCTCTTAACGATTGGTTTGCTAGCCCTGGCGGGAGCGACTGGGGAGCGCGCTGCAGTCAGGACACCCCACCGACATCTCCTGACTCTGATTGCGCCAGGCACATGACGGCAATCAAGCTCCTGCGCGGACTCGATACGGCTGAATTGCGTTACAAGACGAAGCTTGGCGCCTACGCAACCAGAGATGAGCTCGCTGCGAGCGACGAGTTCAGGGTAACCCTGTCTGGCTGGTCGTTGAGGCTAAATGTGACCGCTGACGGAAAAAGGTATGATGCCGTCTTGGAAGACACCACTGACAAGTCCTGCGGGTACGCTGCGCTCACTGATGAACGCGGGGTCATTCGGCAAGGCAAGACAATTGATTGCGAGATTTAGCAGATTGTCACATGCGATTCAGTAAAACGAGACGCCGCCGTCGACATTGATCGACTGCCCGGTCATGGCGCTGGATTGCTCGGAACACAGGAACAACGCGGCGCGCGCAATTTCCTCGGCTGTTTGCGCGCGGCCCTGGAGCAGGCCGTTCAGAAATCCGGCCAATTGCTCTTCTTCGTTGACGCCCATTTTCTTTGCGAGCACCGCACCCAGTTCTTTCGACATTTTTGTCTCCGTCACTGGTCCAGGGCAAATGGCATTCACGCGAACGCCTTTGCGCGCGCCTTCGGCGGCGGTCACGCGCGTCAGCCCCAGCATTCCCGCTTTCGCAGCCGCATACGCTGAGCCCCAGGCGTAGGCAGCCTTCGCAGAGAGACTGGAGATGTTCAGGATTACACCGTACTGCCGCGCATACATTTCCGGTAGCACTAGTTTCGACAACAGAAACGCCGCGCGCAGGTGAACGGCAATCACTTTGTCAAACTCCGCCAAGGGATAGTCTTCCACAGGAACCACGGGACCGTAGTGGCCCGCATTGTTGACCAGGATGTCAGTCCGGCCGAACTTTTCTCGCGCTGCAGCAACGACTTGCGCGCAGTCAGCCTCCCGCGATAAATCCGCCGTGACGTAATCTGTGCGTCCCCCGCCGTTTTCAATCTCTGCCGCCACAGAGGCGAGTTCCTTCTCCGTACGCGCCGTAAGAAATACAGCGGCGCCTTCTCTCGCAAATAGCTGAGCGATGGCGCGGCCAATTCCACGACCCGAGCCTGTAATAAGTGCAACCCGATCTTTGAGCACCATAAGGACCACGAGAATAGAGGGAACGAAGCCTCGGGGCAAGCGAGGCCCCCGCACGCTCACGTGCTTCCAACACGCTGGCCAAGAACTGTACGTCGGGCCAGGTGCAAATTCCCAATTGCGAATCTAATCTAATATGATTGTACAGTTTTCACCTGGGCCGGATTTCAGGGCATTCTTCTCTGGGCCGGGTTTTATGTTTTCGCTAAACTCCTTACATTCATCCCGGCGTCTAACTCTATACTCAGCCCAGCCGCCTAAATTTTGTATCGAGGTATGCTGATGTTCCGAATCCCACTCTCATGTTCAATTATGAGCATTCTCGTTGTTTTCTCTGTCGCGGGATGTGGCGGCTACGGCAGTGGTTCGGTAAATGGTGGCGCGATTGCCCCCTACATCAACATACAGCCCGCGAATCAAACAGTGTCTGTGGGGCAGACCGCTACTTTTAGCGTCGGTGCGGCCGGCACGCCCCCCCTCACCTATCAATGGCAGAAAAACGGAGTCGACATCCCTGGCGCTACGTCGTCGAGCTACACAACTCCCGCAACGACGTCCGCCGACACCGGCACAATATTCCGCGTCGTAGTAAGCAACACTGCCGGAAGTGTGACCAGCAATTCTGCGACACTGACCGTCAGCACCGGACAAGTCGCCTCGACCGTGGACGTCATCACCTATCACTACGACAATAGCCGCTCCGGCCAAAACCTGAGCGAAACGGCGCTAACTCCCGCAAACGTGAATTCGACGAAATTTGGAAAGCTTGGTGAATTCGTGGTCGATGGCAAAGTCGACGCGCAGCCGCTGTATCTTTCGCAGGTAACCATCGGCGGGCAAAAAAAGAACGTTCTTTATGTCGCGACCGAACACGGGTCCGTCTACGCCTTTGACGCCGACTCCATTAATGGAACCGCATCAACTGTCCTCTGGAAGACTTCCACGCTTGGCAGCGGCGAAACCACCAGCGACGACCGCGGCTGCGGCCAGGTTACGCCGGAGATCGGCATCACGGCGACGCCGGTCATCGATCGCTCGCGCAATGCGATCTATGTCGTTGGCATGTCGAAAAATGCCGGTGGAGCGTATTTCCAGCGTATCCACGCGCTGGATTTGACCACTGGCCTGGAACTATTCGGGGGTCCCAAAGACATCACTGCGACTTATCCCGGCACGGGGGATAACAGCTCCGGCGGAAACGTGATCTTTGATCCCAAACAATACAAGGAACGACCAGGTCTGCTGCAAATCAACGGGACAATCTACACGACGTGGTCTTCCCACTGCGATATTCGTCCTTACACCTCGTGGGTGATGGCCTTTAGCGCCGATGCGCTGGCGCAAACGAGTGTCCTGAATCTCGTACCGAACGGCAGCGACGGCGGCATTTGGATGTCCGGCACCGCCCCCGCCTCGGACGCGTCTGGGAATTTGTTCTTCATAATCGGCAACGGAACGTTTGACACCGCGCTTAATGCCAGCGGTTTCCCGGTGAACGGCGACTGCGGGAATTGTTTCGTCAAGCTTTCTACTGCCGGCGGCCTCAAGCTCGCGGATTATTTCACCCCGCACAACACTGTCTCCGAATCAAACGCCGACCAGGATTTCGGCTCAGGCGGCGGAATTGTGCTGATGGACGTTCAGGATGCCGGCGGGACCACGCGCCATCTCTCCGTCGGAGCGGGCAAAGACTCTCTGATTTATGTCGTGGACCGGGATTCGATGGGCAAGTTCAATGCCACCACGGACCAGATCTACCAGGAAATCTCCGGTCAGCTGGGTGGTGCCGTCTTTTCAATGCCAGCCTTTTTCAATAACACCATCTACTACGGAGCCGTGGGCGACGCCCTGAAAGCATTTCCGATTGCCGGCGCGAAACTCGCTGGCGTTCCCTCGTCGCAATCCACGCACAGTTTCGGTTATCCCGGAACGACGCCGAGCGTTTCCGCAAACGGCGCGGCCAACGGCATTGTCTGGGCCATCGAGAACAGTGGCGCCATCCTGTTTGCCTACGACGCCACCAATCTCACCACGGAACTTTACGATTCTAATCAGGCCGCGAATGGCCGCGACCACTTCAGCGGCAACAAGTTCATCACGCCTGTGGTCGTAAATGGAAGAGTTTACGTTGGCACCCCAACCAGCGTTGCCGTATTCGGCTTACTGCCTTAGCTTGCCATTAATTTCTGTTTGCACTGGATGTGGATCAGTTTCAGCCGCTAACCTTCAACTTCCCCAGCATGTGATGGACAAATTCCGAAATCTCGCTTTGATTGAATGTATCCCGGTGTACCGGCTTCTGGCCAACGGCCCGATACGCCAGCCGCTTGCTCGATTGCTTCACGAGGTCGAAAACCACGGTACCTTCGCGAAAACGAATATTTTCATAGCCGACTTCCGGCGGTCCCCAGCCCCACGATTCCCAGCATCCAAAAGGGCCGCAAACCAGGCCCGGGTACCCGCCGGGGTAAACACGTCCCACCGTAACGTCGTGCCGCCGTACGGCTACGTGGTAATCCACAAGGAAATCCGCAGCTTGCGCGTCGCTGACTTGCCGCAATCCCTTGGACGACAGCGTTTGCTCGATTGCCGTGCGGATACGCTCGCGAACGATTTCGTTGTTGGCGCCGGGGTCGCGCGCCACAGTTTCACGTCGCGAGATTACGTCTCGCGAAACAACAGGACGCCGGTCCGCGTCTTTGGGCGGAGCGGCAGGCTTCCAAGCCCAGGTGCTTCGCTTCACGACTGGGATGTCTGGATCGCGAGTCACGGTGATGTGGTCGTCGCACCCAGCGAGCAACAGCCCGCAGGCTAAAAGGGAAGCCGCCATTAGCGGCGATCTTCCAATGCTCTTCATCCAGGATTTCATCAGAACGTCCTCCAAGCGGACACCGTCCCTACGCGATAAAACCCTAAATTCCTTGGAAAGTTGCGGCTGTCAGAGGAACGCGCCTCGGAGGACAAGACAGGTACGGGGGCAGTTCCTACCACTTCCCTGGGCAGACTGTCAGGCGCGCGGGGCGGCCCAATCGGAGGGCGGAAAAACCACCGGCCAAAACTTCGGATTTGGTTGATCGAACTCGAAGGCCACTGAAAAAAAATCCGAGGGCGCTTCGTCCACGCGGACCACGCGGCAGTTTTGCTCCACATTGTTCTTCGGGTTCACCAGGCGCATGGGTTGGCCTACATGCAGGTCCAATTTCATTTTGAGCAGGCCGCCATGAGCGTTCACCACCAGCGTCATCGCTTCTTCCCGCCGTGGCTTGTGTCGGACGTCTTCCGCGATCACCATGACCTTCATCTGGAGCATCACACGCTCGCTACGCCGGCGGTTCATTGGATTGGACTGACTTGCCAAACTTATCTCCAAGTATTAAGTGCACTAGTCTGAAAGCAGCAAAGGATCCACTTGAGCTCTGAGATGAATCTTATCCTAGTTCATAGCAACGGGACGCTGGCCAAATAGCCAGACGTTGCTCAAAAGGTAGGACATCACGCCACCTGTGGGGCTTGGCGCTTGTGGGAGTTCAGTTTCGCTTCGAGGCGCCCTTTCACCACGGGCCACTCGGAATCGATAATGCTGAAATAAACGGTATGCCGGATGCGCCCGCTTGCGGTAATCATATGATTCCGAAAGATGCCCTCTTCCCGCGCACCGAGGCGCAGGATCGCCGCCCGCGAGCGCTCGTTCAGCGAATCGGTCTTGAGCTCCACGCGCATGCAGCCCAGCGTTTCGAATGCATGCTTCAATAGAAGGTACTTCGCTTCTGTGTTTACGGCCGTGCGCTGCCAGTCGCGCGCCACCCATGTCCAGCCAATCTCCACGCGATGATGCCCGCGGTCTATATTTCCGTAGCGCGTGCTCCCGATGACGCGGCCGGTAGCCTTTTCAACAATCGCAAACGGCAGGGCCACGCCCCGCTCCTGTTCGCCGAGCGCGGTCTCGATGTAGGCGGCCATTTCGTGGTGCGTTCGAACAGGTATGGGAATCCACTTCCACAATTCCTCGTCCAGTCCCGCTTCGGCAAGCCCTGCTAAATGGGACTTTGCCAGCGGCTCCAGACGAACGTGCGCGCCTTCCAGCACGATCGGGGAAACGACCATCTCCGTCGTCATGATGGTTGTATATTACGGCTCGCGTTGCTCGCTCAGCGAGGGCCATTTTGGATAGGGATCGAAAGTTCTCGAAATGGAAGGAACAGAATCGTCGAACGGCGCCCGCTACGCGAAGTAAGAGGCCAGCATCGTTCTTCCCCTTACCGGGAAGTATTGGCCTTCTCTGCAGATGCGCGAAAATTTCCACACCAGGGAAGCATCAAGCCAGCCATACGCGGCCTCCCGGCTCAAAGTTCCCAGGGCGTTCTCCGACGAAAGCGCGTCCCGGTATGGGCGATCGGTGACCAGCGCATCGTAGATGTCCGCAATTTGCAGGATTCGCGCCATCAGGGGTATTTCATCTCCCCTGAGGCCATCCGGGTACCCACTCCCGTCCATTCGCTCATGGTGATGCCGAATCCCGGGCAGGATGCGCCGCAGCGATTTTAGCGGCGCACAGATACTCTCTCCCGCGACGGGATGTCGCCTGACAATCTGCATTTCTTCTGCCGTCAACGGGCCCGGCTTCAGGAGAATTTCGTCCGGCACTGCTATCTTTCCAACGTCGTGAAGTAAGCACGCGATTCGTAAATCTTGCAAATCTGTTTCCGGCAGGTCCAGGCTCTTCCCGAGCTGAACGGCGTAATCCACGATGCGGTCCGAGTGGCCGTTCGTAAGCGGGTTTTTCGCTTCGATGCTGCGCGCCAGCGAAAGCACCACAGACTTGGCTTGTTCATCGATGTATTTCTTGAGTCGCAAGAGCGACTGCACGCGGCTTAACGCCTCTCCGAGCGAGTTGCAAGTTCCCCAAAAGTCCGCCGCTCCCGCAGCGCGTCCGCGGACGGCATCCTCGGGTTCCGGCGAAGGCTTGATCAACACGATGGGAATATGCTGGTTGAGCGGGTTTCCTTTCATCCGACGGCAGAGGTCGAAGCACTCAAGATCCGGCAAACCGTCATGCAAGAGCACCAAGTCAGGCTGAAGCTGGGCACACTCCCGCAAAGCGGATTCTCCGTCTTCCGCTGTAAAGACCTCGTAGCTCTGACTCTGTAGAAATGATTTCCAGGAATCGCGGCTCTCGGAAACTGCGTCAACAAGAAGCAAGATAGCTGAGTTCATCAATCCCTCGTCATTTCTCAGCGCGTGCGGAGGGCGGAGGCACCACTCCCTGCGCGCGTGAAAGACAATTTTTAAAGGATTGGACTTGTCTGCGTTCTCCAATCCCTGCGTGCGGAGAAATTCAATTCTCCGCTTCCCGGGGACGAGAAAGGAATGAGGTGGCTCGGCAGGGGGTGTAGTGCTCCTGTTGTGCCAAACGGGAAATTTGCATAAGTGACGAAGAATTCGAGCTTTGCAGCGATGTTGGAGGGGATGACTGCACACAGGTGCAAGGAAGAATTTTCATGGTGCCGCCCATGTTTACCCGATACTTCGCGTCGTGCGTCCTCCTTTCGATGCCTCTTCGCCAATTTCCAGAAGACTCGACGCAGATTTGCATCGAAAAGGTAGGGAAGAGTGTCCGCCCAAAGATAGGCGATCTTATGGAAACGGGATGCGGGCAGGGCTCGCCGTGAGGTATGATGGAGTCTCCTGGAATTAACTCATTAGGGTGACAATGCCAACTGCATCGAATGGAAAAGTTTTGTTGAGGGTAAGGCCGCGAGGTTTCTGCGCGGGCGTTGTGCGCGCTGTCGATATCGTCGAGCTGGCGCTGGAAGCTTATGGCGCGCCGGTCTACGTGCACCACGAGATTGTCCATAACACGTATGTTGTGGAGCAGTTGCGCCGGCGCGGTGCGATTTTTGTCGAAGCCATCGAGGAAGTTCCCCATGGTGCGGTGCTCGTTTTTAGCGCCCACGGCGTTCCGCCGACGGTCCGCGACGAAGCCAAGTCCCGCGAGCTGAAAGTAATTGACGCCACTTGTCCGCTCGTCACCAAGGTGCACCTCGAGGCGCTGAAGTTTGCCCGCGAACAACGCACCATCATTCTCATCGGTCATCGCGACCATCAGGAAATTGTTGGCACCTCAGGCGAAGCCCCGGACCGCACTATTGTCGTGGACTCCGTCGCCGCCGTTGATGCGCTTGAGGTGGACGATCCGCAGAAACTGTCCTTCCTCACGCAAACGACTCTGAGCCTTTACGACACGCAGGAAATCGTGGCTCGGTTACGTCAGAAGTTCCCGTTGATCCAGGGTCCTGCCAGCGACGACATTTGCTATGCCACGCAAAACCGCCAGGAAGCGGTCGAGCAGGTCGCCAAAGATGTCGACTTGATCCTCGTCGTGGGTTCGCCGAACAGCTCCAATTCTAACCGCCTTGTGGAAGTCGCGCAGCGCAGCGGCGTCAAAGCTCAACTGATTGATTCCGCAAAAGACATCGATGTGAAGTGGCTCGAAGGGGTTTCCCGCGTGGGTCTGACCGCGGGTGCGTCTGCTCCGGAGGTCCTCGTCGAGCAAGTAAGCGAACGGCTAGCCGAGTTTGGCTTCACCGATCAGCGCGATTTGGATTTGATTCGCGAGGACGTGCGTTTCACGCTGCCTCCGGAACTGGCGACTATCGCGCCCGCGCCGCGCCGCTAAAGATTTTTGCATTGCAGGGAAGGGGAACCTTGTAAATGACCGGAGTGATTTGCCGGCCTGAACCATAAATGGTCCGTTCGTTGTTATCCTGGCGATAGGCGGAAATACAAAAGCGGAAATACAAAACAAGGAGCTAGACCTTGGCGGTCAAAATTGTCCGTCAGCCGAAGAAAATTGCCCTGATCGGCGCGCCCTTTAGCGCTGCCGGTTTTGCGCCGGGGACGGAAAAAGCTCCCGCCGCGCTGCGTGCTGCTGGCATCATCGAAAAATTGCAGGCCGCAGGCTACGAAATTGTTGACCATGGTGACTGCGCTCCGCGCCTCTTTGCGGACGATGACGAACACCGGCGTGCCCGCAACCTGACCGAAATCGTTGCTGGCCTGAACGATTTGAAAATACGTGCCGAACTCGCGGTGAAGAGCGGCGCGTTCGTGCTGGTCTTGGGTGGTGACTGCGCTCAGGCCATCGGCTTGCTCACCGGCGCGCGGCGCTACTACAAGCACCTGAATCTTCTGTGGTTCGATCGCGACGCAGATCTGAATACTCCCGCGAGCACTCCTTCAGGCCGCATTGACGGAATGGTGGTGGCCCACATTATCGGCAAGGGCGCGCCGGAGCTGGTCCGTTTCTGGAGCGAAGCCCCGCTGGTGCGCGAGCCGGATGTCACCCTCTTTGGACTCCAACGGCTCGATCCACCGGAGCAGGATTTCCTCGGCAAATCGCCGATGCGGCATATTCACGCCGCTGACATTCAATCCAAGGGTGCGGCCAATGGGGCGCACGACGCGCTGGCGCAAGTCCATGCCGACGCGCGCGAATTTATCCTCCATCTCGACGTCGATGTGATCGCGCAGGAAGATTTTCCCGCGGTGAACGTCCCCGGCAGCGGAGGATTGCGCTTCGACGATGTTCGTGGATCGTTCATCGAATTTCTGAAGCACAGGAATCTGCTGGGCCTGGATGTGGCGCAGTACAATCCGGGCAAGGATTCCGATGGCAGCGGCGCAAAGAAGCTTCTCGATTTGCTGGTCGAAGCCCTCTCTGCGCGCCTTGAAGTTCTGACGGCGCCTGCGGCAGAGCCCGCGGCGGGGCCTGAGGAAATGACCTCATCAGGAACGACTGCGTAGTTCTTCCACAATTCAGTTCTAGCCACGAAATATTGGGGTGCAACTCAGGAGGCGACACTGGCGCGCTTGCGCAGATACCGCGCGAGCCCCAGAAAAGACAGGTTCAGTCCGGCGCTAAAGGCGTAGTGATCTGCTTCGTCCGCTGGGAGATGTTCCGAGATTTCGGCGTACGTAGCAGCCATGAAGGCATCCATCGCCGCGGAATCGCTGGCGGCGGTGCGCAGGATTTCTGCGGTAAGCGTGGCCCACCGATGCAGCCGTTCGCGAAAATGCAGGATGTGCTCGGAAGGATTGTCGGAATAGCCGAAGTGCGTGAGAAACAGCCGCGCGGGCTTGCGCTCCAGGATCGCTGCGAAGGAAGTATCCCAGATCCCCAGATCGATGTCCGGCGGGGGAGTCGCAGGCATGGCGAAAGCATTTCCTTCGATGCGCACGCCCGCGGTATCACCAACAAACGCGACTCCTTCCGCCTTGTCGAAGTAGCTGACGTGATGTGAGGCGTGGCCGGGCGTGTAGACGACCTCCACTTGCCGCGAACCGAGCGTGAGCGTTTCGCCGCCTTCGACAATGTGCAAATTCTCCGCTGGAACGGGAAGAGTCTCTCCGAAAAGTCGCTGCAAGTCGTTGGGCCACAGTCTTTGCGCGCTCGCAAGCAACTTGGACGGATCAATCATGTGCGGCGCGCCGTTCGTGTGTACGTACACGGCAAGCCGCGGATTCTCGCCCACCAGCGCGCCGGTAGCGCCGGCATGGTCCAGATGAATGTGCGTCAGAAGAACGGCGTCGAGATCGCTCACACTAATGCTTCGGGATCGGAGGCCCTGGCGCAAAGTCTCGAGCGTAGAACCCGGGCCGGGATCGACAATGGTGCGATGCCCGTCCGATTCAAGTAGGGCCGTCGCAATGGAACGCGGCCGTCCCATCCACAGATCGTCGAGCTTGATGATCGAGTTCATGACGAACGGTTAGTGTAGCTCAGGAGCGGCGAAGTCGAATAATTTGATGATTCAGCGTGCGAATTGCCATCCTATTCAGCATGAGCCACGCAGAAATTGCGGCTTGGCTCAGCGCAGAATTCCGTTTATTTACTCCGCCGCTTGAATTGGAGATCATGCTTGGGCCGATTCCTGGTTTCTTGCGGCGACTGGAGCGAAACTGCATGGCCAAGCAAACTACGATTGCCGCTGTCATTCTGCTTTTTTGGGGTACAGCGTTGGGCGCTCAACAACCCGCCGCTAGGCCTGCCCCTCTCGCCACGCAACAAACGGAATCTGACGAATACACGCGCTACGAATTGCTCGCGCCCGAAACCGCCAGCTTCAAAATACATTACGAAGTAACCGCCACAACTCCCGGCGCCAGGGTGTATTTCAATCCTATCCGCAAAGGCAGCACTGCAAGCAACGAAGATGTCTACGACGCCATGACCGGCGAGCCCCTGCGCTTCGAAATTGTTAGTGGAGCAGAGGCGCGCAAGGATCCGCTAATGTCCGTCGCAGATTCCTCCGGCAGCTACATCAAGGTGCAACTCGCTCGTCCCGTTCCTCCTGAAGGGCAAGGCCGCATCGTTATCGTCAAGACCTACCAGGATCCGAAAAGCTATTACCGTGAAGGCGACACCATTGTTTTTAATCGCGGCTTAGGCATTAAACGCAACAGCGTAGTCCTGCCGAAAGGTTTCGAATTGGTGGGCTGCAACATGCCGTCGCAAATCTTGTCGGAGCTGGACGGGCGCATCGCCATCAGTTTCATGAACGCCGGCCCTGGCGAAGCGCCGCTGATCCTCCGCGCAAGGCCGGACGCACAAACCGGTCCTTCCGCCGCGCCCCATCCATTCACGCAAACGCGTAGTTGGGAAGCGCCTTTCCCTGGAGAAACCGAGCGCGAGCGGCTCTCCGAACGGGCGCATCAGGACCGAGATATCGTCTATTTCCTCCAACAACCAGAGTCGCACGCGTTCAACCTGTATCATGACTACACGGAGTCACGGACGGGTGTCGACAAATATCTCAACGTCGTTCGCGAGGGCAGCACCGTTTCCAATCCTTCCGCGGATATCCTGGACACCGGCGAAAAGCTTTCCACCCGACTGATGACCGGCGCCGAACTCGTTGCCGCAAAAATCGAATCCGCGGAGCCGGTAAAGCCGGCGACGCAGATCGTCGTGATTCCATTCCCTCCGGTGAAAAAGGGGCAATCGATCCGCTTGCGAATTTCGGAAACGTATAGCGCTCCTGGCAGCTATCGTCTGGACGGAGACGAACTGGTTTTTGACCGCCGCCTGGGCAGGCCGCGTAACGCCGTTGTACTTCCTGTCGGCTGGTACTTGACCGCCAGCGCCATCCCTGGGACAGTCACGCAACTTTCTGACGGGCGCATCCGCCTCGATTTCTGGAATGCGCGCCCTGATTCCGTGGATGTGCTATTGAAAGCCAGGCGGCGAGTCCGCCTGCCGGACCAAAGCCGGTGAAATGCCAAGGGGATTGGCCGTAGGCAGTGGAAAGTTCTCATCGAGGTGACAGCAAAACGTCCTCGCGCAGTGCGAATCATCCCGGATGCATACACATCCGGGATAGAATACAATTGTTTGGTGGATGTCCCGCGTTTCGCGCCGTCAGCGACAGTCGAGGCGCGACCACTGCGCGCCAGTAGCTCAGATGGATAGAGCATTAGCCTCCGGAGCTAAGGGTCGGGGGTTCGAATCCCTCCTGGCGCGCCACTTCTTAACGGGGTCCGGCCCGGAGACATGGGTTACAGAACGTACTGGCTACATGGGTAATGGGATGCCCCATCCTCGGTTTTTGGAGGACGGGGCATTTGACTTTGCTTCTTTCTTGTTTCCCCTGAAAGTCAGCCCCTGCATAACACGCAGGCGCTGTCTATCGTTGGCTAGGACGCGTCCTTGATGTCCTCGCGAGCGCGTTTCTCGGCGTTCTTGGCTTCCGTCCGGAAATTGGCATTGGGCTTCAGCACGTGAATCGCTTTGGAGAGATCCATAGCCTTGTTGTTCGATGGGGCCGCGCACGACTTGACGTCGCCAGCCGGTTTCACGCCAATCATATCCCACTTGAGACAATTGAATTTGATTGAGAGATTGTGGCTGACGTGAAGCGATGCGACACAATCGTTCAGGCTCTTGAATCCCGCGCAGGCATCCTTGAGGCTGGTGCGCGGAGGCAGAACCGCTTGCAACTCCAGAGACAACTTCTTTTCTTCTTCTTTATTCGCGGCGAGCTGTTCGCTGGCCGTGGGGCTCGGACCTTTCCTGATCCATTTGATTGGATTGTAGGAATGCGCCAGCGTTCCGGCGCCACCGAGCAAAACGCCTACTCCAGCAACTCCAATGACGATCCATCGGTTTTTCATACAGGCCTCTTTCGAGGGCCGGGCATAGCTCTGGCTACAGTAAGCCACGCCGCCAGCCACTCTTCGAGGGGTTGGAAGGACAGTACTCCCCCAATCGGTCACGCTGACCTTGCGGCCAGATTTTTAGGGTGAAGTTTCCTGTACCCGGCATGTGAAGTGCGGCGGTTTTGTAAAGCGGCAGGGAGCTAAACTGGATGCAAGAAGCGCTCATTTGGCCAAATAGCCCGCTTGCAAATGTGGCGAGGCTGCTTTAACGCTGCGCGAATGGCGGACGGCGGCTGGCCCGGTGGACTGGCGAACCACAAATTCAGGCTCAATGGCGATTTCGGGGACGTATTCGCCTCGTCCTTCGATCAGATCGACGACGGTTTGTGCCGCGATCTGCCCCATCTTTACGAGTGGCTGCCTGACGGTGGTGAGGCCGGGGTTGGCGTACGCGGCGCCCGCGACGTCGTCGAAGCCGACAATCGAAACGTCTTCCGGCACACGGAGGCCGGCTTCGCGGACCGCCCAGATCGCGCCGATGGCCGCAATGTCGTTGTAAGCAAAAAGTGCAGTGAAAGGCTGTTTCCTGGCCAGGAGTTGCTTGGTGAAGGAATATCCAATCCCAGGCGTCGAATCGAAGCCCTCCAGTTGAATGGTCAGTTCGGGACGAATGCGAATGCCGAGTTGCTGCGCCACCTCACAGATCGCGTTCCAACGCACCGTGGAATCCGAACTCATGGTCTGCCCTCTAATGAAGGCGATTTCTTCGTGGCCGAGATCGCGAAGATGTTCGAGCGCCAGCCTCGCGGCACGTGTGTGGTCCAGTATGATGTTGGTCAAGCCTTCGACGCGCTGATGCCCTGCCACCGCAACGGTGGGCAGAGCAAGCTTCTCCGTGAGCGACGTATCCGTGGTGATGAATCCTTCGACGCCGCGCGTCAGTAGCATTTGCGCGTAAGTTTGCAGGAGCTTGGGATCGTGCCGGTGGATCACGGTGAGGAAAAAATAGTTATTCTTGCGCAGATATTCTTCAATACCGCTGATCACCATCGAGCCGTAGGCGTCGCCAATTTCTTCGGCGATCACCCCGATGGTATAAGTTCTTTTCAATCGCAGAGTGCGTGCAAAAAAATTAGGCCGGTAGTTGAGCGTTTTCGCAGCCTCGATGATGCGATTCTTGGTGTGCTCGGGAATGGAACGCGCGGCCGCGGAGTTGTTCAGGGCGGCTGAGACGGTCCCCGGCGTAAGCCCAAGATGCTGCGCGATGGTCTTGAGGGTGACTTTTCTTTCCTCCTCTTTCCGGTGGCGCACCGTATTCTTTTCCTTCGGCTTCATGGAATGGCACCTCGACGTGCTGTAGGACGAAAACAAATGCGCCTCTATCGGTCCCCACTCCACAATAGGCTTAGCGGACCATGGAACGACCAATGAGCGCTCGATTGGAGTCATGCTAACATGATCGATTCACGAAAGGGAAAGCCTAGTATCTTTCCGGTGCACGACATTAGGATGAGGGTACTGCAGGTCTCCTTTTTTGCGGTCTGTATCTGAAAGTATTATATACTTACAGATATCTGCCTGTACCATAAAGGAGCCTTCCCTATGTCCGATACCTTACCCAATTTGCTCAACCTCAGAGGCGATTTGCTGCGACAGGTTTCCCAGCTCGGCGACTTCCAGCCGGGCTCAGTCACCCGCGTCCACCGCCGCTGCGGCAAGCCCAATTGTCATTGTGCCAAGCCCACTGATGCTGGCCACGGCCCCCAAGTTCAACTGACCCACAAGATGAGCGGCAAAACCGTTACGCAAACCTTGTCTTCCCTGGCAGCAGTGCGCAAGGTGGAAAAGGAGATCGCCGCCTTTCGCCGATTTCAGGCGCTCACTCATGACCTGGTGGAAGTTAACCAGAAGATCTGTCGTCTGCGCCCGGTCGAAGGGCAGGAGCAGAGTGCCCAGGAAAAAAAACGGCGGAAGCGATCCAGCAGGAAATCATCCGCGAAGTAGAGCATCTGCTGCAGCTTATCCTCGGCGAACACCGCAACCAGCGGGGGCTGGACCTAGAAGCGGTCGAGATGGCCATTCGTTCCGCTATGCACCAGGCAGGAGCCGCCGCGCTAAGCGCATTGCTGCGGTTCGATCCACCGGGCCTCGAGCAGCGCCGGCTTCCTTGTCCCTGCGGTTCTGCGGCCCACTACTTGGAATTACGTTCCAAACCGGTGCTGACCGCCGTGGGGTGGGTGGAACTACAACGCCCGTATTACCTATGCCCAGACTGCCATCAGGGACAATTCCCGGCTGATCGAGAACTGGATGTGGAAGGCACGGAGCTTTCTCCTGGCGTGCGACGCATGTTAGCGGTGGTGGGCCATGAAGCTCCCTTCGATCATGGTCGCGAGCAGATGCACCTGCTGGCCGGCCTCTCGGTCACCACTAAGGCCGTCGAGCGAACCGCCGAGGCCATCGGAGAAGATATCGCTGCTCGCCAGGCAGAAAACATGCAGCGGGCGATGCAACTGGAATTGCCTATGGCGATGGGGCAGCGCATCCCTATCCTCTACGTGCAGATGGACGGCACGGGCGTTCCCATGGTCCGTGCGGAAACCGAAGGGCGGGCCGGCAAGCGGGATGGCCAGCCCGCGCACACGCGCGAAGCCAAGCTGGGCTGTGTGTTCAGGCAGACCACCGTAGATCGGGACGGCCGGCCCGTGCGCGAGGAAGGTTCCACCACCTACGTGGGAGCCATCGAGACCGCCGAAGAATTCGGTCTACGTCTTTATACCGAGGCTGGGCACCGGGGTTGGGCTCGCGCGGAGAAGAAAGTGGTGATCGGAGATGGCGCCGAATGGATCTGGAACATCGTTCAGCTGCACTTCCCCGACGCCATCCAGATCGTGGATCTGTATCATGCGCGCCAGCACCTGTGGGAACTCGCGGCCAAACTCTACCCCAACGATGCTCCCCGCCAGAGGCGCTGGATGATGACCAAGCAGGACAAACTGGACAACGGTAAAATGGAAAGCTTGGTCGCCTCACTGCGCTCTCTGGCTACTTCCCATCCGGAGTTGGCAAAGCAGATCCGCACCGAAGCGGACTATTTTGAGACGAATACCGAACGCATGCGCTATCTCAAGTTTCGCCGGCAGAAACTGTTCGTCGGCTCCGGTGTGATCGAAGCCGGGTGCAAAACGATCATTGGGACTCGGCTCAAACAATCGGGCATGTTCTGGACCGTGCGCGGAGCCAACGCCATCATTGCCCTCCGTTGCTGCCGACTCAGCGGTAGGTTCGAGGATTACTGGGAAGGCCGCCGACGTTGATCTCACTTATATGTCGCGCACCGGTATCTTTCGTCCCACGCATTTCAGCCGTCGTAATTTTGTCCGACTCGGGATGGGAGCCGCCCTATCACTGCGTGCTACTCGCTTGCTAGCGCAGGGTGTTTCGAGCCATACCGCCAAGCCGTTGCCAAGACCCGCAGCTTCCGGGCGTCCTTTCAACGCCCACTTCGTGGACGTTGCCGCTGCGGCCGGCCTGCACGCGCCGGTGATCTATGGTGATGTAGAAATCAAAAAGTACATCGTCGAGTCCACCGGATGCGGCCGCGCCTTCATCGATTATGACAATGATGGGTGGATGGATCTGTTTTTGCTCTCCGGAACTCGGCTCGGGAGCGCTCCTGAGGGCACAACAAATCGGCTGTACAAAAACAACCGCGATGGAACATTTACGGATGTCACGGAAAAAGCGGAGTTGCGCTCGCTCGGATGGGCATGTGGAGTCTGCATCGGAGATTACAATAACGATGGTTTTGATGATATCTCTTGTTCTAATTTCGGTCAGAACGCGCTTTACCGCAACAACGGCGATGGGACTTTCACCGATGTGACCAAGGCTGCTGGGCTTTGGAACGATCAACAAAGGTGGGGAGCTGGCTGCACCTTCGTAGACTACGATCGCGATGGACACCTGGACCTGTTTGTTTCCAACTACGTGCGTTTTTTTTTCGAACACGCTCCAGCTCCGGGTGAGAACAATAATTGCAAGTGGAAGGGAATTCCCGTGGAATGCGGACCGCGGGGGCCAGCGACCGGCAAGCATTCCCTGTATCGAAACAACGGCGACGGAACTTTCACGGAAGTAACGCAGCAAGCCGGCATCTCAAAGGCCGCGTCCACCTACGGCATGACCGCCGTGGCGGCAGATTTTGATGAAGACGGATGGCAGGACATCTACGTCGCCTGTGACTCTACTCCCAGTCTTTTGTTCATGAACAATCGCGATGGAACTTTTCGCGAGGAAGGAGTGCTGCGAGGTGCCGCCTTGAGCGAAGACGGCATGGAACAGGCAGGCATGGGGATCGGAGTCGGCGATTATGATCTGGATGGTCACCTTGACCTATTCAAAACGCATTTTACCGATGACGCCAACATTCTGTATCACAACGACGGCAAAGGAAATTTTGAAGATGCAACCGGGTCCTCGCGCCTTGGAGTTGAAACTCGTTTCGTCTGCTGGGGAGCCGGCATCGTCGATCTCGACAACGATGGCCTTCCGGATCTCTTTATGGTTACTGGCCATGTTTATCCTCATGTTGAACGAACACTGCCGCAATACTCCTATAAAACACCGCGCGCCGTCTTTAGAAACCTGGGCAAAGGCGTTTTCGAGGAACTCATTGAGGCGGCCGGGCCAGCCGTAGCGGCGGCGCACTGCAGTCGGGGTTGCGCTTTCGGGGACTTCGACAATGACGGTGATGTCGACATACTGATCGTCAATCTCAACGAGCCTCCGCCGCTATTGCGCAATGACCTGAGCGGGAAGGCCAACTGGATCAAAGTGAAATTAGAAGGCGTAAAGTCCAATAGAAGCGCCATTGGCGCCAGGGTGCTCGTCCATTATGGAGGCAAAACGCAGGCGCAAGCGGTGTTAAGTCAATCCAGCTTCTTCTCGTGTAACGATCCCCGCTTGCACTTCGGCCTGGGAGACTCTACGGCGGCTGATATCGACGTGTATTGGCCAAGTGGATTGCACGAAACTTTCAAGCAAATGAAGTTTGGTCCAGACGAAAGGCTTGGCGTCGAGTTCCGCGCCGAGTTCTTCAACGGGTTTAACCACCCACAGTTCAGTCCGCCGAATAGCGGCTGTTGCGGTAGTACTTACTTTGGTCAAGTAACCAGCAAGTACAACCTTCCGCGCATCGTCCAGTTCGCGTTGAGGTTCACCTTCTAATCTCCTAACGTCGGCGTCCGGGCGGGCCTTCCCGCCCGGCGCGCGATTCTCTTCTCTGGGAACCTGTCTCTGATCGCCGCGTCCAATTTCTCTAGTGGTGTTCCCGAGCGAATTTTTGCTGACCTGACGCCCGGTTGGCGTGAAAATGTCTGTATGAAAGCGGTCCTCCTTCTCCTTGCTGTCTGCTTGCTAGCTCCTACATTCGCAACTTGCCAGACGTCCGAGGCGCAAGTGGAACAGTCTTTTCGCGCAGGCCAAGCGGCGCTAAAACAGGGGGAGTTTGTTCGTGCCGCGGAAGAATTCAAGAAGGTGCTGGCACTTGACCCAACCTTAGTTGAAGCTGAAGTCAACCTGGGCCTCGCCTACCAGAGTCTGTTCGAGTACGACTTGGCGGTGCGCCACCTGAGCAAGGCTCTGCGCGAAAGGCCGAACCTGCTCGGCCCCACGGTAATCGTCGGAATGGATTACCTCAAACTCGGGTCTCCGGAAAAGGCTATGCCATTCCTCCAGCGTGCACTAAAGCTCGATCCTTCGAATCGCGAAGCGCACCAGGCGCTAGCATCGTGCTACCTGGGCCAGGAAAACTTCCGCAGCGCCGCCGAAGAGTTCCGCCAGGTGGCCGTGCTTGATTCCGACAAGTCCGAGGCCTGGTTTAGACTGGGGCACGAATACCTGGATCTCGCTGCCCGTTTGGCCTATCGAGGGGCCCATTTATACCGCGAGTCGGCATGGGGACACCGCTTTCTCGGTGATCTCTTGTTTCAGCGCAACCGTTGGGAAGATGCAGTGCAGGAGTACCGGAAAGCGCTTAGCGCTGACCCTCGCCAGCCTGGCTTGCATACGTCACTGGGCCAAGCCTATTTGCATGCCCAGAAATTGGAAGATGCCGAAACCGAGTTTCATCTGGAGCTTAAGCTCGATTCACAGAATGAACTGGCATGGCTCGGATTAGCGAATTTGCAGCTGGCCAAAGGCGAAGCCACCGCAGCCCTGGAATCTCTTGCGAAAATTTGGGAAATCTCTCCCGAATTCTTGGTTGCGCACCGGGCCCTCCCCTCCATCGAACTCCCTCAGGACTCGGCAAGCGCTTCCATATCGCGCGTACAGAGCGAAGCGGAAAATCCGGCCAAACATTTTTTGCTGGCTGGCCTATACGCCGCCGCAAATGAAAACGCTCTTTCAGACCGCCAATGGAAATCGTTCCAAGCCGACTTCTCGGCATGGCGACAAGCACCGAATCCTTCCGCGGGAGCCCACGCGAATCAGGACCCCTGCAAGGACCTTCGCTACTCTCGCTGCACGGATTCGCTTCAAATGCGCAAGCATCTGACCGATTCGGAGCGCTTACTGCTGGGGAAGACCCATTTTGCTTTGCAGCAATTCGAACTCGCCGCTGACGCTTTAGCGCAAGTGCAGGGCGTCACCAACGAAAATGCCGAAGCCAGTTACTGGCTAGAGCGCACCTACCAGGCGTTGGGTGCAGAGGCGTATGCGCGACTCGAGGAATCTTTTCCCGACTCCTGGCGTACTCACCAATTGCGTGCCGAAGGCCACGCCCTTCGCCGGGATCTCGATAATGCTTTCAAGGAGTTTCAAGTCGCTCTGCAATTGCAGCCCAATGAACCCGAACTCCACGAAGCGCTCGGGGAACTTTATCTGGACAATCATTCTGATGAGGATGCGCAGAGCGAGCTGGAGAGAGCAGTGGCGCTGGATCCCTCGCGCGCGCACGCGCTTTATCTCCTGGGACGGCTTTACGTTCAAAATCGCGAGAACGAAAAGGCACTGCCGTATCTGCAGCGCGCTTTACGGCTTCAACCGGATTTGACTGAGGCCAGCGGGTTGTTGGGGACCGCGTACGTTCGCCTGGGGGAGTTTGCCAAAGCCAT
>Ga0209057_1000072_pt1 | contig 81596 bp, 72 predicted proteins | sample GraSoiAngelo_146_FD_185903 | JGI IMG/M metagenome (GOLD analysis project Ga0209057, IMG submission 185903) | Grasslands soil microbial communities from the Angelo Coastal Reserve, California, USA - 14_1009_05_30cm (SPAdes) (version 2) | ecosystem: Environmental > Terrestrial > Soil > Grasslands ...
CGACGTAGTCGGAGAGGCTGTCCTGGCGCGCCGCCGCCAGCACGCCGACGGGCACGGCGATGAGCAGCGCGATCAGCGTCGCGTAGAGCGCCAGCTCCGCCGTCACCGGCAGGCGCTGCCCCAGTTCCTGCACCACCGGGCGCCGCGTCCACAGCGACTCGCCGAGGTCGCCGCGCGCCGCGCGCCCGATCCACTCGACGTACTGCACGTGGAAGGGCCGGTCGAGCCCCAGCTTCGCGCGCAGCTCGTCGATGTCCTTCGCGTAGGAGGTCTCGGCGAGCATCAGCTGCACGGCATCGCCCGGGATCAGCCGGGGCAGGGTGAAGACGATGGCGGTGGCGATCAGCAGCGAGGGAACGGCGACCAGGAGGCGCCGGACCAGGTACCGCCGCAACACGGCGCCGCCTCCCGTCGCCTCAGCGTTCGAGCCAGGCGGCCATCAATCGGCCGCCGTAGTCGTAGCCGAAGCTCGGCGCGTAGTTCTTCAGCGCACCCTCCCAGACGCCGATGTAGACGCCCGAGGGCATCTGGACGTAGTACTGCTGCCTGGCCAGATGCCGCTGGATGTCGAAGATGATCTCCCGGCGCTTGGCGACATCCGCGGTGCGCCGCTGGCGCACGAGCATATCGGCCACCACCGGATCGTTGATGTGGCTCTGGTTCTTGAGCTCGTCGGGGTAGTACTGGCCGAACAGGAAGTTGTCGGGCTCGAGGAAACCCGTCTGCGGGCCGTAGGTCATGGAGTCGAACTTGCCGTAGAAGCACGTGGAGATGTACGCCCCGTACTCCTTGGTGTCGAGCTTCGCGTCGATGCCCACGTCCTTGAGATATTTCTGGACGAGCTGCATGGAGTCCACGAGGATCGTCGAGCCGTAGGTGGTGAAGCACATGGTGGCGGGGAACCCGTTGGGGTAGCCGGCCGCGGCCAGCAGCCGCTTGGCTTCAGTCGGGTCGTACCGGTAGTAGCGGGCGCCGTCGCCGAGCTTGTCGATCGGGATCGACCACTCCCGCAGCGCGGCGGGCACCGGCGGGTTGAGGACGCCCACGCCCTCGAAGACGGCCTCGATGATCGCCTTCCGGTCGATGGCCAGCGACATCGCCTGGCGCACGCGGACGTCGTCGAACGGCTTGCCATCGGTGCGCATCGAGAGGTGGCTCATCACGGCGGAGGGGTACTCGACCGTCTTGAGGTTGGGCCGCTTCTGCTTGAGCGTGTCCTTGATCTGCACCCAGTCGGTGCGGTTGATCGTGCCGGGGAATTCCCAGCCGAGGTCGTACTTGCCCGCGAGGAACGCGGAGATGCGGGAGGCGTTGTCCTCGTCCACGGTCATCTCGACCCGGTCGATGTAGGGGAGGCCGGCGAGGACGTAGCCCGGGTTGCGCACGAAGCTGAGTCCCACGTTCGGCCGATAGGCGTCGAGCATCCAGGGTCCGGTCCCGACGACGGCCTCGTGCTTCTTGAGGTCGCCGTACTTCTCCACGACCTCCCGGGCGACGATGGCGACGGCCAGCGGGTTGGCCAGCATGTCGAGGAACCAGACGAACGGCTCCTTGAGCGTGAACTTGACCGTGTACTTGTCGGTCGCCTCGACCTTCTCCACCGACTTCAGCATGTAGGCGTTGGCGTTGCCCTTCACGGTGAGGAAGTGGTTCACGCTGTACACGACGTCGTCCGCGGTCAGCTCGCGCCCGTTCACCGGAGGCTTGTGGTGCCAGCGCACGCCCTTGCGGAGCTTGAACACGTACGTCGTCTCGCTGGGCTGGCTCCACGACTCGGCGAGGTCGCCCTCGATCACGAAGGTGCCGGGAACGACGCTGGGCCCCGCCTTGTGCTTGAGCAGCCGGCTGTGGGTGAAGCTCAGCGCGATGTGCGTCTTGTAGGAGATCGTCTGGAACGGATCGAAGTGCGGCGGGTCCCACGTGCGGAGCGACAGCGTGCCGCCGCGGCGAGCCCCGGCGTCCGGAGGCTTCGGCGTCTGGGCGCGCGCGACGGAGGGGCGGAGCGTCGAGGCGGCGAGCGCGCCGCCGCTCAGCGCCAGGAGATCGCGTCGGCTCAGAGGCATGACAGCACCTCGTCGAAGATGCCGAGCGTCTCCTCGACGTCGGCCTCCGAGTGCGCGAGGGAGACGTAGATCTTGTTCACGGCCTTCACTGCGCCGCGCCGCAGCAGCTCCTGGTTGAAGCGCGTGATCTTCGCGCGGTCGGCGGTGAGCGTGGCGCGGTAGTCGACCACGGGGCGGTCGGTGAAGAAGAGATCGAAGACGGGCGGCTCGCCGCTCACCTGCGCGGCGACGCCGTGCTTGGTCACGGCGGCCTGCAGGCCGGCCTTCAGCCGCGCGCCCGTCTTGAAGAGGCGCTCGTAGGTGCCGGGCTTGCGCAGCTCGGCCAGCGTGGCGAGGCCGGCGGCGGCCGCGATGGCGTTGCCGTTGAAGGTGCCGGCCTGCCAGACGTAGTCCGGCGTGCCCTCCAGCGCCGCGTCGAAATGGCGCATGATCGCCGCCGGCCCGGCGATGCACGCGAGCGGGAAGCCGCCGGCCACGACCTTGCCGAAGGCCGCGAGGTCGGGAACGACCTTGTAGAACTCCTGGGCGCCGCCGTAGGCGAAGCGGAAGCCGGTGACGATCTCGTCGAACACGAGCGGCACGCCGTGGCGGTGCGTCGCGCGGCGTAGGCCCTCGAGGAAGCCGTGCGCGGGCGGGATCGTGCGCTGGTAGGGCTCGACGATGACGGCGGCGAGCTCGTCGTGATGCGCGTCGATGAGCGCCTCGGTGGTGGCGAGGTCGTTGTACGGCGCGACCAGCACCTCGCCGTCGATGGCGTGCGGGATGCCGGCGGAGTCGGCCATCGGCGCCGGGAACGCCTTGGGCGAACGCGGCACCACGCTCATCAGCACGTAGTCGTGCGTGCCGTGGAAGCCGCCCTCGAACTTCATGACCTTGTCGCGCTTGCGGTAGGCACGCGCCACGCGGAGCGCGAAGAACGTCGCCTCGCTGCCGCTGGAGGTGTAGCGCACCTGCTCGGCGCACGGCACGGCGGCCACGATCTCCTCGGCGAGCCGAATGGCCGGCTCGTTGACCACGAAGTACGAGGTGCCGCGCTCCATCTGCCGCTGCACCGCCTCCACCACGGCCGGGTGGGCGTGGCCGAGCAGCATGGGCCCGGAGCCGAGCAGATAGTCGAGGTAGCGGCGGCCGCTCATGTCCCAGAGATAAGCGCCGCGGCCCTCGCGCACGACGAACTCGAGCCCGGGGCCCGAACGGTGACTGCCGAGCACGCCGCCGGGCAGCACGCGCGCGGCGCGCTGCAGGAGATCGGTCTGATCACTCATGGCAAGACCCTGCCTCGTTGCGAAGGTGCGTCATGATACCAGAACCGCCGAGCCCGCAAAGGCGCCGCGCTTGAGCGCGCCGAGCGCGCGGTTGGCCTCGGCGAGCGGGAACGTCGTCGTCGTCAGGCGGACGGGGATCCGCGCCGCCTCCGCCAGCAGGGCCTCGCCGTCGGCGCGCGTGTTGGCGGTGACCGAGCGCACCTGGCGCTCGTAGAAGAGGTCGCGCGCGTAGTCGAGCGGCGGGGTGGGCGTCATGGCGATGCCGGCGAGCGCCAGTGTGCCGCCGCGCGCGAGCCGCCGCAACGCCAGCGGTACCAGCTCGCCGGCCGGCGCGAACACGATGGCGGAGTCGAGCGGCTCCGGCGGCGCGTCGCCCACGTCGCCCGCCCAGGCGGCGCCCAGCGTCCGCGCCAGCTCACGATGCGACGCCGCGCGCGTCAACACGTGCACGCGGGCGCCGCGCGCGCGGGCGACCTGGAGCGTGACGTGCGCGGAGGAGCCGAACCCCCAGAGGCCGAGCCGCCCGCCGCGCGGCACCGCGGCGCGCTGGAGAGCGCGAAAGCCGATGATGCCGGCGCACAGCAGCGGCGCCGCGTCGACGTCGGAGAACGCCGCCGGAATCGCGTAGGCGAAGGCGGCGGGCACCACCGCGTACTCGGCGAAGCCGCCGTCGGCGTGCCAGCCGGTGAACTCCGCGCGCTCACACAGGTTCTCGCGGCCGGTCGCACAGTACTCGCAGTGCCCGCACGTCCGCCGCAGCCACGCGATGCCCACGCGGTCGCCGACGCGCACGCGCGCGTCCGGCGGCGCCGACTCCACCACGCCGACCGCCTGATGGCCGGGAACCAGGCGATCGCGCACCGGCGGCAGGTCGCCCTCGACCACGTGGAGGTCGGTACGGCAGACCCCGCACGCGCGCACGCGCACGAGGAGCTCGTCGCCCGCCGGCGTCGGGATCGGGACGTCTTCGGCCAGGAGCGGCGCACGTTCGATGGGCGCCTGGCCCTGCAGCACCATGGCGCGCATCGCGCTCAGCCGCCCGCGCGCTCGATCAGCTTCTTCGCGCGGGTCAGGTGTGGGGCGTCCACCATCTGCCCCATGAAGCGGAACGCGTAGGCCCCGCGTGCCGCGTGCTCGGCGAAGGCGGCCACCAGCTCGCGCGCTTCGGCCACGGCCTCCTTCGAGGGCGTGAACACCTCGTTGATGACTGCGATCTGGCTCGGGTGGATGGAGATCTTGCCGGAAAATCCCATGGCCACGCCGTCCTCGCACTCGCGGCGCAGGCCGTCGAGGTCGGCGATGTCCGTGTAGACGGTGTCGAGCGCGTCGACGCCGGCGGCCGAGGCGGCGATCGCGCACATCGTGCGCGCGTAGCGCGGGATGTCGAGGTACTTCCCGTGCTCGTCGCGCACGCGCGGCAGCCCCATGGCCGCCCCCAGGTCCTCGATGCCCCACGAGATCGTCACGACGCGCGGGCTCGCCACGGAGACCTCGCGGATGTTCAGCAGGCCCTCCGGCGTCTCGGTCGCGATGAGCACCAGCCGCGTGCGGCCGTGGGGGATCCCGTGGCGGTGCTCGAGGCCGTCGAGGACCTGCGCGATCTCCCGCACGTCCCCCGCGTGGCGGGGCTTCGGCACCACGTAGCCCGTCGGGCGCCCCGCGATCGTCTCTGCGAGATCGTCGCGGCCCAGTCCGGTGGCGATGGGGTTCATCCGCACCCAGCGCTCACGGCCGCCGAAGTCACGCCCGAGCCACTCGCGCACGATCGACCGCGTGGCCGCCTTGCGCTCGGGCGGCACCGCGTCCTCGAGGTCGAGAATGAGGCCGTCGGCGGGCAGCGTGAGCGCCTTCTCGAGCATCCGCGCCTGGCCGCCGGGAACGAAGTGGAGCGAGCGGCGCGCCATCAGGGACCTCCGAACCATTTCACCGCTCGCCTCGCCGGAGGCACCGGCTCAGCTCGCGCTGCCACGTTTACGCATCATTGCGTTGCGGCGGGCGCGCATCACCAGCTCGCCGTGCTGGTTCTTCGCGCGGTGCTCGAAGGTGACGATGCCCCACTGCGGCCGCGACTTCGACTCGCGCTTGTCCACGATCTCGGTCTCCGCGTAAATCGTGTCGCCGTGGAACACCGGTTTCGGGAACTCCACCTTGTCGAACCCGAGGTTGCCGACGGTGGTGCCGAGCGTGGTCTCGCCGACGGAGAGCCCGACGGCGATGCCGAGGGTGAGCAGGCTGTTGACGAGCGGCTTGCCGAACTCCGCCTTGCCCGCCGCGTGGAAGTCGAGATGCAGCGGCTGCGGGTTCATCGTCATGCAGGTGAAGAAGACGTTGTCGGCCTCGGTGATGGTGCGACCGGGCTGATGCGTCAGCACGGTGCCGACCTGGAGCTCCTCGAAAAACTTCCCCGCCATGCGCGCCTCCTCCGCGGTGGGCGGATGGTAACATTCCAGGCGGCGATGAGCGACGCCACGCCCCCGCCCGCGCAGCCGAGCACGGCCACGTGCGCCCGCTGTGAGAAGACGCTGACCGAGGGCGATCGCGTGCTCGCGGCCGACCGCGCCTTCTGCCGCTCCTGCTACGAGGTCCTCAAGTTCGAGCTGCAGCAGGCGGTCGCGCGGATGTCGCAGGACATCAACTATCCGCTGGCGACGGCCGGGGCCGTGCTGGGCGGCGCCGTCGGCGCCCTCGCGTGGTGGGGCTTCACCGTGCTGACGGAGATCGGCTTCGGGCTCGTGGCCGTGGTCATCGGGTTCCTCGCGGGGCACGGCGCCGTCCGCTTCGCGGGCGGCAAGCGCAGCGCGGGCTTGCAGGCGATCGCGGTCACGGCCGGCGCGCTCTCGTTCCTCGTCGCCGCCTACCTCGTCAACATGACGTTCATCAACCAGGCGCTCCAGCAGCGCGGCGAGACCTGGCGCATCCCGTTCCCGCCCCACAGCGTGGACATGTTCTACCGCGTCCTCGCCGTGAACTTCGGGCTCATGAAGCTCGTGTTCCTCGCCATCGTGGTGTACGAGGCGTGGGTGATCCCGCGGCCGCCCAAGCTCGACCTGGCCGCGTGACGGACGACCCCGAGCGCCGCGCGCGCGAGGTCGACAACCTCCGCGCCGTCTACCAGAGCCTGCAGCCCGGCGCCCGGCCGTCCGAGCCCCGCTCGCGCGTGGGCCGCGGCGTCGCCGCCGGCGCCGTGGGCGGCGGCCTCCTCTTCGTCCTCGGCAAGGCCAAGCTCCTCGGCCTGTTGGCGGGCGTCTTCAAATTCAAGACGCTCGCGACGATGCTGCTGTCGATCGGCGCCTACGCGATCGAGTGGGGCTGGGCCTTCGCCGCCGGCTTCGTGCTGCTGATCTTCGTCCACGAGATGGGCCACGCGGTGGCGCTGCGGCGCGAGGGCATTCCCGCCGGCGCGCCGGTGTTCATCCCGTTCGTCGGCGCGTTCGTCGCGATGCAGGGTCAGCCGCGCGACGCGGGCGTGGAGGCGCGGGTGGCGATGGCGGGCCCCGTCACGGGCTCGCTGGCCGCGTGGCTCGTGCTCGGCGCCGGCCTGGCGTGGCCGCAGCCCCTGCTGGTCGCGCTCGGCCACGCCGCCGTGCTGCTGAACCTCTTCAACCTGGTGCCGGTGCCGCCGCTGGACGGCGGCCGCATCGCCGGCGCCTTCACGCGCACCTCCTGGGTGATCGGGTACGCGGTGGGCGCCGTCGCGCTCCTGCTCACCCGCTCGCCGCTCCTGCTGATCGTGTTGATCGTCGGGCTCTTCACGCTCGTGCGGCGCTGGCGCGACCCCGTACCGGGTTACGACGCGCTGCCGCCGCGGCAGCGCGCGACGATCGCGCTCGCCTACGTCGCGCTCGTCGTCGCGCTGCTCGTCACGCTGCCGCTGCACGATTGAACTTGGGGGGCCCCGACCTGGCCCCCCATGGTATATGATCCGCGCCCGACCCCTCATGTCCGGCCTCATCGTCCCGCCCGCCGTCCCCGTCCTCGCGCTGGCGAGCGCGCTCATGTCCGCCGCCTCGACCGTGCTCATCTCTCGCGGCCTGCGGCGCTACGGACCGTACACGGGGGCCTGGATCAACCTCGCCGTCGGCACCGCGTGCGTCTGGATCGCCGTGCTCCTCGCGGGCGGCGTCGGACGTCCGACGCTGGCGGGCGTGGCGTACTTCGCGCTCGCCGGCCTCATCGGCACCGTCGGCGGCCGGCTCCTTCGGTTCATGAGCATCGAGACGGTCGGCGCCTCGATCAGCGCCGCCCTCATCAACCTGAACCCCCTCGTGTCGTCGGGCCTGGCCATCCTGCTCCTCGGCGAGCGCGTCACGCTGCCCGTGGCGTTCGGCACGCTCGTCATCGTCGCCGGGACGACGCTGCTCTCCGTCGGCGGTCGCCGCGCCGGCGTGCGCCCGATCCATCTCGTCCTGCCGTTGACGTCGGCGACGTGCTTCGGCGTGGTGGCCGTGCTGCGCAAGATCGGGCTGAGCGGCATGGCGCCGATCCCGGGCTTCGCCGTCAACGTCACCGCGGCCCTCGTCGCGTACACCGCGTTCCTCGTCGCCTCGCGCCAGAGCGCGCTCATGGTCTGCCGCGGCCGCAGCCTCGTCTACTTCGCGGCCGCGGGGGTGGCGGAGAACGTCGGGGTCTGCCTCGTGGTGCTGGCGCTCAGCGTCGGCACCGTGAGCGTGGTGGCGCCGCTCGCGAGCGTGTCGCCGATCTTCGTCCTCGTGCTGTCCTTCTTCTTCCTGCGCGGCATCGAGATGCTGAACCGGCGGATCGTCGTGGGCACCCTGCTGATCGTGAGCGGCGTCTACCTGCTCACCGCGCTGCGCTGAGCGCGCTACGGATGGACGGTGGCGGAGAACGGGCCGCCGATCGGCTCGGCGCACCGCGCGCGGCCCGCCGTATAGGCGACGGCGCCGGTGACGAGCGTGAAGACGAAGCTGCCACCGAGGCGCTCGAACGCGTACACCCGGTGCTGCGTCGGCGGATCGACGAACCCCCTCGGCGCGCATCGCCACCAGCGCGACGACACCGAGCGCGGGATGTCGGCGATGCGCTTCGAGTCGTAGAGGTCCTCGAGCCGCCACGCTCGCACGAGCCGCCCCGATGGATCGTAGATCGCGACGACGGCGCCGTAGCCGGCGTTGTGCCAGTTGTCGAACGTGATCAGGTGGCCCGTGTTGCTGACGAGCGCCTCGACGGGCGCCACCGGGTTCGCGAGGGCAACATCGGCGACGAGCCGGTACGAGCGATCGCGCTGCCGGACGTCGAACTCGCCGCGCGCGGGCCCTCCGTTCGGGGCGCCGGCGAAGCCGACGGTCTCGCCGACCGACGTGCCGGGCACCAGGCGCACGAAGCGCCCGCCGTCCTCGGAGAACACGCTGACGGTCCGCGGTCCCGGCCAGTCGTCGGCGAACACCGCCGTGGCGCCGAGCGCGAGCGTGACGACGAGGGCGGCCGGCCGGTGGCGCACCGGTGTCAGCGACCCGGCTCGATGAGCCGGTCGACGACGTCCTTCGCCGTGGTCAGATCGACGCCGGCCTCGCGCTCGTAGTGCCGGATGGCGGCGATCTTCTGCCCCTGCTTGACGAGGTCGAGGACCTGTTGCTCGAGCGCGGGCGGCATGCCGGTGATGAGCGTCTGCACCCGCTGGGCCTGCGCGGCGGCGACCCGCGGCGCGGCGGCGCGAGCCGCGTCGATCTGCGCCCGTGTTCCGGGCTTCGGGCAGAACGCGGTGACGTACCATCGCCCTGCGTCGCGTACGGTCTGCACGATCAGCGTCGTGCTCGCGTTCGGCCGTGCCTCGTAGGTGATGTGGAGCAGGTGGCTCGGCCGCACAGGGTAACCGACCCGGTCGGAGAACATCGGCGGCCCGGCGGGCGCCTCCTCCATTCGCCACGTGAACGTCGGCGGTACGGGCCCCTTGGCGCCCAGCCGCGGATCGAAGAACGACATCGCCGCCTCGTACTCGCTCGGGCAGACCAGCGACGTCGGATGCAAGAGCGCCGCCGCGCGCGCGGTCTCCGGCGTGTTGATCGCGTCGACCACGCGCTTCACGAATCCGGCCTCCGCGGCGTCGTGGGTGGACGCGGCCGCGACGCGCGAAGCGAGAAGCACCAGCACGAGCGCGACGAATCTGCTCATACGAGCAGCCTAGCATTTCCGGCGCGGCGCGCGGCGACACGGCGACGGCACGCGCGCGAGCGCCCACACCGCGAGCTCCACGAGACTCGGCGCCGGCCCCGTCACCCGCGCAGGGTCGCGCGGATCTGGGCGAGGTGATTCAGGTCGTGCTCGGCCCAGTGCTCGAGCATCTGCCGCACGCGGATGCGGCCGTACTCGGGATGGCGCCCGGCGGCGGCGCGCTGGGCGGGCGACAGCCGCCGGACCTGCTCGAGGTTCGCCGCGCGCAGCGCCGTGTACGCGGCGAGCAGCGTCCGCGCGTCGGCGCGATGGTGGCGCAGACCGTCCGTCCACTTCTCCTGGTCCCAGGCGACGATCGCTCCGCCCGGCTCGGCGGCGAGCTTGCGGATACGGAAGGCCAGCGTGACCTCGGCGTCGAGCAGATGGCCGAGGACCTGGATGGCCGACCATTCGTCAGGACCAGGGCGGCGCGTCAGGCGCAGCCGCGAGGCCCGGCCCAGCGCGCGGCGGATGGCGCGCGGCGCCGCCGCCAGCGCGGTCAGCGTGTTGCGACGACCGAGGCGATGGTGCAACGTGCGGCACATCGGGCAGGCCATCTCGGGGTCCTCCTCCTCGTTGATGACATACAATATTGTCCTGTGACGTACGACATCGCGATCATCGGCGGCGGGATCGTGGGACTGGCGACGGCCCGCGCGATCCTCGACCGCGCGCCCCGCGCGTGCCTCGTCGTGCTCGAGAAAGAGATCGACATCGCGCACCACCAGACCGGTCACAACAGCGGGGTCATCCACTCCGGCATCTACTACAAGCCCGGCTCCTACAAGGCGCGACTCTGCGTCGAGGGCGCACGCCTGATGAAGGCGTACTGCGAGAAGAACGAGATCGAGGTCGAGACGTGTGGCAAGGTGATCGTCGCCACCTCGCGGGAGGAGCTGCCGCGGCTCACGGCGCTCTACGAGCGCGGCGTCGCCAACGGCGTGCCCGGCGTGGCCATGATCGACGCCGGACGGCTCAAGGAGATCGAGCCGCACGCGAGCGCGGTGGCGGGAATCCACTCGCCGCAGACCGCGATCGTGGACTACCGCCGCGTCGCCGAGACGCTCGCCCGCGAGCTGGTGGCGTCCGGCGTGACCATCGAGCGCAACTTCCGCGTGACGTCGATCGCGCGGCTGCGCGGCACGCTGCGCCTGGCCACCGACGACGACCACGCCGTCACCGCCGCGCACCTCGTGAACTGCGCGGGGCTGCAGTCCGACGTGGTCGCGCGCCTGGCCGAGGCCCCGATCGACGTGCAGATCGTGCCCTTCCGCGGCGAGTACTACATGCTGCGCCCGGAGCGGCAGTATCTGGTCAACGGCCTGATCTACCCGGTGCCTGACCCGGAATTCCCGTTCCTCGGCGTGCACTTCACGCGGACGGTCCACGGCGACGTCGAGGCCGGCCCCAACGCCGTGCTCGCATTCGCGCGCGAGGGCTACACGTGGCGCCGCGTGAAACCGGGCGAGCTGCTCGACACGCTCCGCTTCCCCGGCTTCCGCGCCATGGCGAAGAAATACTGGAAGACCGGCGCCTACGAGATCTACCGCTCGCTCTCCAAGCGCGCGTTCGTGAAAGCGCTCCAGCGCCTCGTGCCCGCGCTGCGTCCCGAGGACATCCGCCCCGGCGGCGCCGGCGTACGGGCGCAGGCGGTGACGGCGGAGGGCACGCTCGTGGATGATTTCCGGATCGTGCAGACCGCCGACGCCGTCCACGTCCTCAACGCGCCCTCGCCGGCGGCGACCGCGTCGCTCGCGATCGGCCGTCACATCGCGACGATCGCGGCTCAGACGTTCGGGCTCTCCGCCTGAGCCGCGACAAAAGGTCCGTCCAAGGCGAAAAACGCCTCTATTGACAGGGGTTTGGCCGATCAGGTAGAGTGGCGCGGCCATGATCACCGTGCCCGCGCGTCGCGTCAAACAATTCGGAGTCGAGTTCTACCAGGCCGGCCTCTCCGCGAAGGACATCGATCGCCTCGTGAAGTTCGAGGTGCTCGGCTATTCGGGCGTCGAGGCGAACGAGGAGGCGAAGGCCAAGGCGCGCAAGAGCGCCGCGGCGCGCTCCCGCGTCAACTGGGACATGCTCGAGAAGCGCATCAGCGAGAGCGAGAACGCCTACCAGCGGCCGATCATCCGCCGCAAGATCGACGAGCTGGCCGCGTACTATCGCGAGTGCAAGGACGCGGCGACGCTGCCCGCGATTCCCGGCGCCGTCATCATCACCTCGGAGAAGCGTTTCACGTTCACGCCGATCGCCGGGCACCACGATCTCGGGCTGCTGCAGATCCCCGAGGAGCACGGCGTGCTGCGCGTGCTCGACGGCCAGCACCGGCTCCTCGCGTTGCACTCGCTCAGCCAGACGGGCGACGCGATGGGCATCGAGGTGCCCGCGGTGCTCTTCGACTCGCTCGACGCGCGGCAGATCGTCGAGCTGTTCGTCACCATCAACGCCAAGCACACGCGGCTGAACCCGTCGCACATCATCAGCCTGGCCGGGCGCAAGCTCTACCCGGACCCGAACCAGGCGCTCGCGCACGACATCATCCGGTCGCTCAACGAGGACGACACCTCGCCGCTGCACGGCGAGATCAAGATGCTGGGCACCGGCCGCGGGCGCGTGAGCCAGGCGCCGCTGGCGGAGGAGATCGTGGACCTGCTCGAGACGGTGGAGAAGCTGGGCGGCGGCGCGCGCATCCAGGAGCTGCGCCAGCACGCCAAGCGCTTCTTCCTCAACTACATCAAGGCGCTGTCCACGACCTTCCCTTCCGCGTGGGCCGGCCGCAAGTACTCGATCAAGACGGGCGCCGCGTTGCGCGCGTTCATCCGCGCCGCCCCCGACGTGATGGCGCGCGCCAAGGAGCTCAAGCGCGAGCCCTTCGACCTCACCGGCATCCGCGAGGCCATCAAGCCGTGGGGCGAGCGGCTGCGCGACCGGCGGTTCGAGACCGAGGGCGAGTGGAAGCTGAAGCTCGCGGGCGGCACGCGCGGCACGGTGGAAGTCCTCACGCGCGAGCTGCGGGACGCCCTGCGCTAGGCGCGCGGCGCCGCGCTCGTCATTCGGTCCAGCCGAAGTTCACCTCGAGGATCTCGAAGGTCTTCTTGCTGCCGGGCAGCTGCGCGGTGACGCTGTCGCCCACGCGCTTGCCGATCAGCGTGCGCGCGAGCGGCGAGTGGATCGAGATGCGGCCCTTCGCGGGGTCGGCCTCGTCGGAGCCGACGATCCAGTAGCGGACCTCCTTGCCCGCCTCGTCCTCGAGCCGCACGGTGGAGGCGAAGGTCACGCGGTCGCCGCCCTTCGGCGCCTCGATGACCTCGGCGCCGTTCACCTTGCCCTCCAGCTCGTTGATGCGCCCCTCGACGAACGACTGCTTCTCGCGCGCGGCGTGGTACTCGGCGTTCTCCGAGAGGTCGCCGTGCGCGCGCGCCTCGGCGATCGCCTTGATGATCGTCGGGCGCTCGACGCGCTTGAGGCGGTCGAGCTCGTCCCGCAGGCGCTCGAAGCCCGTCCGCGTCATCGGCGTGCGCTGCATCGACATGGCGTCACCTTAGCACGGCGTCAGGAGCGCTTCGGCGCCGCCAGGACCTCCACCTTCGCGGCGGCGCGCGCGTGGCTGACCCACGCCTCCCACGCCTGGCTCTGCTTCTGCGTGAGGACCTCGCGCGAGAGCCGGTCGCGCTCGGCCGCGAGGTCGGCCATGTTCGGCGCGATGCGCTCGAGCACCTTCAGCACGTAGTAGCCCTGGGGCGACTTCACGGGCCCGGCCACGGTCCCCGCCGGCGACTGCAGCGCAGCGAGCTGGACGTCGCCCGGCAGCCGCTCCGCCGGCTTCGTCCGCGAAAAGCGCGCCGTCTCGCCCGTCTGCGCGCCCGCGGTCCTGGCGGCGGCCGCCAGATCCTTCGTGCCGGTCTCCGCGACCACCTTGTGCGCGCGCTCGAGCGCGATCGCCTCGGCCTTCTGCCGCTTCGCCGCGCCCGCCACCCTGTCGCGGATCTCGGTGAGCGGCGGCACCCCGGCCGGGATCGCCTCGGTCGACTTCAGCACCACCCAACCCGCCGCCGTCTTCACGGGCGACGAGACGCCGCCGATGGCCAGGGCGAACGCCGCCTCCTCCAGTGGATCGGTTCCGCCGAGCATCGGGAGGCGCTCCATCCTGGACATCGTCGTCTCGATCGGCGTCAGCCCGAGCCGCCTGGCCTCGGCCACGAAGTCCGTCGCGGCCTGCAGCGGCGGCCGAACCTCGTCGGCCTTCGCGCGCGCGGCCTTGTCCGCGGCCTCGGCTGCGAGCCGATCGCGGATCTGGGCGGCCACCTCCTTCAGCGGCTTCTTCCCGGCGGCGCGGCTCTCGAACACCTTGATCGCGTGAAAGCCGAACGGGCTGCGCACGGGCTCGGGCGAGATCTCGCCGCGGCGCAGCGTGAAGGCGACGGCCTCGAAGGCCGGCACCATCTCGCCCTTGGAGATCCAGCCGAGGTCGCCGCCCTTGGACTTGCTGCCCGGGTCCTCGGAGATCTCGGCGGCGAGCCTCGCGAAGTCCTCGCCGGCTTTCGCGCGGCGGATCACGTCGACGACCTTCGTGCGCGCGTTGTCCTCGGCCTCGCTGCCGCCCGTCTGCGGCACGGGCACCAGCACGTGGGCGGCGTGCACCTGCTGCGGCGTCTCGAACTCCTTCGCATGGTCCGTGTAGTACTTCTCGACCTCCGCGTCCGGGAGCTGGGGGCGGAAGTCCTTCGGCGCCAGCGTCACGTACTGCACGCGGCGGCGCTCGGGCAGCTGGAACTCCGCCGGGTGCGCCTTGAGGTACTCGGCCACCTCCTCGTCGGAGACCGTGGCGGCGGCGACGAGCGGCGCCGTCTCCACCAGCGCCCAGGCCGCGCGCACCTCCTCGCGGCGCAGCGCGAACGCGCGCTCCAGCTCCGCGTCGGAGACCTTGATCCCCGCCTTGACGGTGGTCTCCACCTTCATGCGCGTGAGCTCGCGGCGCACGTCGTTCTCGAAGGCGGACGCGCTCATGCCACGGCGGCGCAGGAAGTCCTGGTAGCGCGCCAGCGAAAAGCGGCCGTTCTCGGCGAAGGCCGGCACGGCCTGGATCTGCGCGTTCAGCTCCTCGTCGCTCACCTCCAGGCCCTCGACGCGCGCGCGCTGCACGACGACCGCCTCCTGCACGAGATCGTTCACCGCCTGCTGCGGCAGCCCGAGCTGCTCGGCGAGCGTCGGCGAGAACCGATCGCGGTACACGCGCGAGTAGGCGTCGAGATAGGCCTGGTAGCGCCGCTGGTAGCGCTCGACCGGGATCGCCTCGCCGTTGACTGTCGCCACCACGTCGCCGCGGTTCCTCGCCCCGCCGGACATCGAGCCGACGTACACCGACGTCAGCACGAAGGCGGCGATGACGACGAGCAGGCCGACCTGGAGGACCCTGCGATAGCGACGCATGACCGTGATCATCGGAGCTCCTCGACGCTCGGCGGGCTACTCGTCGCGGTCGGATGCGGCGAGGCGGGGCGCGGGAGCGCCCTCCTCGGGCACCACGCGGCGCGCCACCGTGATGAATCCCGTGTGGGCCACCATGCGGTGAAACGGCCGCACGGACGTGCCCTCGATGTTCCAGGGGCGGTAAAGGGTCTCGAACGTCTCGACGAGCGCCCACTCGCGCTCGCGATTGAGCGCCTCGGCGATCTGGTGCGACTGGATGATCGTCGGCACGTAGGAGAGGAAGATCCCGCCGGGGCGCAGCACGCGCGCCACCGCCTGCGTGAGCCGCCACGGCTCGGGCAGGTCGAGCACCACGCGGTCCACGGGCTCCTCGTCGCCGACGCCTTCCTCGACGGGACCGAGACGCATGGTGAGGTTCGTCACCTCGCCGCAGCGCATGTGGATGTTGGCGAGCGCGCGACGCGCGAACTCCTCGCGCTGCTCGAAGGTGATCACGCGGCCCTCGGGCCCGACCGCGCGCAGCAGCGCCAGCGTGAGCGCGCCCGAGCCCGTGCCCGCCTCGAGCACGCGGCAGCCCGGGTGCACGTCGGCCCAGAAGAGGATCATCGCGAGGTCCTTGGGGTAGATCACCTGCGCGCCGCGCGGCATGTCGAGCACGAATTCCGCCAGCGTCGGACGCAGCGCGAGGTAGCGCAGGCCCATCGAGGAGCGTACCCACGAGCCCTCGGGCTGGCCGATGATCGCGTCGTGCGAGATCCAGCCGCGGTCGGAGTGAAACGTCTCCGACTTCCTCATGAACAGCAGGTGGCGCTTGCCGCGCTGATCGATGAGCAGCACCTGCTCACCGTCCTGGAGCGGAAGGGGCTCTTTCACCGATCTCGGGGCGCGGGCAGGAAGTGCGCGGCGACGAAGCTGGCCAGCGGGATCAGGGCGCTGACGGTGAGCGCGGCGGGCAGCCCGTGACGGTCGGCCACCCAGCCGAGCGCGGCCACGCCGAGGCCGCCCGTGCCGAAGGCGAAACCCACGATGAGCCCGGAGGCCATGCCCGTGTGGCGCGGCAGATAGGCCTGCGCGAGGACGACGGACAACGAGAAGCTCGCCGTGAGGACGGCGCCGAACACCGCGAGCATCACGATCGCCAGCGTGCCGCGCGTCGCGAGGAAGAGGAGGCCGAAGGGCACGGCCGCGAGCAGGCCCCACTTCATCAACGCGCGCGGGCCCCAGCGATCGGCGAGCGGAGATACCAGCACCGTGCCGAGGGCGCCGGCCCCGAGGAAGACGAAGAGCAGCGTGCCCACGATGCGCGGGTCCCCCTCGAGATAGTCCACGTAGTAGAAGGGCATGAACGTCGTGAACCCGAGGCTCGCGGACGCGCGGATCATGACGACGAGGATGAGCAGGGCCATGGCCGCGGGCATGTTCTCGCCGCGTCCCGTCGCCTTCGTGGCCCGCGCCGCCGTCGTGGCAGTCGTGAACGACGGCAGCGCCGCGAGCAGCACGGCGCCAACGAGCAGCGGGGGCAGGGCCAGCGCCAGCGTGCCCTGGAGGGCCCACGTGGTCACGAGGAACGTGGCGACCAGCGGGCCGAGCGCGATGCCCACGTTGCCCCCGAGCGAGAAGTACGACAGCGCCGTGGCCTTGCGGTCGCCCGCGACGCCCGTCGCGGTGCGATAGCCCTCGGGGTGCCAGGCGGCGACCCCGAGCCCCATCACGACGACGAGCAGCACGAGACTCGTGTAACCGGGCGCGAGCCCGGTGAGCGCCATGCCCGCGCCGGCCACGACGACCGACGTCGGCAGGATCCAGCGCCGCATCGTCTGGTCGGCGAGGTAGCCGAAGAGCGGCTGGAGGAGCGACGCGGTGAGGTTCGTGGCCAGCACGATCGTCGCCACCTCGGCGTACGAGAGCCCGTGCGCGCTCTTGAGAAACGGCAGCACCGCGGGCAACGAGCCCTGCGTGAGATCGACGGCGAAGTGGCCGAGAGCGAGGAGCCCGATCAGTTTCGCGTGCGGCCGGACGCGCTCGACAATGGTCGGGAACGGAACCGCGGCCGCTGTCGCAAGGGCCGCGGGCTTCGAATCAGCCATGACCCACCAATGGTACACTAACGCCGCGACGGAGACATCACGCCCGATGAAAATCCGCGCCCTCGGTCACGTCTCACTCTTCGTTCGCGATCTCGACGCGACGCGACGCTTCTATCGCGACCTGCTCGGCCTCGCGGAAACCGGCACCGGCAAGGACGGCCGCATCGTCTTCTTCTCCGCGGGCGCGCGCCATCACGATCTGTCGTGCGAGCTCGCGCGCGCTCCGGGTCCGGGACCGCAGCCCAAGGGCGTGCCCGGGCTCTACCACGTCGCCTTCGAGGTGGGCGAGACGTCCGACGACCTCTCCGCCGCGCGGCGCGACGTGGTGGCCCGCGGGCTCGAGCCATTCGGCGAGTACGCGAACGGCTTCTGTGTTCGAGATCCCGACGGCCACGAGGTCGAGCTCTACGTCGAGCCCGTGCGCACCCGGAGCGCGGTCAGCGAGAGACGGTGAGGCCCTCGCCGCCGTAGTGGTCGACGTCCACCCACGGCGGGTCCTCGACGAACCGCGAGGCGCGGAACGGATGGAGGTCGGCCGTCGACGGCGCGCCGGCGGTGATCCACTCGGCGAGGCAGCGGCCGATGGCGGGCGCCGTCTTGAACGACGTCCCGGAGTCGCCGAGCATCGCCCAGAGCCCCTCGGCGGCGGGCAGCCGATCGATGATCGGCCGCCCGTCGGGGCTCATCATGATCATCCCCGCCCAGCCGCCGCGCATCGGCGCGTCGGCGAATTGCGGCAGGCGCGCGGTGAGCGCCTCGCGACATCTCGCGACGTAGGCCGCGTCGACGCCCTCGTCGAATTTCTCGGGATCCGCGTGGGCGGCGCCCAGCTCGACGCCGATGAGCGTGGCGGCGGCGCCCTCGGGACGGAACCACGACATGCGCGTGGCGTCGATGACCGCGGGATGGCGCTGCGCGAAGCCCGCGGGCCAGCGGAAGATCGCGACCTGGATGCGGAAGGGCGACAGCCCGTAGTCGAGACCGAGCGGCGCCAGCAGCGACGGCGCCCATGCGCCGGCCGCGATCACGACCGCGCGCGTGGCCACGCGGCCCGCCGTCGTCTCGACGCCCGTCACCCGCCCGCCCTCGACGACGACGCGCACGGCCTCGCAGCGGGTCTGGATCGTCGCGCCGCCGCGCCGCGCGGCCTCCGCGAACGCGTACGTGGTCGCGTTGGGATCGGCGAAGCCGGAACCGGGCTCCCAGGCGGCGGCGCCGACGCCGGCGAGGTCGACCCCGGGCAGCAGGCGGCGCACGTCGTCCAGCGAGGCCTCGCGCGTGTCGATGCCGAGCGCCTGCTGGCGCGCGACGTTGCGCCGGAGCGCGTCCCGGTACTCGGGTCCGACGAGCTGCACGAAGCCGACGGGCTCGAAGCCGCACTCGCCGCCGACGATCGCGCCGAAGTCGCGGAAGACCTTCAGGGATTCCAGCGCCAGGCGGGACTCCACGTCGTTCGTGTAGTGCATGCGGACGAGGGCGCCGGACTTCCCGGTGGCGCCGGCGGCCAGGTGGCGGCGCTCGAGCAGGAGGACGTCGCGCACGCCGAGCGTGGTGAGATGGAACGCGGTGCTGGCGCCGTTCACGCCTCCGCCGATGACGACGACGTCGGCCGTGCGCATGGTGGCGCGGATTGTAGCACCCGCGCGCCCTTGACAGCCGGACCCGAGTGCCCGCAAATAGCAGCACTCTCCCGGGAGGTGCCTCATGAGCGGTCTCACCCGTCGCGAGCTGTTGAAGGCGGCCGGCGTCGCCGGCGCCGCCGCCGCGCTGCCCTCGGCGCTGGCCGGACCCGCCGGCGCGCAGGGCACGCAGAAGCGTGAGCTCGTCGTCGCCCAGGGCGGCGACATCTCGAAGTTCGATCCTCACTTCAGCACGTCGGCCAACGACATCCGGATCTCCTTCAACCTGTTCGACAACCTGATCGCGCGCCATCCGGACGGCAAGCTCCAGCCGTCGCTGGCCACGGACTGGAAGCTCACCAATCCCACCACGTGGACGTTCAAGCTGCGCCACGGCGTCAAGTGGCACAACGGCGATCCGTTCTCGTCGGCCGACGTCAAGTACAGCTTCGAGCGCACGTGGGACCCGAAGCAGAACACGCGCGTGAGCACGGTGTTCACCACCGTCGACAAGGTCGAAGCGCCCGACGCGAGCACCGTCGTGTTCACCACCAAGAAGCCCGACCCGCTGCTGGCGGCGCGCGTGGCGTTCTACGGCGGCCAGATCGTGCCGAAGAAGTATCTCGAGGCGGTCGGCAACGACACCTTCAACGCCAAGCCGGTCGGGACCGGGCCCGTGCGATTCGTGTCGTGGACGAAGGACGACAAGATCGTGCTCGAGGCCAACCCCGACTACTTCGGCGGCAGGCCGGACTTCGACCGCTTCGTCATGCGGGCCGTCCCGGAGATGGCGCCCCGCGTGGCCGGCCTGCTCAAGGGCGAGACGGACATCATCACGCAGCTGCCGCCCGACCAGGGCGAGCGCGTGAACGGCAACCCGTCCACGCGCGTGGCCGGCGCGCTCTACGCCGGCCTCTACGTGCTGGCCGTCAACAGCAAGGTGCCGCCCCTCGACAACCCGCTCGTCAAGCAGGCGCTCTCGCTGGCGGTGGATCGCGACCTCATCGTCAAGGAACTGTGGCGCGGGCGTGGCATCGCGCCGAGCGGCCCCATCGCCAAAGGCGACAACCACTTCGACACGTCGCTGCCGGCGCTCAAGTACGACCCCAAGGAGGCGCGCGAGCGGCTCAAGAAGTCCGGCTACAAGGGCGAGGACATCGTCATCGAGACGACGGCGGCCTACATGGCCAACGACAAGCCGATGGCGGAGGCGATCGTCGCGATGTGGCGCGACATCGGCGTCAACGGTAAGGTCGAGGTGGTCGAGTACTCGGTGCGCGCGCAGAAGAATCGCGACAAGTCGTTCAAGGGCCTGTGGTGGTCCGATCCGACCTCCACGCTCAGCGATCCCGACGGGATGTTCTGGCGGCTCCTCTCGCCGGGCGGACCGCAAGATTACTGGCGCCACGCGCGGTTCGACGAGCTGGGCGAGGCGGCGCGCTTCTCCGTCGACGAGAAGTTCCGCGGCCAGGCGTACAAGGAGATGACCCGGATCTTCCTCGAGCACCTGCCGTGGATTCCCGTCATCCAGCCGTACGAGGACTACGGGCTGCAAAAGCACCTCGAGTGGACGCCGAACCCCAACCAGCAGTTCGAGATCCGCCGCTTCGCGTTCAAGTTCCGCCGCGCCTAGGCGCCGGCCGGCCGGGGCCTCGGGCTCCGGCCGGCCTCATCCATGCGTGCCCTCGTCACCTTCCTCGCCGCGCGTCTCGCCCGGGCCCTCGTCGCCGTCTGGCTCGTCTCCACCGTCGTCTTCGTGGTCATGCGGCTGTCCGGCGACCCCGTGCCGCTGCTGCTGCCGCCGGACGCGCCGCGCAGCGAGTTCGCGCGGGTGGCCAGGGAGCTGGGCACCGACCGGCCGCTGCCCGTGCAGTACGCGGTGTTCCTCGGCCACGTCGCGCAGGGTGACTTCGGCCGCTCGATCCACTTTCGCGAGCCTGCGATGCGGGTCGCGCTGGAGTACCTGCCGGCGACGGCGCAGCTCGGGCTCACGGCATTCGTGTTCGCGGTGCTCGTTGCCGTCCCCGCCGGCGTGGTCTCCGCCGTCCGACGCAACACCGTCGTGGACCAAGTGGCGATGGGCGTGGCGCTCGTCGGCCAGTCGGCGCCGACGTTCTTCCTCGGCATCCTGTTCATCCTGACGCTGTCGCTCAGGGCGGGCCTCTTGCCGACGTCGGGACGCGGCGACTGGACCCACATCGTGCTGCCCGCACTCACGCTCGGCGCCTTCGCCATGGCCTCGATCGCCCGCCTCACGCGCTCCGCGCTGCTCGAAGTGCTCCGGCAGGACTACGTCCGCACGGCGCGCGCCAAGGGGCTACGCGAGTGGCGCGTCGTCGCCAAGCATGCGTTCCGCAACGCCGCCATCCCCGTGCTCACGATCACGGGCCTGCAGTTCGGCCAGCTGTTCAGCAACACCCTGGTGACGGAGACGGTGTTCGCGTGGCCGGGCATGGGCCGGCTCGCTATCCAGTCGATCTACAACCGCGACTACCCGGTCGTGCAGTGCGTGGTGTTCCTGTCCGCCGTGCTCTTCGTCGCCCTCAACTTCCTCATCGAGCTGGTGTATGGCTTCCTCGATCCCCGTATCCGTCCCCGCTGACGCCGCGGGCCTGGAGGCCGCGCGCGGCGGGCGCGTGGCGCGGCGCACGCGGCAGCTGGTCGCGGCCGGCGCGGCGTTCGTCGCGCTGCTGACGATCATGGCCGTGGCGGCGCCGTGGCTGGCGCCGCACGACCCCGTGCGTCAGTCGCTGCGCGCGCGACTGACCGCCCCCACGCTCGAGGCGGCCGACGGACGCGCGCATCCGCTCGGCACCGACCACCTCGGGCGTGACGTGCTGTCGCGCACGATCTGGGGCGCGCGCGTGTCGCTGCTCGTCGGCTTCGCGGCCGTCATGGTGGGGGGCCTCGTGGGCGCGGGGCTCGGCATCCTCGCGGGCTACCGCGGGGGCTGGACGGACACCATCATCATGACGATGGCCGACGCGCAGCTGGCCTTCCCCTTCATCCTGCTCGCCATCGGCATCATCGCCGTGCTGGGCCCGAGCTTTCCCACGCTCGTGGTCGTGATCGGGCTCTCGGGCTGGGTGGACTACGCGCGCGTGCTGCGCTCGCAGGTGCTCGTGCTGCGCTCGCGCGAGTTCGTGGACGCCATCCTCGCGCTCGGCGGCGCCGTGCCACGCATCGTGGCGCGCCACATCCTGCCCAACGTGCTCTCCACGCTGGTGGTGATCGCCACGCTCCAGCTCGCCCGCGCCATCGTGCTGGAGGCGACGCTGTCGTTCCTCGGCCTCGGCATCCAGCCGCCGACGCCGTCGTGGGGCGGCATGATCCAGGAGGGCCGCGAGTACCTCGACTCCGCCTGGTGGATCTCGATCTTCCCCGGCTGCCTGCTGCTGCTCACCTCGCTCGTGGTGAGCCGCAGCGGTGACTGGCTCCGCGACCTGCTGGACCCCACTCTGCGAAGCGAGTAGGCTGGAGCGGCGATGCGGATCCTCGTGGTCGACGACTCGTCGCCGCACCGGCGGATGCTCACGGCGATCTTCGGCCACGCCGGGCACCAGGTGCTCACCGCCGCCGACGGCGAGGCGGCGCTGGCGCTCCTCGAGCGCGAGTCGGTGAATGCCGTCGTCTCCGACGTGCGCATGCCGAAGCTCGACGGCTTCCAGCTCTGCCGCGCAATCCGCCGCGACGCGCGCTGGGCGCGGCTGCCTTTCATCTTCTACAGCAGCGTGTTCATCGGCGGCCCCGCGCGCGACCTCGGCCGCGACGTCGGCGCCACCGCCTACCTCGACGCCAAGGACATCACGCCCCAGCAGATGGCCGTCGAGCTGGAGCGCCTGGTCGAGCGCCACGTGCGCGCGGAATACGACGAGACGCTCGGGCGGCTGCTCGACGACGTGGACTTCGCGCGCCGCTATCACCAGGTGGTGCTCGACTCGCTGCAGGGCGCCGGCCGCGAGGAGATGCGCGACCTGGTGACCGAGAGCAAGCGCGCGCTCGACACCGTCCTGTCGCGGCTGGACCACGAGCGCCAGGCGCTGGCCGAGCGCACCGACCGGAAGGTGGAGGCGGCGCAGCTGGCGCTCCTGAAGGAGCTGGGCGAGTTCCTCGGCGACCGCATCAACAACCCTCTGGCCGTCATCATGGCCAGCGCGCAGCTGCTCGAGATGCGCGCGCCGAGCAGCGCGACCAGCGAAGCGGCCGAGCGGATCACGACCGCCGTGAGCAAGATCAACGCGGTCGTCCGTGAGATCGCCTCGAAGAGCGGCGAGATGGCGTGAGTTAGACGAGCGCGCCCATTCACGTGGGGGGCCCCGACATGGCCCCCCACACCCCCCAACGCTCGGAAGCGCCCCGGCCAAGCCGTGGCGCTCCGCGATCCGGCGCGAGCGGCCCCGACATGGCCCCCCCCACGCTCGGGGCGCCCCGGGTTCCCCGGGGCGCCCCTCGATTAAGCCGCCCCGAACGCGTCTAGTCCGGTCACGTCGCGGCCGACGATCAGCGTGTGGATGTCGTGGGTGCCCTCGTACGTGTTCACCGTCTCGAGGTTCAGCATGTGCCGGATGACCGGGTGCTCGTCCACGATGCCGGCCGCGCCCAGGATGTCGCGGGCCATGCGGGCGCCGTCGAGGGCGGCCTGCACGTTGTTCATCTTCGCCAGTGACACCTGCTGCGGCCGCACCGTGCCGGCGTCTTTCAGGCGTCCCAGCTGGAGCACCAGCAGCTGCGCCTTGGTGATCTCGTTCAGCATCCAGACAAGCTTCTGCTGCACGAGCTGGAAGGAGCCGATCGGCTTGCCGAACTGCACGCGCTGCTGCGCGTACTGGAGCGCCCAGTCGTAGCACGCCATGAGCGCGCCCACCGCGCCCCACGCGATGCCGTACCGCGCCTGGTTCAGGCAGCCGAGCGGTCCGCGCAGCCCCTGCACGTTGGGCAGCAGGTTGTCGAGCGGGATGCGGCAGTCCTGGAACGCCAGCTCCGACGTGATCGAGGCGCGCATCGAGAACTTGCCGTGGATGTCGAGGGTCGAGAAGCCCGGCGTGCCCTTCTCGACGAGGAAGCCCCGGATCTCGCCGTCCTCGGTCTTGGCCCACACCACGGCCACGTCGGCGATGGAGCCGTTGGTGATCCAGAGCTTGGTGCCGTTGAGGACGTAGGCGTCGCCCTTCTTCACCGCGCGTGTCTTCATCCCGCCGGGGTCGGAGCCGTGGTCGGGCTCCGTGAGCCCGAAGCAGCCGACCGTCTCGCCGGTGGCGAGGACGGGCAGCCACCGGTCCTTCTGGGCGTCGCTGCCGTAGGCGTAGATCGGGTACATGACGAGGCCGCTCTGCACCGAGGCGCACGAGCGCAGCCCCGAGTCGCCGCGCTCGAGCTCCTGCATGATGAGCCCGTAGGCGACGTTGCTGAGCCCGGCGCAGCCGTAGCCCTTGAGGGTGGCGCCGAAGACGCCCAGCTCGCCGAGCTTGGGGATCAGCGCGATCGGAAACGTGCCGGCGCGATGATGCTCGGGGACGATCGGGATGAACTCCGCCTCGACCCAGTCGCGCACGGCGTCGCGGATCATCCGCTCGTCTTCGGACAGAAGCGTTTCGATGCCGTAGTAGTCCACGCCCCGGAACTTCTCCATGGTCGTCCTCTTTACAGCCGCACGGGGCTAGAGCCGCACGGGATTGAAGTCCGTGTCGTAATCGTACGCGTCCACGCCCTCGCGCGCCTTCAGCCAGGCGACGGCGGCGTAGGTGAGCGGCGTGGCCGCCGCCTCGTAGAGGACCTTGAACACCCACTGCCCGCCGACGAGCTGCACCAGCACGCCCGCCGGGACCGCGCCCGCGAAGGCCAGGGTGACGAACACGCCGCTGTCCAGGGCCTGGCCGACCACCGTCGAGCCGATGGTGCGCAGCCACAGCCAGCGGCCGCGCGTCGCGAGCTTCAGCTTGGCGAGCACGAACGAGTTGGCGAACTCGCCGACGAGGTACGCGACGAAGGAGGCGGCCACGATGCGCGGCGTGTGGCCGAGGATCTCGGCGTAGGCGGCGTCGCCCTTCCAGAACGGCGCCGGCGGCAGCTGCCCGCCGAGCCAGATCGCCGCCACCATCAGCGCGTTGCACGCGAAACCCAGCCAGATCACGCGCCGGGCGGCGCCGTAACCCCACACCTCGGTGAGGACGTCACCGATGACGTAGGAGATCGGGAAGATGACGATGCCGGCCGTGAGCACGACGCCGCCCACGACGATCAGCTTCGCCGCGATCGTGTTCGCGGTGAGCAGGCACGTCACGAAGAGCGCCGCGCACGAGAGGAATCGCCAGCTCATGGCCGTCGATAATACACTGGCGTTGATGACGCGGGCGGTGGTCCTCCTCAGCGGCGGCGTGGATTCGACGACCACGCTGGCGGTGGCGCGTCACAGCGGCTTCGAGACGTACGCGCTCACGTTCGGCTACGGCCAGCGCCACGCCGTCGAGGTTGAGGCGGCGCGGCGCGTGGCGCGGGCGCTGGGCGCCGCGCGCCACGAGGTCGTCGCGATCGACCTGCGCGCCTTCGGCGGCTCCGCGCTCACCGCGGACATCGCGGTGCCCAAGGACCGCTCGCAGGCCGAGATCGGCCGGGGCATCCCGGTGACCTACGTGCCGGCGCGTAACACGATCTTCCTGTCCTACGCGCTCGCGTGGGCCGAGGTGCTCGGCGCGCAGGACATCTTCATCGGCGTCAACGCCCTCGACTACTCCGGCTATCCCGATTGCCGCCCCGAATACGTCGGCGCCTTCGAGCGGATGGCGAACCTCGCGACGAAAGCCGGCGTGGAGGGAGGTCAGAAGCTGAAGATCCACACGCCGCTCATCCATCTGACCAAGGCCGAGATCATCGCCCAGGGCGCGGCGCTCGGCGTGGACTTCGCGTTGACGCTGTCCTGCTACGACCCGACGCCCGACGGCGCCGCCTGTGGCCGGTGTGACGCGTGCCTGCTTCGGCGCAAGGGCTTTGCCGAGGCCGGCCTGGCCGATCCCACGCGCTACCGCGCCGGCTGACTCACTCGCCCGCGAACTTCTGACTGTTCCCCATGGCCGGCCACACGTACGCCTGCACGTTGGCCAGCGCCTGGCGGATGTGGTTCCGGTCGTGGTAGACCCATTCCTGGAGCAGGTCGCGGACCCGCAAGAAGCCGACCTTGGGGTGCTGGCCCCCACGGTCGAGATCGGGCTCGCGCAGACCGCTCACGAGCGTGACGCTGTCGTGCCTCAGCCCGGCGAGTTCATCGAGCAGCGCGGCCATCGGCCGCGCGCAGTCGCGCCGCGCGCGGGCGACCGCGTTCTGATCCCAGCTCTGGAGGGCCGGGCGGTCGGCGCCCAGGATGATGCGGATCCGCCCCGCGAAGCCGCGGCGCTCGGTCTCGACGAGGTGGCCGACGACCTCCTTGGCGCACCACTCGCCCGCCGCGGGATGCCAGGCGGTGACACGCTCGGGCAGCGCGCCGAGCTCGGCGCGCAGCGTCGCCATGGCGGCCTCGAGGAGGGCCGCGATCTCGGACGGCGTCAGCGGTGAATCCATGGGTATCTCCCGCGGGACTAGACGTTGGTGACGATCGAGGACGGCTCTTCGTTCAGCGCGCGCTTGAGCGCGGTGGCCAGCTCGGCGTCGTGCTCGTGGCTCATGGCGAAGATGCGGCACTGCGCGACCTTGCCCGGCAGGTACTTCAGCAGCTCGGTCAGCGGCTCCTGCGAGACGCGCTTGGTGAACGAGTCGTAGACGTAGATCTGCCGGTCGCCCATGGCGAGCGGGTTCAGCGGGCGCGGGTCCTGCTGCGCCATGTCGATGCGGAAGTCGAAGTCGCGCAGCGCCGGCGGCAGAAACGCCTTCACGCGCCGGACGACCTCGTTGGACTCGAGGAAGCTCTGGCCCTTGCGGACCTCGAACTGGTCCAGGACCTCCTCGCCCGCCATGCGCCACTTCAGCTTGCGGTCGAGGATGTGCCGCCACTCGGCGCCGAGGCGTCGCTTGTCCTTGGCATGCGCGTCGGACTCGGGCGTGTCGTGCCAGCGGCCCACCTCTTCGAGCAGCGTCCACTCCGTGAGGTGCAGGTACGGGTGCAGGGCCTGGCGCAGGTCGAACCCGAACGCGATCTGCATCGTCTCGTTGAAGATCTCCTTGAGGTGCAGGTCGATGCCGCGCGTCGTCCGATGGTAGTAGACGTTGGTGTACATGTAGAAGCGGGCGTTGAGGAACATGATGAACGCCTGCAGCCCGCCGCGGTCGAGCGTGAGCCCCTTTTCGGAGAAGAACGAGTAATAGATGATGCGCTCGATGTCGATGGGGCCCACGGCCACGCCGCACATGTAGGCGTCGCGCAGCACGTAGTCCATGTTGTCGGCGGTGAAGACGCCGGAGAGCAGCGGCTTGAGGAACTTGAGCCACTTCGGGTGCTCGGGCAGCGGCTCCGTGTAGGCCTTCCCCATCAAGTAGCAGATCCACTCCGGGTCGATCGCCTCGTCGGCGTTGAAGGCGCCGCTCGGGCTCCTTCGCAGCGCGCGCAGCACGTCGCCGAGCTCCTCGCGGATGATGCGCTGGCCGACCAGCTCGTGGGTGAGGTGGTAGTCGACGAGGAAGTTGTCGTCGAAGAAGTGGCCGAACGGGCCGTGGCCGATGTCGTGCAGCAGCCCGGCCATCCGCAGCAGCTCCTCGAGCAGCGGCGCCGAGGGCGCGTCGGCGCCGAAGACCGCGCGCAGCGACGGGTAGAGCTGCTGGCCGAGACGTCCCGACAGGTGCATCGCGCCGAGCGAGTGCTGGAAGCGGCTGTGCTCGGCGGCGGGAAAGACCCAGCGCGCCGACTGCAGCTGCGGGATCCGTCGCAGCCGCTGCGCCCACGGCGTGTCGATGACGTCCTGCTCGGTCGCCTCGCCCGGGATGCCGCCGGGCCGCGTATAGAGGATGTACCGGTGGATCGGGTCCGCGATGAGCCCGCGGCCCTCGTAGGTGTCGGTGGCGCCCTTCATGCCTTCGAGGGTACCGCGCTCAGCGCGAGGTCGTCCGATACAACGTATAGCGGTCCATCGACCGCACGGAGATCACGCGCTCGGCCGCGCCGCGGCGCACGGCCACCGCGATGGTGTCGCCGGCCTGCCGCCGCCACAGCCGCTCGTAGAACTCCTCCTGCGTGGCCACGCGCACGCCGTCCACGCCGACGATGCGGTCGCCGCGCCGGAAGCCGGCCGTGCGCGCGGGCCCGGCGTCGTTGAAGCCGTCCACCACGACGCCGTCGGCCCCGGCGCTCGTGTGCAGGCCGAGCCAGGGCCGCGGCCGGCGGCTCGTCACGCGGCCGGCCGCGATCAGCTCGTCCTTCACGGGCAGGAACGTCTCGAGCGGGATGGCGAGATTGACGTGCGGCGCGTCACCCAGCCGCAGCGAGATGACGCCGACCAGGCGCCCGTGGTCGTCCACCAGCGCGCTGCCGCCCCACGACGAGACGGCGGGCGTCACGATGAACGCGCGGTCCAGCATGTACTCCCACGAGGCCGAGAAGCGGCGCACCCCCTCGATCGCGCTGGCCGCGTGCACGAGGTCGTCGTCCTCGTCCATCCCGACCGTGCCCGTGCGCGTCCCGGCGACGAGGTCGCGCGAGTCGCCGAGCTCCGCCGTCGGCCACGGCCCCGCCCCCACCAGCCGCACGACCGCGAGCCCCGTCTCGAGGTCCACCCCGACGAGCTGCGCGGGCACCGTGCGGCCGTCGCGCAGCTGCGCCTCGATCCTCTGGGCGTCGACGACGAGATAGCTGACCGTCACCGCGTAGCCGCGCGTGTCGAAGATCACGCCGCTGCCCGCGCGCCGGGCGCCCAGCCGCTGCGACGATGGCGCGTCGGCCCGCGCCTTCACGCGCAGGCCCACCACCGCCGGCTCCACGCGCCGCACATACGAGGGCAGCGGCGAGACCGCGTTGGGCGGCAGGCGCGGCGGCGACGGGCGCGTCACGGCCACGGCCGGCAGCGCGGGCACGAGGAACAGCACCGCGAGAAGCGCCGTGCGCAGGCGTCGCATTATCGGACCTCCGGGGTCAACGGTTGCCGTACTGGCGCTCGTACCACGCGCGGAACTCGCCCGACTTCAGCGGCCGCCACCAGGTCTCGTGCTCGCGGTACCAGCGCACCGTCGTCTCCAGCGCGGAGGCGAACGGATAGCGCGGCGCCCAGCCGAGCTGCCCGATCTTCGTGGAATCCACCGAGTAGCGACGGTCGTGGCCCGGGCGGTCGGTGACAGGCCGGATGAGCGTGTCCGGCTTGCCGGTGAGTCGCAGGATCTCCCGGGTGAGGGCGATGTTCTCCACCTCGTGGCCGCCGCCGATGTTGTAGACCTCGCCGTCGCGCCCCCGGCGCAGCACGAGGTCGATGGCCGCGCAATTGTCCAGCACGTAGAGCCAGTCGCGCACGTTGCGGCCGTCGCCGTAGAGCGGCAGCGGCGTGTCGTCGAGCGCGTTGGTGATGAACAGCGGCACCACCTTCTCCGGATACTGGTGCGGCCCGAAGTTGTTCGACGAGCGCGTGAGCACGACGGGCACGCCGTGCGTGTGCCAGTAGGAGAGCGCGAGGAGATCGCCGCCCGCCTTCGAGGCCGAGTAGGGATTCGACGGACGCAGCGGGTCCCGCTCGGTCGAGGAGCCGCGCGCGACGCTGCCGTACACCTCGTCGGTGCTGACGTGCAGCAGGCGCGGGATCCCGAGGTCACGCACCGCCTCCAGCAGCGTGAAGACGCCGAAGACGTCCGTTCGCAGGAACCCGTCCGGCTCCACCAGCGAGCGATCGACGTGCGACTCGGCCGCGAGATTCACGATGGCGTCCACGCCGCGCGCCACGTCGCGCACGAGCTTGGCGTCGCAGATGTCGCCCTGCACGAAGGCATAGCGCGGATCGCCGGCGACGTCGGCGAGATTGGCGGGGTTGCCCGCGTAGGTGAGCTTGTCGAGATTGACGACGCTGTCGTCCGGATGCTCGCGCAGGAGGTGACGGATGAAGTTGCTGCCGATGAACCCCGCGCCGCCCGTCACCAGCAGCTTCATCCTAGCCCCGCGTGATCTCCCAGACGTCCTTGCCGGCGAAGTCCCACGGGAGCCGACCCTCGTCGCACGTCGCCGGCTCGGGCGAGAAGTGCAGGTCGGTGAGATAGACGATGCGTCCCGTCGCCTCCGCGAGGTTGCGCACGCCGTGGGCGACGCCGGGGGGGATCAGGAGCAGGCGCGAGCCGCCGTTGCCGAGCACGACGCGCTGTCGCGCGCCCTCGGTGCGCGAGCCCTCGCGCACGTCGAGCAGCACCACGAGCATGCGGTCCGACGGCGGCACGAACCAGACGTCGGTCTGGCGCGCGTGCAGGTGGAAGGCCTTGATCGCGCCCGGCGCCATCTCGCTGTAGTTCACCTGGCGCACGCTGAAGTCGCCGAGGCCGGCCGCGCGGCCGTCGGTGAGCCGCGCCAGCTCGGTCATGGCGCCGCTGTCGTCGGCGTGGCGCGTCAGCTCCACCACGCGCACCCCGTCGATGGCGGTGGCGGCCCCGTACGTCTGCACGTGGAACACGCGCTTGGCGTCGGGCGAGAATTCCATCGCTACACCGGGCGAGAGTCTAGCATGCTAGAGATCGGCCACCAGACGGCGCAGGTACTCGCCGTACGAGTTGCCGCTCATCGGCGACGCGAGCCGGAGGACGTCCTCCGCGGTGATGTAGCCCATGCGGAACGCGATCTCCTCCACGCACGCGACCATGAGGCCCTGCCGCTCCTCGAGCGTCTGGATGAAGCTCGACGCCTGCAACAACGCCTCGTGCGTCCCCGTGTCGAGCCACGCGATGCCACGGCCGAGGCGCTCGACGTGCAGCTCGCCCGTCTTCAGATAGGCGAGGTTGACGTCGGTGATCTCCAGCTCGCCCCGCGCCGACGGCTTGAGCGAGGCGGCGATGTCCACCACGCGGTTGTCGTAGAAGTACAGCCCGGTGACCGCCCACGGCGAGCGCGGCTTCGCCGGCTTCTCCTCGAGCCCGACCGCGTGGCCGCCGCCGTCGAACTCGACCACACCGTAGCGCTGGGGATCGCGCACCCAGTACGCGAACACCGTCGCGCCGCGCGCGCGCGCGGCGGCGCGCTGGATCGAGTCGGTGAACCCGTGGCCGTAGAAGACGTTGTCGCCGAGGGCCAGCGCCACGCGGCCGTCGCCGATGAACTCCTGGCCGATCACGAACGCCTGGGCGAGCCCGTCGGGGCTCGGCTGCACCGCGTACTCGATCGTGAGCCCGAGGTGGCGGCCGTCGCCGAGCAGCCGCCGGAACGCGGCCTGATCTTGCGGGGTCGAGATCACGAGCACGTGGCGCACGCCGGCCAGCATCAGCGTGGAGAGCGGGTAGTACACCATCGGCTTGTTGTAGATCGGGACCAGCTGCTTGCTGAGGGCCAGCGTGACGGGATAGAGGCGGGTGCCGGAGCCCCCGGCGAGAATGATGCCTTTCGTCGCGGTCCTCGCCATGAATCCTTGCGAGTATAGCAGGCGTCGTAGGGGAAATAGAGGTAACATCAGCCCCATGAAAACACTGAGGGAAATGCTCGCCGAGGCCCGGCAGGTGGTGCCCGAAGAAGGGCCCGAGGACCTCCAGCGACGCCTCAAGTCGGACGCCCCGCCCGCGGTCATCGACGTGCGCGATCCCGACGAGTACCGCGACGGCCACATCGAGGCGGCCTCCAACATCAGCCGCGGCTTCCTCGAGTTCCGCATCGCCGGCGCGGTGAGCGATCCCACGACGCCGATCGTCCTCTACTGCCAGACCGGGCTGCGCTCGGTGCTCGCCGCGAAGGCGCTGAAGGAGCTCGGCTACCAGACCGTCATCAATCTCCAGGGCGGCTACCAGAAGTGGGCGCAGTCGGGTCTGCCGGTCGTCAAGGACGTGGCGATGACGCCCGACCAGATCCAGCGCTACAGCCGCCACTACCTGCTGCCCCAGGTCGGCGACAAGGGCCAGCGCAAGCTGCTGCGCGGCAAAGTCCTCCTGATCGGCGCGGGCGGGCTCGGCTCGCCGACCGCGCTCTACCTCGCCGCCGCCGGCGTGGGCACGCTCGGTCTCATGGACGGCGACGTGGTGGACATCACGAATCTCCAGCGGCAGGTGCTTCACACGACGGCCGACATCGGCAAGCCGAAGGTGGAGTCGGGCACGCGCACGCTCAAGGCGCTGAACCCCGACGTGAACGTGATCCCGCTGCCCACGCGGATCACCGTCGACAACGTGATGGAGATCATCAAGGACTACGACCTCATCGTCGACGGCTCGGACAACTTCGAGACGCGCTACCTCGTCAACGACGCGTGCTACCTCGCCGGCAAGACGAACGTCCACGGCTCGATCTTCCAGTTCGAGGGCATGGCCACGGTGTTCGCGCCGAACGAGGGGCCGTGCTATCGCTGCCTCTACCCGTCGCCGCCGCCGCCGGGCCTCGTGCCCAGCTGAAGCGAGGCAGGCGTCCTGGGCGTGCTCCCAGGAGTGGTTGGGCTGGTGCAGGCGACGGAAGCCGTCAAGCTGCTGCTCGGGATCGGCGAGCCGCTCGTCGGTCGTCTCCTCACGTACGACGCGCTCGGCATGCGCTTCCGCGAGGTGCGGCTGCGCCGCGATCCGAACTGCCCCCTCTGCGGCGGCTCGCCGACGATCAAGGATCTGTCGATCCATCGAGCCGGCGGCGACGCGTGCGCGGCGACGCCCAACGGCCACGCGGCGGCCGCCGGTGCTCCGGCGCCGGCGCGCGCCGGGGGCTAGGACCCCGGCGACCGTTCTGATCTGGCTCGACGACGCGGACGACGACGTCCGCGCGGCCGAGACGGCCGGCCTCGGCCGCTCCTTCGCGAGCGCCGCATCGGCGGCACGGTGCTCGACGTGCTCAGGGGCGAGCCGCTACCGGCCGAGCATCCGTTCTGGACGACCCCCGGGATCGTCGTGCTGCCGCACGTCGGCGGCCTGCATCCGCGCCGTGACGCGATCGTGGCGGTCTGTGGGGAGACACCCTCGAGCGCTTCGCCGCCGGCGAGCCGCTGCGGGAGGTCGTGGACCGCGTGCGCGGCTACTGACCGGGCGGTGGCGTGACCTCGGATTACTGGCGGTCGAGGATGAGCTGGAAGGACGGCGACTCGGCCACGCGGCCGTAGATCCGGTCGCCCACGCGCGTGAAGCGCAGGGTCACCGCCGGACCGTCCTCGTAGCGCGCCAGCACTTCGCCGCGCGAGATCCGATAGTTCACCGGCATGCCGAAGGTGCCGAAGTACCGCACGATGTCCGGCACGCCGATCGCGGCGACGGTGTCGGCGAGCTTCACGCGCCCCGTGCCCTCGGTCCCATACTGCACGAAGACGATCTCGGCGTCGCTCTCACGACGATCACCGAACGGACCGTGGGCCACCCAGCGCCCGCGCCAGCGGCCCGTCATGTCCAAGCCCTGCACCGCGACCGGCTCGACCGGCGTCGCCTTGGCGGCGACCCTGACGAAGCCGGGATCCTCGGGCACGAGCCGGCCCCACCACGCCTCGCGGGCCGCAGCCGCGGTGTGGGCCTCGGTGATGCTGACGCTCGTGGGGTGGCTCTTGGCGGAGAAGGCCAGATGGCGGGCGGAGGCGAAGTGTGCCTGGTGCCCCGACCAGTGCTGCCAGGCCTCGGACGCGCAGCCGGACATCGAGAACATGACCGCGGAGAGCAGGAGCAACCACCACTGAAGACGTTCCATCAGCCGCCCTCCAGCCATCGAGCCCCGGCCCGATACGGACCGCATCGCGCCTGAGGTGCAAGGCGAGGACCACGGCGGCCGGCGTAACATTTCGCGGAGTTGGCGTCGGTCCGGGGTCGGAGCGTGCCGCTCTGGCCGCGCGCGGCGTCGCAAGTGTCGGTCGGCCGACGGTGCTACCCTCCCGGACATGGCTCGCTCGCTCGGTCCGCGGCTGCCGCCGGCGCTCGTCGACCGCCTCTCGCAGCGCGACCTGGCCGCCCGCCTCGGGGTGGCGCTGCCGTTCGTCACGGTCGACCGCGCGGGCCGGCCGCACGCCATGCTCCTCAGTTACCTGGAAGTCCGCGCCTACGACTCCGGCACGGTGGGGCTCGTGATCCAGGCGCGCAGCACGAGCGCGCGCAACCTCGCCGAGCGCCACGCGGGGACGCTGCTGATCCTGGAGCCCGACAGGGTCGCGTACGTGAAGACGCGCGCCGTCGACGGCCCGCTGGAGGTGGCGGGCGCCGAGGAGGCGGGGCTGGGCTACTTCCTGCTCGGCGTCGAAGACGTCCTGGAGGACGTGGCGGCCGAGTGGGAGGGCGGGATGCGAATCACGAGCGCGGTGACCTACGCGCCGCCGCCCGCGCTCGACGCGGCGTGGGCGCGCGCGACGCTCGCCGCGCTGGCGGCGCCGCGCGCCCGCGCCTGACTCACTTTTCTTTCGGGGAGTCTTTCGGCGCGTCCGCCGGCGAGTCTTTCGGCGTCTCCTTGGGCTTCGCGGGGGCGTCGCGCTCGCGCGCCTCGCGCTCCTTGTAGAGCCCGACCGTTACCTCGACCTCGGTCTCGCGGCCGTCGCGCAGGAGCACCACGCGCACGCGCTTGCCCACGGGTGTCGAGGCCACGACGCGCTGCAGGTCCCGGGGGTTCTCGAGCCGCGTGCCGTCGACGGCCACGAGCACGTCGTCCGCCTTGACCCCGCCCACCGCGGCCGGCTCACCCGGCATGACGCCGCGCACGAGCACGCCGCGTGCCTCGCGGAGCTTGAGCCTCGGCACGTCCTCTTCGGTGACCTCGGTGATCGACACGCCGAGCCAGCCCCACTCGACCTTGCCCTTGGCGACGAGCTGGGGGACGAGGAGCTTCACGAGGTTCGAGGGAATGGCGAAGCCGATCGAGCCGTTGCGCGCCGCCATGCTGTTGACGCCGATCACCTGCCCCGCCATGTTCACGAGCGGGCCGCCGGAGTTGCCCGGGTTGATGGCGGCGTCGGTCTGGATGAAGTCGAAGCCCGGCGCGGCCACCGTGAGTGGCATGCCCTTGCGGCTCACGATACCGAACGACACCGATTGCTCGAGGCCGAACGGATGGCCGAGCGCCAGCACGAACTCCCCGACGCGCATGCGATTGGAGTCGCCGATCGGCAGCACGGGCAGTCCGCCCGCGTCGATGCGGAGGAGGGCCAGGTCCACCCGGCTGTCCAGCCCGACCGTGCGCCCGTTGAAGCGGCGGCCGTCGGCCAGGCGCACCTGGATCCACTCGGCCTGCTCGATGACGTGGGCGTTGGTCACGATCAGGCCGCTGGACTCGATGATGAAGCCGGAGCCGGTGGACCGCCGCGGCTCGCCCGGCCCGTCGTCGTCCTTCGGCGCGGAGCCGGCGCGGCGCACGCGCACGTGCACGAGCGCGGGCTTCAGCCGATCGGCGAGGTCGGCGAGCAGGTCATTGAAGCGTGTGAGCTCGGGCGCGGCCGCCGCGGCGGGGGCCTCCTGCCAGAGCCTGGTCTGGTCCGCGCTCGTCGGACGCGCGCAGCCAAGCGGAAGCGTGACGAGCACGAGCAGGGCCAGGACGGCGCGGACGCGTGCGAGCATGAACGCCAGCCTCCTTGTGTCGCGTCTCAGCGTGTGTCGCGTCTCAGCAGTATAGCGAATTAGCGGGTCGCCTCGCGCAGCAGGTGCCCGAGCTCGGGAATCAGCAGCTTTTCGAGCGCGAGCCGGCAGGCGTTGGGCGAGCCGGGAAGGGAGACGACGATACGCCGGGCGTGGATGCCCATCTGGGCGCGGCTCAGCATGGCCGCCGCGCCAACCTCCTGGAAAGACAGCATGCGGAACAGCTCGCCGAAGCCGGGCAGGCGCTTGTCCAGGAGCGCCTCCACCGCCTCGTAGGTCGAGTCGCGCGAGGTGATGCCGGTGCCGCCGGTGAGGACGACGGCCTGCACGTCGTCGCGCGTGCACGCGTCGTGCACGATGCGCGTGACCTCGGCGGGCTCGTCGCGCACGATGACCGAGCCCGAGACCCGGTGGCCGGCCGCGGTGAGGAGCTCGCGGATGAGGGCGCCGCTCGTGTCCGTCTCCGGGTTCTTGGTGTCGGAGACGGTCAGCACGAAGCAGCCCACGGTCTTGGGCGCGGTCTTCTTGTGCTCGTCCGGGGTCGACGTGCGGTCGGCGCTCACGCGTTCGAATTACCGCGTTCGAGCGGCGGCTTTGCCGCCGCACTCGGGGGGGGGAGGTTCGGAAGGGGGGCGCAGCCCCCCTCCGAGGAATACGCGCGGTCGAGGATCTCGACGATGTGGAGCACGCGCACCGGCGAGCCAGCCTCGTGGAGCCCCTGCTGGATCTGGAGGATGCAGCCAGGATTGGCGGTGACGACGGCCGAGGCCCCGGTGCCGAGGACGTGGCGCACCTTGCGCCGCAGCAGGCGGCCCGCCATCTCCGGCTGCGTGAGGTTGTAGATCCCCGCCGAGCCGCAGCACCAGTCCGACTCCGGCAGGTCGACGACGCGCAGCCCGGGAATCTGCGCCAGCAGCGCGCGCGGCGCCGTACGGATCTTCTGGCCGTGCACGACGTGACACGGATCGTGGTACGTGACCGTCATGGGCACCGGCTGCAGCGGGCCGCGCAGTGCCGCCCCCGCGAGGAACTCGGCGACGTCGCGCACGGTGGCGGCGAACCGCCGCGCGCGCTCGGCCCAGGCCGGATCCTCGGCGAGGAGCGTGCCGTAGGCCTTCATGTGCGCGCCGCATCCGGACGTGTTCACGACGATGGCGGCGACGCGCTCGCCCTCGAACGCCTCGATCGTGCGCCGCGCCATCTCCAGGGCGCGCGCGTGGTCGCCGCCGTGGGCGTTGAGGGCGCCGCAGCAGCCCTGCCCGGCCGGCGCCACGACGTCCCAGCCGTTCCTCGCCAGCACCCGTGCCGTCGCGCGGTTGTGCGCGCCGAAGACCACCGACTGCACGCAGCCGGTGAGCATCGCGACGCGCCCGCGGCGCGCGCCCGCGGCCGGCGTGAGCGCGGGCAGCGGCGCGCGTCCGGCGGCGGGCAGCGGCGGCAGCAACGCCTCCCACGCCGGCAGCGTGCCGGGCAGCGCGCGGATGAGACCGCTCGTACGCACGAGCGCCTGCAGCCCGCTCGCCTGGTAGAGGCGCAGGCCGGCGGCGGCCAGCCGCAGCATGCGCGGGTGACGCAGAAGCAGGTCGAAGTTGATCCAGCGAAACGCGCGGCGCACGGGCCCCCCGGGGCGCTGCCGCTCGATCTCCGCCTTCGCCGCCTCGATCAGGCGGCCGTACGGCACGCCGGCCGGGCACACCGTCTCGCACGCGCGGCAGTCGAGGCAGAGCGACAGGTGCTGCACGGTCGAGTCGGACAGGCCGATTCGTCCCTCCGCGAGCGACCGGATGAGAACGATGCGCCCCCGCGGCGAGTCCATCTCGGTGCCGAGCTCCGAGAAGGTCGGACAGGACGCCAGACAGAGACCGCAGTGGACGCACTGGTTCACGCCCTCGACGCTGAGGCCGTGCAGCGTGAGCGGCGCTGGAGTCTCGGACGTCGCGTGCGCCATCGCGCGTCAGATCCCGCCGACGAAGCGGCCGGGGTTGAGCACGTTGTTCGGATCGAGCTGCGCCTTGATGCGCTGCATGAGACGGCCGGCGGCGCCCGCGTCGTCCCACACGGGCAGCGCGGACTTCACCGGCAGCGGCGCCCACGTCACGGACGCGTGGCCGCCGCCCGCGTGCGCGGCGGCGCGCCAGTCCTCCAGGACGGCGGCGATGGGCGCCGCATCCTGCCGCTCGCCCTCGGCGCGCAGGGTGGCGGTGACGTGGCCGACGCCGGCGTGCGCGCACCACGCGCTGGCGAGCCCCCGCTGCCGCGCCGCCTCCGCCCCCTGCTCCATCGTGTCGGCGACGACCCCCGGCAGCACACTCAGGGTCATCATCGCCGCCGGCGCGTCGAAGGCGTCGCGCGCGGCCGCCGCCAGGCGCTCCCAGAGCGCCGGCGGCAGCGGCGCGGGCTTGGCGCCGCCGCATGGCGCGACCACGCTCGCGAGCGCCGCGACTTGCCAGTCCACCTGCTCGCCGAGGCCGTCGAAGCCGACGGCGAGCGTCGCCGGCGCCGGCGGCAGCCCGAGGGCGGCGCCCGCCGGCGCGTCCATCAGGTCCACGGCGTTCGGGATGAGGTCGCTCGCGAGCAGCGCGCGCACGGCGGCGCCGGCGTCCTCGAGCCGTTCGAAGCGCACGGCCACCAGCCGCTCCTCGTCGGGCACCGGCCGCAGCTTCACGGTGGCCTCCACGATCACGCCGAGCGTGCCGTAGGAGCCGATGAAGAGCTTGGGCAGGTCGTAGCCTGCGACGTTCTTCACGACCTTGCCGCCGCCGTGCACGACGGCGCCGTCGGCGGTCACCACGGTGACGCCGATGAGCAGGTCGCGCGCGGTGCCGTACAGATGACGGCGTGGCCCCGACGCGTTGGCGGCGAGCACGCCGCCGAGCGTCGCGCGCGCCGCGTCGGGCGGATCGAGCGAGAGCCACTGGCCGCGGGCGCGCAGGGCCGCCTGCAGCGCGGCGACGGTGACGCCGGCCTGCGCGGTCGCCGTGAGGTCGCCGGGCTCGTGCTCGACGAGCGCGCTGAGCCGCGTGAGCAGGAGCACCAGCCCGGCGCGCGCCGGCGGCACGCCGACGCCGACGGCGCTGCCGCCGCCCCACGGCACGACGGGCACGCCCGCCGACGCCGCCTGCGCGATGACGGCCGCGACCTCGTCCACGCTGCCGGGCCGCACCGCCGCCTCGGGCGTGCGGCCCTCGATCACGTACGGCGACAGCTCGATGCCGGCGAGGACGTGGGCGGGGCCGACGATGGCGCGGAGCTTGTCGAGCAGCGGCACGATGCGCCCGGCGCTAGAAGCGCTGCGCCAGGCCCTGAGTCTCGATGGCGTGGGGACGGTACGCCACGGGCCCCGTCTCGACGCACGACTTTCGCGTGGGGAACACCTTGCCGGGATTGCAGAGACCACGGGGATTGAACGCGTCCTTGAGGCGCTGCATCAACGCGAGGTCGGCGGCCGTGAAGATGAACGGCATGAAGTCGGCCTTCTCGAGCCCGATGCCGTGCTCGCCCGAGATCGAGCCGCCGACCTCCGCGCACACCTTCATGATCTGCGCTCCGGCGTCGACGACACGCGCCTCCTCGCCGGGCTTGCGCGGATCGTACAGGATGTTCGGATGCAGGTTGCCGTCGCCGGCGTGGAACACGTTGCCGACGCGCAGCCCGTGCGCGGCGACGATCTCGTTCACGCGCCCCAGCACGTACGGCAGCTTCGTGCGCGGGATGACGCCGTCCATCACCATGTATGCGGGCGAGACGCGCCCGTAGGCGCCGAACGCGGACTTGCGACCCTTCCAGAGCAGCTGGCGCTCGGCCTCGCTCGCGGCCGTCCGCACCTCGCGCGCGCCCGCGTCGCGGCAGGCGGCGACGATCCGCTCCGCCTGCGTCTCCATGGCCACCGCGAGACCGTCCAGCTCGATCAGCAGCGCGGCCGCCGCGTCGCGCGGGTAGCCGCAGCCGAACGCGTCCTCGACCGCCTGGATCGTGAGCTGGTCGATCATCTCCACCGCCGCCGGCACCAGGCCGCGTGCGATGATCGCAGACACCGCCGCCGACGCCTGCTCGATGCGGTCGAACACGGCGAGCACCGTCTTCACCGCCTGCGGCTTCCGGAGGATCCGCACGACGATCTTGGTCGCGATCCCGAACGTGCCCTCGGAGCCGACGAACACGCCGGCGAGGTCGTAGCCGAGCGCGTCGCGCGTGCGACCGCCGAGCCAGACGATCTCGCCATCGGGCAGCACGACCTCGAGTCCGAGCACGTGGTTGACGGTGACGCCGTACTTGAGCGTGTGCGGACCGCCGGAGTTGGTCGCGATGTTGCCGCCGATCGTGCACGCCTGCTGGCTGGACGGATCCGGCGCGTAGTAGAAGCCGCGCGGCCCCACCGCCTGTGACAGGTGCAGGTTCACGAGGCCGGGCTCGACCACCGCGATCTGGTTGTCGTAGTCCACCTCGAGGACGCGATTCATCCGCATCAGCGAGATCACGAGGCCGCCCTCGGCGGGCAGACAGCCGCCCGCGAGCCCGGTACCGGCGCCGCGCGCCACGAACGGAATGGCCTCGCGGTTCGCCAGCCGCACCACGGCCGACACCTGCTCGACGGAGGTCGGGAACACGATGAAGTCGGCGAGCGCTCGGAAGAGCGTGAGACCGTCCGACTCGTACACCAGCAGCTCGTCGGGCTCGGACAAGACACCGTCGGCGCCGACGAGCGCCTCGAGCTCGCGGCGCAGGACGGGCTTGCGACCGGCGGTCAACGTGGCCATGGCTCGGCCTGAGTATACCGCCGCCGCGTCAGGCGGCGCGCGCGGCGAGGACGGGCGGGATGCGCTTGAGATCCGCCACGAAGCGCTCCATCTCTGCTCGGCGCGTGGCGTCGTCGGGCGCCCGTAGGATCGCGGAGGGGTGGGCGGTGGCCATCACGTGCGGCGCCCAGCGAGCCCGGACCCACTCGCCGCGCTGCCGCGTCACGCGGAACCTCGGGCCGATCAGCGTCCGGGCGGCGGTGGCACCGAGGCACACGAGCACCACCGGCTCGATCACGTCCAGCTCCGCCTCGAGCCACGGCAGGCACGCCGCGATCTCCATCCGGTCGGGCGTGGCGTGGATCCGCCGCTTGCCGTTCGGCTCCCACTTGAAGTGCTTCACGACGTTGGTGGTGACGTAGACGTCGGTGCGCGCGATGCCGTCCGCCTCGAGGGCGCGGTCGAGCACGCGTCCGGCGGGGCCGACGAACGGCTTGCCCGCGAGGTCCTCGTCGTGGCCGGGCTGCTCGCCGACCATCATCACGCGCGCGCGGCGCGGGCCCTCGCCGAAGACCGTCTGCGTGGCGCGCGCCCACAGCGGGCAGCCGCGGCATCCCGCGGCCGTCGCGCGCAGGGCCGCCAGCGTGCGGCGCTCCGGCAGGAAGTCGGCCGCGGAGCCGGTGGCGGGCACGCGCCGCGCCGTCACGCCACGCCCCAGACCAGACGCCACAGGTCCGCCGGCGGACGCCGTCCAGACGCGCGCCGCGTGGCGGCCACGCGCGCCGCCGCCGTCGCGAGCCGCTCGGTCACGCGCGTGCCGAGCCCGACCATGCGCGCCAGCGGCAGGTCGGCCTCGAGCGCGGCCAGCACGAGGTCGTCGAAATGCACCTCGTGGAAGTGTGTGGCCGGATACGGGTTGTCGCAGACGAGCGCCTCGAGCACGGCGCGCACGTCGCCGCGCCGCGCCTCGAGCGCGACGGCCAGCCACTGCTGCGCGTCGGGCAGGAGCGGCAGCGCGCGGAGGAGTGCCGCGCGCTGACGCGCGTCGCCGCTGCGACGCCGGCGCTCGATGAATCCTTCGAGGTCCGCCGCCGCGTGGTCCGCGGCGAGCCGCAGCCAGGCGGCGCGGGTGGCGTCATCGATGCCCCACGCCTCGAGCGACCAGTCCACGCCGAGCGCCGAGAGGGCCGTGCGCTCGGCGGCGTCCAGCGCGAGCGGGGCGGCGCCGAGACGACGGCTCGCCTCAGCGAACGCGGTCTCGAGCGTGCGGACGTCGGGCGCGGCCGCGACCTCGCGCAGCCACGCGCGCCGGGCGGGGACGCGCCGCGCGACCAGCTCGAGCAGGTGCGCGGCGAGCGGCGATCGCGCGAGAGTCACCACGGAGCGTTCCTCGACCTCATCCCGGGACCGGGGCGAGCGGAATGCCGCCGAGTCACAGGGCCAGCAGCGTGCGGGCGGCGGCGACGATCGCGGCGGCGTCGATGCCGTAGTGGCGATAGAGATCGGCGCGCGCGCCGGACTGCCCGAAGTCCTCGACGCCGAGCGCCTGCTGAGGAACGCCGAGGGCGCCGCCGATGAATCCGAGCGCGTGCGAATGGCCGTCGAGGACGGACACGACGGGCACGTCCTCCTCGTCGGCGGCGACGAGCGTCTCCAGCCACGGCCGCGGCGCGCGCAGCCCGCGATAGAGCCGGTCGGGGCTGGTGACGACGAACACGTTGGCAAAGACGCCGTGCCCGGCGAGGGCGCGCGCCGCCTCGAGCGCCTCGGTCACCATCACGCCGGCGGCGAAGAGGTGCACGGCGCGGTCGGCGGCATACCCGCTGCGGTCACGCGCGTCGCTCAGCCGATAGCCGCCGCGAAGAACGGCGTCGCGATACTCGGGAGTCGTCGCGGGCGCCAGCGCCTGGCTCACGGGGCGCGTCGACAATCTCAGGTAGAGGCTCTCGCCCTCGCGAGCGGCGATGGCGGCGAGGCCGTCGAGCAGGATCCACTCCACCTCACGCGCGAAGGCCGGTTCGAAATAGGCGATGGCGGGCAGCGCGACGCCGATCGAGGGCGTGATCACCGACTGATGCGCGCCGCCCTCGGGCGACAGGGTGACCCCCGACGGCGTCGCGGCCACGACGAAGCGGCCGCCCGCGTAGAGCGCGTGGTAGAGGGCGTCGAGACCCCGCGGCACGAACGGATCGTAGAGGGTGCCGATCGGCAGCAGCGTCGTCCCCGACAGCTCCGCGGTGAGCCCGAGCGCGCCGAGCAGGAGGAAGAGGTTGTGCTCGGCGATGCCCAGCTCGATGTGACGGCCCGCGGGCGATTCCCTCCACGCCATCGCCTGCGGCGCGTCGGCGAACGGATCCGGCCGCGCCTCGGCCGCGTAGACGCCCTTGCGGTTGATCCAGCCCGCGAGGTGCGTCGTCACCGCGACGTCGGCGGACGCGGTGACGATCGCGTCGCCCTCGGGGCGGCGGCCGAGCGCGCCGAGCACGCGGCCGAACGCCTCTTGCGTGGACATCGCGCCCTCGTATGTCTCGTCGAGGTTCGTGGGGACGCTCGGCGCGGCCGCGCGCCGCGGCGCCGTCCAGAGCGGCGGCAGCCCGCGCACGTACGCCGCCTCCGCGCTCGCGGGATCGAAGCCGGCCCACTCCTCGCCCGGCGCCACGCCGAACGCGTCCCGCAGCTCGGCGATCTGCGCGGGGCTCGTGACCATCGTGTGGTTGAGGGGATCGGCTGCGGAGGGCAGCCCCCAGCCCTTGATCGTGTCGGCCAGGATCACCGCCGGCCGCCCGCGCTCGCGCTCTGCCTCGTCGAGCGCGTCGAGGATCGACGCGAGGTCATGGCCGCCGACGTCGGCGACGAGCGCGGGCAGCGCGTCGTCGGCCACGTCGGCGAGGGCGCGATCGAGCTCGGCGTCGAGCGCCCCGTCGGGCGTCGTCACCAGCGTCTTGCGCACGGCGCCCGCGGGCAGCCGCAGCAGGCGCTGGTAGTCGCGGCTCGGCATCGTCTCGAGCCGGCCGCGCAGCCGCTCGCCGCCGGGACGCCGGAACGCGGCCTCGAGGGTGCGGCCCCACCGGAGCTCGCGGACGCGCCATCCGTGGGCGCGAAAGAGATCGCCGAGCTGACGCGTGCGCGTCTCTGGCACGACGCGGTCGAGGCTCTGGCGATTCACGTCGACGATCCAGAGGACGTCGCCGCCGAGCCGCGTGAGCGCCGCCTCGCCGAGCGCCTCCCACACGTTGCCCTCGTCGAGCTCGGCGTCGCCCACCATGACCACGAAGCGCTCGGGCGCACGGGCCGCGCCGTGATCGACGAGGTAGCGCGTCGCGAGGGCGCCGAATGTCGTCATGACCGCGCCGAGCCCCATCGAGCCGGTCGACAGGTCGACGACGTCGGGGTTCTTGCGGCGGCTCGGGTACGCTTGCAGGCCGCCGAACGCGCGCAGCGTCGCGAGCCGCGCGCCGTCGAGCCGACCGCGCAGGAACTGGATCGCGTAGAAGGCCGGCGCCGCGTGCGCCTTCGTCGCTACCACGTCGCCCGGGCGGAGGGCCTTGAAGTAGAGCGCGGTCAGCAGGCTCACCACCGACGCCGACGACGCCTGGTGGCCGCCGACCTTCGTGCCGTCGGCGCTCGGCCGCGCGTTGGCCTCGTGCACCATCCACGTGGAGAGCCAGAGCACGCGGCGCTGGATGCTCTCGAGGATCTCGAGCTCGGTCACCCGGCTCTCCGTCCCCAGAACGCCCGGTCGCCGTCTCGGAAGGCGAGGCAGCGGAACCCATCCCACTTGGGCTCGAAGAGCCAGTCGTCGCCGGGTGCAAGCGCGTCGACGGCGAGCGCCTCCATCGGCGGGTACGGCGGCCGGACGGCCAACTCGAGCTCGGGGAAGCCGGCGGCGGGCGTCATCGAGCCTCAGTATATGCAGGATAGAGATCGGCGAGATCGAGGAGCGCCGACGCAGGATCGAGGAGCGTCACGGGTCCCCCGGGACGCTCAAAGCGCCCGGTCGGCGGCGGGGATCGGCCCAGCGATCGAGACCCCGGTCGGGCCCCTTTCCAGAACGGGCTAACGACAAGACATGTGCCACGCCGGCCCGACATACAAATATCCGTCTTCATTAACATAATTGGCCATACCGTGGTGTCGGTTCCGAGCTTCTGGCCAATTTCAACGCAATTGGCCATTTTCTTGGCAGGGTCGCTTCGGCTAGAATCACGGGGACGATGGATACGATCCTGGTCATCGACGACGAGAGAAACATCCGAACGCTGGTCTCCCGTGTCCTCGCCCAGGACGATGTCGAGGTCCACACCGCCGGCACCGGCAAGGAAGGCCTCGAGCTCGCGGAAGAGCTCTCGCCCGATGTGTCCCTGGTGGACCTCCGGCTGCCCGACATGGACGGCATCCAGGTCGTCCGCGAGCTGAAGGCCAAGCACCCCGACAGCGCCGTGATCATGATCACGGCGTTCGGCCACATCGAGAGCGCGGTGGCCGCCATCAAGACGGGCGCGACCGACTACCTCGAGAAGCCCTTCCAGCACCTCGAGAAGTTGCGCATCTCGGTGAGCCGCGCGCTCGACGAGGTGAAGGCGCGGCGCGAGATCACGCGGCTCACGAAGCGCGAGGAAGGCAAGTACCGCACCGACCAGCTCATCGGCGAGTCCGACTCGACGCGGCGCCTGCGCGACATCATCGGCCAGCTCGCGCGGAGCGAGGCGCACACGATCCTCATCCACGGCGAGAGCGGCACCGGCAAGGAGCTGGTGGCCAAGGGCCTGCACTACGAGAGCGCGCGGCGCAACTTCCCGTTCATGGAGGTCAACTGCGCGGCCATCACGGAGACGCTCTTCGAGAGCGAGCTGTTCGGCCACGAGAAGGGCGCCTTCACCGACGCGCGGGCGACCAAGAAGGGGCTCATGGAGCTGGCCGACCGCGGCACGCTGTTCCTCGACGAGGTCGGAGAGATGTCGCCGAACAGCCAGGCCAAGGTGCTGCGCTGCCTGCAAGAGCGGATGTTCAAGCGCGTCGGCGGCACGCGCGATATCAAGGTCGACGTCCGCGTCATCGCCGCGACGAACCGCTCGCTCGAGACCATGGTCAAGGAGAGCAAGTTCCGCGAAGACCTCTTCTACCGGCTCAACGTCATCCCGATCACGATCCCGCCGCTGCGCGAGCGCACGGAGGACATCCTGCCGCTGGCGCGCCACTTCCTGGCGGAGGCGAACCGGACGTTTCACAAGATGGTCCGCCGCTTCGCGCCGGAAACGGAGGTGCTGCTGCTCGGCTACGCGTGGCCCGGCAACGTCCGCGAGCTGAAGAACCTCGTCGAGCGGATGGTGATCCTGTCGACCAGCGAGTCGATCGACGTGCACAACCTCCCGGCGCAGTTCTCGCAAGGACCCGAGGGCCGGCCCGCCGAGGATTCGCCCCCCACGGCGCGCACGCTCGCCGCCGTGGAGCGCTCGTACATCCTCAAGGTCATGCAGCAGGTGAAGGGCAACAAGAGCGAGGCTGCCAAGGTCCTCGGCATCACCCGCCAGACTCTCCGTAAAAAGCTGACCGAAGGCTAGTTTCGGGCCCGGCCCGGCACTGGTCAGTTCCTCGCCACAGCGCGACTGCCATCCGGTCCGATCGGTTAGGAATCAGCCGGACACGAGGCCTTTCGGACGTCCGCGCATCTCCATTTAATGAATAGAATCCGATATTTGAGGCCAGGGGTTCGGGTTTGGTACTCCCCTTGCTCCTTCTCCGCACGACACAGCAAATCCAGCGCGAGGAGCGGGGGATGAGATTGGTGGTCAAGAAGCTGGAAATCGCAGACCTCGGGCAGCTGCAGTCGCTCGTGATCGAGCACCTGGACGGAATCGAGTCCGGTCTCACGGTGATCGACTCTCGCCTGCTGCTGGGTCACGCCACCATGGACATCGTCGCGCTCGACGCTGACGGCACGCTCGTGCTCGTGACTGCCGGCTTCACCGCCGACGAGGAGATGCTGCTGAAGGCGGTCGAGGCGTACTCCTGGTGCCTCGAGTATCCCGACGCCATTCGTCGCCTCTACCCTTCGGTCGAGATCTCCGCCGCGCGGCCGCCGCGTCTGATGTTCGTGGTCGAGCGGCTGCCCGACGCGTTCCACCGCAAGATCAAGCAGCTCGGCTTCTCCGAGGTCGACTGCGTGGAGTTTCGTTACCTCGACATGAGCGGCACGCCGGCCGCCTACTTCGACACCATCGCGCGGCTGCGGCGCGGCTCGGGCCTCGCCGAGTTCACGCCCGCGCCGATCGCCCGCCGCGTGGCCGACCTGCAGCCGCGGCGTATGCCGGAGCCGATGACGTCGGAGCGTCCGATGGAAAAGCTGGTGGACCGCGGAGACAAGGTGGTCCCGCTGGCGAGCGCGCCGAGCGCCGCGCGCGCAACGAGCGTGCGCCTGCAGAAGATGCTCAACACCCATGGCACGGGCCACGGCAACGCCGTCGCGCCGGTGATCGAGATCGGCATGCGCGCCGCCGCCGCGCCGACGCCGCGCGTCGAGCTTGCTGCGCCGCGGGCCGAGGCCGCGCACGTCGAGACGCCCATGCCGCGCATCGAGACGCCCGCGCCGCGTATCGAGACGCCCGCGCCCCGCATCCAGACGCCCGCGCCCCGCATCGAGCTGCCGGCGCCGCGCATCGAGCTGCCGACCGTCGAGATCGCGGCGCCGCCCGTCGAAGCGCCGCGCGTCGAGATCGTGGCCCCGGCCGTCGAAGCAGCGCCGGTCGAGATCGTCGAGATTGCCGCGCCGACTGTCGAAGCGGCCGCTTCGGAGGTCGAGAGCCCGGCGCCGCCCGTCGAGACCGTCATCGAGCCGATCGTGCGCCTGAGGCTGCGCGATGCGGTCGCCGCTCCGGCACCGGCCGCGGTCGCCCCAGCCCCCGCGCCCCAGGCGTCGAAGCCGCGCATCTCGTTCGCCGGGATCGCCAAGGAGCTGCTCGGGGCGGCGGCGCCCGCGCCCCGGCTCGAGGCGCCTGCGGTGATCCCGCGGCCGGCGGTCGAGAAGATCACGCGCGCCACACTCGAGAACATCGCGGCCGCGGCGGCCGGCGCCAGCGCCGAGACCGATTCGGCGGTCGCCGTCGCGCAGGTGCCCGAGGCGAAGCCCGCGCCGGTGGTCGCCGCCGCCCCCAAGCCGATGTTCACCGCGCCCAAGCCGGCGGCCGCGGCGCCTAAGCCGGCGGTCCCGGCGCCCAAGCACGTAGCGGCCGCTCCCAAGCCGGTGGTCGCCGCGCCTGCGCCGGCTGCGGGGGTGGCCGCGGCGCCCAAGCCGGCGGTCCCGGCGGCCAAGCCCGCGGCCGAAGCGCCCGCGCCGAAGCCGACCGAGCCGGAGTCGCCGGCCCACAACCTCCCGCAGGAGTTCGAGGGGCTCAAGTTCCCGAACGACGGCGTGCTGACGCGCCAGTGGATGGAGTTCTTGAACCAGATGGCCTCGAGCAAGTGAGCCAGGGAAAGGACACCATGACTTCCGCCTCCGCGCTTCGCGTGCTCGCCGTCGACGATAACTCGTCGCTGCTGCGCTTCCTCGTCTCCGCGTTCACCGCGAGCGGCTGTGCGGTCACGGCGGCCCCGACGGCCGAGGAGGCCCTCGACCGGATCGAGACCGACGCGTTCGACCTCGTGGTGTCCGACATCAAGATGCCGGGGCTGAGCGGCCTCGACCTGCTGCGCGCGGTGAAGGCCAAGCAGCCGGCGACGCCGGTGGTGCTGATCACGGGCGCGCCCTCGGTGAACTCCGCGGTCTTCGGACTGCGCCACGGCGCGTACGACTATCTGCCGAAGCCGTTCTCGATCAAGGAAGTTCAGGGAATGGTCGAGCGCGTGCGTGCCGACCGCGCCAAGTGGAACGGCCAGACGCCGCTGCCGTCAGGGCTCGCCGAGGAGCTGCACCGCCGGGAGGCCGGCGTCGAGATGCTGCTCCGCATCGGCGACCTCGCCCTGCAGGGCCTCGACCCGCAGGCGTTCATGGAGCAGACGCTGCGCCTGGCCACCGAGAGCCTCAAGAACGACGGCGGCCTCCTGCTGCTGCGCGACGAGCACGGCCACTTCACCTCCGCGCAGACCGGCGCGCCGGCCGTGGTCAGCGAGCTGCTGGGCCTGCTGCAGCTGGGCTTCGACCGCGTGGTCGCCACCGGGGGGCGCGAGGCCGTCGCGCTGACGCGGCCGGGCCACCGCCTGGACGTCGTGGCGGCCGCGATCCCCGGCGTCGACCGGTGCATGGGGGTCGTGTGCCTCGCGCGCCTGTCGGTGAACGGCGGATTCCTGCCGGACGAGCGGGACATGCTGCTGGGATTCGCGCAGACGACGGCGGTCGCGCTCCAGAAGCTCGTGCTGCGCGAGAGCCTCGAGCGTCACCTGGTCGACACCATCACTGCCTTCGTCAACGCCATCGAGTCGAAGGATCCGTACCTGAAGGGCCACTCGGCGCGCGTGGCGCTCTACGCCGTCGAGATCGCCTCCAGGATGGGGCTGGACGACGAAACCGTCCAAATCGTGAGCCGAGGCGCAATGCTCCACGATTTGGGTAAACTCTCCATCATGGACACGATCCTCCGGAAGCCGGACCGCCTGACCGACGAGGAGTTCGCGATCATCAAGGCGCACCCGGTGGTCGGCGAGCGCATCCTCAAGCCGCTGACCTTCCTCCATCGCGAATCGTGCGCGGTCCGCAGCCACCACGAGCGGTTCGACGGCACGGGCTATCCGGACGGCCTCAAGGGCGAGGACATCCCACTGGTGGCGCGCATCGTGACGGTGGCCGACGTGTTCGACGCGGTGACGTCGAACCGGCCCTACCGCACGGCGCTGCCGGTCGAAGCCGCGCGCGAGGAGATCGCCCGCGGCCGGGGCACCCACTTCGACCCGCAGGTGGCGGACGCCTTCGCGAGCATCCCGCTCGAGCGCCTGGTGGAGATCACCCGGCACTACGAGTCGCTCGTCAGCGCGCCCCTCCGGACCGGTGAGGGCGAGCTGGCGCGCGCAAGTTGAACCAGGCCAAAACTAGGATCCTCATCGTCGACGACGCGGGGCCCGTGGTCGTGCTCTGCGTGAACGTGCTACAGGCGCTCGGGTACGCCGTGAAGGGCGCGAACCGCGGCGAGACCGCGGTGGAGCTTCTGCGTAAGGAGCGATTCGACCTCATGGTCCTCGACTACAAGATGCCGGGCATGACGGGTTTCGACGTGTATCAGCAGGCGAAGGCGCTGTACCCTGATATCGCGGTTGTGCTGGTGACAGGCCACGGCTCGCCGGAGGTCGTCAACGAGGCCAACCGCATGGGTTTCGACTCGATCCTGTTGAAGCCGTTTACCTCGGAGGAACTGCGCGGGACCGTCGAGAAAGTGCTCACGGACCGCAAGCAGGACGCGCGCTGATGCCGTCGATCGGCGCGGAAACTCGCGGCCCGGCCGCGGCGGAGGGCATCATGGGCGCCGTGGTGAGGGCCCTCCAGTGGGGCCTGGACCGGATGTTGTCCGTGGGTTACGGCGTCGTCTACGACGCCATCTTCGAGCGCTTCCAGCCGTACCGGGATCTCCAGGCCGACGTGCTCGAGCTCGTCGAAAAGGGCGCGCCCCACGGGCCGCGCCGCGACGTGCACGTGCTCGACGTCGGCTGCGGCCCGGGCAACTTCACCTTCGTGCTCGCCGAGGCCGGCTTCTCCACGATCGGCCTGGAGGCGTACGCGGCGCTCGTCGAGCTGGCGCGCGAAAAGCGCCGCGCCAAGCGGCTGGCCAACCTGGCGTTCCGCCACGGCGATCTCGCCGAGGGCGCGGGCGGCCGCGACGGATCGTTCGACATGGTGGTGAGCATCCACGGGCTCTACGTGCACCCCGAGCCGCTCACGCTCCTGCATGAGGCGTGGCGCGTGCTCAAGCCCGGCGGCCACGCCGTGTTCGTCAATCCCACGCGCCGCGTCGGCCCCTGGTCGACGTTCCGCGAGATCAAGCATCGGGACGGGCTGCGCGCGGCGCTCGCGAGTCTGTTGTGGCTCGTGCCCAACTCGATCTTCGAGGTCGCGCGCAAGCGCATCGGCCCGCACTACTGGGACGAGAATCAGTTCGCGGAGAACCTCAAAGCGGCCGGATTCACCGTCCTCGGGACGCGCCGGACGTTCCTCAACGGCGCGAGCGTGCTCGTCTGGGCGCGTCGGGACGTCGAGGACTCGTGAATGGCGCGGCAGCCAGCCCGGCCCGACGCCCTGACGGGCGAGCTCCTGACGGGGCGACACACCTCGGTGCGGACGGCGACTGAGCGTCTGATCGCGGTGGGCTACGGGCTCACCTACGACGCCGTGGTCTCGGGCTTCCCGCCCTACGAGCGCCTGCTCGAGGAGATCGCGACGCTCGTCGGGCGCTCGGCGCCCGCCGGCGCGTCGTCCAGCGTGCTCGACGTGTCGTGCGGCACCGGCACCGTCGCCGCGCGCATCGCCGGGTTGGGCTACCGCGTCACCGGACTCGACGCCGTCAGTCACCTCGTCGACGTCGCGCGCGAGCACTGGGGCGGCCGCGGCCTGGCCCTGACGTTCGAGCACCGCGACATCGCGTCCGATCCGCCCCTGGGCGACGCCACGTTCGACGTGATCGTGAGCATGCACACGATCTACTGGCATCCCCGGCCCGAGGCGATGCTGGCGGCCTGCCGCCGTGCGCTCAAGCCCGGCGGTCATGCGATCTTCCTCACCTACGGGCGGCCCGCGCGCGTGCTCTCCACGTTCCGCGAGGTCCGCGCCCGGCTGGGCACCCTGGAGGCGCTGCGCTCGCTCCGCTGGCTCCTGCCCACCGCGATCTTCGAGACGCTGCGGCACGTGGAGCGCCGCTACCTCAGCGAGCGTGAGTTCTGCGCCGCCGTGGCCGCCGCAGGCTTCGAAGTGCTCGAGAGCCGAGACACGTTCCTGGCCGGGATCAGCCGGCTCGCCTGGACGCGCGCCGCCTCTTAGCCCCGGTTAGTTTTCATCCGGTCGGTGCCATCCGGCCCGGCCATATCGAATAGGAATCACTCAGTTTTCGGGCCGCCTCGACCCTGGTCCTTGAGGCTTTACCATTGTATTTTCAGGTATTTGCAGGATACTCAAGGATTTGGTACTCGGATTGCTCACCGTATCGTGTCCCCGTCTCTGCGGGGACTGGCCCCTCATTGGGGGACCGACCTGGAGGCGGACCGATGATCACGTCGATTCGGGGGACAGGGATCCTGCTACTGTTGTTCGCCGCGACCTTCGCGGCGCCGGGCTATGCTAGCGCACAGCCACCGGTACCGCCGGAGTCGGGCGCGGTGCTCTATGAGACGACGGAAAACTTAAGCATGAGGGCATTGCAGGGCGGTCGTCGCAGGGCGATCTCGGAGCTGCTCGGCACCGCCGCGCGCGGCTCGGCGCTCTGCCCCGAGGCGCTCGTCAAGGATCTTGTGCCGCCGGTGCCATACTGCGTCCTCAACTCGACGGGCTCGGACAACATCAGCCTGACGACGGGCCTCGGCCAGTTCAACGGGACCGTCACCGTCGTGGTCCAGGAGATCCTCGCGGGCCACCCCACGCCCGACAGCCCGGAGGTCGTGATCGCGAAGGGGCGGTTCTCAGGCAAGATGGACTTCTCGCCGGCGATCGTCGGTGTCCCCGACCCGTTTCACCCCGGGAAGCTGATGCAGCTACCGCTTGGAAGCGTCGTCGGCTACCTGTCGCTGGACGGGTTCGCGAAGAAGGTGCCGTTCACCGGCGTGTTCCGGCTGCCGTTCGTGTTTCCGGCGCTGGCCGGGGATACGCCGCTCTATCTGGTCGATCCGCCGAACTTCGGCGTACCGCCGACGTTCGGCATCGCGCCGGTCGCGGCCAACGAGATGGCGATCGGCTTTCCGACGGTCAAGTTCGAAATTTCGTTCTGAGGCACGCCGCGGCACGGGGGGCGCGCCCCCTCCGAGGAGTGTGGGGAACGAGCGAGGCGAAGCCGTTTGAGGAACGGTGGGAATCGATGCCCGAACTCGTGGGGAACGTGATCGCGGTGGAGGAGCCCCCGCTCGACGTGCCGGCCGACATCCGGCGCCCGGACGAGGGCGTGGTGATCTCGCGCGGCACGCGCGTCTACCTCCGCACGCTCACCCGGAGCGATCTCGCCTGGCTCACGGAATGGGTCGACGACCCGTACCTGGAGCGGATGGTGGGCAGCGAGTTCCTGCACGCCTTCAAGCACGACTGGGACAAGGGGCCCGGCTTCCACGACGCCGTCATGAACGACCCCACCCAGATCGTCCTGATGGTGGAGGCGAATCGCGGCTGGACCAAGCCCGTGGGCGTGGTGCGGCTCTTCAACATCCACCTGCTGGAAGGCTACGCGTTCCTCGAGACGATCATCACCGATCAGCACGCGATCCGGCGGGGCTACGGCGTTGAAGCCGGCAAACTCATCTCCTATTACGGCGTCGACGTTCTGGGCGTTCGGCGGATCGAGGCCAAGGTCTACGCGTACAACGTGCTGAGCATCAACTCGCTCCGTCGCAACGGCTTCCACCAGGAAGGCGTGCTGCGGCAGGCGGGCTTCGACGGCACACGGTATTGGGACGTGGTCGTGTTCGGGATCCTCAAGGACGAGATCGAGGCGGTGCGCAAAAGGGACAGCGTCTACCTTCCTCTCGACGAGCCCGAGGGGAATGTGATTGAGCCCACATAGCCTTCTCCCGCTCGTAGCGTTCTTCCTCAACGTCACCCTCGCGGGGCTCTCGCTGCTCCGTAACCCGGGGAGCCGACTGAACCGGGTCTTTGCCTACTTCGCCTCGGGCATGGCCCTCTGGAACATCGGCTCGTTCATGCTGCGGACGAGCCCCGACGCCTCCTCGGCGGTGTTCTCCGAGGTCGTGATCCACATCGGCGTGCTGCTGGTGCCGGCGTTCTGGTACCACTTCGTGCTGATCTTCCTCGACGCCACCACGCGCCACCGCCCCTCGCTGACGCTGGTGTACGCGATCTCGCTCGTCTACACCATCGTGAACCTCAGCCGCTCGCCGCTCTTCATGAAGGGCGTCGTGTGGACGCACTGGGGCTGGGCGCCGGCGACGGGCCCGCTGTACCTGCCGTTCATCGCCGCCTTCTTCTTCTTCATGATCTACGGCCTCCGCCACCTGGTGAAGGCCAACCGGGGCATCGACTCGTCGTTCCGGCGCAACCGCGGCACCCTGATCATGCTCGGCGTCCTCATCAGCCTCGCCGGCGCCTTCATCGACTACGCGCGCTTCGTGGTGGCGAAGGCCATCCCGGCCGCCGACCAGGTCTACCCGATGGGCATCCCCGCGAACATGGTCTTCGCGCTGATGCTCGGCACCTCGATCGTCCGCTACCGCCTCTTCGCGGTGGACCTCGCGGTGAAGAAGGCGGCCGTGTACGGCGTGGTGGGCACCGCGGTGACGGCCGTGCTCTACGTCGTCACGCGGACCGTCGAGCGCGCCTTCAACCTCGCCGACCTCGACACCATCTGGGTGGTGGTGCCGCTCGGCTTCGTCATCACCGTCTTGCTGACGCCGTGGGGCCAGCACCTCGAGGACCGCATCCACCGGCTGATGTTCAGCAAGCGCCGGGGCTGCTACGAGACGCTGCTCTCGCTCAGCAAGCGCATGAGCGCGATTCTGAACTTCAACGAGCTGGTGGACACGCTCGTGCACGGCCTCGTGCGCGGCATTCCGGTCACCCACGCGATGCTCATGATCTACGACGCCACCACCAACACGTTCGCCTCGTATCGCGAAGAGACGACCCTGGAGGAGGGCGCGGGCGTCGAGTTCATCCGCGCCGACAGCCCGATCGTGCAGTGGCTGACGCGGACCGAAGGCCTGCTGGTCAAGGAAGAGGTCAAGCTCAACCCGCGCATCGCGAAATATTTCGAGACCGCCGAGGGCGAGCTGGAAGCCATCAAGGCCGCGCTCATCGTGCCGCTCAAGATCGAGAACAAGCTCAACGGCATCCTGCTCCTGGGAGAAAAGCTCTCGGGCGAGATCTTCGACAGCCAGGAGCTGGACGTGCTCTCGCTGCTGGCCGTGCAGGCCGCCATCTCCCTGGAGAACGCGCGCCTGTACGAGGGACTGTCGACGTCGAACGTGCGCCTCATGGAGGCCAGCCGGCTCAAGTCCCAGTTCCTCGCCAACATGTCGCACGAGCTGCGGACGCCGCTGAACTCGATCATCGGCTTCTCCAAGGTGCTGCTGAACCGCCTCGACGGCGACCTGACCGAGCGCCAGGAGGCCTACATCCGCTCGGTCCACAACTCGAGCCGCCACCTGCTGGAGCTGATCAACGGCATCCTCGACTTCTCCCGCATCGAGGCCGGCAAGTTCGAGATGCGCCCGGAGAAGGTCGACATGCTGAGCCTGGTCGACGAGTGCATCGAGTCGTCGCTGTCGCTCGTGCGCGACAAGCGGCTCAAGATCGAGAAAGACGTGCCGCTCGACCTGCCCGAGGTCCTCGCCGACCGCACGCGCATCAAGCAGGTCCTGCTCAACCTCATGTCGAACGCGATCAAGTTCACGGCGGCCGGCAAGATCCTCGTGCACGTGCGCCGCGAGCCCGAGGCGATTCACGTGTCGGTGGCCGACACCGGCATCGGCATCTCGAGCGTGGACCTGACGCGGCTGTTCGAACCGTTCCAGCGGCTCGACAACCCGCTCGCGCAGCAGGCCGACGGCACCGGGCTCGGACTGGCCATCAGCAAGAAGTTCGTCGAGCTGCACCGGGGCCACATCTGGGCGGAGAGCCGCGAGAGCCAGGGATCGACCTTCCACTTCACGCTGCCGCTCGCCGCGGTGGCGAGCTAGAGGACGCTGATGCCCTCACCGATTCGCAAGGACGGCAGTCGAGCCAAGATCCTCCACGTGGAGGACAATCCGGAAAACCGGATGTTGGTCCGCGCCATCCTCGAGGCGGAGGGCTACACGATCATCGACGCCGAGGACGGGCTGACGGGCATCGAGGCGGCCATCCGCGAGGAGCCGGCGCTCATCCTGCTCGACGTCAACCTGCCCGCCGTGGACGGCTACGAGGTGGTGTCGATCATCAAGTCGTTCCCCGCCTTCGCCACCACGCCCGTCATCGCGGTGACGGCGTACGCCATGGAGGGGGACCGGCAGCGCACGCTGGTGGCGGGCTGTGACGGCTATATCCAGAAGCCGATCGACGTGGACGCTTTCCCGCGCCAGGTCGCCGAGTTCCTGCACGGCAAGCGCGAGCACGTGGAGGAGCGCGAGCAGGGCTTGTACCTGCGCGAGCTGAACCAGCGCCTCGTCTACCGCCTCGTCAACCAGGTGGAGGAGCTCAAGCGGCTGAACCAGCACTTCGTGCGCCGCGCCGCGCAGCTGGCCGACCTCCACCGCGCCGTGCAGGACATCACCTCCGAGCTGGGGGTGCAGGCCATGCTCGAGCAGCTGCTGCCCAACCTGTCGCGCGCGCTCGGCACCACGCAGCTGGCCGTCGACATCGCCGACGCCGACGTGCACGTGGAGGTCGCGGGCGCGCCGCCCGGCGACCGGCCGCGCAGCGTGCTGGCGCGGACCGGGGTGACGCCGGCCGACGACTGGACGGAGGCGGAGTGGCGGCTGCCGCTGACCGTACGCGGGCGCGCGCTCGGACAGATGAAGGCGCGCCTCGTGCTGCCGCCCGGCGCCAAAGCCGACGAGGAGCAGCTGCTCAACATCGTGGCCAACCAGGTCGCCATCGCCGTCGAGAACGCGCGCCTCTACGACGGCGTGCTGCGCCGCGCGGCGGAGCAGGAGAGCCTCGTGGAGGCCGGCCACCTGCTCGCCAGCACGCTCAAGGTCGAGGAGGTGCTGCAGCGCTTCACCGAGCTCGTGCGCACGCGCCTGCGCGTGGACGTCGTGCGCATCTGGCTGCACGACGCGGGCACGGAGTACCGGCTGGCCGCCCAGGCCGGGCTCGCGGAGAAGCCCGGTCTCGCGCAGATGCAGTTCGCGCCGGGCGAGGGTGCCGTCGGCTGGATCATGGAGCACCTCACCCCGCTGCAGCTGCCCGACCTCCAGGTCGACCCGCGCTTCCGCGAGCGCGCGTGGGCGCAGGCGGAGGGCCTCCTGTCGTTCGTGGGCGTGCCCCTCATGCTCGACGACGTGCCGATCGGCGTGCTCCTGTGCTGGACGCGGCAGCGCCGCGAGTTCACGTCGGACGACGTCGCGCTCGCGCAGGCGCTGGCCACCTCCGCCGCCGTCGGCATCCGCAACGCGCGGCTGCACGAGGAGACGCAGCTGCGCCTGCGTCACACCGAGACGCTGGTGGCCGTGAGCCAGGCGGTCGGCGCCACCCTCGACCTCAGCGAGGTGCTGCGCCGCGCGACGCGAGAGATGGTGCGCGCGCTCGGCGGCGACACCGGCGTGGCGTGGCTGGTGACACCGGGGACCCAGCAACTCGTGCCGCTCGTCGGCTATCACGTCCCCAAGGACCTGGTGGCGAAGGCGCCCGGCCTCAGCCTGCGACGCGACACGCCCTTCTTCGAGCGCCTGCGGGCGCACGGCACGCTCGCCGAGAGCGACAGCGCGTCGGGCGAGTGGGCCGACATGCCGATGGGGAGGCTGATCGAGCACAAGTCCATCCTGATCCAGCCGATGTTCTGGAAGGGCCACGTCATGGGCGGCTTCACGGTGCTGTGGACCCGAGATCGGCACCGCTTCTCGTCCGACGAGCTGCGCCTGGCGGAGGGCATCGCGCTCCAGGGCGCGCTGGCCGTCGAGAACTCGCGCCTGTTCGAAGGCGTGAAGGAGCAGATGGCCGAGCTCAAGCGCACGCAGGCCCAGCTCGTGCAGTCCACGAAGCTGGCCGCCATCGGCGAGCTGGCCGCCAACATCGCGCACGAGATCAACAACCCGCTCACGACCGTGCTCGGCTTCGCGTCGTTCCTCACCGAGCGGATACCGCCCTCGGACCCGATGCGCGAGGAGTTGGGCCTCATCCAGGAAGAGGCGTCGCGAGCTCGCGACATCGTGCGCGACCTGCTGCAGTTCAGCCGGCAGCGCGACTTCTCGCTCGAGAGCGCCGACGTCAACACGGTGCTCGAGCAGGTCGTCTCGATGGTGCGCCGGCAGGGGGCGCTCAACGCGATCACCGTCCAGGAGCGCTACGCGCCGAACCTGCCCACCGTCGAGCTGGACGTCTCGCGCATCAAGCAGGTGTTCCTGAACATCATCAACAACGCGGTCTACGTCATGCCGAACGGCGGCTCGCTGACGATCCGCACCGAGGCCGCGAACGGCGGCGTGCGGATCGCCTTCGATGACACCGGCCCCGGCATCGCGCCCGAGCACCGCGACCGGATCTTCGACCCGTTCTTCACGACAAAGCCGGAGGTCAGCGGCACCGGCCTCGGGCTGTCGGTGAGCCTCGGCATCGTGCAGAGCCACGGCGGCACCATCGAGGTGGACACCGAGGTCGGGCGCGGCTCGACGTTCACGGTCGCGCTGCCGCTGCGGCTCGAGGACGAGTCCACGACCGGCGCCGCCGGCCGCGCGTAGCCGGTGACCGACCGCCCGCTTGCCGGCCAGCACGCGCTGGTGACCGGCGCCAGCTCCGGCCTCGGCGAGGCCGTGGCCAGGGCGCTCGCCGCCGCGGGCGCCGCCGTCGCCGTCAACTTCGTCGCCAACGAGCCCGCCGCGCGCCGCGTCGTCCAGGATGTCGAGAAGGCCGGCGGCCGCGCCCTCGCCGTGCGCGCGGACGTCTCGCGCGAGGACGAGGTGGAGGCGATGTTCGCGAAGATCCTCTCGACCTGGCCCGCGCTCGACATCCTCGTCAACAACGCCGGCGTGCAGCGCGACGCGCCGCTCACCGAGATGACGCTGGCGCAGTGGAACACCGTGCTCGGCATCAACCTCACCGGCATGTTCCTGTGCTCGCGCGCGGCGGCGCGGGCGATGGTCCGGCAGGGCGTGCGCGCGGGCGTGTCACGCGCGGCGGGCAAGATCGTCTGCATGTCGTCGGTGCACGAGGTCATCCCGTGGGCCGGCCACGCGAACTACGCGGCCAGCAAGGGCGGCGTGAAGCTCCTCATGCAGTCGATGGCGCAGGAGCTGGCGCCGCAGCGGATCCGCGTGAACTCGATCGCGCCCGGCGCCATCCGCACGCCGATCAACCGGCGGGCGTGGGAGACTCCGGAGGCGCTCGCCTCGCTGCTGACGCTGATTCCGTACGGGCGCATCGGCGAGCCGGCCGACGTCGGCCGCGCCGTCACCTGGCTCGTCTCCGACGACGCCGACTACATCCACGGGCAGACGATCGTCGTCGACGGCGGGATGACTCTGTATCCGGAGTTCGCGCGCGGCGGGTAGCGCGTCATCGAGGCGCGCCACGGCTTTGCCGGGGCGCTGCCGAGTGCCGGGGGGTGTGGGGGGCCATTTCGGGGCCCCCCACGTCCAATGGGCGGGCCCCCCACGTTCAGAGTGTCAGCGCGACGCGGGCGGCGCCGAGGAGCGCGGTCTTCGGATTCAGCGCGACGAGCACGGGGATCGTCTCCATGAGCGCCGAGAGCCGGCCCTTGTCGCGGAACGCGGTCACGAAGGGGCCGGCGCTGAGCGCCGGCATGATCCGCGGCGCGATGCCGCCCGCCACGACCACGCCGCCCACCGCGAGCGCCTTGAGGGCGAGGTTGCCCGCCTCGGCGCCATAGACCGAGATGAAGACCGCCAGCGTCATCTCGCTCAAGCGGTCCGCGGACCGCGCGCCCAGCTGGGTGATGACGGCGGCGGGATCGCGCTCGCGCATCGCCGTGGCCACCTGCGCCGACTCCTGGCCGACGCCGGTGTCGCGCAGGAAGCGATAGACGTTCATGAGGCCCGGACCCGAGAGCACGCGCTCGTAGGAGACGCGGCCGAACTCCTTGCGGAGGTAGCGCAGCAGGTCCTCCTCCAGCTCGCCGCGCGGCGCGAAGTCGGCGTGGCCGCCCTCGGTCGCGATGACCGTGCGGATCCGACCGTCGCCGATCACGATGGCCTCGCCGAGTCCGGTGCCGGCGGCGATGACCGCGAGGTTGCCCCGCCGGAGCGCGCCCGACTGGAGCGACACCAGCTCGTCCTCGCCGAGCGCCCAGATGCCGTGGGCCGTCGCCTCCAGGTCGTTCAGCAGGCGCACCCGCCCGGCGGGAATCGCGCAGGCGAGCCGCCGCTCCTCGACCACCCACGGCAGGTTCGTGGTGGTGCCGCGGCCGTCCACCACCGGCCCCGCGATGCCGATGCAGGCCGCCTCGATCTCGGGCCGCGGGCCCGCGTCGAGGAAGCGCTCGATGGCGGCCTCGAGCGACTCGAAGTCGTGGCTCGTCAGCGTGACCTCGCGCACGAGGACGAGGGCGTCGCCGTGAGGCTCGAAGAGGGCGAGCGTCGTCTTGGTGCCGCCGACGTCGCCGGCGAGGATCACGCTACTTCTGCGTCCCCGCGTAGATGCCCATCACCGTCGCCAGGAACTTGAGCGCCTCGGGCTTCGTCCGCTGGAACGAGTTGCGCCCGATGATGGAGCCGAAGCCGCCGCCGTCGCGGATGGCGCGCACCTCGTCGAACACCTGGTCGTCCCTGGCGGCGGCGCCCCCGGAGAAGATGACGATCCGCCGGCCGTTGAAGGCGGCCTGCACCACGTGACGGACGCGCTCGGCCAGCGTGCTGCTCGGCACCTGCGTCGTCTCGTAGACCTTCTTGGCCGCGGCCTGCTCGAGGTGCGCGGAGGGCAGCTTCACCTTGATGACGTGCGCGCCGAGCTGCGCGGCGATGTGCGCGGCGTAGGCCGTCACGTCCAGCGCCGTCTCGCCGTCCCTGCTCAGCCCGGAGCCGCGCGGGTACGACCAGATGACGACGACGAGCCCGTTGGCCTTGGCCTCCTCGGCCATCTCGCGGATCTGCTCGTACATCTGCAGCCGGTGCTCGGAGCCGGGATAGATGGTGAAGCCGATGGCGACGCAGCCCAGACGCAGCGCGTCGCGCACGGAGCCCGTGATCGCCTGGTCCGGGTCCTTCTCCTCGAGCAGCACGTCGTGGTTGTTCACCTTGAGGATCAGCGGGACGCGGCCCGCGAACTCCCGCGCGCCGGCCTCGATGAATCCGAGCGGCGCCGCGTAGGCGTTGCAGCCGGCCTCGATGGCGAGCTCGAAGTGGTAGCGCGGATCGTACGCCGGCGGATTGACGGCGAAGCTGCGCCCGGGACCGTGCTCGACGCCCTGGTCGACCGGCAGCATCACGAGCCGCCCGCTGCCGGCCAGCGTGCCGGCGTTCAGCAGGCGCGCGAGGTTCGTCAGCGTGCCGGGGTTGTCGCTGCCGTACCAGGACAGGATCTCCTTCACACGATCGCTCATGATGTGCGCCCTCCTAATGGCGCTGGGCGTAAAAGTCTTCGGCGAGCGCCACGTCCTCGGGGCTGCCGACGATCAGCGACACGCGCGCGTGCGGCGACGCGGGCTCGAGCTCGAGGATGCGCCGCGTGCCGGTGCTGGCGCGCCCGCCCGCGGTCTCGGCCACCAGCGCGATCGGCGCCGCCTCGTACTGCAGACGCAGCTTGCCGCTCGTCAACTTTCCCTGGCCGGCCGCGTCGGCCGGATACAGGAACACGCCGCCCTCGAGCAACATCCGGTGGAAGTCCGCAACCAGGGATCCAGCATACCGCGCCGTGTAGGGTCGACCGCTCGCCACGTCGATCGCCTTCAGGTGACGAACGAACCCCGCGACCTCGGGGACCCAGTGCGCGGTGTTCCCCTCGTTGATGCTGTAGGTGCGGCCGCGGGCCGGGATGCGGACACCCGGCTGCGTGAGGACGAACTCGCCGCGCGCGCGGTCGAGCGTGAAGACGTGGACGCCGGCGCCCGCCGTGAGCACGAGCTGCGTGGCCGGCCCGTACATGACGTATCCCGCGGCGACCTGCGCCGTCCCCGGCAGCACCGCGTCGCGCTCCGGCCCGCGGCCGCTCCGCGCGCGGACCGAGAAGATCGTGCCCACCACGCCGTTGATGTCGAGGTTGGAGGAGCCGTCCACGGGATCGAAGCAGACGACGTAGCCGCCGGCGCCGCCGAGCTCGAGCGGCGCCTCCATCTCCTCCGAGACGAGCAGGTACGCGGCGCCCGTCGCGGCGAGCGCGTCCCGGACGGCGTCGTTGGCCCAGAGGTCGAGCTTCTTCACCGCCTCGCCCTGGACGTTGACGGTGCCGGCGCCGCCGGTGCGGCCGTCCACCGCCGCGCGGGCGAGCGCGTCCGCGATCCTCACCGCGGCCGAGGCCATGGCGCCGACGACGGCCGCGACGCCCGTGGCGTGCGGCCCGCCGAGGCGGCCCAGGTGGCGCGTGAGCAGCTCGGCCTCCGGGCGCCGGCCGGGATCCGCGCTCACTCGCCGCTCTGCTGGATGAGCTTGGCGACGAGGCCGGTCCAGCCCGTCTGGTGACTGGCGCCGATGCCGGCGCCGTCGTCGCCGTGGAAGTATTCGTAGAAGAGGAGGAGGTCGCGCCAGTTCGGGTCGGTCTGGAACGTGGCGGCGGCGGCGTGCACGGGACGCCGGCCGTCGCGGCCGCGCAGGAAGAGGCGGATGAGGCCGCGCGACAGCTCGCCCGCGACGTCCCACAGATTGAGCAGCCGGTGCGAGCCGCTCGGGCACTCGACCTTGAGATCGTCGCCGTAGAAATGGTGGAACTTCTGCAGAGACTCGATCAACAGGTAGTTCACCGGGAACCAGACGGGGCCGCGCCAGTTCGAGTTGCCGCCGAAGAATCCCGTGGTGGACTCGGCGGGCTCGTAGTCCACACGGTGCTCGACGCCGTCCACGGTCAGCACGTAGGGATGCGCTCGGTGATAGCGCGACAGCGCGCGGATCCCGTAGGGCGACAGGAACTCGTCGCGGTCGAGCATGTAGCGCAGCACGCGCGTGAGCTGCGTACGGTTGACGATGGACAGCAGCCGGCGCACGCCGCCGCCGGAGGCCGTGACCATGTCGAGGTTCGCGCGGAACTCCGGCCGGTTGTCGATGAACCACTGCATGCGGCGCGTGAAGCCCGGCAGCCGCTCGACCACCTCCGGCTCCAGCGTCTCCACCGCGAAGAGCGGAATCAGCCCGACCATCGAGCGGATCTTGAGCTGACGCGCCTCGCCGGCGGTGTGCAGGACGTCGTAGTAGAAGCCGTCCGTCTCGTCCCAGAGGGTGATCCCCTCGCCGCCGAGGTCGTTCATCGCCTTGGCGATGTAGACGAAGTGCTCGAAGAACTTGGAGGCGATGTCTTCGTAGGCCGGGTTCGTCTGCGACAGCTCCAGCGCGATGGCGAGCATGTTCAGGCAGTACATGCCCATCCAGGAGGTGCCGTCGGACTGCTCGATGTGTCCGCCCGTGGGCAGCGGCGCCGAGCGGTCGAAGACGCCGATGTTGTCGAGGCCGAGGAAGCCGCCCTCGAAGACGTTTTTGCCCTCGGTGTCCTTGCGGTTGACCCACCACGTGAAATTGAGCAGGAGCTTCTGGAACGCCTTCTCGAGGAAGTCGCGGTCGGGCACACCCGTCACGCGCCGGTCGATCTTGTACACGCGCCACGCGGCCCACGCGTGCACCGGCGGATTGACGTCGCCGAATGCCCACTCGTAGGCGGGGATCTGGCCGTTGGGGTGCATGTACCACTCGCGCAGGAAGAGGATGAGCTGCGACTTCGCGAAGTCGGGATCGATCGGTGCCAGCGCGATCGTGTGGAACGCGAGGTCCCACGCCGCGTACCACGGATACTCCCACTTGTCCGGCATGGAGACGATGTCGGCGTTGTAGAGGTGCGTCCACCGGGCGTTGCGCCCGTTCAGGCGCTCCCGGGGCGGCGGAGGTTGTCCCGGGTCTCCGGTGAGCCAGCGCTTCACGTCGAGGTGATAGAACTGCTTGCTCCAGAGCATCCCGGCGAAGGCCTGTCGGGCCACCGCGCGCGCATCCTCCGAGCACGCGGCGTCCACCACCGTCGCGTAGAACTCGTCGGCCTCGCGCCGCCGTCGCTCGATCAGCGCGTCGAAGGCGCGGCCGAACGGCTCCGCCGCGGGCGCGGCGTCGGTGAGCCGCAGGCAGACGACGCGCGCCTCCCCCGGCGCCAGCGTCAATCGGTAGTGCGCGGCCGCCTTCGTCCCCACGCCCGCGGGATTCACGGCGTCGGCGCGGCCGTGGACGACGTAGTCGTCGAAGGCGTCCTTCACGTACGTGGTCGGGTTGGCGGCGCCCCAGAGCCGGCGCGCGTTGGTCTCGTTCTCCGTGAAGAGCAGATCGGCGGCGCCCTCACACACGAGCCAGCGCCGGCCGAGCGTCGCGTGCTCGGCCGCGACGACGGACCAGCCCACGCGTGACGACCCGGCGCACAGGCGCGGCCGTGGGGAGCCCGGCTCCCACGCCCACGTGTTCCGGAACCACAGCGTCGGCAGGACGTGCACCTCGGCCGGCTCGGCGCCGCGGTTGGTGATGGCGACGCGGATCAGCAGGTCGTCGACGGTGGCCTTCGCGTACTCGACGACGACGTCGAAGTAGCGGTTGTCGGCGAAGACGCCCGTGTCGAGCAATTCGTACTCCGGCCGGCGACGGTCGCGCCGCGCGTTCTCCGCCAGCAGCGCCGCGTACGGGTACGCGCGCTGCGGATACTTGTAGAGGTACTTCATGTAGGAGTGCGTCGGCGTGCTGTCGAGGTAGAAGTAGTACTCCTTGACGTCCTCGCCGTGGTTGCCCTGGTTGCCGGTGACGCCGAAGAGGCGCTCCTTGAGGATGGGGTCGCGGCCATTCCAGAGGGCCAGCGCGAAGCAGAGCCGCTGGTGATTGTCCGAGACGCCGGCCAAGCCGTCCTCGCCCCAGCGGTAGGCGCGCGAGCGCGCATGATCGTGGGGGAAGTATTCCCACGCCGTGCCCCCGGGACTGTAGTCCTCCCGCACGGTGCCCCACTGCCGCTCGGACAGATATGGACCCCAGCGCCGCCAGTGCGCGGTCCGCCGCGTCGCTTCGTCCAGCCGCCGTCGCTCCTCCGTCATCGCCCGCCCCTCCGCCGGGTTCGGGTATAGTAGCGGAACTCCGGAGGATTCAGGTGCTCCACTACGCGATTGCCCGGATGCTCTGGCTGGTGCCGACGCTCCTTGCGATGGCGCTGGTGACATTTCTCGTCATGCACTATACGCCCGGCAGCCCGCTCGATCCGGTGGCGGAGGGCGCGAATCCGTTGTCGCCCGAGGCGCAGAAGGTGCTCGCCAAGCATTACGGCCTCGACCGGCCGCTCTGGGAGCAGTTCGCGATCTTCGTCGGCAAGGCCGTGCGCGGCGACTTCGGCTTCTCGTTCGTGTACAAGACGCGCACAGTGGCGGAAATTCTCAAGGAGACCTTCCCGATCTCGCTCTTCCTCGGCTCGATGGCGCTGGCGCTCGCCGTGGCGGGCGGCCTCACCCTCGGCATCCTCGCCGCCGTCCACCAGAACCGCGGCTGGGACTACGTGTCCGTCTCGCTCGCGACCGTCGGCGTCGCCGTCCCGAACTTCGTCCTCGCCGTCTTCCTGATCATCCTGTTCTCGTTCATGCTGCCGCTGTTCCCCACGGGCGGCTGGGACTCGCCGCGCGACTGGGTGCTGCCGACGGTGACGCTGGCGCTGGCCCCGATGGGGATCATCGCGCGCTTCACCCGGGCGAGCATGCTGGAGGTCATCCGGGCCGACTACACGCTCACCGCGCGCGCCAAGGGGCTGAGCGAGGGCCCGGTCATTTTCAAGCACGCGCTCAAGAACGCGCTGATCCCCGTGGTCACCCTGCTGGGGCCCCTGTTCGCGGCGGTGGGAACCGGGTCGTTCTTCGTCGAGTCGATCTTTCGCGTGCCCGGCATGGGCCGCTTCTTCGTGCTCTCGATGACCGGGCGCGATTATCCGATGATCATGGCAGTGGTGCTGACCTACGGCGTCTTCCTGGCGATCATGAACCTCGTCGTCGACCTCGCGTATGGCGCTCTGGACCCCCGCATCAGGTACTGACGCGACCGCGGGGCCGCGCCCGCTCGCCGACCCGGACGGCGTCCGGGCGCCGAGCCCGCTGGCGGCCGACCTGGGCCTCGCCACGCGCGGGTCCAGCCTGTGGCGCGACGGCGTGCGCCGGCTGCGGCGCAACCGGCTGGCCATGGCGGGCGGCGCGGTCATCGTCGTGCTGTGCTTCATCGCGATCTTCGCCGACGTCCTGGCGCCGCTGCCCTACACCAAGACGAACTTCGGGCGGCTCAACGAGGCGCCCACGCGCGACTACCCGCTCGGCACCGACCAGCTCGGCCGCGACCTGCTCTCCCGGATGATCTACGGGGCCCGCGTGTCGATGCTGGTCGGCCTCGGCGCCCAGCTGATCGTGGTGTCGATCGGCGTGCCGATCGGCGCGCTGTCCGGCTACGTCGGCGGGCGCACCGACCTGTTCCTCACCCGCTTCATCGACGTCATGTACGCCTTCCCGCGCCTGCTGTTCGTGATCCTCGTCATGTCCATGCTCGGGGCCGGGCTCACCAACATCTTCATCGCGATCGGGCTCACCGGCTGGGTCGGCATCGCGCGGCAGACGCGGGCACAGGTGCTGGCGATCAAGCAGAAGGAGTACGTCGAGGGGGCGCGCGCCCTCGGCTCGCGCGCCGGACGTCTCCTCTTCCGTCACGTGCTGCCCAACGCGCTGACGCCCATCGTGGTGGCCGTGACGTTCGGCATCCCGGAGGCGATCTTCACCGAGGCGGCCCTGTCCTTCATCGGGGTCGGGATCAACCCGCCCACGCCCTCGTGGGGCCAGATGGTCGGCGAGGGCCAGCAGTACATCCGCTCCTACTGGCATCTCTGCGTGTTCCCGTCGATCGCCATCGCGGTCACCATGCTGGCCTTCACGTTCTTCGGCGACGGCGTGCGCGACGCTCTCGATCCAAAAATGAAGTAGCCACCAACAGGAGGACTCCATGAAGCGTCCCCCGATCTCCGATGCCCAGATGGACCTGCTGGCCACGCGGCTGGCCGCGGCCGGCGTGGGCCGGCGCGACTTCCTCCGCGTCGCGGCCGGGCTCGCTGCGATGGGCGCGGCCGGCTTCAACGCTCGCCCGGCGGCGGCGGCGGCGCCCAAGCTGGCCCCCGGTGAGAAGCTCGCCCGTGACCAGCACTTCCGGTACGGCGGCGGCGGCTGGTTCCAGAATGATCCCTCCAGCCACGACTTCAACAAGGACCTGTATTGCAACGGAGTGCCCGCACTCTGGGCCGGCCTGATGAAATTCGACGTCAACTTCCAGCCCGTCCCCTATGTGGCAGAGAAGATCTCGTCCAACCCGGAAGGGTCCGTGTGGACCTTCACGATCCGCAAGGACTCCAGGTGGTCGGACGGCTCCCCGTGCACGGCGAAGGACTTCGAGTGGTCGTGGAAGCGCCAGATGGATCCGGCGAGCAAAAACCCGTACTCGAGCTACTTCTACGACATCAAGGGTGCCGAGGCGTTCAACAAGAGCAAGGTGCCGGATGCGTCGCAGGTCGGCGTGCAGGCCAAGGGCGACTGGACGCTCGAGGTCACGCTGGAGGGGCCGCGCGGCTACTTCCCGGTGCTCTCGGCGTACCTCGCCGCGCTCCCGGCCCATCGGGGGGCGGTTGAGAAGCACGGCGACAAGTGGACGGAGGCCGCGAACATCGTCTGCAACGGCCCGTTCACGCTCGAGGCCTGGGAGCACAACAAGGTCATGGTGCTCCGGAAGAACAAGCACTTCATCGGCGCCAAGGACGTGACGCTCGACAAGGTGACCATCCCGATCATTTCGGTGCAGTCAGGTGCCCTGCCGTACGAGGGGAACGAGCTCGACATGACGTCCCTGCAGACGGGTGACCTCAAGAGGCTGCGCGTCGACCCCCGCACGGCGAAGCAGGTGTTCCGGTATCCGTTCCCGGGCACGTGGTACCTCACCCCGCAGGTCACCAAGCCTCCCTTCGACAACGTCAAGGTGCGACGGGCGGTGGCGCACGCGATCGATCGGGACAACGTGGTGAGAGTCGCCGACGGCTTCGCCGTTGCCGCCCACGCCATGATCCCGCCGGGCTTCCCGGGGGCGGTCGACGACAAGAAGATCCGCGACATCCAGCGCTTCGATCCCAAGGCGGCGATGGAGCAGCTCAAGGGCACGCCGTTCGAGGGCGGGCGCAACTGGCCGAAGATCACCCTCACGATGCGCGAGGAAGGCTACGGCAGCAAGCCGCTCGCGGAGGCCGTGCAGTCCGTCCTCCTCGAACACCTCAACATGAAGACCGAGCTCGAGGTGCTGGAGCAGCGCGTCTTCCGCGCCGGCCTCTGGAAGAACGACTACCAGTTCGTGTGGATCCGCTGGTTCATGGACTACCCGGACCCGCACAACGAGTACTTCGACACGTTCTATGGCAAGAAGACGGAGGGCAAGCGCCAGGCCTGGGTCAACGACGCCTTCGACAAGGAGCTGGAAGCGGGGCGGGACACGCGCGACATCAAGAAGCGGCTCGCTCACTACGCGAAGGCCGAGGAGATCATGCAGACCGACGCCGGCTACATCCCGGTGGCCTGGGTCGCCCGGTGGGCCGCGGCCAAGCCGCAGGTGCGCGGGCTCGAGAAGAACAAGCTGGGCGAGACCGTCGTCGAGGGCAATATCTATTTCGACATGCTGCCGCATATCTACATGGTGGAACGCGCCTGAGATGGCGGACGTCGAGCGCCTGCGCGGCGAGCTGTATGCGGCGTTCAAGAACCGCGCGCTGATGTACTGGCACATCTTCGACGAGCTGCGGCGCGCGCTGGGCGAGCCGCAGGCGACCGGTCTCCTCGCCCGCGCCATCGAGGCGCGCGGCCGGGAGATCGGACGCGCGTTCGCGCGCTACGGCCCCGCCGACCTGGCGGGGCTGCGCGACGCGTTCGTGGGCGGGGTCCCCGACGGAGGCCGCATGTTCGATCCTCACGTGGAGCGCTGCGACTCCGCCCGCCTGGACATCACGTTGCGCCGCTGTCCGCTCAAGGACGCGTGGCACGAGGCGGGCGTGCCCGAATGCGACGTCGCCACGCTCTGCCGCATTGCGGGCCGCGTGGACAACGGGACTTTCGAGGCCGCCGGCTTCGAGTTCTCGGCCGACACCTGGCAGCCGGGCCGTGACGGCTGCTGTCATCTGCACGTGCGCCCGGGTCACGCTCCCTGAAAACGCTCGCGCTCCGCCTGCTTCCAGGCGCCGTCCTCATCGCGGCGACCGTCGCGCTCCTGGTCGTCCCCGCGCTCGCCCCGCTCACGATGTCGTTGCTGCCCGCGTATCCGATCATTGTGTTCCTCGCGGGCGTGCTCCTGGCGTGGCGCTTCCGCCGCTGGCGCGTGCTCGTCGCGACGCTGATGCTGGCGGCGGCCGAGCGGGCGCTCGCCCTTACCCTGGCCACCGCCACGCCGGCCGCCCACGTCGGGACGGCGGCGGCCGCGGCCGCGCTGCCGATCAACCTCACCGCGCTGACGTGGCTGCCCGACCGCGGGCGACCCGTCTTCGGCTGGAGCCTGGGCCTCGTGGCCGCCGAGGCGCTCGCCGCCGGGCTGCTCGCGCAGCCAGAGGCGGCGCCGGTGGCCGCCCTGCTCGCGCGGCCGTTCGCCGGCGGCCACCTGCCGGCGGTCGGGCTGCTCGCGTTCTCAAGCGCGCTGGCCCTGGCGGGCCTGCGGCTCACCCTCCGCCCGCAGGCACTCGAGTGCGGGATGCTCTGGGCGCTGCTCGGGGCGCTGCTCGCGTTCGGAGTCGATGCGCCCGCGTCGGCCTCGATCGCCCTCGCCGGCGCCGGGCTCGTCCTGCTCGTCTCGCTCGTCGAGACCTCCCACGCGATCGCCTACGGCGACGAGCTGACGGGACTCCCGAGCCGCCGCGCGCTGACGGAGACGCTGGCGGGGCTGCAAGGGGCCTACACGATCGCGATGGTCGACATCGACCACTTCAAGGTCTTCAACGACACGTACGGCCACGACGCCGGCGACCAGTTGCTGAGAATGATCGGCGTGCGCCTGGCGGAGGTCGGCGGCGGCGGCCGCCCGTTCCGCTACGGCGGCGAGGAGTTCGCGGTGATCTTCAGCGCCACGCCGCTCGACGACGCGCTGCCGCACATCGAGATGCTGCGGCAATCGATCGAGTCGACGGGCTTTGGCCTGCGCGCCGCCGATCGTTCCCGGCGCCGGGACGGCGCGCCGCGCGTGGCGCGCCCGACGCGTCGCGTGTCCGTGTCGGTGTCGATCGGCGTCGCGGAGGCCGGACGGAGCGCCACGCCCGGGCACGCGGTGCTGGACGCCGCCGACGCCGCGCTCTACCGCGCCAAGCGCAGCGGCCGCAACCGCGTTTGTACTTAGTAGCGTAGGGGGGAGCGACCGCCGCTCCCCCCTACACCCCCCAACGGGAATCCGCGTGCCCTGTCATTCACGCCCTCCAACCCGCGCAGCACCCGCCAGAGCGACTCCGGCGTGAGCGGCATGTCGAGGTGGCGCACGCCCAGCGGCGCGAGCGCGTCGACGACCGCGTTCACCACCGCGGGCGGCACGCCGATGTTGCCGGCTTCGCCGAGCCCCTTGGCGCCGAGCGGATTGCGCGTCGTCGGCGAGTGCGCGTGGTGGACCTCGGCGCGCGGCACGTCATCGGCACGCGGGACGGCGTAGTCCATCAGCGTTCCTGACAGGAGGTGGCCGTCGGCGTCGAAGCGCACGGCCTCCATCGCGATCTGACCCCACGCCTGCGCCAGTGAGCCGTCGAGCTGGCCATCGGCGAGCAACGGGTTGACGAGCGTGCCCGCGTCGTCGATCCAGACCAGCCGCTCGAGGACGAACGCGCCCGTGTCGCGCTCGACGCGCACGGCCGCGACGACGGCGCCGCCGCTCCACACCTCGTGCTCCGGGGCGAGCACGTGGCTAACCTCGAGGCCCCGCTCCTCGCCGGGCGGCAGCGGGCCGCGCCAGGCGAGCCGCGCGACGTCGGCCCAGCGGATGAATCGATCTGGAACGCCCGCGACGGCGAAGCCTCCCGCGGCGAGCCGCACGTCCGCGGCGTGGGCTTCGAGCAAGTGCCCGGCGAGCCGCCGCGCCTTCGTGACGACGCCGTCGGCGGCATGAACCAGGGCGCCGCCGCCGAGCGCCGTGCTGCGGCTGCCGAACGTCCCGATGCCCGTGGGGATCGCCGCCGTGTCGCCGTGGCGGACGTCGATCGCCTCGGGCTCGACGCCGAGCCGGTCGGCCACGATCTGCGCGAACACCGTCTCGTGCCCCTGGCCGTGCGCGCTCGAGCCCGTGACGGCCGTCACGCGTCCGTCCGCCTCGACACGCACGAGGCCGCTCTCCCAGCCGAGCGCCGACGGCTCGACGTAGACGGAGAGACCCACTCCGACGAGCTCGCCGCGGCGACGGCGCTCGGCTTGCGCGCGGCGCAGCCCCGCGTAGTCGGCGGCCACGAGGACGCGCGCGAGGAGATCGGGATAGTCGCCCGAGTCGTAGCTCTGGCCCGTCGCCGTCGTGAACGGAAACCGCTCCGGCGGCACGAGATTGCGCCGTCGCAGCTCGGCCGGGTCCAGCGCCAGCGCGCGCGCCGCCTCGTCGACGAGCCGCTCCATGAGGAACGCCGCTTCCGGCCGGCCCGCGCCGCGGTAGGGGCCGACGGGCGGCGTCGTGGTGAACGCACCCACGGCCTCGACCTCGACGTCGGCGATCGCGTAGGGGCCCGGCAGGCAGCGGACGTGATTGCGCGGCGTCCCCATCGCCGTGTAGCCGACGCTCGGACCGAGGGGACACAGGATGCGCGCGCGCAAGCCGAGCATCGTGCCGTCGGCGGCCACGGCCAGCTCGCCGCGCGCCACGGCGCCGCGCCCGTGATGCGTCGTCAGCAAGTCCTCCACGCGCGTCGAGATCCACTTGACCGGACGCCCGAGCCGGCGCGCCAGCCACGGGATCAGCACCTCCTCGCGGTACGGCCCCCCCTTCACGCCGAAGCCGCCGCCGACGTCGGGGGCGATCACGCGCACCCGCTCGGGCGCCAGCGCGAGCAGCCGCGCCACCTCGTCGCGGATCCGGTGGGGCACCTGCGTCGACGACCAGATAGTCAGCAGGTCGTCGGCCCAGCGTGCCGCGACGGCCCGCGGCTCGAGCGGCACGCCCGCCAGCCGCGCCTGCCGCACGTCCACCGCGACCGTGCGGTGCGCGGCGGCGAACGCGCGGGCGGGCTCGCCGGCGCGGACCGCGAAGCTGAAGCAGCGGTTGTCGTCGCGGCCGACGACCGGCGGCGCGCCGGGCGCCAGCGCGGCGTCGGGCTCGGCGGCGCCGGGCAGCGGCGTCCACTCGACGCGCACCAGCGCCGCCGCGTCGTGAGCGAGCGCCGCGGACTCGGCGACGACGGCGGCGATGGGCGTGCCCTGGCAGCGTACCTCGTCGGTGGCCACGAAAAGCATCTCCGGCACCACCATGCCCTCGATGCCCCGCATCATGCCGATGGGCGGGAAGCTATCAAGCTCGGCGCCGGTGACCACGGCGACGACGCCCGCCGCTTTGCGCGCGACGTCGATGTCGAGCGCCGCGACGCGCGCGTGGGCGTGCGGGCTGCGCACGAAGACGACGTGAGCGACGCCCTCGATGCGAAGGTCGTCGAGGAACCGGCCCTCGCCGCGCAGCAGCGGCGGGTCCTCGCGGCGGCGCGCGGCACGGCCGACGTGGGTCATGGGGCGGCCGGATTGTACAATCACGCCCATGTGTCGCGCGTGGGGTGGCTTCGCCCTCGCCGCCGCCCTCCTGGCGTCGGCGCCGACCGACGTCACCGCCCAGGTCTTCGTCGCCGCGTCGCCGCGGCCGGATTTCACGATCGGCCCGGTATTCGTCGGCGCCACCGCGCCCGCCGACCTCGCCGCCCCCGTCAACGTCAGCGTCACGTGGAACCTCGTTCCCCTGCGCGGCGAGCGCCCATCGCCGCAGAGGCTCGCGCTCCTCTGGCCCGCCGAGATCGCCGCGGCCACCGCGCCGGGCGGCGCCGATCCCGCCCTGGTCAACTACGTCGAGTCGCGCGGCTTCACGTCCACCGGCTCGGGACGGCTCGCGCTGCGCGCGCGCAACCAGAGCCAGCTCGGCCTGCTGACGCCGGCCGACGACCTGCCCGTGACCGCGTCGTACGTCTCGTTCGTGCGCCGCGACGCGCCGCCGCAGGCGGGCACCGGCTCGCTCGTCTGGATCCCGGCCACGCCGCAGATGGGCGATCCGCGCTGGGTGCTGAACCTCACGCTTCCCGTGCGCGGCCTGATCACGCCGAAGCCCGCGACGTGGCTCGAGGACGTCTTCTGGGGCCGGCGCAACGTGCTCTCGGTGTCCTGGGGCGACCTCGGCTCGGTCGCGTTCTACCCGCTCTATCACGAGCATCGCGAGAGCATCGTCCACCTCGCGCGCGAGTACTCGCGGCTGCTCGTGAGCTTCCCCGACGCCGACCACCTGCGCATCGAGGGGATCGAGCCGGCCGGCGCCACGCGGCGTGGCAGCCGGCTGCGCGCCGCCACCGAGACCGTCACGCTGCCGCTCAGCACGGTGGACCCGGCGCCGCAGGTGCTCAAGGTGTCCTACGCGTACTACCGCGGCGTCTTCGCGTGGCGGCCGGTGCTGATCTCGCTCGGCCTGCTGATCCTCGGCAACCTCACGGGTCTCTGGATGGTCAGCGGCGAGGTGCGCCGGCTCGCGCGCTCGCGGCTGCGCCTGGGCCGCGGCCACGGTGGTCGCGAGCCGACCCTCACGTCCGAGCGGCTCGCCGAGATCAAGCCCGGCCAGTCCACGTACGACGACGTGGTGCGGCTGTGCGGCATGCCGGACGAGCAGCATCGCCGCGCCTCCGCCGGCGAGCGGTACACGCTCGTCTATCGCGCGACGCACCGCCGGCCGGAACGGGGGCTGAGCGTCGGCTGGCTCACCGCCGTGCGCCACTGGGACATCGAGCGGTACGAGGTCGAGATCGAGCTGGACGGCGAGCGCGTCGAGGACGTCGTCTTTCACGTGCGCCGCTCGCGGGCGAACGCGCCGGATTGAGCCCGCGCCTCCGCTCCCCGCTCGCCTCCTGGTTCGCCGGCCCCGCCGCGCGGCGACGATTCCGGCAGCGCGTCCTCGGGCGTCGCGTGGCGCTGCTGAGCGCGCGTGACGACGCCTGGCGCGCCCTGGCGCCGGGCTTCGCGGGCGCGGTGGCGCTCGCGCGCGCCGGCGTGCCGTTCCAGACCGCGCTCGAGCGGCGCTACGACAGAACGGGCGATCCGCGACGATTGGCGCGAGCGCTGGAGCGTGGCGCGACCGTCTACCTGCCGCAGGTCCATCAGATCTTGCCGCGGGTCGCGCGGCTGATGGTCGCGCTGCGCGCGGAGCTGCTGGGGGCGCGCCGCGAGGAGTGCTCGTTCCTCTTTCTCGTCGAGGGGCACGGACGAGCGGGCATGGGCCTGCACCACGACGGCGAGGTGGACGCCTTCTGGCTCCAGCTCGAGGGCCGCCGCACGGTCACCCTCGGTCCGCCGGTGGCGCCGCGAACGAGGCTCGACCTTCCCCAGCGGCGCGACACCGGCAGCGGCTGGCGGACGCTCGACCTGCCGCCGGGCTCGCTGCTCCATCTGCCGCCGCGCACGCCCCACGACGTCGTCTGCCACGGCCGCTCGCTCGCGCTCTCGCTCACGTGGTCGCGACGGCGGACGCGCGCGCCGCGCGTGGCGTGGGACGTCGCCTCGGGCCGTGCGAAGCCGCTGCCGCGGCGCGACCCGCGCTGGCTGTGGACGCAAGTGCCGGTGACGGCCGGCGGCCTCGACCGCGCGCGGCGGCGCTTTCGCCTGCGCACGCCGGAGGGAGCCGCCTGGCTCCCGGCGCGGACGCGGCGGCTCGCGGCGCGGCTGGTCGGCATGCCCGCCGTCGCCGCCGACGCGCCCGCCGCGGCGCCCCTCGTCGCCCTCGGCGTGCTCGCGCCCGAGGATCTTCCGCTCGTCCTCGTGCCGGACGCTCCGCGCGCGCTCGACGGCTGGCGCTTCGCGTGATCGAGAAGCGCCGCCTGCCGTTCTTCTACGGCTGGGTCGTGGTCGCCGTCGCCTTCGTCACCATGGGCATCGGCGTCAACACGCGCACGGCATTCTCGCTGCTCTTCCCGCCGATCCTGGCCGAGTTCGGCTGGGACCGCGCGGTCACCGCCGGCGCCTTCTCCGTCGGCTTTCTCGTCGCCACCGCCTATGTACCCTTCCTCGGCATGGCCATGGACCGCTACGGCCCTCGCGTCATGATCCCGATCGGCATCGTGATCACGAGCCTGGGGCTCGCGCTGGCGCCACTGACGAGCCGGCCGTGGCACCTGCACGTGACGCTCGGCGCGCTCGTGGGCGGCGGCTCCATCTTCATGACCTACATCGGCCACTCGCTGTTCCTGCCGCACTGGTTCGTGCGCCGGCGCGGCCTCGCCATCGGCGTCGCGTTTTCCGGCGTGGGCATCGGCTCCATCGTGCTGTTCCCCTGGCTCGGTCGGCTCATCGCGGCCTCCGGCTGGCGTGCCGCCTGCTGGGCGCTGGTGATCCTGCTCGTCGTCGTGCTGCTGCCCCTCAACCTGACGCTGCCGCGCCGCCGGCCGGAGGACGTCGGCCTCGCGGCCGACGGCGATGCCGTCCCCGGCGGCACCGGCCGCGTCAGCGCCGACAACGTGGTCGACCGCGCGTGGACGTCGGTGGACTGGACGCTCGGCCGCGCGATGCGCACGGCGCGCTTCTGGTGGCTCTTCGTCGGCTTCTTCGCCGCGCTGGCCGCCTGGTACATGGTGCAGGCCCACCAGACCAAGTACCTCCTGGACGTCGGCTTCGATCGCGAGCGCGCCGCGCTCGCGCTCGGCGTGGTCGGGCTCGCGGGCATCGTCGGCCAGATCGCGCTCGGCTGGCTCTCCGACCGCGTGGGGCGCGAGTGGGCCTGGACGCTGGGCGGCCTCGGCTTCGCGGTCTGCTACGCGACGCTGCTGCTGCTGCCCGCGCACCCGTCGGCCGGCCTGCTCTACCTGATGGTGACCTCGCAGGGACTGCTCGGCTACGGCCTGGCGTCGGTCTTCGGCGCGATTCCCGCCGAGATCTTCCAGGGCCGCCGCTACGGAACCATCTTCGGGACGCTGAACCTCGGCGCCAATGCCGGCGCCGCGTTCGGGCCGTGGGTGGCGGGCGCGATCTACGACCGCACGGGAACGTACACGCCGGCGTGGCTGCTCGCGATCGGCGCCTGCGCGCTCTCGATCGCCGCCATCTGGCTGGCGGCGCCGCGCCGGGTGCGCGCGGTGGCCGGGCGCGTCAAATCAGACGTCGCGGCGGCGCGCTGATCGCAGGAACGCCCCTTGTGGTATCTAGTCGGCGTGGCCCCTGACGACCACGACCTTGCCGCGGCCCGCCGCTTCATCGACCACGCGCGCCGCATCGTCGTTCTCACCGGCGCAGGCATCTCGACCGACTCCGGCATCCCCGACTTCCGCGGCCCGCAGGGCGTGTGGACGAAGAACCCCGAGGCCGAGAAGATGGCGACCATCCAGCACTACGTCGCCGATCCCGAGGTGCGCAGGCGCGCATGGCGCAGCCGGCTGGAGACGCCCATCCATGACCGCGAGCCGAACGACGGGCACCGTGCGCTCGTCACGCTGGAGCGGCGCGGCGTCCTCGACACGCTGATCACCCAGAACGTGGACGGCCTGCACCTCAAGGCCGGATCGTCGCCCGAGCGCGTGATCGAGATCCACGGCACCACCCGCGAGGTCGTGTGCCTGGACTGCGGCGAGCGGGCGCCGATGGAGCGCGCGCTGGCCCGCGTGCGCGCCGGCGAGGCCGATCCGCCGTGCCGCACGTGCGGCGGCATCTTGAAGTCGGCGACCATCTCGTTCGGCCAGGGCCTCGTGCAGGCGGATCTCGAGCGCGCGGGCGCCGCCGCGCGACGCTGTGACCTCATGCTGGCCGTCGGCACGAAGCTGTCCGTCTATCCGATCGCCGGCGTGGTGCCGGTGGCGAAGGAGGCGGGTGCCGGCGTGGTGATTCTCAACGCCGAACCCACCGAAATGGATTCGCTCGCTGACATCGTGCTCCGCGGTTCGATCAGCGCCCTGCTGCCGCGTCTCGTCTGAATGGGGGGCCTTCGAGGCCCCCCATGTACCCAGTCCCTAAATCCCGAGCTGCTTCATGGCCTCCTTGGCCTTGGCTTCCGCCTCCGCGTGCTTGCCGGCCTTGTGCAGCGCCTCGGCGTCCTCGGCCAGCTGCCGGGCGCTGAAGCCGGCGTCGTCGAGACGGTTACCCGCCTCGTCGTTCACCTGCTTGATGAGCTTCGGACACTGGAACGCCGACGACGGCCCGGCGACGGTGAAGAGCACCGCGAGAGCGACACTGACCGCGAGTGCAACACGCCCCATCGATGTGACTCCTTTCGACTTCGAGATGAAATTCGCCACTCCTCGACAGGCAAGGCCGGGGCCAGACGGGGCGGGGTCCGAACCATCGAAAGTTCGCGCGCTTGGCGGTGGCGGCGGCGGGCACGCGCCGGGTGTCGTGTGGCGGAATTGAGCGCGGTGTGGCGTTCCGCCTCACTTCCCGCGGCCGCCCGGCTGTGATACACGACGGGGCATGCGCCTGGGCGTTCGCCAGAAGCTGGTCCTGCTGAGCCTGCTGATCCTGGTCGTCGTCTCGTTCACGTTCACGGCCGTGCAGCTCGACCTGACGCGCACGTGGCGCGAGGAAGACCTGCGCGACCGTGCCGTGATCTTCGCGCGCGAGATGGCCGCCACCATCGGCGACCGTCACGAGCTGGAGTCCGGCGCCCTCATCGACCGCAAGATCCACCAGATCATGGCCGTGCGGCCGAGCGTGCTCCAGCTCGACATCGTGCGCCTGCCGCCCGGCGGCGGCGCGGTGGTCGCGACGAGCGAGCCCGCTCACCGACTGCCGTTCACGCCCGCCGACGAGGTCGCCGTGCGCGGCGGCGCCGTGCTCTCACGCCTGCTCACCGACGCGGGCGGCCGCTCGTGGGAGGTGATGGCGCCGATCCGGCTCGACGGCGCGGTGGCGGGCGCGGTCGCCGCGCGCTTCTCGCTCAACCGCTTCGACGCGCGCGAGGCGCGCAGCCGCACGGTCGCCTTCTGGCTCACGGCGATCTCCGTGCTCGTGATGGGTTTGCTCATGACCCTCGCCGTCCACGGCGTGGTCAACCGGCCGATCGAGCGGTTCGCGCGCGCCATGCGCGGCGCCGAGGCGGAGCCCGTGGCCGTCACGTCGAACGACGAGTTCGGCGCGCTGGCGCGCCGCTTCAACGACATGATCGCGCGCGCGCGTGAGCGGCTCTTCGCGATGCAGCGTGACCTCAGCCACGCCGAGCGGCTGGCGCTCTCGGGCCGCATTGTGGCCGAGGTCGCCCACGAGATTGGAACGCCGTTGCATTCGGTGATGGGCCATCTGGAGCTGCTGCGCGAGGATCTGCCGCCGTTGGCCGTGTCGGAGACGATCGAGCGCCGCCTGCGCGTGATCGAGAGCCAGCTCGGACGGCTGCGCGAGATCATCGACCGGCTCCTCGACCTCACGCGGCGCTCGCCGCAGCCGGCGGTGCCGGTGGACGTCAACGGCCTCGTGCAGGAGACGGTGGAGCTGGTGCGGCCGGCGGTGGCGGCGGCGCGGCTGGAGCTGTCCGTCGAGGCCGACCCCGGGGTGCCGCGGCTGCTCGCGCAGCGCAGCGAGCTGCAGCAGGTCGTGCTGAACCTCCTCACCAACGCGCTCGACGCCACGCCGCCCGGCGGCGCCATCCGCGTGGCCACGCGCGCGCGCGGCGACGAGGTGGAGGTGGAGGTCGCCGACACGGGCTGCGGCATCGCCGCCCCCGAGCTCAAGCGCGTCTTCGACCCGTTCGTCACCACGAAGGATCCGGAGCGCGGCACCGGGCTCGGGCTGTTCATCTGCGCGCAGATCGTCCACGACCACGGCGGACGCATCGACGTGGCGAGCGAGGAGGGGCGCGGCAGCACGTTCCGCGTCGTCCTGCCCCTCGAGCGCGTGGCCGTGTCTGCCCAGGGGGCGCATCCGTGACGCCGGCGCGCCCGGCCGTGCTGGTGGCCGACGACGACGCGGTCGCGCGCGACCTGCTGGTGGAGGTGCTCGAGCGCGAGGGCTACCGCGTGCGCGCGGCCAGCGGCGGCAGCGAGGCGATCGCGCTGGCCGAGCGCGAGGTCTTCGACGTGGCGCTGGTCGATCTGCGCATGCCGGAGCCCGACGGGCTCGCCGTCCTCGCGCGCCTGGTCGCCCTCGAGCCGGCGCCGGCCGTGCTCATCCTCACGGCATTCGCCGCGATGGACACGGCGATCGAGGCGATCCGCCGCGGCGCGTACGACTACCTGAGCAAGCCGTTCCGCCTCGACGACATCAAGCGCGCGGTGCGCCGCACGCTGGAGGTCCAGCGGCTGGCCCGCGACAACCAGCGCTATCGCCGCGAGCTGCGCGAGCGCTTCGACCCGGACCGCCTCGTCGGCCACTCGCCGGAGATCGTCGCCATCTACAAGCTGGTGGCGCGCGTGGCGGCCCTCGACACCACCGTGCTGATCCAGGGCGAGACGGGCACGGGCAAGGAGCTGGTGGCGCGCGCGATCCACTACGCGGGGCCGCGCGCCGACCGCCCGTTCGTCGTCATCGACTGCGCGGCGATCCCCGAGCCGCTGTTCGAGTCCGAGCTGTTCGGCCACGAGCGTGGCGCCTTCACGGGCGCGGTCGTCACGCGCCGGGGCCTGCTGGAGACCGCGCAGGGCGGCACCTGTTTTCTCGACGAGATCTCCGAGCTGTCGGGAGCGCTACAGGCCAAGCTGCTGCGCGTGCTGCAGGACCGCGTGCTCCGGCGCGTGGGCGGGAACGACCCGATCCCCGTCGACGTGCGGCTCGTGGCCGCCACCAACCGGGATCTGAAGAAGCGCGTCGAGGACGGCCTGTTCCGCGAGGATCTCTACTACCGCCTCAACGGCGTCACCGTCGCCGTGCCGGCGCTCCGCGAGCGCGGCGACGACGTGGCGCTGCTGGCCGAGCACTTCGCGCGCAAGTACGCGACGGCGGCGGGCAAGCCCGTGGAGGGCTTCGCGCCGGGCACGCTGGATGCCCTTCGCGCCTACGCGTGGCCGGGCAACGTGCGCGAGCTGGAGCACGCCGTCGAGCGCGCGGTCGCGCTGGCGCGCTCGACGCTGCTGCTGCCCGAGGATCTGCCGGCGGAGGTCCGCGCCGAGACCGCCCGCGCGCCCGAGCTGCCGCCGAGCCGGATGACGCTCGAGGAGCTCAAGCGCTGGTACGTCGCGCTCGTGCTCGACGAGGCGGGTGGCAACAAGGTCCGGGCCGCCGAGCTGCTCGGCATCGACCGCCGCACGCTCTACCGCATCCTCGAGCGCGAGGCCGGGCCGGACGACTAGTGAGTCATACCAAATAGCCTCCCCGATCGGGTCAAGTCTGCCCACGCTCCTTCCCTGCGTGCGGCCTCGTCGGGGAACCCGCACCGCCTCACGGCCGGAGCCGCCTGGGGAGAGATGGTCGCCGGCTCACCATGACCGGGCTCGATCTCAGGCTCCGTGGCAAGCCCGAAAGCGCTCCGCTCCCTCCGCCCGGTTATGCTCCGAAGATCACACGCGTCCCCGTGGACGGCATGACGAGCTTTCTCGGCATCGTCATATGCACGGCCATAATCGTGTTCACCCCACTGCAGTGCATGGGGATGAGGTAGTCGGGGTTGATGTCCTTGAAGGCCTCCACGGTCTTGGACACGATCTCGTCCGACGCGGGCGCGAGGTGGAAGCCTCCGACGATGGCGTGCACCTTCTGGATCCCGGACGCCTTCTGCGCCTGCCGGACCGAGTTGATCACACCCGCGTGACCACATGACGTGATGACGACTAGTCCGCGGTCCTTCACGTGATAGACGGTGGCGTGCTCACCCTGGAAGGTGTCAGCGACCAGATCGCCCGACTTCGCTTCGACCTTCGTCGCTCCGAAATGGCTCGCGGCGCATGCGGAGTCCATCGGTCCGGCGACGAGCCGAGCGGCGGCAGGAGGCTTCTCGAAGTCGGTGACCCGCGCGATCTCGCCGGTGACGAACGCGTGGCCCGTCACCACCGCCGGCTGCTTCGCGAGCACGACCTTGAGGCCGCGCGCCTCCAGGGTGGAGCGATCGAGTGTGCCGTAGTCGACGGAGCCCGCAGGGGTGACGACGACGCGATGACAGAAGGTGTCCTCACCGCCCGCATAGAGCGTGACGCCGGGCTTGAGCTTGCCCTGCGCGACGCGGGCGAGATCGGGCAGCGCGCCGTAGTGATCGAAGTGACCGTGACTCACGATGAGAGCGTCGGCACGCGTCGGATCGACCTTCAGGAGACCGTAGTTGTTGAGGAGACTGCCCTCGGTGGCGGCGAAGTCGAGGAGGATCTCGCGCCGCTCACCGCCGCGCACGGATTCCAAATGGTACGCGAGGCCGTGCTCGAACAACAGCAGCCCCTTGGGGTCGAGTGCCGCCCGCTGAACGGTGATGGTGTCGAGCTTGCCGCCCCTGGCGAAGGCGTCGTAGACGTTGTCAACAACGTTGGTCATGACGAGGCGCTCCACGGTCGGAACTCCCAGCGTCTGCGCGGCTCCGGTGCCGCGGGCGACCCGACTGATGCCGCCCAGCGCGAACACCCCACTCGCAACGGCCCCCAGCCGAAGGAACTGTCTGCGTTCCATAGGACACCTCCTTGGGTTGTCGCGAGACTACGCCACGCTAGAGTCGAATGCCATCGCCGTCGGCCTCGGCTCGAATTCGCCTAGACACTATGACTGCCGATCGAAGAGGCTGACCTCCGCCTCATCACGCGGGTTAGCCCCCGTGGAGGCCAGAGCCGCAGAATGCGCGCGGGCATTCATCACGAGATCGGAGGTCAGCCATGCGACACGGTAGCACACTGTATGTCGGTCTCGACGTTCACAAGGACTCCATTGCCGTTGCCTACGCGACCACCGATGGCCCCTCCGATCCCGTGCACGTGGGCGCGATCGGCACGCGGCAATGCGACATCGACGCCCTCGTCCGCACGATGCAGAGCAAGAGCGCGCCGCTCGTGTTCATCTACGAGGCCGGGCCCTGCGGCTACTGGCTCTACCGCGATCTCACGCGAAAGGGCCTGACGTGCTTCGTCGTCGCCCCCTCGCTGATCCCGCGGAAGCCGGGCGATCGCGTAAAGACGGACAAGCGCGACGCCGTGACCCTGGCCCGCCTGGCGCGCTCCGGCGATCTCACGCCCGTCTACGTGCCCGACGTTCCGGGCGAAGCCATCCGCGATCTCGCCCGCGCGCGCGAGGACGCGCTCCGCGATCTCAACGCCGGCCGCTACCGGCTGAAGGCGCTGCTGCTGCTGCGCCACGACATCCGCTACGTCGGCCGCGCGAACTGGGGGCCCGAACATGTCCGCTGGCTCGCTCGCCTCGTGCTGCCCACCCCGGCCCAACAGATCGTCTTCCAGGAGTACGTTCGGACCGTCACCGAACGCACCCAGCTTCTGCATCGCCTGGCGGCCGAGCTGCTCGAGCAGGCAAAGCCATGGCGCCTCTATCCGGTGGTCGACGCCCTGCAAGCACTCCGCGGCGTGCAGTTCACGGTGGCGATCACCACCATCGCGGAGCTCGGCGATCTCACCCGC
>Ga0209057_1000075_pt1 | contig 80532 bp, 79 predicted proteins | sample GraSoiAngelo_146_FD_185903 | JGI IMG/M metagenome (GOLD analysis project Ga0209057, IMG submission 185903) | Grasslands soil microbial communities from the Angelo Coastal Reserve, California, USA - 14_1009_05_30cm (SPAdes) (version 2) | ecosystem: Environmental > Terrestrial > Soil > Grasslands ...
CCCACCGCACCAACTGGCCGGTGCGCTATGGTCATGTGCTCTACCATAGTCAAAAGGCAGAACCCGTGGATGTGATCGTCTATCGGGAGAGAGAATTTCAACAGCCGTGGTTCTTAGTGGTACCGCCGGATTCGGAGTCCTGGCTGCCCACCACAGAGGTGGTCCGCTTGTATCGCCAGCGCATGCGCATTGAACATTGTTTTCGAGATTGGAAGAGTCATCTAGGTCTGCGGGGTTTGCGGCTTCAGGTGCAGAAACCGGAACGCATCCTGCGGCTGTTGATGGGATTTACCTTGGCCTATCTGATCTTGCTGTTGTTGGGCCAGGATCCGCTGGCCGAGAAGCTGCGTCCTTATTTCGAGCAACCACGTCGGCGCGACCGTCACGGCACACCGAAAATCCTGAGTGTCCTCTCGATGGCCCTTTATCTACTCTCCGATCCGCGCTGGGAACAACGGACCCAAGAACGCTGGATACAAATTCTTTCTCGTCTGGTGGCCGGCCGCGGGATCGCTACGCTTTCTTCCTTCTCGCCCTAAAAACACTCCCACAGCTTTAGAAAATTCCGTGCGCACACTTTCAAAGGGCCGAGCTTGTCTCACAAGAGGGTTCACCTCCTCGAAGCCGCCTTGTTTCTTGATCTCCTTTCCCTCCCTGCTGATTCTCGCAGTCACTTGCAGAAACCCATAAACCACAAAGAATGCAATCCTCTGGCGCTAGCCGCAGTGTTGATGCGATCCCACAGCACAGGCCATTCAAACTGGGGGATGGCAAGGTCGGCAACGTGCATGTTTTTCTTCAGCTGAATTCCCCCCAGTTTTGCGCAAGCTCTCAGGGCGAATGCCGGGTACTCATCCGGATTTGGCCTGTTGCATGGACATGCGGCAGGCAATGATTTTCGCTTGTTTTTACGCGTTTCCTTGCACTTTATTGGCGCAGCCAGTAAACTCGCTCTCTTGCACTGGTGTAAAGGAAACGCACAGAGATGCTTCTCGTTCGAGACTACGTGGCGCACATGGCCAATGAAGTTGTTAAACGACTGGTGGAGGGCGGGCACATTGAAACCAAGGCCACTGCGGCCGTGGCCAACCGCGTTCGGCTACGGATGCTCGAAGAGCTGACCGTCGAGGACCGCCTCAACGAGGAAGTGCGGCAGATCCTGATTGACCATCAGGACGAAATGCGCCGGACCAGCGTCTCGTATCAAGAGATGTACAAGAAGGTGAAGCAACAACTGGCGAGGGACAGGAAGCTGATCCTTCGCTAGGCCATTCCTGGTTAGTTGTGGTTGCAGCTTTGGCCGGCAACGCATTTGTAACCATAGCTTCATGCTGTCGATTTCAAGGTCAAACGAGGATTTGCAGACAACGATGCGCCTTACCCGCGAAAAAATCATACGGTTGTCGCACCAAATTACCGACGTGCTGGTCGAGAGCGAAGAAGTGGAATTCGTCGACGACCGCGATACTATTCGGCAGCAGGTGGTGCAGATTTTGACGGCGACTCTGAAAGACGAAGAGAAGATCGAGTTGGAAGTGCGCAAGCGGATCACTTCGCAGAAGAAAGAAATCCTGGAAGGCAGCGAGGAGTGGGACGTTCTCCACAAGAAGTATTATCAAGATGAGCTTCGCCGCATGGGCATCGCTGCCGCTCCGGACGACCGCCACCGCCCCTGACGCAGGCAACTGTCCCGACCGAGTCGCAATCTTCGATCGACAGTCCCGAGCGAGCCGACGTCTTCGTTTGAAGGCTGAAGCAGAACCTTTTCGACTTGTTCGCGTAATCGCGCGGAGCAAACCTTTCCTTTCCAGTAAGATACCGACGGAGTTAAAGTAATTCTTCAGGAGTGCACCAGTCGTACCCCCGCCGCCCCCGCATCTTTGTAACGATATGATACGACAGGGTTTAGGGGTGGTGGCGGTGAACCATATGAAAGGAAAGGATTTAGAGGAGGTTGAGGAGATAAAGGAGGTAAAGAAATTCAAACGGGGTGCGCGATCGGCAGCAATCTGCGCGGAGGAAGTGGAATGGAGCTTGGCAAACATGGGGGAAAGGTAGCATGGAAGTAAGGTTTGGCTAAGTGATTTGCAGTGAAAGGTCGAAAATGAGGGTTGAATTCGTGATTGGTCATCCGGGAACGGCGACACTCGTGGCGATCGACATGGAAGTGTGAGAAAGGACAGCAACTGCAAGACCCAGGTTCAAACGACGAGGGGCACCCTCCGTGTTGTTTTGGTTTGGAAGTATGTGAAAGGTTTCGCGTTCGATTGAATTGGAAGGATTCGGGACTTGTGGTCTGGGCCACGCGTCCCCGTTCCACTTGCTCGTCGCTCGCTAAGAGCGACAGGCAAGCATGCCTGTCCTACAGCAACTTGCTGAGAAGGTAGCTACGGTCACGGCTTGCGATTCTTGAACAAATCCGCCAGACGCTGGTGGACACCGTCGACGGCTTGAAAGAATTCTTCCAATCCCGAGGTCTCGCTGGTCACTTCTTGGGCGGCCAAGTCCGCGGATATGGCGTTACTGAGCTGAGTGGCGCGACGGATGCGTTCCGAGGTAATCAGCGCGAGTATGGTATGCGGGTCTCGCTGACGCAGTTGGCGCTCCTGCCACTCTTCGGCGGCCCAGGCGGTCTTGCGGACATAATCCACGGCGTCACGAAACTCCCTTAGGATGCGCGGATCCAGGTTGCCCGACTGCATCGCGCGGTTGAGGCGGACGAGCTCGGCGCTCGTTTTCTTCAGCCGGAAATTAACGCCCCAAAAAGTTTCGCTCGGAATCAGAAGCTCGACCGCAACGCCGAGCACACGGCCTTCTGTTGACCGGCGCGTGCCAACAACGCGAGCCCGAAACGATTCGCCCGAAAGGAGGTTTGTCAGATCGAGATGGCTGCCAACGCTGGGGTAAACCTTCATCTCAAGAAGGCCCCCTTGAGCGTTCACTTCTATGGCGTTAGCCACTTCTTTGATGTTTTTACCGCTAGCCTCCTGCCACTTGGCCTCTACGGGAACAACGACGGGAAAACGGACGCCCCGCCTTTTTTCTGTTTGGGTAGACCGCTCGTCCTCAGGCATCTCGTCCACTCCGACCGTAAGTTGCTATCCAGAACGGGGAACTCCTATGCACGCACATCCTAGGCCGATACTCGCCTGAGCGTGAAAAGTCTTCGCCTGGGAACCTCGAGTTGGAAGGCGTCAGCAAAGTTGATGGCTTTATACGCGCACCGAAATGGTACGTCCACCGGGTGAAAATGGGAATTCAGGCTAAAGCGAAGTGCGGAGAATAGAGGGTGAAAGCGGATGGGGAGCTGGATAGGCCGAGGAGATCTAGTTGTGCTTGAGAAGGACGCGCAGATGCTTTACGGCGCGCTCGGTGTCCTCACGGAATGGCGAGATATCGCAGCGGAAGGACTGAGACCACCCGTGCAACAACCCATGAAAGGGATAAAACAAAATGCGCTGCGCGACCGGCAGGGCTTGGGCCGTTTGGGTGACTGTGGGGGCGAGCCAAAGGACCAGGACGCGAAACAGCGGCAAAGCGCGATGCCCTTCAGTGCTGATACGCACGGCAAGGTAGACCATTCCTCTTGCGTACACATATAGGGCGCAGAAAAGCGCCGCGACCAGCAACAACAGGAGCAGATAAGCAATCGCGAACAGAAGGAACGCGAAAAACAGTTCTTGAATGTAGAAAACGCGAAAAGCAAGAGCGGCGAGCAGGAGTCCGCAAGCGGCGATCAGTGCGCGCCATTTAGTCATGACCCAATGTCCCTCCAAATCCCCCTGGTCATTAGGATGCGGGAGGGAGGGAGTCCGCAACGCAAAGTTAGTCTGTTCCGCGGGGATTTGCGGAGATGGGCCGGAGATTCGTCGTTACTTAAGGTCGGCTGGAGGCTGGGCCAACTAAGGCGAAGCTCGAATTGCGAGCTACTCGGCTGAATACTCCGGTTAAAGATAACACAAACCGCGAGAGATGGTGCATCCAATAGGCTTGTTAACCCTTGTTAACGGAAAGTGGCAGGGAAGTGCGCTTTCAGTTGTTGAGCGGAGAAGTGTCCGCATGTGGCCTGGAAGTGATCACCGAGAGATTGGTGAAATTGCAAGCAGCTTTGGAGGAATCGCCTGGACAATTATGACCAGTTGACCTATGGCCGCAGGCGAAGCGCAGCGGATTTCCTTGATCAAACAAAATCGGGTGGCTTTGGGGTCACCCGAGAAGAAAAAACACTGTTGTGAAGAAACCTGCCGCTACGAATTCATGGCTGCGAATCGGGACGGCGCTTGAGAGTCGGACGATCATCGTCGGTGGTGCTCGGGTCGTTGCTGCCGGGCTGCTTCTTCGATTGCTCCGTCTTGCTGCGCAGGGTGGGCTTGCCGGCGGCATTGTCCGAAACCTTGCGCGAGAACATGATGTTGCGGAGGCGGGCTTTGACGGTATCGAACTCGGATGTGGTGACGATGTATTCCTGCCTTGCAGGCAGGATGCGCGCAATTTCCTTTTGTGTATTCTCGATGCGGTCAGGAGTCGGGGGATGCGTCGAGAACACCTTGGGAATTGTTCCAGGGCGGCGCTTCTCGTCTGCCTGAATGCGCTCGAAGAAGGTGACGTACGAATTGGGATCGTAGCCCGTTTTGTACATATATTGAAGACCGAGGAAATCGGCCTCGCGCTCGGCGTCGCGGCTGAACTTCAGAAAGGTCAGGGGGATCGCGAGGTTAAGGCCCTGATACATCGCATATCCCGCCATGCTATAGGGGATAAAAATCATCGCGGGAATGGACGCCAGCTGCATGAGCTCGCCCTTTGTGGCGTTTTTTGTGCCGTGCCGCGCGGCCACATGAGCGATCTCATGGGCCATGACGCCGGCTAGTTCGGATTCTTCCTGGGCGCGAAGAATCAAGCCGCTGTTCACGTAGAAAAATCCGCCCGGCAGCGCGAACGCGTTGACTTCATCAGAATCGATCACCTTGATGGTGAAGGGAACGCGCGCATCGGAGTTGCGAACGAGGTTCTGGCCCACGCGGTTGACGTATTCAGTGACCACCGGATCGTCGATCATCTTCGAAGAACGTTCAACTTCTTGGGCCAGGGACTTACCCAGGGAAATTTCTCGCTCCAGCGAGAAGAGATTGACGCCTTTGCCGACACTGCGATTGCCGATGGCCTCGACGTCTTCCTTGGAATTCTTGGGGGTTACGGTGTCTTTCTGCGGGACCGGCTGCGAGCCGGTTTGTTGCTGGGTCTGCGCAGGAACAGGCTGCTGCGCGGGCGGCGGCGTCTTTGCAGGGTCGGCTGCCGGCGCCGGGGGATCTTGGCTTTGAGGAGCAGCGAAGGCTGAACCCGCAACAAGGGCGCTTACCAGCGCCAGTCTCAGGGTATGCCTCAGAATGTCTTGCATATCGTGTACCTCCGCCTACCCGTCATTATACACCTACAATTGCCGGGCAGGACCCCACAATGCTTCCATGGGTACTACGATGTCAGACTAGCCTGGAAGGTTTCCTATTCCGCTCGGATTCTATTGGGAGGCGGAGCCCTCTGTGGCTTGCGAGGCAGTTACCGGCGGCAGTTCAGCGTACCGAGTCCGTACCTCACTGTCGGGAGGCAGTTGACACCCTTTGCGGCTGCCTCTACAGTCAAAGCCAGTCCTTTATGAGCGCGAGCGTGCGGAAAATCCAGATTGGCCAGCTTTGGAAGAATGACGGAACGGGCGACATCTACCTGGTCACCCGGCTGTACTCCGAGGCCTTGAATACTATGGTGATTCTGAGGAAGTCCGGGGCGGAGGATGAAAAGCAGATCCGTGTGCGAGTGGAGCGTGCTGCCGGAGGGCAGAAGATTCCGGGGTTTTCTCCCGCCCAGGGAGACGAGAGGTTCTAGCCTTCAGATCGACCGAACTTCCATCTTTACAACATCTTCGACCTTCATCAATTCCTTTTGAAGGAATGGCTCGCCGTAGTTCACACCGATCATTTGGCCGTAGTGCCGCGCCAATTGATTCATTTCCATTTCCAGCCGGTCGATGGCCAGGTGGACTTTGCCCTTCTTTTCGCTCTTGCGGGGCCGGAATTGCGATGCAAAGGCCAGGATAGCCTTGCGGCGCTGCTCGTATTGGGCAGTAATATCCACGACGAAAGTCGGACGCGCGTCGGCGTAGGAGATGGAATAAAGGATCTTAAAGGGGCGGTAGGCTTCGCCTTCGATAGGGAGTTGTTTCAGGCCCGCCAGGAAGCAGGCTTCGTAGCCCAGAGTCGAGGCATGGTAATGGTCTGGGTGGCGCGCTTCCCAGTAGGGCAGGATGACGGTTTTCGGGCGGAGCTCCCGGATCATCGTGGCGAGGCGTAATTTGTGCTGGCGGGAAGGCTGGACATCGGAATCGGGGACGCCAAGAATGCCGCGCCACTTGACGGACAGTAACTTCGCTGCACGCTCCGCTTCCCTAGCGCGGGTTTCCGGGGTGCCGCGCGTTCCCATTTCGCCCGCGGTCAAGTCGAGAATGCCGGTCTTATAACCGCGCTGCGCCATCTTCAGCAGCGTACCGCCGCAAGTTAGTTCGACGTCGTCGGGGTGCGCGGCAATGGCCAAGAGATCAAGATTCATTACGCCTCCAGTGGCCGTCGATTCTATCAGTTCAACGCATGACGATGGTGAGAGGGCGAGGCTCGCGAGTTGGGGGAAGGCCCGGCATCTTCACAGGCTATGGTATCGTTTGCGGTCATGTCCTCTGCAAAAAACAGGCAGTCTTTGGCGGGGCAAGTTGCTCTTGTCACTGGGTCTGCGAAGCGCCTTGGACGAGCGGTGGCCCAACGTCTGGCAGAAGAAGGCGCGGACGTTATCATTCACTACCGCGCTTCTACCGGGGAGGCGCAGTCGGCAGTCGCCGAGATCGAAAAATTGGGCCGTAAAAGCTATGCGATTGCCGCCGACTTAACGAACGTTGCTGAAATCAAACGCCTGTTTGACGAAGCTGCAAAACAATTCGGGCGGCTAGACATTCTGGTTAACAGCGCGGCCAATTTTCTTCCATCGAGCGTTGTTTCGACAACAGAAGAAATCTGGGACGCTTCGCTCGCTACCAACCTGAAGGCTCCCTTTTTCTGCGCGCAGGCAGCGGCGCCACTTCTCAGACGAACGAAGGGGACCATCATCAATTTCGCCGATACAGGCGGGCTGCTTGGCTGGCCGGGATACATTGCACACTCCGTTTCGAAAGCAGCGGTGGTGATGCTGACAAAGGTGTTGGCGAAAGCGCTAGGCCCGGAAGTGCGCGTGAATGCCATCGCTCCGGGCACGGTCACGATGCCGGGCGACCCGCCGGAATGGGAGGCGGACTTCACCAAGCTCGCGCCACTGCGAGGGACAGGCACCCCGTCAGACATCGCGGACGCCGTCGTATTCCTGGTTCATTCTAAATTCATGACCGGGCAGGTCCTCGTGGTGGATGGCGGACGCACGTTGTAAGAGCTCGAGAATGCGAGTCCGGCGGCCACTCAACAGCGTTTTAGAAATATTTGGCCCGGCCGTGCAGAGAATGCCGCCGCGGTGTATTCTATTCTCCTTATCGCGTGCATAAATCCGCTGGGGATTGCCTCCGGAGAAGCGGGAACCGAAAGAAGAGGAACCAACCGAATTTATGGACAACGAAATATCGACCCAGCCACATGGCATGGAAGACGTAGAAATTCAGGAATGGCTTGAGTCCCTGGATTCAGTTCTGGAATCCAGCGGACCGGAGGTGGCCGCGGAAATCCTCGAGCGGCTCCGCGCGCATGCTACGGTCAACGGCATAGACCTGCCGTTCAGCGCAAACACCCCTTACGCGAATACGATCCCGGTGCGCTTGCAGCCTCTTTTCCCGGGCGACCAGGAATTGGAGCGCCGCATCAAGAGCTTGATCCGCTGGAACGCGCTGGCCATGGTGGTGCGCGCGAACCGCGTCGAGCACAACATCGGCGGCCACATATCCACGTATGCCTCAGCGGCAACGCTTTATGAAGTGGGCTTCAACCATTTCTTCCGGGCGCGCAGCGAAGAATTCGAGGGCGACACGGTTTATTTTCAAGGCCACGCTTCACCGGGCATTTACGCGCGCGCGTTTCTGGAAGGCCGTCTCAGTGCGCAGAAGCTGGAAAATTTTCGTCGCGAGCTGAAGCCCGGTGGGGGGCTTTCTTCCTATCCTCATCCGTGGCTGATGCCTGATTTCTGGGAATTTCCGACGGTATCCATGGGCCTCAGCCCGCTGATGGCGATTTATCAGGCGCGCTTCAACCGCTATCTCGAAGATCGCGGGATGAAGCCGGCCACGGACGCCAAGGTGTGGGCGTTCCTCGGTGACGGCGAGACCGATGAGCCGGAATCGCTCGGTGCCATCACGCTGGCTTCGCGCGAGAAGCTCGACAACCTGATTTTTGTCATCAACTGTAATTTGCAGCGGCTCGACGGCCCGGTGCGCGGCAATGGACAGATTATTCAGGAACTGGAATCCGCGTTTCGCGGCGCTCGCTGGAACGTCATCAAGGTTCTATGGGGAAGCGAGTGGGACCCCATCTTCGAACGCGACACCGAGGGCTTGCTGGTCAAGCGCATGGGCGAACTGGTGGACGGCGAATACCAGAAGCTGGTGGTCTCCTCCGGCGCCTACGTTCGCGAGCACTTCTTCGGCAGCGATCCGCGGTTGCTTCAGCTTGTCGAGCCCATGTCCGATGAAAGCTTGCGGCGTTTGCGCCTCGGCGGGCACGACCCGCGCAAAGTGTATGCCGCGTACAAGGCGGCAGTGGAACATAAGGGCTCTCCGACGGTGATCCTCGCGCGCACCATCAAGGGCTACGGGCTTGGCGAAGCGGGCGAAGGGAAGAACGTCACGCACCAGCAGAAGAAACTCAACGAGGACGAGTTGAGGGAGTTTCGCTCGCGCTTTGGCATTCCCCTGAACGATGAAGATTGCATCGAGGTTCCTTTCTATCGGCCGGCAGAAGACAGCGTTGAGATTCAATACCTTCGAGCGCGGCGCGAAGCGCTGGGCGGCTACGTTCCGAAGCGCAGCATTCGCACGAAGCCGCTCCTCGCGGATCACGACGAACTGTTCAAAGAGTTTCTGGAAGGCAGCGAAGGCCGGGAAGTTTCCACGACTATGGCGTTCGTAGGCATGCTTCGAAAGATGCTGAAGGATCCGGAAATCGGCAAGCTCATTGTGCCGATCGTGCCGGACGAAGCGCGCACCTTCGGCATGGAATCGCTTTTTCGCACCGCCGGCATTTATTCCAGCGTGGGACAAAAGTACGAACCTGTCGATGTAAATACGTTGCTCTACTACAAGGAAGCGAAGGACGGGCAGATTCTCGAAGAAGGAATCACCGAAGCCGGGTCGATGGCGTCGTTTATCGCCGCGGGTTCCGCGTACGCCACGCACGGCATCAACACCATTCCGTTTTTTATTTATTACTCGATGTTCGGATTCCAGCGCATCGCGGATTTCATCTGGGCGGCTGCCGATATGCGCACGCGCGGATTCATGCTTGGAGGCACGGCCGGGCGAACGACGCTTTCCGGCGAGGGTCTGCAGCATCAGGACGGCAACAGCCATGTCCTGGCGCTGCCGGTCCCCAACAACAAAGCGTACGACCCGGCATTCGCCTATGAAATCGCAGTGATTATTCAAGACGGGATTCGCCGCATGTACAAAGACGACGAAAACATTTTTTATTACATTACAGTGATGAACGAGCCTTACGCCATGCCGGCGATGCCAGGCGACGTGAAAGAAGGAATTTTGCGTGGCATGTATCGTTTCCGCCCTGCGACAAACTCGAAAGCGAAACTGCGCGCGCAATTGTTGGGAAGCGGTGCGATTCTCAACGAAGCGCTGCGAGCCCAGGAGATTCTCGAGACCAAATACAGCGTGGCCGCTGATGTGTGGAGCGTGACCAGTTACAAGGAACTTTATGTTGACGGGATCGAAACGGAGCGCTGGAACCGTTTGCACCCGGGCGAAAAGCCACGCGTGCCGTACGTCACCAAGGTCCTTGCGGACGCTCCGGGAGTTCTGGTTGCGGCTTCCGACTACTTGAAAACGTTGCCAAACATGATCAGCAAATGGATGCCGCGGCGTCTGGCGTCACTCGGCACCGATGGGTTCGGCCGCAGCGAAGGCCGTGGCGCTCTTCGCGACTTCTTCGAAGTCGACTCGCGCTTCATTACGCTGGCCACGCTGCACGAACTCTTTGTGGATGGCAAAATCGAGCGCTGCGTCCTCGACAAAGCCATCAAGGACCTTGGCATCAATACTGACAAGCCCGATCCAGTGATCTCCTGACACTGGTCCAAAAGTCCGACATTAGGAATGAGAATCAGTCTGTGGCGTAGCCCTAGCTTGCGCCCGTTTCTTGAGGACCTTCGAGGATTTCTGCGGGCTTGATGCGTCCGGTAGCAAGCTGCGCAATAAGTTCGCGATTCGCGGCCAGAAAATCGTAATCTCCAAGCTCTTTTGGCAAGACCCAGGTGATCCTCTCAAACGTACGCGGCACTAAATCCGTCTCCGCGATTGCCGCAACGAAGAAGCGGATCTCCAATTCGTCGGACGTTTCCGCGTAACGGTGACGCACGCGGCCAATCTCTGTGCTTTTCACCAGCATCACGCCGAGTTCTTCCTGTAACTCCCGCTCAAGTGCAGTCTCTGGCGACTCGCCCCGGCGGACCTTTCCTCCGGGAAATTCCCACTTCAGCGGCGAGGTATCGTTTCTCCGGCGCTGGCCGATCAGCAATCGCCGGTCGCTGCGCTCAATCACGGCGGCCACGACAGTGATCATAGTCGTTCGCGCATTCTATTCTCGGGATACAGGAGTTTATGGAGCGCGCTCGCACCTTCGATCAGCGGCGGACCCGGTGTGTTCAGCAATTCGTCGCTGATCACGTGCACCCGCCGGTTTTGAATCGCCGGCACATCTTTCCACGCTGTGACGCTATACGCCTGCCGGGGATCCGCTTTCGATCCCGTTGCGGCCCACGCTAGAACAATTAATTCCGGCTTCGCAGCCGCTACCTGGGCTTCGCTCACTTTCTCGCCGCCACGAACAATCATTTCAGCGCCGCAGAAGTTCACTAATTCCTCTACCCATGGCGGGGAGCTGATTCGCGGATTCGGCCAAGCCTCGCAATAGACGGGCACACGCTGCTTTGATCGCCGCGTTTTTTTTGCAATCTTCAAAAATGCGCTGCGCATCTTTTTCACCAACCCCTCGGCGGCCGCCGCCTTTTGCGTAATGCCACCCAACAGGCGAATGTCCGCGTTGATGTTCGCGAGCGTCCGCGGGTTCATAGCCAGAAAGGCGAAGGGTTTTTCAAGGAGTTTGGCCACGGTCTCTTGCTTGTACGGCACGGAGCCAATCACGAGCGTGGGTTTTAGCCGCACAATTTCATCCATAGATTCCATATGCCAGCAATCGCCAAGCTTGGGCAAGTTGTTGACTGGAGCGACATCCGCGCACCACTTGGTTACGCCGACGAGTGCGCCGTTCGCGCCAATGGCGCACAGAATCGAAGTCGCGCTCGGCGCCAGCGAAACGATGCGTATTGATTCTTCTCGATTCGTTTTCATGGTCACCAGAAAAGAATAGCAGACCACCCATCATCGATCCTGCCGATTGACTCTGCTCCACGAGTGTGTTGCACTGCGTCTCTCATTTTTCGGAGGACTATCGTGCGAGTCCGGCTGCTTGTTCTAAGTTTCGTCTTGTCATTCTCGGCTCTGGCGCAGACTTCATCGGCGCCATCCAAATCAGAAGTTGTCACTTACCACGCCGCCATCGACAAACGTGAAATACGTTTTCGGTGCCGCTCCGCCTGTTGCGCGGCTCAAGCCCGGGAACATTCTGGACGCAAACTCTCTAGACTGTTTCGGCAACGCGCTGCAGAAACCCGGCGATTCTTTTTCGCTCGTCAAGGGAGATAACCCACTCACGGGTCCTTTCTATATTGAAGGGGCCGAGCCCGGCGACACTCTGGTTGTTCATCTCCTCGACTTGCAGGTTGACGGCAAACAGGGTGTGGGCACGTTTTCACCGGGATTCGGCGCCATCAACGCCACGCATTACACTCCGATGCTCGAGAAGGAAGCCCTTCCGGAGAAGATCTGGTTTTACCCCATTGACCATGCGGAGCGGACCGCCACGTTTCAGGCGCTTGATTCCAGCTACAAAGTGAAAATTCCGCTGCATCGCTTCCTTGGCTGCATCGGCGTCGCGCCAGCGAACGGGGAAGCGCGCAGTTCCATCGTGCCCGCGGAATTCGGCGGCAACATGGACGCGCCGGAGGCCTCCGCTGGAAATACTCTTCATCTGCCGGTGAATGTTGCCGGCGCGTTGTTCTATTTTGGCGATGGCCACGCCGCCATGGGTGACGGCGAAATCGCCGGCAGCGCCATCGAAGTTCCCATGAAGGTGCGCCTGCAATTCGACCTCGTGAAAGGGAGGCACACGGGCTGGCCTCGTTTCGAGAACGAAAAGGAAATCATGGCCGCGGGCATTTATCGTCCCGTCGACGACGCCGTGCGCATCGCCTTCGCCGAGCTGGTGGGCTGGATTCACGCGGACTATGGCCTCTCGGAACTCGATGCCTACGAGCTTCTTTCGAAAGTCGGCAAAATCCATCTCACCGAGATGGTCGACCCGAACTACGTCGTGGTTGCTTCCGTTGAGAAGAAATATTTGCCACCAAAGAAGTAGATCTTTTTATCCAAGGATATTTCCCGTTCCTATCCTCTGTTTTGCGGCTTCTGGGTCTCTGCGTTCAGGTGGTCGTAAGCTGTGCCGCGTTGCAGTCGTGGCGCTGCCTTTGGGATACTTCAGAAATGTTCAGTGAAGCCGTTCTCGACCACTTTCGCAATCCGCGCAATGCCGGAGAGCTGCCCGGCGCCACGGTAACTGTAGAGGTCAACAATCCCATCTGCGGCGATATCCTCAAGCTGGCCGCGCAAATGGAGGACGGCCGCATCGCGGAAGCGCGCTTCCTTTGCCGCGGCTGCACCACGGCGATCGCGTGCGCTTCCATGTTGACCGAGCATTTGACCGGCCGCACCCTCGACGAAGCCCGGTCCATCACTGCGGAATCTCTGTCGGAGGCTCTGGGGCAGCTTCCGCCCGCAACATTCCACGGTGCGCAGCTCGCCGCCGATGCACTCCGCGCCCTGTTGCAAAATCTCGCCTCAACTAGTCGCTAGTCATTCTGCAGAAAAGTCTTGTTGATCGTCTCGGGATCATTCAGGTTCAACACGCAGCCCTCTTCGTTTGTGCGCACTTCGTCGATTTCTCCCTTGTGCGCCCAAACGACCGCCCGCGCGCCCGTTTCCAGCGGCGCATGAAGCAATTCGTCATACAATGCAGCGGAAAAAATCACCGGATGTCCGCGGCGTCCTTCATACAGCGGTAGCACAATAGGACTCTTATTCTTGTAAAACTGCTCGATCAATTCCTGTACAAGCGCGGTGCTGATGAGCGGATGATCGATCAGGCAGAGCAAAATGCCGTCTGTCCCCGGCGGCAAGCTTCGCAGCGCCGCTTGGATCGAACTCAACTGGCCCCTCTCCCATTCATGGTTGATTACGATTTCATCGGCTTTGAGGTCCACCACCTTTGCGATGGGTTCCGCATGCGCGCCGAGCACAACGCGCCGCACGCCAATCTCCGGGCGCAATGTCACTTCCAGCAGATGTTCCAGGAAGGGCCGGCCCTGGTAGGGAAGCAGCGCTTTCGGCGAGCCCATTCGGCTCGAGGCCCCGCCGGAGAGGATGACGGCGGCCAGCATGTGCTCCCTTTCAGCGCTCGTTCACGGAGTGAACTGCAGCCGGGCGCGATGCGTATTTCAGTTTCTTGTGTGTCCCAGATTCCGCATTCCGTCTTACAGCGATGAGTTCCGCCACAATGCTGATGGCAATCTCCTCTGGCGAGAGCGCGCCAATTTCCAGCCCCATCGGCGCGTAGACGCGTTCGAATTCTTCCGGTTTGCAGCCCTCGTTCTCAAGCGCCTTATAAACGGACAACACTTTGCGCTTGCTTCCAATCATCCCGATATAGCGCGCTTCCGTCCTTACTGCCCAGGCCAGCACACGCATGTCTTCCTTGTGGCCGCGCGTCACGATGACTAGGTAACTGGAGGCATTGGGGCGAATCTTTTCGAACCCGTCCTCGTAACTGGTGTAGATTTCGTGCGCCATGGGGAAGCGCTCTTTGTTGGCAAACGCTTCACGGTCATCCACCACGCTGATACCAAAGCCTGCGGCCCCGGCGGCCTTCGCCACCGCCGTAGAGACGTGGCCACCGCCGAACAGATACACAACTGGTTGCGGTAAAATCGGCTCGACAAAAACTTCAAGCGTTCCGCCGCAAATCAATCCGCTGTCGTAGCTCGCTTCATTGTTCAGGTTGAAAACCATCTTGCGCGGCGATTCCTTCTGCATCACTTCCTTGGCTGCGGCCCAGACTTCTGCCTCGACGCACCCGCCGCCAATGGTTCCCGCAATCGAGCCGTCCTCGCGCACCAGCATTCGCGAACTTTCATAGCTTGGGATCGAGCCGTTGGTGTGCACGATAGTAGCCAGCGCCGCGCGCCGCCCTGCCCGCCTCATCTTCACGATTTCTTCAAATAGGTCCATGTGCCGGTTTTCGCTTTGCAGAGGCCGCTTTACGCCGCCATCCTTTTATACAGCAGCTTAAGTCTCAGCCTACGGCCCAGCAGCTTCACTGTCAATGCGCTGCTTTCTGGACACTCCTCGGCTCGAATGCTACCTTTCGAAACCTGCCTGGGGGTCGGAGAATACATGAAAGCAATTGTCTTTCACCAACACGGCGGACCCGAAGTATTGAAATACAACGACGCGCCCGACCCAGCTATCCGCCAGAGCGATGTCCTCGTCCGCGTCAAAGCCTGTGCGCTGAATCACCTCGACCTTTGGGTCCGCAAAGGCATTCCTGGTGTGCCCATCCCACTGCCGCACATTCCAGGGAGTGACATCTCCGGCGAGATTGCCCAAGTCGGCGCGGATGTGACTTCTGTGTGCACGGGGCAAAAAGTCGTCCTTGCCCCTCTGGTTAGCTGCGGCAAATGCAAAGCATGCGTCGCGGGCATGGACAACCATTGCCGCCAAGCAACCAACTTGGGCTACATGATTGACGGCGGTTGCGCCGAGTTCGTGCGCGTCCCTGAAGTGAATTGCCTGCCGTATCCGGAAAACCTGACCTTTGAAGAGGCCGCCTCGATTCCTCTGGTCTTCCAAACCGCCTGGCACATGCTGGTAGCTCGCGCGGAGCTGCAGCCCGGTGAAGATGTTCTCGTTCTCGGGGCAGGTAGCGGCGTTGGCAGTGCAGCAATTCAAATCGCGGCGTTTTTCGGGGCGCGGGTGATTGCCACGGCCGGCAGCGACGAAAAACTGCAAAAGGCCAAGGCGCTAGGCGCCGGCCACCTAATCAATCACAAAACGCAAAAAATCCGCGAAGAAGTCCGTCGCATCACCAATAAGCGCGGTGTCGACGTCGTCTTCGAGCACGTCGGCACAGCCACATGGGACGACAGCCTCGCCAGCCTGGCGGCCGGAGGCCGCCTGGTCACTTGTGGCGCCACCACTGGCTACGACGCCAAGGTCGATCTCAGGTTTCTCTTCAGCCGGCAGCTTTCGCTTCTCGGCTCTTACATGGGCGCCAAGTGCGAGATACACACCGTGATGAAGCTCGTCGGCGCCGGCCGCCTCAAGCCAGTCGTTGACCGTGTCTTCCCGCTCGCTGAAGCCGCTGCTGCCCACGCCTATCTCGAATCCAGCTCGCAATTCGGCAAAGTTGTTCTTTCCATCTGATCTCAATCGGAGATACTTTCGCGCTCTCGTCCACCGCCAAATCCGGCAGTTACGGAAGTACTATTGACATCGATTACTTGCTCGAATAATTTTGCCGCGATTTCCCCGGGCCAACTCTACCCAACCCTTGTTCCTCCCGGCGGTCAGAATCACGTCCGAAATGTTGTAAATACGGAGGCGCCTGCGATGTGGTCCAAGCGACCGATACTCTACGTGTGTCTACTCACCGGATTGGCGATGGTGCTTGCCGTGGCCGGTCCATCTTCGGGTCAAAACGCCAGCGCGGCCACCGAGGCTCCATCAGGCTACGACAATGAACCCAATGGTCTAACCGACTCGGCATCGTTCACGATGGATCGCGGGAAATTTGAAGAGACCGAAGCCATCGGCGATGGACTCGGCCCCATCTTCAACGCGCAATCCTGCCGTGAGTGCCATCAAAACCCGGTCACCGGCTCCACCAGCCAGGTCAAGGAACTCCGCGCTGGCCACAATGATTCCAATGGCAACTTTGTCGCCGCCACGGCAACCCTCGCTGATGGCACTGTGACCATCGCCAATCGATCGCTTGTCAACCAACGCGCCATCTGTCCCGCGGTGGACACCATCACCGTCGACGGCCAACCGCAAACGTATAATTTTCCTCAGACGCAAGGACAAGAGCGAATCAGCACTGCCGAGACCATTCGCGCGTTTCGCATGTCGCTCAATACTTTGGGCGATGGTTTTATCGAATCCATCGCCGATCAGACATTCTTGAATCTGGCATCAAGTCAATGCTCAAGGACCGGCGGCCTCATCTGTGGGGAAACCGTGCGCGTTCCCGTACTGGAAGCCAGTGGCGCGCTCGCCGTGGGTCGCTTTGGATGGAAGAACCAGCACGCTTCGCTGCTTTCGTTCTCCAGCGACGCGTACTTGAACGAGATGGGCATCAGCAATCGCTTGCCTCCCAACAACGTCGACGTCACTCGCCTTTGCGACGTCATTCCCGATCCCAATGACAACACACCCGATTCCGAAGGCCTCAACGACATCGACCATTTCGCGCGCTTCATGCGGGCCACTAAAGCGCCCCCGCGCGACACGGCGCTAGCCACTTCCTCGGACGGCGTCGCTGGCGCCACCTTGTTTCACAACGTTGGCTGCGACATTTGCCATGTCTCTTCGATAACCACTGCGCCAGCGGGAACAGCAGTCGCCGCAGGCGCTTTCATAGTGCCCGCTTCGTTGGGCAATAAGGTCATCCATCCTTACAGCGACTTCCTGCTGCACAACATCGGCACCGGCGACGGCATCGTGCAAACCGGTGGCCAGGAAACCGCCCAAAAAATGCGCACGCCTCCTCTTTGGGGCGTCCGCACGCGCACGGAGTTGCTGCATGACGGACGCTCGGTCACTTTCTTCGACACTATTCAGCGTCACCGTAACGAGGCCCAATCCGTGCTCAATAATTTCAACAACCTGAGCACCACGCAGCAGAATCAGCTCATCACTTTCCTGCGTTCCCTCTAGGGTCGCAGCCCGGGCCGGCGATACAACGCCCTTGTTTCGCCGGCCTATTCATCCCTGTTGCACCTGCTCACGCCGCTTTCCACTCACCAGGAGCTCACAGGAGTGATATCCTCTCTCCGTCTGAAACTCCAAAAATGACGGCGGGGAATGGCGGTCAGCCTTCAGGTGCGGCTTTCGGTCTTAATCGTCAAATGGCGCGTCAAGCGCCGTTTGAAAGGCGTGCGCGACTATCGCGTCGCGCGCCAGATTCTTCGCCCCGATCCGTACAAGGTTCCAACGGCAGTTAAGATTTCTCCAGCACACCTCGGCGGCGTCCCTGGCGAACGCCTCGAAGGCCCAGCGCCGGGCGACACGGTGCTCCTGTATCTTCACGGAGGCGGCTACTTCGGCTGCTCAGCGGAGACGCATCGTCCCATCACTGCTTACTATGCGCTTCATGGGTTTCACGTTTTCGCTGCGGACTATCGCCTCGCGCCCGAAAATCGATTTCCCGCTGCCGTCGACGATGCAGTGGCTTTTTACCGCGCGCTTCTTGGCGCGGGTTATTCGGCGGACCGCATCGTCGTTGCTGGTGAGTCCGCTGGCGGCGGACTCGCTCTTTCGCTCATGCTTGCCCTTCGCGCCGCCGGCGTTCCCCTTCCAGCTGCCGCGGCGCTCTTCTCCCCCTGGACCGACCTTGCCGCTACTGGTGACTCCATTCGGACCAACAGCGACCGCTGCGCCATATTCAACGGCCTGGATGTTGCGGCGTCGGCGCGCTACTATCTTGGCGACACCGATCCGCGCAATCCTCTCGCCTCCCCGCTGTATGCCGATCTCTCCGGCCTTCCGCCGCTTCTGATTCATGTCGGCGCGGACGAAGTTTTGCGCGGTGATTCCACGCGCCTCGCCGAGCGCGCTCGTGCCGCGGGCGTTTCCGTCGAACAGAAGACTTGGCCCGTCGTCCCGCATGCCTGGCAGCTTGCCCCGCATCTGATTCCCGAGGCCCGCCAATCGCTTCGGGAAAGTGCCGACTTTTTCCACGCGCAGACTGTGCTGGCAGGTCTGAATCGGGAAGTGGTGGCTCGCGCATGACCGAATCCGCCGCTTCTTCTTCCAACTCTTCCGTCGCTACTGTTGACGTTCTAATCGTTGGCGCTGGCTTTTCTGGCATCTGCATGGGCATCAAGCTCCTCGAAGCCGGCATGAAGTCGTTTCTCATCATCGAAAAGAGCGAAGAGATCGGCGGGACGTGGTGGGAAAATCGTTACCCGGGCTGCGCTTGCGATATTCCATCGCATCTTTATTCGTTTTCGTTCGCGCCATCAACCGAATGGTCCCGCATGTATCCGGGCCAGCAGGAAATCCACGACTATCTGAAACGCTGCGTCAAGCATTACGGACTTTCGCCGCATCTCTGCCTGAATACGCGTTTTCAAGAAGCGGTTTGGGATGAACGCGAAGGCGTATGGCACGCGACTGCCGGCGACGGAATGCGCATTCGCGCCCGCGTCCTGGTCTCCGGCATGGGCGCGCTACATGTCCCGCATTATCCGGAACTCCCTGGCCTCGAGCGTTTTTCCGGCCCGGCGTTTCATTCCTCAAGGTGGGAATATGCGGTGGATCTCGACGGCAAGAACATCGCCGTCATCGGTACTGGTGCAAGTGCCATCCAATTCGTCCCGCAAATTGCCCCCCGCGTCGGCAAACTCTGTCTTTTCCAGCGTACGCCGCCGTGGATCGTTCCGCGCATGGACTTTGCCATCTCCGAAAAATGGAAGCGGCGCTTTCGCCGTGTGCCGCTAACGCGCTGGGCCTTCCGGCAGTACATTTTCTGGCGGCAGGAATTTCGCGTTCTCGGATTTCTCGGTAACGAATCGATTCGCAAGAAGGCGGAGGCGATTGCGTACCGTCACATGACTCGGCGGATCAAAGATCCAAAGCTCCGCGCCGCGCTCACTCCGAAGTATCAGTTGGGCTGCAAACGCGTCCTCGTTTCCGACGACTACTATCCCACTCTCAATCGCTCGAACGTCGAACTCGTCACGGATGGAATCGCCGAAGTCTGCGCGCATAGCATCGTCACACGCGACGGCATCGAGCGTCCGGTCGATGTCCTGATCTATGGCACAGGCTTTCGCGCCACGGAGCCGCTGATTGGTTGCCGTGTGGTGGGGAAGGGCGGCGTAGAAATTCACGAGGCCTGGGGAAAGCGCATGACCGCTTATCTCGGCGTCACCGTCAGCGGCTTCCCCAATTTGTTCATACTTCTCGGCCCCAACACCGGACTGGGCCACAATTCCGTCGTCCTCATGATCGAAGCCCAGGTTCGCTACGCCATGAATTGCTTGAAGCTAATACAGCGCAGGAATCAACGCGTCCTGGAAGTCCGCGCGGAAATCCAGCAATCCTTTGTTGAAGAGATCTACCGCCGCATGTCCCGCACCGTCTGGCAATCCGGCGGCTGCAAAAGTTGGTATCAGGATCAAACCACCGGCGAAATCACTACGTTGTGGCCAGGGTCTGTCGTCTCCTATCTCCGCCGTATGCGTGCTGTTTCCCCATCCGACTACGAACTGAGAGCACCCATGTCCGCGACATAAGTACTCAATTTGTGTCCATCCGTCCTCTATGCGAAAATAGCTCAGACGAACACCATGAGCACATCCCTCGGCAAACACGTCACGCTGACCAAGCCCGACGACTTCGGCAAGCTTCTCGAAGACGAAGGGATCATCTTCACCACGCTCGATAAAGCCGTAAATTGGGCGCGCAAGAGTTCTATCTGGCCGCTCGGCTTTGGATTGGCCTGTTGTGCTATCGAAATGATGTCCATGGCCGCTGCGCGCTTTGACGTCGCGCGATTCGGCGCGGAAGTTTTCCGGCCGTCGCCCCGCCAGGCCGATCTGATGATTGTTGCCGGTCGCCTCTCGCAGAAAATGGCCCCGGTGATCCGCCAGCTTTATGATCAAATGCCCGAGCCCAAGTGGGTTATTTCCATGGGCGCTTGTGCCACTTCCGGCGGCGTCTTCAACAATTACGCCATCGTGCAAGGCTGCAATCAGGTCATCCCCGTCGATGTTTACGTTCCCGGCTGCCCGCCGCGCCCCGAAGCGGTTCTCTACGCCATCCTCCAGCTCCAGAAAAAGATCGACAGCGAGAAGGGCTCCTTTAAGCGCGCCCTGAATCTCGCCTAATCCATACGCTAGCCGCCTTCGTTCGAGTTAGAATCTTTTCATGAACTCGCGTCTTGCGGCCCGCGCTCTTTCACTCGTGCCAGTTTTTCTTGCAGTAACACTTGTATCGTTAAGCTGCGGCGGCGGCGCGACTCTGCAGCCACCTCCTGCCGCCGGCTTCAAGCTCGTCTGGAGCGATGAGTTCAACGGCGCCGACGGCGCCTCACCGGATTCTTCCAAATGGACCCATGATGTCGGCGGCAACGGCTGGGGCAACAATGAACTCGAGTACTACACGAATCGCACGCAAAACTCGCAACTGAAGGGCGGCAACCTCGTCATCACCGCGCAGAAAGAAACCTATACGGGCAGCGACGGCGTTACCCGGAATTACACCTCAGCCCGCTTGAAAACTCAGGGCCTCTTCAGCCACGCCTTTGGCCGCTTTGAGGCGCGCATCAAGATTCCTGCAGGGCAGGGAATGTGGCCCGCCTTCTGGATGCTTGGGAATGACATCGGTTCCGTTGGCTGGCCCAAGTGCGGCGAAATCGACATCATGGAAAACATAGGCAAGGAGCCCGGCACGGTCCATGGATCGCTCCACAGCTCCAGCACCGTCGCCCAAACAAGTGACGCCAGCGCGCCCTTCAGCCTTCCCGCCGGCCAGAACTTCGCCGCTGACTTTCACCTCTACGCCGTCGAGTGGGAACCCGGTAGCATCCGCTTTTACGTAGACTCCAGCCTCTACGCCACGTTTACGCAATCCCAGTGGCCCGCCGGCGGCTCCTGGAGTTTCGATCACCCTTTTTTCATTCTTCTAAACGTCGCTGTCGGAGGCAATTGGCCCGGATCGCCTGACGCCACCGCGGTTTTTCCCCAGGAGATGCTCGTCGACTACGTCCGCGTTTACACGAAACAGTAGAGTTGGATTTCACGTTCGAATTCATCCCGGCTTTGCCAGGGAGGTGTAAACACTCCTTCTTCAGTTTTTTCTCTGCCCACTCTGTGTCTGTGCGTTTAAACTCTTCCTCATTGCTTCTAGCTAAGGAGAGAACTGTCCCATGGTTTCAACACCCAATCCTGCCCGTCAATTCCTTCGCCACACGGTGGCCACCGTCGCGTACCGAGGCGGAAAGGCCTTACGCGGATCTCCGGACCATTTCGCTAGCTTCCACATCGGAGACAAGACGCGCACGCCCTCCCAAATCCTCGCGCACATGGGCGATTTGTTTGACTGGGCGCTCTCCATTGCCAAGGGCCAGCAGACCTGGCACGATTCCACTCCACTACCGTGGAACGCCGAAATCGAGCGCTTCTTTGCCTCCATCAAAAAGTTTGACGACTTTCTGGCTTCCGGCGAGCCGCTTGACGGATCAGTCGAAGGAATTTTCCAGGGCCCCGTTGCTGACGCCCTCAATCACGTCGGCCAGATTGCCATGCTCCGCCGCCTCGCCGGCTCCCCCATCCTCGGCGAAAACTATTTCAGGGCCGAAATCACCGCCGGCCGCGTCGGCCCGGAGCAATCCGCCCCTCGCCGCGAATTTGAGTGACTTCCTTATCCCAGATCTGGTCGGTCACACTCAAATCATTTTCCTATACATGAGATAAGAGATATAAGTTGACACACTATGGTTATCTTAGATCGTCTACGCGCTATCCGCGAAAAGAAAGACCTCTCGCAAGGTGACATCGAGAAGCGCACGGGCCTCCTGCGTTGCTACATCTCGCGCGTCGAGAAGGGACACACCGTCCCGAGCATCGAAACGCTGCAAAAAATGGACCGCGCTCTCGAAGTTCCCATGTACCAGCTCTTTTACCACGGGGAAACTCCGCCCGAGATCCCATTGCTCCCGAAAGACCTCTCCTCCGGCGGTGCCGAATGGGGAAGAGACGGTGAGTCCGCGGACTTCTTGCACCGCTTGCGTCAGCTTCGCGGCCGCCTCTCCCAAGCCGACCGCAAACTGATCCTCCACATGACCTTCCAGTTGGCCCGCTGGAAACCAAAAGCCTAGGTGTCTCACCCGACACCCGGGTCACCAACATTATCGGAAACCCAAATCCCTTGGCATAGCATCATAGTGTATGGGTGGTGAACGATTATGCCTGAATACGCGGCTTGGGCGTTCTGGCTAAGCCTGGCTCTCCTGCCTTTCGCGTTTCCAGCTGCGGCACAGTCTCAGCAGCCTCCTATCAGCCCGGGAGCGGGGAGTGCTCAACCGGACCCACAGCGCACCGGGGCATCCGCCAATGAGCAGCCGCCAGATCATCGATTGCCAGGAAGCATCACCGGGACCATTGTCGACCCCACCGGAGCCACCGTTGCTGGAGCGCGGGTTAGAATTTCACATGGAGATCAATCCGCAGAGCAAGAGGCTCTATCTGGCGATGATGGGCAATACTCGCTTCCCAACGTCACTCCCGGACCCTTCCAGCTCACAATCACGTTGGTGGGCTTCACGACGCAAGCTTCCTCTGGAATCCTCCGCTCGGGGGAGAATTACACCGTCCCGCAGATCGCGATGCCTCTTGCTACCGCTGTAACTGAGGTGCGTGTCGTCCCCTCGCGAGTCGAAGTGGCGGAAGATCAGATCAAAGCTCAGGAAAAGCAGCGCGTTCTCGGCGTCGTTCCAAATTTCTATGTGAGTTACGACCACCATGCGGTTCCTTTGGCCCCGAAGCAAAAGTTCGAGCTTGCTTGGAAGACCACGGTGGATCCAGTCTCCTTCGGCGTGACTGGGGCCATTGCGGGAATTCAGCAGGCGCAAAACGATTTCAGCGGATATGGACAGGGTGCGCAAGGTTATGGAAAGCGCTTCGGCGCCTCCTACGCCAACTTTGTAGCGAGCACCTACATCGGAGGCGCAATACTGCCGTCGCTCTTGAAACAGGATCCACGCTATTTCTACAAAGGCGCCGGTAGTAAGCGCTCGCGGGTTTTGTATGCCATTGCCAATTCCGTGATTTGCAAGGGCGACAACGGACACTGGCAGGCAAATTACTCGAGTATCTTGGGGAGCCTGGCCGCAGGGGGCATCTCAAATCTCTACTATCCGGCTAAAAATCGCGACGGAGCGGAGTTAACCTTCGAGAACACCCTGATCGGGACTAGCGAATCGGCCGCCGTCAATCTCCTCCAAGAGTTTTTCATCCGTAAGCTGACACGGAATATCCCCAACTACGAACCGGTAAGCCCCTAAATCACAGCGGAATGCTATCCTGCCACGCTAGTCCCGATTTCAGCCCTCGCTGAAAGTACCGTTCGAGACAGGGAGAAGGCGCGATCATGCTGACGCTGACTAAGACCTGGCTGCTCGGCTTTGCTGTTACTTCATGACCGTTGCGGTTCCGCCAGCCCATTGCAGCACGGTGTCCGGGACAGTGGCCTCTTTGCGGACGTAGGCCATGCCCAGGATGCGCGGCGGGTCCCAGGTCCGCGCCGCACGGGTCACGTAGCCCATTTCTTTGCCGCCAAACGTGAGGGGCGCTTCCGGTTCAGGCACAACGTCACCGGAAAAACCGAGCCGGACGCGCTGACGGTTGACTTGTCCGCGCGACCGCACGCGTTCCACGATTTCCTGGCCGGTGTAGCAGCCTTTGGTGTAGCTGATGTGGCTGTCCTGCAATCCTGCCTCGTGAGGGATTTGTTTCTCGCTGAAGTCGTAGCCGAACCACGGCGCGCCTTGTGCCAGTCGCAGCCCACTGAGCGCGGTGTAGCCTGTTGGCCCGCCGCCGTGCCAGCGAGCAGCATCCAAAAGAACCTGCCAAAGCTCGGCCAGCTTTTCGACCGCAGCGAAGAATTCCGCGCCGGGGACTCCCCCTGGGGAGCGCTTCGTGATCCAGCAGGGAATCGAACCGACAGCTCCCTCGTGACAGGAAAGGTCGTCAAACTTGGTCAGGTCGGCGCCGGAAAGCTCCTTGACGATCGCCGCAGCCTTGGGACCCTCCAGCGCCAGAGTGCCGTAGCGTGGCGTCTCGTCGGTTAGCGTCACGTCATCCATGATGATGTATTTTTCGAGCCATTCGATGAGCCGCGAGCGAATCATGGCGTAGGACACGCAGAGGAGCCGGTTCGCAAACGCATACGTCTCGATCTCCGCGAGAATGTGCCCTTGCGGATTCAGCAGGAGCGAGATGATGCCGTAGTCTGCGGGGAGGTCCTTGATGTTGTTGGTCAAAATAGCATTCAGGTAGCGCACCCGGTCGGGGCCGGTGAACGAGAGATAGGCGCGGTAGCTCTTGTCAATCAGCGCCACGGTCTCCCGTGCGGAACGATACTCGGCGGCCGGGTCGCCAAAGTAATCCGGCAGCGCGCATCCGAACCAGACGCCTATTTTCGCGCCCGCGGCAAGATGTGCCCCCGCAAGGGGAGTGTTCATCGCCGTGCCTGTTGCAGCCGTTTCCAAGGTCGCGCGTTCTCCAGGGTTTAGTCTATCAAAGAGCAATCTAAACTTGAGTCGCGTAAGCGGTTCGCCGCCGCATCTGGCTTCACCTCCAATGATATACTTTCCGCTATGAACGACGGCCGACGCGCGCTCACCGCCGTCAGTGACGGCTTGATTCACATCACCATCCCCGTGGGGATGCTGCAGTGCAATTGCTCAATCATTGGCGATCCCGCGACTCGCGAAGCGCTGGTCGTGGACCCGGGGGACGAGGTCACGCGCATTCTGGACCTAATCGGACGCCACCGGCTGATGGTGAAAGCCATCGTCAGCACGCACGCGCATATCGATCATGTCGGCGGCTTGAGCAAGCTTCATCAATATACGGGCGCCCCCGTGCTGATGCATCGCGACGATTTGCCGCTCTATCAGGCGATGGACGAGCAGGCCGCGTTCCTCGGCGTCATCCCCCCAGACCTCACCGACGTGGATCAGTTGCTGAAAGAGGGCGACGTTCTTCGCTGGGGCGCGTTTGAGGCGCAAGTGATTCACACGCCCGGCCACACGCCGGGAAGCGTTTCGCTGTATCTGCCGCATGACGCTGGAAGAATCACAGCCGCTGCGCCGAAGAAATTCAGCGTTAAAGATGAAGCCGGCGACGATATCGCCATCTCGGATCTCTTAAAGAAAATGGCTGGCCCTGATGACTCACAAGAAATTGCTGCCGCCGGCGAGTCCGAGCAAATTCAGCTGCGCGCCCCGCAACTCTTTTCCGGCGACACGCTTTTTGCCGGGAGCATTGGCCGTACCGACCTGTGGGGCGGCTCCATGGAGCAGATCATGGATTCCCTGCGCACTAAATTGATGCACCTGCCGGACGACACTATCGTCCATCCGGGCCATGGGCCCGTCACCACCATTGGTAACGAGCGCCACTCGAATCCATTTTTGCAACCAGAATAGGAATCGAAGGGGTGGGACTTTCGGGGGCGTTCTAGAAATTGCGAATCCGAAAGCCGGCAGTCAAAAAATCGCCGCCCTCAGTTTGTTGATTTTTGTTTCGCCAGGCGCAGCTCTTCCATCACGGATTGCACCAGTTCTTTGGCGTGCACAAGCTCTTGATTGATGATCCGCAGGTCCATCGCCGGCACCGTCGGATTCCGCTGGCTCGTGCAGTAAACGCCGTGCTGGCCCACCAGCACCAACGCATTGGTCAAGCGATCGAGTGACACCGCCAGTCGGCCTCGCTCGCGGCCAAACATCTGCTCGAATTTTTCCAGTTCTTCCTTGTGCTCTTCGAATGCCGACATCGTTTCGTACCCTCTTGACCCGCTCAAAAGAACGCCGCAAAGCGGAGGACCGGAGTTGCACTTCGGGCACACACCGCTCGCTCCAAACTTTACCGCATCGCGCACGCGGAACATAATTTGTGAAGCCGTGAAATTGAGGATTTGGACTCTTCGCGCGGTGTGATTTGAATGCGGCGGTAAACGCCCGGTTCCTGAACGAGCTCGTTAAGGGATTGGGCCGGAGCAACCAAAAATGCGACGTTCCGACCTGGTTCAACACAAGGAGAAGGAAAAAGGCGCCAATACGCGCACCTCTCAGATTGTCTTCGGGGAGAGGCAGCACCTTCTTCGCGTACTCGATTCACTCGAGGGCACAGATCTTCCGATCGCCCGCATGCAACAGGAACGGCGCATCCTCGAAGAATTAATTCACGCGCGCACCCGCGACTTGAATCAAATTAATACCGCCTGGGATGAAAAAATCGGGTTGGTGCTGAGCGCGGATGCAAAACCGGAAATGCTGGAAAAACTTGCCAAGCAGGCGCCGGAGGAGGATTTTTATCTCTTGCGGCTGATTAGCGAGCACCCGCGCGCCAACGCGAAAACGCTGAATAGGCTGGCGAAGCATCCCTACGGGGCGATTCGCGAAAATGTGGCCCGGCATCCCAACGCGGATGCGAACACGCTGACATGGCTTAGCCGCGACCGCAGCCAGCCGCTGTGGTATCTCGTGGCTTTCAATCCCAATACGCCCACGCCGCTCCAGCGGCGTTTGCGCGATCGCTTGAAGCGTCTCGGCGAGAATCAAGCCTCCAAGTAAAACCCGCCGCTAATCTCCATTTTGTTTTGCCGTTGAGTTCTGAACGCTACTCTTTGTGTTCCTCCGCCTCATCACCCAAGCAATTCAGGTTGTGTGCATCTGCCGCAGGCAGAAGATAGTAGAATGCCGCGCGAAACGTGACGGTACTGAGATGGGGACTGCGAGTGGCTGAGAATTTCATGGGGGGTGAGAGCTTACTTTCGGCGGGCTGGCGGCGTTTTGGATCGCAGATCGTGGCGGGATTGGCGATTTCCGCGATGATTCTCGTTCCTTGTTGTTGGCACCGGCGCATCGAGGCTGGGGATCTGCCGAGCCATGTCTATAACGCGTGGCTGGCGCAACTGATTGAGAAGGGGCAAGCGCCCGGCCTGTACATCGCCAAGCAGTGGAACAATATTTTGTTTGACGTCGCGTTGCTGCGAGCGGCGGATTTATTCGGGCTTGCAGCGGCCGAGAAAGTAGTTGTCTCTGCCTGCGTGCTGATTTTTTTCTGGGGAGTATTCGCGTTCGTTCGAACGGTCACGGAACGGCCGCCATGGTTTCTCACGCCGTTCGTCGCTATGCTGGCTTACGGCTTTTCCTTCAACATGGGTTTCCTGAACTATTATTTGTCGCTGGGGCTGGCCTGCTTCGGGCTGGCGATTACCTGGCGGGCGCGGGGATTCGAATGGATCGCGGTAATTTCGCTCGCGTTATTGGCGCTGCTTGCTCATCCGATCGGTTTTCTTTGGCTCGTTGGAACAACCGCGCATATCAGAGTGAGAGAGAAACTACCTGGTTGGTGGAAGTTGGCGACGCCGCTCGCAGCCGCGACTATATTCGCCGCGATTTGCTGGTACGCGTCGCGCCGACCTTCACTCTTTGCGGATTGGGATCGCGGTCCGTTTTATCTTTACAACGGCGCGGATCAGCTGACGCTTTACGGAAGGCGCTATTTCTTTCTTGCTGCGGTTGCGTTTTTGTTTGGCTTGATTTGCGCGGCGATGGATTTCCTTGCGCGGCGGCACGAGAACTCTTTCTGGAAAGCATTCGAATTGCCGCTCGAATTGTACGTGGTGACGTTTTGCGCGACGGCGCTGCTCCCCGAAAATCTGCGCCCCTCGATTTATGGGGGCTGGATTGGCGTGCTCGGTTCACGGCTCACGAGTATTTCCGCGATTCTCGGCCTGTGCTTTCTCGGATTTCTGAAGCCTCGAAGATGGCATCTCGCCGGCTTCGGCGCTTGCGCGATCTTCTTTTTTGCGTTTCTTTATCAGGATACGGCGTTGCTGAACCGACTCGAAGCGAACGCCGAGAAGTTAGTAAGCGATTTGCCCGCGGGGACACGCGTGATCGTAACAGTGCGCGCTCCGGCGGATTCGCGGATTTCATTTATTGGTCATTCCGTCGAGCGCGCCTGCATCGGCCATTGTTTCAGCTATGCGAATTATGAGCCGGCCTCCCGGGAATTCCGCGTGCGCGTTCAGAAGGGAAGTCCGGTGGTCACCTCCTCGACCGATGATGCCGAAGATATGGCCTCGGGGGAGTACGCAGTGGACGACACGGACCTTCCCATGAAACAGATTTATCAATGCGACGCGCGCGATCTGACGAAGCTATGCATCCGCGACCTGCAAGCGGGCGAGACGAACGGACGGATGGGAGTCAAACCGCCTGGTCAGTGAACTGGGGCGCGCGAAGGAACAGGCTGGAGGTTCACTGAATTTGTGATAAGTTTCTTTCGGCCAGGCCCTCTGATTCACGCAAACGGACAGGGAGGCGTACTTTGAACGGAATCGGAGCGATTCTCCCCGCATTGCTATTTCTTGGCATCGCTGGTGCGGCGCGAGTGCCGCCGTCGAGCGGTTGGGTTTCTCTTTTCAATGGAAAAGATTTGACGGGCTGGAAAAACAATGGCGCGGAGAAGTGGGTTGTGGAGCAAGGCACGATCCTGTGCGAAAGCGCTGCCAACAAGTACGGCTACTTGACGACCGAAAAAACGTATCGCGACTTCAACTTGCGCCTCAAGTTCAAGGGGGAGGCGGCAGGCAATAGCGGCGTGTTCCTCCACTCGCGCATTACCGGAAGCAATCCTGAGCACGGCCCGGACATCGAAGGCATACAAGTCGAGGTAGACCCCAGCGTGGGCAAGCATACCGGCGGACTCTATGAGAGCGGTGGACGCGGCTGGGTGAAGATGCCGACGGCGGAAGGGGAGCAAGCGCTGAAGCCGGGCGAGTGGAACGACCTCGAAGTATCCGTCCAGGGCGCCCACATCGTGACGCGGCTCAATGGCGTGACGATCGTGGACTTCACGGACGAGGCTCCGAAGTTCGCCGATGGCGTGATTGGACTGCAAATTCATACCGGCGGCGGCGTGAGGATGAGGTGGAAGGATATTTTCATTCAGGAGAAGTAGAAAGCATCGGTTCCCAGGCCAATGCTGCATTCGCCTTCTGAGACGCATCCATGATCAAACGGAATCGTCGAGCCTTTCTTCAAACTTCCACTGCTGCGTTGGCCGCTGGACTGAGCCCCATGGGCGCCGCGTTGCGGGATGGTGTTGCTCACGATGGTCCGCATTCGAATTTCGGCGCAATGCAGTCAGCTCCATCCATAGCGTCCAATGAGGGGAAACAGCCGCTGCGCCTGGGCCTGATTCTGGGCGTCGGCAGGGATCCCAACGATGCTATTGCCAAGGTTCACGATCTTGGCTTGCCGACATGCCAGGCGTTCGTGGACGAGATCGATTCCGTTCTCGCGGGCCGCCTGCGTCAGGCGCTTGACAAATATCAGATTGAGGCCACTTCGCTCGTGGTGGGCGGACCCGGGAAGGAAGTGTGCGATTTCTATGAGGGACCACTAACCATCGGATTGGTTCCACACGAAGCGCGAGAGACGCGCATCGCGCATATCAAGAAAGCGTCAGACTTTGCCAAACAGTGCGGCATCGATGCTGTCCAGACGCACTGCGGATTCATCCCGGAGAATCCCAACGATCCGGTCTATAAGGAAACGATCGCCGCGATGCGCGAAGTCGCTGGATACTGCAAACGCAACGGCCAGAATTTCCGTTATGAAACCGGGCAGGAAACGCCCATAACCCTCGTCCGCGCCATGCAGGATGTGGGACTCGACAATCAAGGCCTGAATTTCGATCTCGCCAACTTGATCCTCTATGGGAAAGCGAATCCGGTTGACGCCATCGAACTGCTCGGCCCGTACGTCCAGGGAATTCACGCCAAGGATGGGCTGTGGCCGACGGGCCCGAGGAAGCTAGGCGAGGAAGTTCCCATTGGGAAGGGTAAGGTGGATTTTCCGCGAATCATTGCGCGCCTGAAAGAGCTGAATTATCGCGGCGCGGTTACCATCGAGCGGGAGATTTCGGGCGCGCAGCAGGTAGAAGACCTGCGAGCGGCGAAGGCGTATCTTGAGAAGCTGATAGGATAGTTGCCGCAACGAAAAGGGAATTGCGTGAGACAAGGAGGATGGGGAGCTATGTCAGCAGATGCGAAGCAGCGATCGAGTAGTTCCGATAAAGTGGACCGCAGGAAATTCATTGGCGCTGCGGCAACAACGGCCGGGATGCTGCTCCTCAAGCCGGAACTGGTGCGCGGAACGGCCGCAAACTCCACGGTGCGCGTTGGATTACTTGGGTGCGGAGGACGCGGCACCGAAGACGCAACCAACATGATCGATACCGGCGCAGCGCGCGTAGTGGCGCTGGGTGATTTGTTCCAGGATCAACTCGACAAAGCGCGCGACAACTTCAACAAAATCCAACCACCCAAGGGCTATCCGGACTTGGATGCTTCGCAACTCTTCGTAGGGCCGCACGCCTTCCAGCAGATCGCCGCTTCGAAGGAAGTGGACGCCATCGTCATCGCCACGCCGCCGTATTATCACCCGCAGCATTTGGAGGCGGCTGCCGCGGCGGGCAAACACGTGTATCTCGAAAAGCCCGTGGCCGTGGATGTGCCCGGAGCTATGAAGGTGATGGATATCGGAAAGCGCGCCCAGGGGAAGCTAAGCCTGGACGTGGGTTTCCAGATTCGCGATTGCCCCCCGTTCGTTGAAATGGTGAAGCGGATTCACGGCGGGGCGCTGGGCAAAATCATTTGTGGAGAATCGCACTATTTCGCGGGCTACCTGGACCGGCCGGCCTGGCCGGACGCCACGCCCGTTGAGCGCCGCCTTCGCAATTGGGTCTATGATCGCGTTCTTTCCGGCGACATCATCGTGGAACAGAATATTCACGTGATCGATATTTGCAATTGGGTGTTGAAGGCGCATCCGCTGAAAGCTTCCGCGAGCGGCGGACGCGCCGGGCGCCCCGCCGACGGAGACGTCTACGGAAACTACGACGCGCTGTTCCATTATCCCGATGGGGTGGACGTTACTTTCAGCTCCACGCAGTTTGCCAAAGGCTGGTGGGAAGTCACCGAGCGCTTCTTCGGTACGAGAGGGACTTCGCAGTCTCCATACACCGGGCCGCTTGGAATTTGGGGTGACGAGCCGTGGCAGGCGGAGGGCACTCCCGCAAAAGACGCCGGCCAGGCGTTTTCCGCAACCGGGAAGTTCACCTCGAATCTGGAGTTTGCGGACCGCGAGAAGAAAAAAGCATTTGTGGACAGCATTACCAGCGGGAATTTCCACAATCAGGCCGACAAAGGCGCGGAATCCGCACTTTCCTGCATGATGGCGCGCACGGCTGCCTATACGGGACGCGAGATAACCTGGGAAGAAACACTGAAATCCCGCGAGACCTGGGATCCGAAGATTGACCTGAATAAATTGCGCTGAACCGCGATTTCGGCTCTCGTTTGTTTCCTCGGGACAGATTCCGATGCCAGCTTGTGCCGGAAGGGAATCCGCGTTTCGAATACTCCTCTGAGGTGTCTATGTTCATGGAAAATCCTTCACGTCGTGAATTTCTGAAATCCAGCTTGACCGTGGCTTGCTCGACCAGTCTCGGTGTGTGCGGCGCTGCGGAGCTTCTTACAGCTTCACCCGCATCAAGCGGCGTGGCCCCGGCTCCATCTCCCGCGCCCTTGCCGATCAAGAAGGGCGTGCTCCTCGACATGCTGCCTGCCAAGCTGAGCTATGCAGATCGCATGAAAATGGCGCGCGACGTGGGGTTCGAGGTGGTCCAAGCGCCCACGACGCCCGACGAGCACGAGGCCGAAGAGATAAGAAAAGCCGCTGACGGCGCGAGCGTGCGCATCGATTCCGTGATGAACATGGACCATTGGCAGTACCCGCTTTCTTCGAGCGATCCCGCAGTCGTGGAGAAGAGCCTGGCGGGAATGCGCACGTCTCTGCAAAACGCGAAACTCTGGGGATCGGATGCCGTGCTGCTGGTGCCTGCCGTCGTCAATCCGCAAACCTCGTATCGTGACGCGTGGAGCCGCTCCCAAAAGGAAATTCGCAAGCTCCTGCGGCTCGCCGAGGAATTGAAAATTGTCATCGCCATCGAAGAGGTCTGGAACAAATTTCTGCTGAGCCCGCTTGAGATGTCCGCGTACATCAAGGAATTTCAGAGCCCGTGGATTCAGGCGTGGTTCGATGTCGGGAATGTGCTGCTGTACGGCTATCCGCAAGACTGGATTCGCACGTTGGGGAAGAGCATCGCCAAGGTCCACCTAAAAGACTTCAAGCGCAGGGAAAATGGCTACGAGTGGGTAAACCTCGGCGACGGCGATGTGGATTGGGAAGCCGTGCGCGAAGCCTTCCGCCAAATCGGCTATGCGGGAAGCGCCATTACCGAGCTGAAAGTCGGGGACGAGGCCTACCTCCGCGACGTGAGCCGCCGCGTCGACCGCCTGGTCCTTGGCCGGACGTAGAGCGAGGGTCATCCTTACAGAGGAGGTGCCATGGTGTTCGCACGCAAAGAACCGATCACGCGACGTGAGCTTTTGCGCGGGGCCGAAGCCGGAATGATTGGGTTGGCCATACGCGCCGGCACCGGAGGCGCGCAACCATCGGCGACCATCGTCCGGTAACCGCTGCGGGCACGTGGATTACTTCCGAGTGCGCTGTCGCTCGGGCGAGCATTTCATCGGGAATGGGGAAGGAATTCCGCTGGCAAAGGATTCTCCGGTCCCTCTTCCTGCCAGTAAATCGTGAGAATCCACCAGCGCGTTCCGTCGGAAAACAGTTGAAAGCTGTTAATTCCCCTGGCGAAAGGCATAACGTCCTTCGCATCGTGTCTCGATTCGTACGTGCTAAACGCTTGCAGAATGTTGCCCCACTGTTCAGTGTGCCGCGCGATTTCATTTTCCGAGAAGCCATTCTTTTCAAAGCAAATGCTGGCGCGATCGATATAGTCCTGAGGGCTGAAGGAAGTCGCGGCCATGCCGCCCTCGTTTTTAGGAGCTGTGCGGATTAGCCGCGCACCTGCATAGAAAAGCGAACGCATGCGATTCCAATCCCGTTTTTGACCGGCAGGACCTGAAATAACGTCGTAAGCCACCGCAATAATGGCATCAGGCGAAGCTACATCCGCCGGGTTTGCCGCAGGTGGTGCAGCCGTCGGTGGGGGCGTAACGACGGTTTGCGGCGGGGCCTGGTTTTGCGCAAGACTCGTGCTTACACACAGTTCAAAGCACAGTCCAACTAAAGCCATAAGCTGCATTCGCGACATCGTAGTCCTCTTGGAACACCACCTTGCGTCAGAGTCACGCAGGAAGCTTTTTCACCGCCGTTGTGATTGGACGCAAGGCTATCGTGTTTAGCCTGAATTTTCTTTCTGATCTCGAAAACCGCACCATAATACACGAGTCATTATCGTTCGAGATATCGTGAAGCGATTTTCATGCGGAGCATTCACAACGCACCGGTCGCAGACGACGCGAGGCGTTGGGCGCAGGTGGTCCTGAGCTCAAATCTCGGCGCCCCGATCATTCACTTTTTTCCGTTAAAGGTGTTTGCGGAAGTGGATCCGGCTGCGGAGCCTTGGCTCTGCGGGGTAAGCGGAAAACCGTCGGGTTTGCGATGTCGTCAGGCTGTCGGATGCTTCAGAATGTCCGCCAAACCATGCAAGCGTGCCGAGTTTGCCGGACTCTTCGCCGTGGCGGCGCTCTTCTCCAACGACGGTGCCATGCTTTTCAGCTTCGCCACTTTGCCCTTGCTCATGTGCGAGCTCTCAGCGCTTTGGATCGCCTTCTGCAGCGCTGCAACTTGGTCCGCTGGCAAAGCCTGCGACCGCCACAACTGGTCCAGATACGCCTTTGCCACGACCAACTGTGCGGGCCATTCGATCTTCTGTTGGTTCTGCACATTCAGCTCAGACACCCGAACCGTCTTCGCAGCGTCGATTTCGTTCTGCGTCAGCAACTTGGTCGGCATCAGTTCAAAGACGTCCAGCCCGCGCGCAATCTCCGACGCGTAAATGTAGCCGTTGTACCAATACGCTGACCAGTCGCCGCCCAGAACAAGCATCTTTGGATCAATCGGCCCGCGATCGAAGTAGGCAATCTCGAAGGGTTGCGCCGGGTCGGTGAAGTCCACAATCGAGACACCGCCCTGATACCAGGCCTGCACTTCGATGTCGCGGCCAGGGACGGGAATCAGCGAGCCGTTATGCGCCACACAGTTCTCACTGTCACCCTGTGCGGCGGGCAACTTGTAATAGTTTGCGAAACTCAGCTTATTGTCCTTCAGCTGGAAGATCGCATCCGCGCCCCACTTGTTCGGATCGTTCGCACGGCACCGCGCACCCAGTCCGCCGCCCCACTCGTCGGTAAACACGACTTTGCTCCCATCGTTCGAGAACGAAGCCGAGTGCCAATAGGAATAGTTCGGATCATTTACCGCATCCACGCGCTTCGGATGTACCGGGTCCTTGATGTCGAGTAGGAGTCCATTTCCAGAGCAGGCGCCCGCCGCCAACCCAAGCGCCGTGTACACCGTGATGTCGTGACATTGGTTCGTGTCCGCAGGCTTCTCGCTGCCCTTCTTGCCATGCGTGCCGCCGTTGTTCAGGCCGTTCAGCGCGCCCGTTCGCGGGTCGATGAATACCCGAGGGCTAGAGACTACCTTCGCGTCCTGCGGCGCGGCCACTGGAACCTTGATCACGTCGATCCGAAATAGCGCCGTATTCGGGTCTTTGTCCGGTTGTTCGCCCGAGCATCCAGCCAGTTCTTCCGTTTGACGCACAAACGATGTGCCCGAAACGTAGATATAAACGTTGTCTTTGTCGTTCGGATCCGTCACCAGAGTATGCGTATGCGATCCGCGGCACGTCTGCACCGCCGCGACTTGCTTGGGATTCTTGATATCGGAAATATCGAAGATCCTCACGCCGCGGAAACGGTCCTTTTGCGCTGCTGGCGGACGACGCTTTTTTTCTTTCTCCTCCCCTGCGGGCGCGGGAGGCTCCGGTGGAAAGCCCTGCGCGCCGCAATCCAGTCGTCCATTCGGCATCTCTACCGACATGAACAGCAGATTTTTATACGCCGACACATCACCTTGCCCGCCCGGGCAGACCAGCGAAGTCAGCAGCGTGGCGTTCGCTGGATTTGAGATGTCAAAAATATTCACTCCATAGAAATTCCCTTGAAACAGGTGGTTGCCCTGGAACGCCAAGTCTGAGTTCGAGAAAGCCAGCTGTGCGATGACCAACTGCATCGGCTTCGGAATTTTCGAGCTGTTGCCTATCCTGAGTTGGCCAAAAATCTTCTGCACCTTCGGATCATCAGGATCAGAGGACCCCAGTTGAAACGCGTCAGGCTTCTTGAGCAGCAGGAGGTGCCTGATGCCCACCGACGCTTCGCCCGCGTCATACAGCCCCGGCTGCAGCTTGGCTCGCGGATCGTTCGCATCCGACCCCGTCATCCCCGGCGGCAGTGATGGGGCCGGTTCCGGAGCAAACGGATTCTCCTCTTCGTCCTCGGGTTCCTTCGCGGCCGGCGCGGTTGCAGACTTCTGGGCCTCTGCCTGGGCCTGAGGCGGGGTTGCAGGCGTCTGTGCCTGCATCCGTCCCACACCGAAACAGAGAATAAGCGCGGCCCCAAATACACACAGCGCAAGACTGGGAACTCGTTTCATCGTTTCTCCTCTAAAGTTTTCTCCAACATAGTCTGCATAATCCTGATCTCCGCCCGTTGCCCGCTGTCCACATCCGTCGCGAAGTTGAAAAGCTCGGCATCCTGCCCCGCGCCCGCGGTGTCAAACAAATCCTTCACCATGGTCAGCGCACCGCCGTGGTGCTGAATCATTCCTGTCAAAAATAAGTGGTCGAACTCGGCGCCTTTCGCCTTCCGCAGCGCGTCCATCTGCTCCGGCGTAAGCATGCCGGGCATAAGATGCATCGACTCGTGGGATATGTCCATGCCCGGCATCGCCATGGAGAGTGGTTCTCCCCGAGCCGCCAGCCACCGCCGCATAAACTTGATTTCATCCGACTGCGAGCTACTGATTCGCACCCCCAGCAATCGCAACTCCTTGTTTTCCGCATGCGACGGAATCAGCGCCGTCATCTCCACTGCTTGCGCATGATGCATGATCATGTCCTGCATGAACTCCACATCCGCTTGCGACCGCGGCGGCAGGGTGCCCCTGGTCGATGGTGGCAGCATCTTGCTCGGCTTACCGGGCGCACCCGGCTGCACCACAACAGGCTTCGCCGCATCAGTCTGCAGTGAACGCACACTGGAGCAGAAGAAATCTGCTGGAGCGCTTACGGCGAGCAACATGCCACACAACACCGCAGATCCCCTTGCAGAGTGAAGCCGATAGGAATTGCGAAGTCGAATCTGGGAAGTGGACGCGCAGAGGTTGTGCACGAAATCAGCGGCCCCGACTTGTTCCACAAATTCCAACATGGGCCTTAGCCGGCTATTCCGAGCTATTTCCGCGAACGAGCGGTAGAAGTGTGTAATTCTTGGCCAGGGTTTGCTCTTTTCCTTGTACACGGTGGACTAATCCTATGTCAGATTTCGCCAAATTAAAACGGGCCTCCGGTCAGTGCTTGGAAGTCGGCACCGGACATCGATAAGAGCGAAGGCGTTGTCAAGAGACATTACTTAACATTACTTCGCGGCAATGCTTTGCAGCACCGCGTGGTTGCCAGAGAGTGGAGGGCGAAGACTCTGCAATTACGGTTGGGCAGGTGCAATTTCCTTGTCCTTTCAGTTTCTGGTTTTTGCCCTGTATTATGCGTATTCGCGGCGAGCGCTTCCAGTTGTCCTAGCGCACGGCTTCTTCGACGTTTACGGAATGCTGCGGCTCCTGGGTAGTTAGCTCCGCTTTGAATGACCGCTCCCAACTCCCGACAAGTCCTAACCGGAGCAGTGGGCTTGTTGGGCTCCAAGCCGGACCGCGTCCAGTCTGCGTTAGGATAGCGGCCTCGTTCGCGAACGTGCTGCCAGGTACATCGCTGTGCGGGCCAGCCGGCCAGGCTGCTGGAAGACAAATTGGCTCTTGCAGCAGTCCAATATCTGGTAGAATTGGCTGAAGGTGAGAGACAATGTTGCCACTTCATCTCCAGCCTCAAAGTCACGTTCCGCTGTACATCCAACTTCGCGATCAACTGCGCGCCCTCGTGCACGCAGGCGATTTGCGTCCCGGCGACCGCATTCCGGCTAGCCGTGAGCTTGCCACCATGCTCGGCGTTCACCGCACGACGGTGGCGAATGCTTATGCCGAGCTTGAATCCGAGGGCTTGATTCAAGGTCACGTGGGACGTGGCACGTTCATCAAGGGAAATGGCAACGGCCTGAAGATCACGCCGCCTGCGCCTCCGGTCCTGAATGGCAACGGCGGAATCCGCTGGGAATTGCTCTTTGCCGATGAACGCGGAGAAGAAATCCTGAGCCGGCTCACCGCCAACGTGCCGGAAAATGCGCTTTCTTTTGTGATGGCGCGCCCGGCGGAGGAGTTTTTTCCCATCGAAGAATTGCAGATGTGCGTGAACGCCGTGCTGCGCCGTGAAGGTGCAGAAGTGCTGAATCTTGGCCCGTCCGATGGCTATCCGCCGTTGAAAGCAGCGCTGCTTGAGCTGCTGCATCACGACGGCATCGCCGCCAAAGATGAAAACTTGCTCATCACCGATGGCTGCCAGCAGTCGTTTGATTTGATCAGCAAAGCATTTGTCCGCCCCGGCGATTCCGTGATTATGGAAAATCCGACGTACCCGGGAGCTGTCGCAATTTTCCACGGAGCGCGCGCACGATGCTTGAGCGTCCCTATGAAAACGCATGCCGAGCCGGGCACACCGCTGGGACTGGATCTGGAAGCGTTGGAAGCGACGCTGGCGGCCAATCGCGTTAAGCTCATCCTGTTGACGCCGGACTTCCATAATCCGACGGGAACGTCGATGCCACTCGCATCGCGGCGTAAATTGCTGGAGCTGGCCGCGCGCCATCAGGTTCCGATAGTGGAAGATCACATTTATGCGCGGCTGCACGCGCGCGAGGAACGCATTCCTTCGCTGAAGCAGCTCGACCGTTCGAACCTGGTCATTCATATCGACAGCTTTGCAAAAGTGGCGTTTCCCGGTTTGCGGGTCGGATGGATTGTCGCTCCCGCTGCGGCGATAGAACGGCTGCGGGTGGTGAAACAGACGACCGATCTGCATACCGACCAACTTGCGCAGGCTACGCTCGCGGAGTTTTTGCGGCGCGGGCTTTTCAGCAAGCACGTCGCCAAGATGCGCAAGGTTTACACGTCGCGGCTGACGGCGTTGGATGAAGCCCTGCGAAAACATATGCCCGAAGGAACCCGCTGGACGCGCCCGGAAGGCGGCATGTGCCTGTGGCTGGAACTGCCGCCGGGATTCGATGCCAGCGAATTGCTCATTCACGTGAAAGAACGCGGCGTGCTGTTTGCGCCGGGACGGTATTTCTACGTGCAAGCGCCGTTGCCGAACACGCTGCGGCTGGGCTTCGCCAGCCTGGATGAAAAGCAAATCGCGCGCGGCGTCGCCACGTTGGGAGAGTTGCTGAAGATTGAAATGCGCAAGCGGCAGCGCGGAGTGCGCAGAGCGGAGCGCAGCCGCGTGGCGCTGGTGTGAAAAGATTTGGTGTACAAAGCCGCTGAAGATTAGGCGGACGAAAAAGTTTAGAACTGAGAGGAGACGTGAAATGGACGCGAAGAAAGCGGATGGAAGGAGCAACGGAACGAAAGGATCGAATGAGTGGCGCGTGAAAGTCGGCCTGGCCGAAATGCTCAAAGGCGGCGTAATCATGGACGTAACGAACGCCGAGCAGGCCAAGATCGCCGAAAAAGCCGGCGCGTGCGCGGTGATGGCGCTGGAGCGCGTGCCCTCGGATATTCGCAAAGAGGGCGGTGTTGCGCGCATGGCGTCGATCAAAGTGATTCGCGAAATCATGGCCACGGTCACCATTCCGGTGATGGCCAAGGTGCGCATCGGGCACTTCGCGGAAGCGGAAGTGCTGGAAGCGCTGGAAGTGGATTTCATCGACGAGAGCGAAGTGCTGACGCCGGCCGATGAAGAGAATCACATCTGGAAGCACGATTACCGCGTGCCGTTTGTTTGCGGCGCGCGCAATTTGGGTGAAGCGCTGCGGCGCATCGCGGAAGGCGCGGCCATGATTCGCACCAAGGGCGAAGCTGGTTCCGGAAACGTGGTGGAAGCGGTCCGGCACATGCGCGCGATTGTCAGCCAGATGAAAAAGTTGACCACCATGCGCGACGACGAACTGATGCACGAGGCGAAAGAACTGGGCGCGCCTCTCGAATTGATCCGCCAGATCGCCAAGACCGGCAAACTGCCAGTGCCCAATTTCTCGGCGGGCGGTATCGCCACTCCGGCGGACGCGGCGCTGGTGCGTCGCCTGGGAGCGGAAGCGGTGTTCGTCGGATCGGGAATTTTTAAATCCAGCGATCCCGAAACACGCGCAAAAGCCGTGGTGAAAGCGGCGACGCATTTCGAGGATGCCAAAGCCGTGCTCGAAGCGCACGAGGAACTGGGCGAAGCGATGCGGGGATTGGATGTCCGCCAGATGGAAGAGAAGGACATGCTTTCGACGCGCGGATGGTGAAGAAACAATTCATCAGTTTTTATGGAATGGGATTCGGAGCAGCGAAGTGAAAATCGGGATTCTTGCGGTTCAGGGCGACTTTGAAGCGCACGCGGCGATGCTGCAGCGGCTCGGTGCGGAAACAGCAGAGGTGCGGACTCCTGCGCAGCTCGAGGGCTGTGACGGTCTGATTTTGCCGGGCGGGGAGAGCACGACACAATTGCAGTTCCTGCAGGAAGAAGGCTTGGCGGATGCGATTGAGAAATTCGCGAAGCAGGGTGGAGCGATTTTTGGGACCTGTGCTGGAGCGATTCTGCTTGCAACAGAAGTGAAAAATCCCAAGCAAGATTCCTTGAAATTATTGGACATGACCGTACTGCGGAATGCCTACGGGCGCCAAATCGCCAGCGACGTAGTCAGCGGCCCAACAAAACTGAAGAGCGAGCCGCTCGAAATGGTTTTTATTCGCGGACCTATCATTGAGCGCTCCGGGCCGGGAGTAAAAGTTCTCGCGGAGTACGCCGGCAAACCCGCGCTGGTGCAGCGCGACCAGATCATGGCGGCTACGTTTCATCCCGAATTGACAGACGACACCACTGTGCATGAACATTTCCTCGGCCTTGCCGCCGCGGGAGTGAGCCAAGCGGCGGGCAGCGCAAAGTCCTAATCGTGGGAAAAGAACAGAAGGCAGATTCTGGTGCCCGGCGTTCCAGCCGGACGAGTGTGCTATTCGTGTGCATTGGCAACGCCTGCCGGAGCCCCATGGCGGAAGCGATCGCGCGCTATGACGCCGCCGATGTGATCGAACCCTCCAGTGCGGGCCTGATCCCGCTGGGTTACATTGCCGAGCAAACGAAGGACACATTGCTGCAGAACGGCTACTCTCCGAACGGTTTGACCTCCAATGCACTCACGCGCGAAGCTGCCGATGCGGCGGACATCATCATCAACATGACGGGCACGCCCATCGAAGATACCTTCTGGGATCACGATAAAGTCGAAGACTGGATTGTGCAGGATCCGTATGGCGACACGCCGGAAACCTATCAGCGCGTATTTGAAGGCATCCGGCGGCGCGTGAACCAACTGGCTCTGGGCCTGAGAGAGAGCCGGCAGAACAAAACGGCGACAAGATAGGGGCTGCATTGCGTCGAGAAAAAACCAGCGTATCGCAGGAAGACTATCTGAAGGCCATCTGGGAAATGCTGGAAGAGGACCAGATGCCCATCAGCGCGCGGCTCGCCGAGGAGTTGAACGTGACTCCGCCCGCCGTGACCGCGGCATTGAAGCGCATGACGCGCGATGGCCACGTACGCGTGGAACGCAGCGGGCGAATCGAGCTGACGCAAAAAGGCCGCAAGCGAGCGGACTATCTGGCGTTAAGGCATCAGCTCGCGGAGATGCTGTTGACCGAGGTGATCGGACTGTCGTGGGCGAAGGCTCACGACGAAGCCGAGCAACTGGAACACGCGATTTCTCCGGAAGTGGAAGCGCTGCTGCTCAAGCGATTTGGCGACAAAAAGAGCTGCCCGCATGGCGTCCCGATGCGCGGGGGAATTGCCCAGCTTCGGAAGCAAGGTGCGGTGCTGCTCGCCGATTTGCGCGCCAAGGAAGCGGGTGAGATCCTTTGCGTTTACGAGAAGGACGCACAATTTCTGGAATTCCTCGACGGGCTGCACCTGCGGCCTTCGACCACCGTGGAAGTACTAAAGCGCGAGTACGATGAAACGATGACGCTGCGCTCCAATGGTAAGACGATGCACCTGGGAAAACCTGCCACTAGCCGAATTTGGGTTCGGCGGCTTGGCGCGTGAGGAGGAGTTGCCTTTTGCGTGATGCGTGCCCCGTGGTCCGTGCCCCGCGATCCGTAGAAGATTTAAGATACCCCCGGTGTTTCATGTAAGTGTCCCATAGGGCCTCCGGCCCGCGAAACCTCAGGAAAGCCCGTACAGTGCAAAAAATGCCCATTCCCGCGCTACGTCCTTTGTTTTTAGGTCAGCCGTGATTGCGACCCTGCGTCTTTCGACCCTGAAGGCACCATGCAGAGGAGACAAGGCGCAAAATCGGGGGGCTGAGAGAAGTTAATCCGTGCGCTGCTGCACTTGCCGCCACGCTTCCTGCAGGCCGCGAGCGGCAATCTGTTGTTCAAGTTCGGCGATTTGGATCGCCTCGGGGGATGTGTCGAGCATGGAGCGAATGTCCCTCAAGTGCTTCTCCGAGCCGCCTTCCCGGTAGTATTCGAGCTTGCGCACGATGACATACTCGGGAGGGGCAACGACGAGCTCTTGACCCTCCACTTCCAGCTTCCGCGCCCGCATCAGTCCCCAAGCGTGCAACGGATCTCGCCCGCTCAGATACACGTCCGCTTTGAAACCGGTCTCATGGTGAATAATATTGAAGTGTCCGCGCTGTTCACGCACCGCTTCCACGGCAATAACCTCGGTCGGCGGACAGTAGAACTCTGCCGGCGGGAATACCTCGGGCAGCCGGGCAATGTGCGCTCGATCCAGCACCACGATCAAATCCACATCATGGGTCAAACGCGGCTCGCCGTAAATGATGACCGCCACGCTCCCACTGACCATGTAGGGTACGCCCAGCGTGTTCAGCCGCTGGGTGAACATCAGGAAGAGGTTAGCCTCGGGCATACAAGAAAATGTTGCGAACGGCTTGACGGATGGCTTCGTCGGTCCAATCCGGGTGCTGCGCGCGCAAGGCAGCCTTCTTTAGTTGCCGGGCCGAATAATACAGCCGTTCGGCTGCCCGCAATTTCTGCGTGGGCGACATTGCTTGCAGCACCTGGTGCGCTTCGGTTTTCATCGGGCAAGCAATTATAGCTGTTTACTTGCGCTCGTCGAGGAGGGCTTTGAGGCGGGCATAGCCGGCGCGGCTTACGGGCAAACGCGTGCCGTCGGTGAGAATGGCCAGGCGGCTGTCCTTGCCGTACGGCTCGATGCGCACAACACGTTCGAGATTCACAATGTAAGAGCGATGGATACGGACGAAGCTGTCCGGGTTGAGGCCGGTCTCCAGTGCGGCGATAGTTTGCTGCTTGAGGTGCTTCTTGCCTTGAGTGGCCAGCGCCACGTAATCGTCCTGGGCTTCCGCATAGTCGAGCTTGCTAACGGGAATCAGCGTAACTTTAGTGCCGTCCTTCACCACAAGGCGTTCCAGAAATTGCTGCGGCGGCCGGGCGGTGGCAGCGAGTTCGTGCGGCGACGTCATTTTCGCGCCCAAGCGGCTTTTCACTCTTTCCAGTGCGGCCTCGAAACGTTCGCGTCCGATGGGCTTCAGCAGGTAATCAACCGCGTGCACTTCGAACGCGCGCATGGCGTACTGGTCGTAGGCGGTGGTAAAAATCACGGAGACGTCCGTGCCGATCAGCTCGAGAACGTCGAATCCGGTCAGCTTGGGCATTTGCACGTCGAGAAAGATCAGGTCGGGCTGATGTTCTGCAAAAGCTTTGGCCGCTTCGAAGCCGTTGGCGCACTCCGCAAGAATTTCGACCTCGGGGTGGGATTGCAGCAATTCGCGAACAAGGTGACGCGCGAGTTCCTCATCGTCCACAATGAGTGCGCGAATCTTTTTGCTGGGCGCACTCATTTTGGTGACGCTCCTGATTCCGCGGGCAGAGACAGTTGGACGCGGAAACAGTTGCCCTCCGCGCTCACTTGCATGCTGGATTGTTTCTCATAGCGGCCCTCGAGCCGGCGGCGAACATTGAGCAGGCCAAGGCCGCCGCGTCGAACGGAAGTGGACTCGGCATCAAACGTATTCTCGATGGTGATGGAAAGCCGCCCATCCTGAGACTGGCAAGCCACGCGGATGGTTCCGCCTTCCGGGAGATTCGCGATTCCATGCATTACGGCGTTTTCCACCAGCGGTTGGAGCAAGAGCGGAGGAATCAGCAGGGCTTTGGACTCTTCGTGAATGGCTTCTTCGACGTGCAACCGGGAGCCGAAGCGTACCTTTTCAATGGCCAGGAAACGCTCGAGCAAGGCAAGCTCTTCGGAGAGGCGAATCGTGCTTTTTTCGCCGAGGCCCAGAGTCATGCGCAGAAATTCAGCGAGCAGGATGCACATTTCGCGGGCCTTTGCGGGATCGACGCTAGTGAGCGCGCTAATGGAGTTGAGGCTGTTGAACAGAAAATGCGGATTTACCTGAGCCTTGAGGGCTTTCAATTCGGCGTCGCGGGCAAGGATGCGCGCTTCGACCGCCTGGGCTTCCGCGTGGCGCGACTCTTCCATGGCGATCAGCACGTAGTGGAAGGCGACGGAAAGCAGGTAGAGAAGGATTCCGACGGTGAAGACGGTGTTCAACTGGGACTGGAATTGACGACTAAGGGCGGCAAATTGTTCGGGGCTGAGAATAGCGTAGGAGATAGCTCCGCTAACCCGAGTCCAAACGAAACTCATTAAGACGGCGGCGATCAAATGTGTCAGCAGGAGGCGGATGAAACTGACTTTGCCCAGGGGAGTGGCGCGACAGGGGTACCATGCCGAGAGACAGAGAAGAGCGTAGAACAAATAGACGGCCACAGCGAGAACAGTTGCTTGCAGCCAGCCGAGTGCGCCGCGAGTCGCGAGGACGTAGGCCGACGTGGCAGCGAGCGGGACCCAAGCGAGCAGGTAAAGTCCCAGGCGGTTGCGCGTGAGCAGCGGGTGCATCGCAAGGGCTCAGTTCTTGATTTCCAAACCGCCGAAGATGACCGCGCCGGTAATCACCAGCATTTTGATGTTGGAATTCGCGGGATCACCACTGCGGGAGGTGCGCGTCTTATCTTCGATTCCACCGAAAATGGGCGCGCCGCGAAAGGCCACCTGCCAGTTGGGGGGAACGCGAACTTCCACTCCGCCGAAGATAGCAGTGATGGCCAAAGTGGCTTCACTGCCTTGTATGCTGGCCTCGGTGAGATCCAGCTCGATGCCGCCAAAAATGGCGGTGATATCGCCACCTTGAAAATCCTGGCTGGTCATGCGGCGCTCCAGACCGCCGAAGACGACGGCCTCGTTTAGCGTAGTGCGCGGATCGCCTGTTGCGGATGAGGGAACCGCAGGTTTGGAACCCCACTGAAATGAGCCCCACATGACAAAGAGGCCGAGGGCGATGAGCATCATGGGCCAAAAGGTGGCCCAGCCAAAGTGGGTGATGCCTAGTTCATTGAGTTCCAGAACGACGCCCGCAAACGCCAAGAGAACTCCCCAGGCGCGGCGTTGGGACATGAAGTTCAAAACGCCCGCCAAAATCACGAGCATGGGCCAGAAGCGCCAAAGGCTGCCGACGGAAATGACTCCCAGGTGATCGAGAAGGAAGGCGAGGCCGATTAAGACGAAGATGCTGCCCGTCACGATGCCGCCGCGTCCACGACCGCGAAGATCTATGCCAACCACCAGCGGCCGACGCTGCGACCTCTGCGTTTGATCAGCGCCTTGGAAGCGGGCATGAATGCTGCGATGAATCTGGTCGTGAAGTTCATCCTTGAACTTTTTCGGGTCGAAATTTTTCTCGTCGCTCACATGCTTCTCCTGTATCCCCCGTGGCGCCTGTATCTTCTTGCCCTCATGAGTACAGTTCCGTTGCGGAAGAGCGCGCCCTTGCGCGGGGGCTAGCGAGACGGCCCGCGAATCCGCTTTTCAGCAATCCTGCTCCGATGGCGACAACGATGAGCGGCCAGAATGATACCAAGTTCTGCCGAAGACCCGTCAGAAACGCGTCGTGCTCGAAAGTGTAGACCTGAACGGCATGCATTCCGGCGAGGCCGAGTGCAGGGACGATTCCCAGAGCTTCGCGCGCTGAAATCCCGGCAAAATTGTTGATGCAGGCGGCCATCCCCTCCAGATTGGCAAAGAGAAAGACGAGGCCGAGCGCAAGGAGAAGCGCTCCGGCGATGGATTTCAGGCTCTGTGAAGATGCTTGCCGCGCCACCATGTTAGCCTCCCGAGGGGCCATTCCTTGCCCCAACGCAAGAATAGGGACCCCTCGGGGGGAGTGCATCCAAGATTCGGCCAAACGCCGGGATTCACCGGCGAATGGTGGGTGGGAGAGGGGCAATAGCGGCCAAGAATCAATGCATTTGGCCTGTTCGAATTGTTCGAATAAGAACGCTTGCAAAATGGGCAAATTCGCAATAGCGTATGCGGCACGCCTTGGGACCTCCACCTGCAAACTCTTGTCCGCGGGTTGCCAGGAGATACGGAATGACCGCTACGATGGGCAGAGCTGCCCGCAATCATGCCGAGCGGTGGCGCTGGGTGCTGTATGTGGCGCTGGCGATATTCGGTGCACTGCTGACTTTTGTCGGCGCCAGGGCGCAGCAGAAGGCCACGGACGAGGCCACGTTCCGCAAGCTTATCGACAGTTATTGCGCCGCCTGGAGTACGGGAAATGCGGATGCTCCGGCGAAGTTCTACGGCAAGGAAGATGGACTTGTATTTTATGATGTGGCGCCCTTTTCGTATCACAGTTGGAAGGAATACCACGAGGGCGTGCAAAAGGAGTTCTTGGAGGGCGCGTCGGAGATCAAACTGACGGCGGGCAAGGATTTGAAAGTGAGCCGCCGCGGGACGATCGCGTGGACGACCGTGCCCATGCATTTGATGGAGAAATCGAAGAAGGATGGCAAGACTACGGAGATGGAACTCCGGTATACCGGAATTTGGGAGAAGCGCGGAGCGAACTGGGTGCTCGTTCACGAACATCTTTCCATTCCGGCGGCCGGGAGCTAGAGTCTTGACTACGAGGGCTGGGCGATTCGCCCATGGCGCAAGAAATGTTCAAGACATTGCAATACTACTGGAATGCGGCGCAGGGTTATCGATTCAAACCTTGGGAAAGTCCCTACATCCGCTGGCGCTTTGAGACGTTCCTTGGAAAAGAAGCCGCCAATCTGACAGCGAGCAAGTTCTTTCATCTTGCCTGGAAGTACCGCGAACACATGGAACGGTTCGTGGATTGGGCCGCTGAAAGAAATCGCTTCCAGCGGCGGCGCCACGCCCGAAGGTCAAGTATCCTCCTCAACAAGCCGGAATGACTCGCGCTGAGTCGTCCGCCCGGAGGTATAATGCTGTTTGGGAGGAGGATCCGTGGAAGAGCTGAAGATCCTCCAGAAGACGGAACAGTTGCACGAGGCCCGTTGGTGGGAGCTAGAACCTTCGGGGAAGGTGCACTGCTATCTTTGTCCGCGGCATTGTCACATCGGGTCAGGCCAGGCGGGCTTCTGCTTTATCCGCATCAATCAAGACGGGAAACTCTATAGCCTCGGTTACGGCGCACCTGCTGCTTTGCAAGTCGATCCCATCGAAAAAAAGCCGTTGAATCATTTTTTGCCAGGCACACGCGTTTTCAGCATGGGGACGGCGGGCTGCAACATGGGCTGCTTCTTCTGCCAAAACTGGGACATTTCCAAATCACGGTCCGATCAGGTGCGTTCGCAGCACGTTCCGCCGGAAGACGTGCCGTTGCTGGCATTGAAATATGGGTGTGAGTCCATCGCGTTTACCTACAACGAACCGACTATCTGGGGCGAATACATCATCGATATTTGCAAAGCGGCGAAGGGCTATGGATTGAAAACAGTGATGGTTACTAACGGTTACATCACCTACGAGGCCTTCCATGACATCTACGACCACATCGATGCGGCGAATGTGGACCTCAAGGCGTTTACGGAAAATTTCTACGGGAAAATTACGCTGACGCATCTTCAGCCGGTGCTGGAGACGCTGGCATGGCTGAAGAAGGAGACGCCGGTCTGGTTTGAGATCACCAACCTGATGATTCCGACGTTGAACGACGATCCCGCCGAAACGCGAAAGCTTGCCGAATGGATCCTCACCCATCTTGGAGCGGACGTGCCTCTGCACTTCACCGGGTTTCATCCGGACTTCAAGCTACAGGACAAGCCGTGCACCCCTGCGAAGACGCTGGATCATGCCCGGCAAATCGCGCTCGATGTGGGATTGCGCTACGTTTATGAAGGAAATATTTACAGCGATGGCGCGAACACCTATTGCCCGAAGTGCCGGGAACTGCTCGTCCGCCGTTCCTGGCACGACGTGCTGGAGAATCATGTCAAGAATGGTGCGTGCCCGAAGTGCGGGCTCGGGATTCCTGGTGTTTGGGCGAATGAAGCGAAAGGGAATCGCTGGTCAACAAAAAGCGTGGCATGGACCGAGAAAGCCTACGGCCATTTGAATCTGTAAGCTCTATCCGCCCATCATCGTGGGTGAAAGTGGTAGAACCCTGGGCCCACGCGCATGGCATGATGCCACGCGACCGGAAACGCCCACCAAACTAGAGTTCCCAGAATGCCTTGCCAGATGGCGAGCGGAATGATGTTGCGCTCGCGCGCAAAAAGCCAAGCCATGGCGACTCCGCCGACGAAGGTGAGCGGAACCAGCACGGGATTCGGCCAGTGAAGGGCCGCAAAAATTATCCCTGAGAGCAGCGAAACGCTTGCTGTGTTGTCGATTGCTCCAAAGAGCCGGTTTGTCAGATAGGAATTCAGGCCCACCTGCTGGAGCAGGCAAAACGCCGTGTAGCCAAAAAAACGATTTGGAATTAGGAGATGGTGCGTAGGCTGATGCGCGGCGCCCAGAGCAACTCCCACGGCGCACAGCGCGACTATGCATGGCAGAAAGACTAGAGAAGAGTGCTTGGTGGCGACCCACAAATTGTCCGCGCGCCAGCCAAGTGTTTTTGGAGTGTCGCGATGAATCAGGAAGCTGGCGAGCATCCAGACGGGAAAGACCAGCCAGGATGGCCGGATGGACGTCTGAAGCCGCCAGATAAACCACCCAACGTAAGCTGAAAAGACGAAGGCCTCAATGAGAATCAATGAACGCCGGGCCGTGGTCATGGCAAGACTATTCTACAGAAAGCCCTTCGTCCGGATGGCTAAGATCGAGGAGCTGCAGTGCGCTCTCAAAGAGCTGGTCGATTTCTTTCTCGTTGACCTCGTGTGGGGCGAGGAATTCGTTGAGGTCGAAGTCCGGAAAACCTCGGTTGGTCACGCGAGCGGGCAGAAGCTCCCTCAAGCGGCGGGAATCAATAGTTCCCAGCTCGTGGATTTCTTCAAACAGGACGCGCTGCAGCGGATCGTCAAAAACACTGGGATCGAGCAACTTGCAAATCTCGAGGCGCGTGCCGCTCTTTATCAGCACCGAGCAAAGAAAACGCAGGGTGTTTTTCTGGAGCTGAAATCTGGCGCTTGAACCATGAAAGGACATTGGGTTTTTCTTCACCGCGCAGTAAATGAGATGATACTGGAGCGGGTGAGGTTGCGTTTGGGGAAACGGGGCGCATGGATCAGAAACATCGAGTCGTCATTCTCGGCGGCGGGTTTGGGGGACTGGCAGCGGCGCAAAAGCTGAAGCGCGCGCCCGTCGAAGTCACGCTGATTGACCGCCGGAATTTTCATCTTTTTCAGCCGTTGCTGTACCAGGTGGCGACTGGTTCGCTTTCTCCCGGAGAAATTGCGGCTCCATTGCGCGGCGTTTTGAGCAAGCAGAAAAATACGCAAGTTCTTCTCGGTGAGGCCGTAGACGTTGATCCGCAAGCAAAAAGCGTGATTTTGCGCGACGGCGCTTCCTTCGAATATGACTCGCTGATTGTGGCCACGGGGACGCAGACGTCTTATTACGGAAATGATTTCTGGCGGCAGTGGGCGCCGAGCCTAAAGTCCGTCGAGGAAGCCACCGCCATCCGCCACAAGATTCTCTACGCGTTCGAACGCGCCGAGCGCGCCGCTACGCCGCAAGAAGCCCGCGACTGGCTTACGTTCGTCATCGTTGGAGCCGGCGCGACTGGGCTTGAGCTCTCCGGAGCGCTCGCGGAAATCGCTCGCGAGACGTTGCGGCACGACTTTCGCAAGATCGACCCACAAAAAGCGCGAATCATTTTGATGGAGGGCGCCCCAAGGGTCCTGGGCCCTTTTCCCGAGGATCTGTCGGCCAAAGCTGAAAAATTAGTTACGCACCTCGGGGTGGAGGTGATCAAAGGCGTGATGGTGACGAATATCGATGCGGCAGGCGTCACCTTTAAGCACGGCGATTCGAGTGAGAAGCTGGCGGCGAAGACCGTGCTGTGGGCCGGCGGCGTCACGGCCACGCCCTTTGGAAGGAAGCTTGCCGAGCGCACCAAGTCGGAATCAGATCGCAACGGCCGAATCAAGGTGAATCGCGACCTGACCATTCCCAATTTCCCGGATATTTTTATCATCGGCGATCTTGCCCACGCTGTCGACGAAAAAGGAGCGCCGCTACCCGGTGTCGCGCAGGTCGCGATGCAGGGTGGAGCGTACGCCGCAAGAGTTCTCCGTGCGCACCTGGAAGGGAAGCGCGAACCGCCTCCATTTCATTATTTCAATAAGGGCGAGATGGCCGTAATCGGGCGCGCGGCCGCCGTCGCAAATATTTTCGGCGTGCACCTTTCCGGGCTGCTGGCATGGCTGATGTGGCTCTTCATCCACTTGATTTACATCGTGGAATTTCAGAGTCGCATCATCGTTTTCATACAATGGGGATTCGAATACCTGACTTTCAGCAGAGGCGCGCGCCTGATCACGGGCGAAGCTGCCACTGTTTCCACCGGGCAGATAGGCCCAAATGGAAACGGAGGAGACGGTCGATAGAATGCGCGGTCACCGATGCCGGCTTAGGGAAAAATGAAGCAGACCCAATGACGAAGCCCCGGACCTGATGCTAGAATCCCGGCACGCGAAGTGCTGGAGTCGTCTGCAATTGAGGTAGGATCGCTTGAAATTCGTGGAGGGATGAGGAGTGTGGAGACGGGGAGATGGGCCCACATTGAAACAACACCTTGACCCGGCTATCTGGGCCAGAACTGCAATTCCTTGTATTGCGGTCATTGTTCTGTTTGGTCTAGGGAATTCCGCTGCGTGGCCTCAGTCTGATTCTCAAGACCCGGCGGTCGAGCGCGGGCACAAACAGTTTGAGCAATCTTGCGGATTCTGTCATGGCCCCGATGCAACTGGCGCTCGCGGGCCTGACCTTGTCCGTTCACCGCTCGTTGCTCATGACGTAAAGGGCGACAAGATCGGCGAGGTCATTCGGCTGGGACGCGCCGACAAAGGGATGCCGGCGATGTCGATGACCGATCAGCAAGTGCTTGACATCGCTGCGTACCTCCATGCCCGTGCCACGGAAGCATTGAGGTCGGCAGGCGTCCCCCATAACTATCCAGTGGAGAAGCTGCTAACCGGCGACGCGGCTGCGGGAAAGTCATTTTTTAATGGAGCGGGAGGCTGCAAAGGTTGCCATTCTCCCGCCGCGGATCTCGCCAACATCGCTACGAAGTACTCCCCCATTGATCTCCAAGCGCGCATGCTTTATCCCGTGGGCAAACCTACTGTAGCCGTCGTCACGCTGCCCTCTGGCGAAGAGGTCAAGGGGCCGCTGGCGCACGCCGACGATTTCGTGATCGCTCTGCGTGATGCGTCCGGTTGGTATCGGTCATTCTCGCGCGACAAGGTGAAGGTCGAATTGCAGGATCCCCTGGCTGCGCACCGCGAACTGCTCGAGAAACTCACTCCAGCGGATGTTCACAACCTCTTTGCGTATCTCGAAAGTCTGAAGTAAAGAGTGGAGAAGCCACGGAGTCCAAGACGGGAGTGGGAATGCTTTCTCATCTGAGTGGGCGGATCGATTGCAGGCGACATAACGAACGCAGCGTGGAGGAGAACGAGGGTTCGCACTGGCGCGGTCGGCCGGGTACCCTCATCTTGCTGCTGCTCGCGCTGAGCCTGCACGCGCTGCCGGCCGCAGCGCAAGGGCTCGACCCGACGGCTCTGCTTAAGCCGGCCACCGATACTTGGCCGACCTATAACGGAGATTACTCAGGCGGCCGCTTCAGCACGCTCGACCAGATCAACGTGGGAAACGTCGGTTCGCTTACGCTCGCATGGGTCTTTCATCCGCACGCGGGAACCATCAAATCAACGCCGCTGGAAGTGAATGGCGTTCTTTACTTCACGGTGCCCGACAACGTTTGGGCCCTCGACGCCCGCTTTGGGCGGGAGATCTGGCACTACCATCGCGCTTCCGAAGGCGACCACATCGGCCATCGCGGGTTGGGCATGTACAAAAACTGGCTTTACTTTACTACGCCCGACGCGCACTTGGTCTGTCTCGACGCGAAGGATGGCAGCGTTCGCTGGATCATCGAGCTTGCTGATCCGAAGCTCGGCTACTTCTCAACGATGGCGCCCCTGGTCATCCGTGATCACGTGATCGTAGGAGTGTCCGGGGACGTTACGGATATTCGGGGATTCCTCGAATCCCTGGATCCGGAAACGGGAACCATCCAGTGGCGCTGGTACACCGAGCCGGACCCCGGCCAACCGGGTTCTGAAACGTGGCCCAAGGACACCGACGCTATGCTGCACGGTGGCGGCATGACGTGGATGACCGGCACCTATGACCCCGAGCTCAACCTGCTCTATTGGGGCACGGGCAATCCCAATCCGGTGCTCGCGGGCGAGGAGCGGCCCGGCGACAATCTTTACACCTGTTCCATCGTGGCGCTGAATCCTGACACGGGGAAGCTCGTATGGTATTTCCAGCCTTCGCCACACGACGTGCATGACTGGGACGCCGTCGAGACACCCGTTTTGTTCAACGGCGAATTCAATGGCAAGTCGCGTAAACTTCTCGCGCAGGCCAGCCGTAATGGTTTTTTCTTCGTGCTCGATCGAACGAATGGACAGCAACTGGTCACAGCCCCCTTCATCGACCAGACGTGGGCGAAAGGAATTGACTCGCGGGGCCGCCCGATCGCCAAGCCGGAAGCCACTCCGAGCCCGGATGGCGCGCTTGTCGAGCCTGGTTCAGATGGCGCCAGCAATTGGATGGCGCCCAGCTTTGATCCCCAGACCGGGCTGTTTTATGTGAATGCCCGTCGAATCTTCAGCATTTTTTACCGCACTGCGACAGGGAAGCCGGAAGGCTGGGCAGGCAGAGACCGCAACCTATGGAGCAACTCAACGCTGCGTGCGATTGACTACCGTAGCGGCAAAATCGTGTGGAATCACGAAATTGGAAAGGGAGAAGGCATCTCTGGGATTCTTACGACTGCCGGGCATCTTCTCTTCACTGCCGATAACTCCGGCAATTTGCTCGCTCTTGATCCGGTGACGGGCAAAACCTTGTGGCACTTGAACGCCGGCGGTCGCATGGACGCCTCGCCGATGACCTATCAACTCGACGGACGGCAGTATCTGATCCTTGCCGTGCAGGACGTTCTCTACGCTTTCGCGCTTCCCCCGCCTCCCCCTTCTCAGTGAGCACGAATCCTGGGGCTCGCGGACAGGTCAAACAAGAGCTCCCGGTTGGTTCAACCTAGCTATTGGACGTGCAATTGAAAGCTAACGGAATGAAGCAAAGCTCCGCTCTTCCCGGTAACGGTCAAGTTGTACGATCCGGGATGCGCATTCTTGTGTGCGTGCAAGGTGAGCACAGAGTTGCCCGAACCAGCCCTCGAAGTCGGATTAAAATCCGCATCGATATTCAAGGGTAGGCCGGTCACACTGAAATCCACGGTTCCTGCGAAGCCATCGAACGCAGTAACCTTGAACGTGAAGGTCTCCGTCTGACCGCGGTGGATTTTCGCTTTTTGATAAGCTGGAGAAATGCAGAAGTCTCCGGGTTGCGCACCGTTTGCGGTGAGTGCCTGCACCAGGTCCAGCCTGCCATTGCCCATGTTGGGACCGATGGGCACGGCATGAGCCACGGCAGCGGCGGCCTGGGACTCGTCCGTGACCGGCTTCTGATCCAACAACAAAGCAGCTCCCCCGGCAACGAAAGGCGCGCTGAAGGATGTTCCCCACGCAGCCCCATAGCTGCCGAACGGATACGTGCTGATGACGGCTTCTCCGGGGGCGGCTACCCACACGATGGCGTCACCATAGTTCGAGAAAGTGGACCGCTGATCGAGGTCGCTTGTTGAGGCAACTCCCATCACGTCGTTTTGAATCGCTGCCGGATAGACAATCTCGATTGCTCCGTCATTTCCCGCGGAGGCCGTGCAAATCACATTTTGCTGGTTGGCAAAATCCAGAGCTTTGGATAGTTCATCGGATTTGGTCGTCAAGTCGAAGCTCATGTTGATGACGTTAGCCTGGTTCTGCACGGCAAAATAAATGGCACTCAGGATGTCGGAGAGGAATCCCGTCCCGTCGGAGTGGAAGGCTTTTAGCGGAAGAAGCTTGGCCTGCGGCGCAACGAGGTGGATGACGCCCATCACCATCGTGCCGTGGCCAAATGCCGCGTATTGCGGGTTTCCGTCGAGCACCGCCGCTGTCGACTGGTCCAGCACCGCTGCTGTGGATTGATTCACAGTCGCTGGGGCGCAATCCGTGCACGGCGGAGGCGACACAAAGGGAGGCTGAAGATCCGTCATCTCGGAGCCGCCGGCCTGATTCCGAGTGAAGTCCCAGCCTTGCAGCAAAACGCCTTGCAGTGCCGGATGATCGGGGTCCACTCCCGTGTCAATGTCCGCCACAATGCCGGCCCCGGCCACATTAAAAGTGCTCTGCGCCTCGGACACCCGGATAATCTGCGCAGCCGGTTGATTCACATAGCCGTTCCGCACCGAAGTGCCGAAGTACTGCTCGGTGCTGGTATCCGAGAGCCCTGCGGGTACCGCGGCCGGCTGGTTCAATGCCGGAACCAAGGCGACGGATTGATCCAGCTCGGCGTTGGTTACTCCCGGCGTGTTGAGCAGTTCGGCCAGAATCACTGCTACATCTATGTTGAAGGGGGCCGTAACCAAAAAAACTTGGTTCAGGTTGCCGTCTACACTGCTGATCACTGTACAGCCCAGCGTCGCGCAGACCTGCTGGAGTGCATCAAGGCCCGCAGTGTCGCGCACAATGAATCGATTGTGGGCGGAGGCGCTGACCGGCCACAGCCCGAACAGGAGCAGGAAGAGTACAAGCGCTTTGGACCGCATGGGTTACTGCCTCTCTCTTTTGTTGGAAACGGGAGGTTTCTGAATCTCGAGGTCTCCCTCTGCCTCCCGGGCTGGCGATTCTCTTACTTCATGGATGGCGCCCCTGGGACCGGGCAATTCGAGGGATAGCCAGTAGTTTTCCCTGACGCCTATCTCCAGCCTCAGCTGGGGCCGAGGATCGAAGTCAAACTGAAACTCACCCATCTCGTTTGTGGTCGCTACCTCAATCGGCTCTGTTTTGCCTTGAAGCACGACGGGCGCGCTATGGAGTTGAGGTCCTGGTTTTTTGCGATCCAGAATCTGGCCAATAAGCTTGACGCGCCGCGAATCTCTCTGGGATTGGAGCCACAGGTCGACCATCACATCCCCAGATTCGTAAAGGAGCCTATGATCCGAGGGCTGTGCAGAGCGTACGCCGACAGCTAACGGTTGGAGAAAGCTGTTAAAGACAAGCCGCCCGGTGTGCTTGGTCCGCCGCGGCGCGATCTTTCTGTGGAGCAACGAGTCCAGGCAGGGCCAAAGTTCCTGTAAGAGTGCTTCTACCGGAACTTTGGGAAGAGAATAGGCGTCAACTACATTCAGAAGTTGTGAATCAATCTGCTCCTGTGTGAGAACAGCTACGCGACCTTGCAGCCCGAGAGCAATCGTATGCAAGGCTGCCAAAGCCTCAGTAGGTGAAGAGTCCAAGAGTTGCGGATCAAGGACGGCGGCGTCGGGTCTTTCCTTCTCAAGGAGTGCGCGCGCCTCGTTGATATTGGAACCAACGACGCACAGACAGCCCTTAGTCCCAAGCAAGACGCGAATATTGTCAAGAACCAACCAATCCGCCCCGATCGCCAGGACCTTGGGCGGAGTCCGAGTAACTTTAGCAGGCATTGAGTGGGCAACAACGGCCTTTCGGGATTACCAATGGTATCCAAGGGGACTTATGCCATAGGACATTTAGCAGTCAATTCGGGGAAATACTGCAATGCGCGAGAGGACAAAACCCTACCGTCCAGTATGCTTGAGCCTCCGGAATTCTCGTTCTCCGCGGCGGAAAGCCGAGGAATGAAGAGAAACACAGGTATCGATCAGGTCTTTGCAGCGCGCAATTCCTCTTGGGCTCTAGCGGCACGCTTGTTCACATAAAGTGCGTCATCGGCCCGTTTCAAAAGGTCTTGGGGCGATTCACCCGGATTGAAATTGGTCCAACCCGCGGAAAAGGAGAAGGCCATTGACTGGCCGTCATAATCGAAATTCAGGTCTTTCAACCGGCCCAGGACATGAAGCACTTCATCAGGCTTGCACTCCGGCAGCAGCACCAGGAATTCGTCCCCTCCGAGACGAACGGCTAGATCGGAACCGCGAATGGCTTTGCTGAGGCGTCCGGCAAAGTGCCGGATCAGTTCGTCGCCGGCAGCGTGGCCAAACTTGTCATTGAGGTTTTTCAGGCCGTTCAAGTCCAGCATCAGGACGGTCAGGGGGCGGCCGTGGCGTTGCGCGCGAGAAATTTCTTGTGCCAAACGCTGTTCTCCCGATCGTCGGTTATGGAGACCCGTAAGTGGGTCAAGCACGGCAAGCTTATAAACCTCTTCCGTGCGTATTTCCATCTTGCCTAATGCCTCCACTTGGTCGCTCAAGTGGTTTTGGATCCGATGTATCTGCAACTGCTGGTAAACGGTATAGACGTTGAACAGTAAAACGAGTCCCACTAGCCCGCGCATGGCTAGGTCCAAGCGAAATGAATAGAGGGATTCGTTTCCGGACAGGAGGCCTGGGAACGCAAAGGAAGCGATCCCAAGAGTTAAGAGCAAGGTCACCATTACGGCCGAGGACCACAGCCACCATTGGCGCTGTGAAATCCGGCGCATGTTTGTCCGGATTTGCTCGGCCTGCACGGGAGCAGGTACCGTGGGTGGTTGTTGCGGTTCCAAGGGGGTCATCAGACCTTAGCTTAATTCCTTGATTCGACTTTACACTGAAATTACCCGCTGGCAAGAAGCAGTGCCGGGCTAGTTTCCAGGACCTAAAATCAAAATTTCTACTGCAGGCCGGAAAAACCACGTATCTTGCCCACGGCAAAGTAGATTTCTTCGGGAACGAGGCGATGGGCGGGAGCGGATGGTGCCGGGGGCCAGACATGCACGATACTGCCACAAGCTATGTTCTTTGTTGACTTAGCTGCCTAATCGCCTTGAATGCCTCTGGCATCATCGAACAAGTCACCGCTATGTCTTCGCTCCGTGCTGCCTCAATTCTAACTGCCGGAACCGCCGCCCAGGAGGCCCACCGAAACTGGGTTGAGAGGCTATACCCAAAGCAAGGTTAGTCATCTGCTCAGATTCTGGTGTTTTGGTGCGCTAAGGCTCGCAGGATAGCGTCCAGAACTTGATCTAGACATTTGCCGACGTCTTCTGCGAGGAAGCGGAGGGCCCGATAGCCATTCTCCTGCAGCAAAGCATCCTTGCGACGATCTCGCCGGTAGGCTTCAGGGTCGCCCAGGTGCTGCCTGCCGTCAAGTTCGACGGCGATGTGCGACGGCTCGCAAAGCAGGTCGACTTCCATGCGGCCCCAGCCATCGAACGGAATCGGCAGCTCTGCATTCAAGCGAAACCTCCCGGCCGTCTCGGCTAATGTTTCCAATCGGCGATAGAGAAATGCCTCGGTTGCACTTCGCGCTCGGCCGGAACTATCGGCATCGGAGGGCGGGATTACGGCAGCAAGCACAAATAGTTTCGCCAAAGGGGAATCTACGCCATCTCTCACCAACCGGCGCACGCTGGCGGCATATTGGCTTTTCCAGTCGGGATCGACGGGGAGTGGCACATCTGCCGGCCAGCCCGGCACCGCGCTTCCTGGAAGCTGAATCGTGTAGCCGATACCTTCGTAGTGGTGACAGCGGCGGTCGAACATTCGCGCCAGCATCGGTACATTGAGATCCGCGTAGTCGTAAACGCGCACCTCCCGCTTGTTGTGAAAGAGGCGATGCAACCGACCAACGTACTGCGTGATCGTCCCTTGCCACGAGACAGGCAGCGTCAGGAATAAGGTGTCGAGTCGGGCGTCATCAAAGCCCTCCCCCACATACCGGCCGGTTGCCAAGAGCAGCCGAGCCTCCTCAGCAGGAATCGCAGCCAAGCGAGCTTGAATAGCGTCAAGCTCCTTTTTGCGCATCCCTCCTCTGAGCACAATCAGGTGCGGCAACTCAGAGGTCAATTGCTCCGTCAGAGAGTCAAGATGCTCATTCCGTTCAGTCAACACCAGCGGCGACCGCCCCTCTCGAAGGGCATGGATGACGTCCTGACAGATGAGTCGATTGCGCTCCTTATCGGCAATTAGTTCTTCATAGAGTTTGTGGAATTGTACCCGCACATCAGGATCGGCTGGTCGTAGCGGACGAAAACCAGTCGGACGAACCACTACCTTATGCTCAAAGGGATGAGTTGCAACACCCTGCCGGACACTGCCCCGGTAGCGTACGGGACCACACTCCATGAAGATGATCGGATGCTGGCCATCCTTCCGGGTGACGGTCGCAGATAGGCCAGTCACAAACTTCGCCTTAGCCTGGCGGGCAACCTGCTCAAAGCTTTGGGCAGAGAGATGGTGGCACTCATCCACAATCAGGTGGCCATAATTGCTCACGAGATCGTCGACGAGACCGCTTCGTACCATGCTTTGTATCACGGCTACATCAAGCAAGCCGGTTGCCTTTGTGCGGCCGCCACCGATCCGGCCAATAGTGCGCGCCGGCATTCCGAGGAAGGTGGAAAGGCGCTCGATCCATTGAAGTTGCAACTGCCGCCGATGTACCAATACGAGTGTGTTCACTCCCCGTTGCGCAATCAGCCACGCGGCGACCACGGTCTTTCCGAACGCGGTGGTGGCTGCCAACACTCCCGTATCATGGGCGAGCATGGCATGCGCGGCAACGGTTTGCTCGGGGCGCAGCTCACCTTGGAATGTCGCTTTCAGTGGCAGGCCGGGGTTGCGCTCGTCCCGGACCATCGCCTTGATGTTCAGATCCGACAAAGTTTGACAGACTTCATCCAGGCAACCGCGCGGCAGTCCTACGTGCTTGGGGTGATCCTCGGCACAGGCAATAATCCGAGGCTTGTCGTAAGTCGGAAGCCGCAGGGCCTGCAATTTGTAAAACTCGGGATTCTGGAACGCCGCCAACCGGATCAGCCGGTTGCGGAGGGCTGGCGGCAACGCATCTTTAGGAATGTATATTTGATTGCCGAGGATGAGTTCCAAGCTCTCCGGTAATGGGCCAGCGATTGAAGCTTTTGTCCGACTCCGTGATAGCGGTCTCTTCCAAGGCGTATCCTCATCTTCTTCACTCTCAGGCGCCAAACGTACGCCAATTATCTGGCCCTTTACGTCAGCACGCCGGACTATTTCCTCAACTCCTTGCCGGCTGATTCTGCGGATCGAGGACAAAAACTCCCATTGGTCGGTTTGGGGAGCGAATCGCTCGTCCAGGAAAACGCTATTACCTAATTCTCGGGACCGCCGCTGAAGAGGCAACGCGATCAGGTTGCCGAAGCCGCCCACCGGTAGTGTGTCTTGATTTGGAAAGAGCCGATCGTACGAATCCAGACCGACTTCGGGGCGGCGTTCCATGGTTTTCGTGAGTATGTGTGTACCCAGCTTGCGCGCCAATACGGCGGGAACGGCTTCATTGAAAAAGAACCAAACGTGCCCGCCGTTGCCCGACCGGGACCGCTCCAGGGCAGCGGGCACGTTCATTTGTTGACATGTTTCCAAGAATGCGCCCGCATCTTGCTGCCACGTTGCTTTGTCAAAGTCGGCGGCCAGGAAGAAACAGGTCTCATCCCGAAGCATCGGATAGACGCCCATCACGAATTCCCGGCCCTTGTCGTCGTGACCGCAGAGATGCCAACGAATTATTTCGTCGGTTATGCGAAGAAACCGTTGGTGCGGACATTCGGAGCACTTGATTCTCGGTTTCTCGCAAATTCCCCGGACCCACTCATTGCCGCAAGCTGGCGAATAGCCAGCTCTGCCTGTCTTACGGCTTTCGAAGCGTTGCGGATAAACATCCTCTCGTCCATGAAACAGCGCGCGGAAGAGAGCAATTTTGGCCTGGGCGGGTGAATGCTGATTCACGCCACCTTGCTCGAAAATAGGCAAACTGACAGGTGTAGCCACGGCCGTATTCTACACTTTGCATCCCGGCAACGCCGCAAGCATCCTCAAGCAGACCCAGGGGACTAGGTCGACCAGATCGAAACGCAACCGCCTTGCCATATCCCACCTATCTAGATATTATCTAGAAATACTGCGGTTCGATTGGGACGAACGGAAGAACAAAAGCAATCGGATCAAGCACGGAATTTGGTTTGAAGAGGCCCAGAGCGTTTTTAGCGATCCGCATGGACGCCTATTTTATGATCCGGAGCACTCCGAGCACGAGGATCGGTTCATTCTACTTGGTGTGAGTTCAGCGGCAAGAACGCTCATCGTAGTTCACTGTTACAAGGAAAACGATTCCGTGGTCAGGATTATTTCTGCCCGTAAGGCGACTAGAAAGGAGGTGCGCTTCTATGAGGAAGGAATATGATTTCTCCAAATTGAAAGAGCTGAAGAACCCGTACGCAAGGAAGAAAAAGGCGGTGGGCATTAACTTGAGTCCGGAAGTCGTGGACTACTTCAAGCGACTGGCGGAAGAGACTGGACTGCCTTACCAGAAACTGATTGATTTGTATCTGCTAGACTGCGCGAGAAAACGCAAGAAGCTGACAATGAAGTGGGTGGCATAGCGGCGACGAATTACTCAACCTGCGGTGAATGCTTCGGCGTCATCCTCGCACGAATCGCGTGACGATCGCATGACTGGATTTTGCGTGAGCCGCTGCTGACCAACCAACAGCGATCTCACACCGTTGCGGTCCGCGCACGCATTGAAAAGTACGTAGTGGGCCTTACCCCAGGATCCCGACTTCAAGTATCTGGCCGGGCTTCAGGGATTGCAATGCGACGAGAGCATTTGGAACATGCGGTCGGATGTCATCCATATCGTTCGAAGCTGGGCGGATGATCAGGATAGCGATGTTCCGGCCCGTCATGTTCTGCTGATACCGAATGTTCCTGTCTATTGTGACGAGGACGTCAAAGTGCCCTTCAGCCAGCGCCAACAGCGCCCCATACTCCTTGCCGCTGAATCCCGCGTCTCGAACAGTCTCACATTCATGACCGCCGTCGGCAAACAGGAATTTGACCTTCCTGGGGACACACTCATCGAAGAGCAATTTCATTTCAAAGTGGTAGTCAAGCTCGTTCTGGCTTCTTCGATCGCCGCAATAGCTTCGGCGCTGGTTACACTGGGGAAATCTTCAAGAAACTCAGACAGCGTCCGCCCATGCTCCAGATAGTCTGTCAGCGACTTGAAAGGAACTCGCGTTCCACGGAAGACTGGTTCACCGCTGAGGATAGCCGGGTTGCTCACAATGATGCTCAAGGCCATTTTGTGAATCTCCTTCCGAAAGTTTAGCGTACTTCCTTAGTGTTGCGCATCCTTCCCGTGCAAATTGCTGAACGTCGCTGCTGTTGTCCTACACGAAGAAGCGGCGCTCGCTGATGCGCTCCAACTCGTACAGGTAAGTGCGCGTGACTTCGTAGGTGCGACCACTATTCCCGCTGAAGCTCACAGCACAACCTGGGCGTAGCCCATGGGGATTCCGGTAGATCTGAACCAACGTACGAATTCAATCTGCAAGGAAGGAAGCAGTAGGTATGGCGAAGAAAAAACAAAACTGGTGCCGGGGGCCAGAATCGAACTGGCTACGCCCGCCTTTTCAGGGCGGCGCTCTACCAATGAGCTACCCCGGCACTGGTGATTTAGAAATTGTAGGGGTGATGTAGAGTTGTGTCAATTCAGTGAAAAATGCCGCCCAAATCAGTGTGCTGACTCGTCGAATTCCTTCATCCAGTTGCGGTTCTTCAGGACCTCGCGCGGTTTCGTTCCGTCAGGTGGACCGACGATACCGTCCTTTTCCATGAGATCGATCAGGCGAGCAGCCCGGCCGTAGCCAATTCGCAAGCGGCGCTGCAACGTGGAAGTGGAAGCGCGGCCTGCGTCGCAAACCACGCGAATCGCGTCCTGGTAAAGATCATCGTCAACGTCCTCGCCACCCTCGACATCGCCGTCGGCCGCACCTTCCGTCTTGCCGTCCTCGTCCTTCGGCGCCGCCAACAGCTCCTCCTGGTATTTCGCCTGGGCTTGCTCGCGCCAGAAGTCGCACACGGAAGTGATTTCTTCTTCCGTCACCAGCGGCCCGTGAATGCGATGAAGCCGCGCCGACCCGGCCGGCAGATACAGCATGTCGCCTCTTCCAAGCAGCGATTCCGAGCCGTTCGAATCGAGAATGGTGCGCGAATCCACCTTGCTGGCAACGCGGAACGAAATGCGAGCAGGGAAGTTCGCCTTGATCAAGCCGGTGATCACGTCCACGGAGGGCCGCTGCGTCGCAAGGATTAAGTGAATGCCCACGGCGCGCGCCATTTGCGCAAGCCTGGTGATTGACTCTTCCACGTTATTGGTGTCCACCATCATCAGGTCGGCCAGCTCGTCGATCACGATAATCAAGTAGGGAAGCGGCTTGTGCTCGGTCTCTTCCAGATTGTCGAACAGCGATAGCGAGTGTTCCTTCTTGAACGTGCGGTTGTACTGGTCGATATTTCGAACGCCGCGCTGCGCCAGCAGCTTCAAGCGGTTCTCCATTTCGCGCGTCGCATTTCGCAGCACGTTGGAGGCGATCTTCGGATCGGTCACTACCGGTGCGATCAAGTGAGGGATGTTCTCGTAGAGATTGAGCTCCAACCGTTTCGGGTCCACGAGCACCATTTTCACTTCGTCCGGGCTCGCCTTGTAAAGAATCGACATCATCAGCGAGTTGATAAACACGCTCTTACCAGTGCCGGTGGAACCGGCGATCAGCAAGTGCGGCATGGCCGCAAGCTCCGTCACGCGAATCCGGCCGTGCAAATCACGCCCCATCGCCAGCGTCAGTTTGCTCGGAGAATTCATGAACTCCGGCGCCTCGATGATTTCCCGCAGCGCAATCGTCTGTCGCTTGTCGTTCGGCACTTCGATGCCAATGGTCGACTTGCCCGGGATGCGCTCGATCAAAATGGATTCGGCTTGCAGCGCGAGACACAAATCTTCCGTCAACCCGATAATCCGGCTGTACTTGATTCCCGCTTCGGGCTTGAATTCGAAGGTCGTGACGACCGGGCCGGGATTGATTTGCGTCACGCGGCCCTGTATGTCAAATTCCAGGCACTTGGCTTCAATCGCGCGCGCTCGTTGTTTCAGCTCTTCTTCATCGAGCTTCTGGCCGCGTTCGCCTTCGCGGAGCAGGGCAGGGGACGGAAGTTTGTAATTCGGATTTCCCTTGGCAATTTTGGGCTCGCCGGCTTTCTTGGCTGCAGCCTTTTCTGTGTCGCGATTTAGGACGAAGATCGGCGTTTTGCGGGACGCGTCCTTGGTTTCCTTCTCGTCTTCTTCCTCTTCGCTTTCATCGGCGAAGCGAATAGTCTTGGAGGCATCATTCAGCAAGTCGGCCCTTCCAATAACTTGCGGCGTAACGGGCTTCCTGCCCGAAAGCCGGGACTCTTCCACGCGGCGCCTCATGCGCCGCTGTTCACGCTCTTCGCGCCACGCATGCCAGCGCGCCTTGGCCTTCTGCAAAATGCCCAGCTTCTCCACTCTTCCAATCGGGCCATTCGGACCGCTGGCCCATGCATGCGCCCCGGAAAAAGAAAAACGCGTGGTCATAAACAGCGCCGTCACCAGAAGCGCCACGGTCACCAGATTCGCGCCCCATAGGTTGAACCCGGTGCGCAACCCTCCAGAAATCAGTTCGCCCAGCAATCCGCCCGGCGGCACCGCGCCGCGCACATCCCAGACGTGCCAAAGGGAAAGCAGCGTCGGCAGCGAAACCAGCAGCAGCCCGAAGCCCACGACCGTGGCGACTTGCGAATCTAAAACCCGGCTCCGGAACCACCGCCATCCCAAAACAAGGATCGCCGCCGGTATCAGAAACGCGGCAAACCCGAAGCTCTGGAAAAGCAGGTCCGCTCCGTACGCCCCGGCCGGCCCAATCCAGTTTCGCGCCGGGCTGCCGTCGAAGGCCGCGGCACTTACATTGAACGAAGCATCTTTCGGCGAATAGGAGAGCAGCGCCAGAGCGATTAGCACCGCCAGCGTGATACACAAAAACCCAATCAGTTCATTGAAACGCTTGTTTCCTGTCGGAGTCAGTAAGCGCAAGAAGAATCTCCTCAGCTTTGTGGGGAAGACTGAGTGTCGCGGCGGGGCGCTGGCGCTATCGCACTCCCGCCTGGAGGAACTTCCAAACACACTGAATATACCAAACTAGCGAGCTCCAACGCCAAAAACTTTCTGTACCCGTGTTTCCTAAATCTTCAATGCAGGACCCCGGACGTCCACGCCAGCACCAGCGCTCCCATAACGATTCGATACACGGCAAATGGCGCGAAGCCATGCTTCCTCACCCACGCCAGAAACCACGCCACTGCCCCATACGCCACGATGAACGACACGACGAATCCGATCGCCAAAACGACCCACTGGTGCGGAGTCATCTGCGAAACTCCAATGGGATTCTCGCCTTTTCCCAGCACCGACTTGTAGAGTGTATATAACGTTGCCGCGGCCATCGTCGGTATCGAAAGAAAGAAAGAAAACTCGAGTGCCGCGGACCGCGATATCCCCGCAATCTGTCCGCCCGCAATCGTCGACATCGAGCGTGACGTTCCGGGGAACACGCCCGAAAAAATTTGGCAGAAGCCGATCCAGCCAGCCTGTCCCAGGCTCATGTCTTCCATCTTCCAGGTGTGAATACGGCCTCCCGTGTTTCCAGGACCGGCCGCCTCGGACTTCGCGTTCATCGCATCGACGATCCACATCAAAACGCCCCCGATTACCAGGGACCACCCAATGATCGAGAGGTTCTCTAAATGTTTTCCGATCATTTTCGTCAGCAGAAACGAAGGAATCGCCGTAATTACGAATGCCACTGCCGTCAGTCCTAGAGGATGAGTGAGCGGCGTTCGGTCGCCGCGCTCGCCTTTCGGAAAGGTCGAGAGGAACGCTCGAATCCGGTGCCAGAAATACACTGGCAGGCACGCGATTGCGCCGAGTTGGATCACGATGGAATACACTTTCCAATACCCGTTCGCCAGGTCGATGTGAAACAGCGCTTCGCTGATACGCAAGTGCGCCGTCGAGCTCACCGGCAAAAATTCCGTCAATCCCTCCACGATTCCCAACAGCACGGACAGCAAGTAGTCGCTCAAACGTGTTCTCCTGGATGCTTGGCCGTTTTTCGAACGCCCGGCAGGATCTTTCGCATTTCGTACGCGTCAATGCGCCGCAAATAATACCGCTTCAGCGTCGCCTCGATACGATAGCCATGCCGCTGCCAGAAGGCAACGCCCGCTTCATTGTCGGTTGCCGTTTCCAGCAAAATCGTTCGAACGCCCCGTAACGCCAGGTTCTTCTCGCTCTCCGCCAGCAGCGCAGAGCCCACTCCCTGCCGCCGGTGCGATTCCGCCACGTCCAGCGTGATCACATGCGCCAGCGGCGGATTTTCTTCCGTCAAAATAAATCCCACAATCTTCCCATCATCTTCCGCCACCACCCCATCCGCCGACGGCAGCTTCAGAAAATATCTCAGCATTGTCTTGGAGTAGGCAATTCCCGGTGGGAAGCACGCATAGTCTAGCCGCAGCAGGGCAGCAAAATCCCCCGGTTCGTGGGCACGCAGCGTGACCGGCATGGCGCGATTGTAGGCTGAACTCCCCCCGCTGAACAGCGCCGGTCAGTTATGGTGCGGCGGGCGGCATCTTCAGTCCCAGCGCCTTGACGATGACCGCATCAGCAACGGCGGGATGGCCCTCTTGCTTCGTTACCACACCGAATCCGCCGCTGTAATCCCACATCGTCCATCCCATTCCATATTTATCCAGCGTCGTTCGAACGTCGGAAATCCACGCTGCTCGATCCTGCGGATTTGCCGTCTTGCGATACACGCCAAACTCGTTGCACGTGACCGCTACGTTCCACCGTTTCGCCCACGCCGCCACCTGCCCGATTTCGCTGTCGATCCGCGATGCGTTCCAGCGGTCCAGTCCATAGTGAATCGCCGCCAATCGATTCACCGCATCCGGAATCAGCGCAGCAGCCGCCTGCACATTTTCCGGCGTCGAAGGATACGGCAGCTCTTTCAAGTAGTGAACGTAATTCGTGCTCCAAGTCGCTCCTTGATGGGTGAAGATGTGAGGATCATAAAAGTGAAAATTGTAGATGATGTTCGGGTCGCGCAGGGGATCGAAAAATAGCAGCTCATTTTCCGACGACCAATACGCCCCGGCCACAATAATCGTGTGCTGCGGCGCGCCTTCGCGAATCGCTACCGCCAGCTTCGCCTGCACGCCCTGCCAGCGATAACGATCGTGAAATTCCGGCTCATTCAGAATTTCGAACGAAACGAGATCCGGGTTCGTCGAAGAGTAATGCCGCGCCAGCGCGCGCCAATAGTCCTCGAACTGTTCGACGAACTCATTGTCTGCGGAGAGCTTTTCCTTGAAGTCGGAGTCAGGATGAATATCAATGATCACCGCCAGGCCCTGGTCGAGAATCATCTTCACCGCGGCGTCGAGATAGCCCAGATAATCCGCGGGGATGCGATCGGCCTGCTTGCGCCGGAACATCGGTTGCGGATTCACACTCAACCGTACATGGTCGAATCCCATGTTCTTGATTAACCCGATGTCCTGCGCCGTCGTCCAAGCCTCAAAATGTTCTTTCGTGTAGCCCTTGGGGTCGTACACCTGAGCAAACCACTCGCTCAGATTAATTCCGTGCCGCAAATGCTGTAGGTGACACTGTACGGCGCCTGCTCCTGCATCCGATTGCCCATAGCTCGCCTGCGCCGCAAAAAGGAATACCGCTGCTAGCGCCACTGCCGCCGCAAAAAAGTGTAGGGGCACGATAAATCGTGCCCCTCTTGTTCCGACTCGAGTTGTCTCGTTCATAGTTTGACGGTGACGGTCTTCACCTCAGTGTAATTCGCCAATCCATATTCGCCGAGTTCGCGCCCGATCCCGGACTGTTTGAATCCGCCGAACGGTGCTCCCGCGTCGAACACATCGTAGCAATTCACCCACACCGTCCCCGCGCGAACGCTGTCCGCGATGGCATGCGCCTTGGTGATGTCTTTCGTCCAAACCGCTGCCGCCAATCCGTACAGTGACTTGTTCGCGCGCTCGACCACTTCGTTCAAGTCTTTGAACTTCAGGATGGACATGACCGGCCCGAAGATTTCTTCCTGCGCGATCTTCATGTTGTCCTGCACGTCGGCAAACACCGTAGGTTCGATGAAGTACCCCTTGTCGCCCACGCGATTGCCGCCGGCCACGAGTTTCGCTTTTTCCTGCTTTCCGGCGTCGATGTAGCTCATCACCTTGTTGAATTGGTCCTGGTCCACCTGCGGCCCCTGTTCGGTCTTCGTGTCGAACGGGCTACCGACGGTGCGCTTCTTCGCCCGTGCCACGCTGCGATCCACAAACTCGTCATACGCCTTTTCCTCGACGTACAACCGCGACCCCGCGCAGCAGCACTGCCCCTGGTTGAAGAACAGCGCAAAGTGCGCGCCCTCGATCGCTTCATCCATGTCCGCATCCGCGAACACAATGTTCGGGCTCTTGCCGCCCAATTCCAGCGTTACCCGTTTCAGGTTTGTTTCTGCGGCGTTTTTCATGATCAAATGGCCCACTTCAGTTGATCCCGTAAACGCCACTTTGTCCACGTCCATGTGCCGCGCAATCGCTGCGCCGGCCGTTGGTCCGTATCCAGGCAGCAGATTCACCACGCCTTCGGGGAATCCCGCCTCCAGTATCAATTCGCCAACGCGCAGCGCCGTCAGCGGCGTCTGCTCCGCGGGCTTCATCACCACCGTGCAACCGGTCGCCAGCGCCGGCCCCAGCTTCCACGCCTGCATCAGCAGGGGAAAATTCCACGGAATAATCTGCCCGACCACTCCCACCGGTTCATGTTTGGTATAGGTGAAGTAGTTGCCGCTCACGGGAATCGTCTTCCCATGATTCTTGTCCGCCCACCCCGCATAGTAACGGTAGCAGGCAATCGTCAGCGGAAGATCCGCCGCCCGCGCGACGTGCGCCGGTTTGCCGTTGTCCAGCGCTTCCAGTTGTGCCAGCTCATCGGCGTGCTTTTCGATGAGGTCCGCCAGCCTGTTCATCAGTACGCCGCGTTCGGAAGCGCTCATCTTCTTCCGCCATGGGCCCTTGTCAAACGCCGCGCGCGCCGCCGTTACCGCCTTGTCCACGTCCGGCGCGTCGGCTTCCGCTACTTGCGTAATCACTTCGCCCGTTGACGGATTGGTAGTCGGAAACGTTTTCCCCGAAACGCTGTCGACCCATCTTCCGTTGATCAGTAATTTTGTCGATCCAATCTTCACATTCGGTTGCATCGCTGCAGTTGCCGTAGCCATAGTTTCCTCCTCTTGTGCGTTTGCGCGATTGCCAGGTGGGTGCAGGGCAAGACCCCTCGAGCCCCGCATGACGCAAACGTGTTTGCGAGAGGGAAGCCTATACCTCTGCGCCGCATGAGGCAAGATAGTTCGTTCTGCGTGTTCGTTCTGCGCAGCTCGCGGATGCTGCCGCGGCCCCTCCCGTTTTCTTCGCATCCCAGAGTCACTGTCGTGAATTGCGCACCGGGATTCTGGCCCGCAACCATTAACTGTACACTTCAATATAGCGAACTGGAGAGTTTATGCCAGCACCAGAAACTGCCAAGAATGAAGGTCTCTTGATTTCTGCTCTGCGTGCCCGCTCCACTTTCGGTCAGCTTCTCCGCCGGGTCGAGAAGGACAGCCGCGGTCTGATTATCGAGAAGCGCGGCATCCCCAGGGCGATTCTCCTGAGCATCAGAGATTATGTGCGTCTGGCCTCACCTGAACCGGAAGTGCTGAAAGTCATCGGTGAAGAATCCGAAGAAAAAGGTACGGATAAACTAACGTCCCGGCGCATCGACCGCATCATTCAGAAGGCGCGTGCTCGAAAAGTGAAATCCCGAAGGTTCAGGGCCCGAAAATAGAAACTCCGGAATTAGAAGCGAATGCTTCCGCTGCGGCTCGTTCTCGATACCAACATTGTGGTTTCTGCCGCTGTGAAACCCCATGGTTTACAACGCACTGTGCTCCTGGTCGCGAGCACCAAGCCAGCGCGTCTTTACCTGTCCGCTTCGATTTTCTCGGAATACCGGACGGTATTAGCGCGTCCGGAACTCCGCATTCGTAGAGGACTCCGCCTTCAATTCCTTCAATTTATCAAGAACCACTCCTTACTTTGTCTCTCCCTCCCAATCGCTTCAAATCACGGTCGACCCCGCCGATAATATCTTCCTCGAGTGCGCCGATGCCGCCCGCGCGGATTATCTTGTCGCCGGCAGCCAGCATCATTTCCCAAAGTTCTGGAAAAAAACAAAGATCATTACGTCTCGGGAATTGATTGGCATCGTTGCCCCGCACTTGGTTCTATGACGTTCCAGCCACTTCCAATGGAGGGGCGGCAGCACGTACTAGGGTAAACACCTGACACACAATCAAGGTAAACACTATATTCCCCCGTCTCTAGCCTTGATACAGGATGCATCCACATTCGGGACAGCGGGTCCGCCTCCGAGTCCAGGGCCCCACCCTACGTACCCCACATCCATTTGTCCTGGAGCGGAGGCGGCCCGGCCTTAGTCCAAGCAGTCCCAAGCAGTCTCCTTACGTGTCAACAAGCTGGGCCCCCCTTCCTGACCACGCCACCTCACCGTCATTCCTCTCTCCTCTTGCGCTTCACGTTTGAAGCACGTGTCTCGCCCTCGGTTTTGTGAGAGGCGGAGTTCGCTGATGTACGTACAAATATATTGACACCACTCTTCCCAATAACTATGCTGTAGATCTCGCGTTGCTATGCGATTTACATGGGACGAACAAGAACCGCCAAAACCTTCGCAAGCACGATGTTCGCTTTGAGACTGCCGTTCTGGTCTTCGACGATCCTTACGCTATGACCCAACGCGACTACAGCTCCGACTACGAGGAGCGCTGGATAACGGTTGGCGCCATCGAATCGGGTTCGATCCTTTTGGTTGTCCATACCTTCTATGAGAAGCACAACGAGGAAGTCATTCGCATCATCTCAGCCCGCGCTGCCGAATCTCAAGAAAGGAGAGCCTATGAGGAAGCTCACAAAGGAACAGAAGCGGGACATCCGAGCCATCGCCGCAAAAAGAGACGACGACATTGACTTCTCGGATGCTCCCCCGGTTGTCGATTGGAGCGGAGCCGAAATCGGCAAGCTCTACCACCCTGCAAAAAAGCCCGTGACCATGCGTCTCGATTCCGATGTCATCGCCTGGCTCAAATCCGATGGCCGCGGTTATCAAACCAAAGCAAATTGGCTCCTGCGCCACGCCATGCTCCACTTTACGAAGGGGAAGGGTCTGAACAAACGCAAACGTTTCCTACGCCGCCGCAAATCCAAACGCCGTGTGGCCTAGGTTCCTGGAAACAGGCCGAACTCTTGCCGGTGGGCCCCCACTGGATATAAATTGCGCCCCATTTCGGCAAGGCTCGTTATAATAAACCGCCCGAGCTTCCATGGCACTCCAGTCCCATGCGGCGCTTGCCGAGGTTCGCGACACGCTGCTCGAAACTTACGCGAGCAACGACGCAATGAACCAGCTCATCCTCTCGAATCTTGACCCTCGCGCGTGGCGCGCCCAGCCGCTGGGTCAAAAAGGCAGTGGCCGGACAATCGCGGCCATCTTCGCGCATCTGCACAACAGCCGGCTTGTGTGGCTGAAGAATTCCGCGCCGCACCTGAAGTGTCCGCCGCCACTCGATCCCGACCGCTGCACCATGAAGCAGGCTGCTGCCGCGCACAAGAAAAGCGCCGCGCAGTGCCTGCTGATGTTGACGGATGCGCTCTCGGCCGCTCCCAATCGCCGCGTCACGAAGTTCTCCCGCGGCAGTTGGACGCAAACGTGGCCCGCTGGCGGCGCCATGTTCGCTTACATGTTCTCGCACGAGGCGCATCATCGCGGTCAGATTTTGATGCTGGCCCACCAGGTCGGCTACCGCGTCCTTCACAAGACTCCCGGCGTCTGGCACTGGGAGAAGCTCTGGAAACAGGCCGGCCTTACCACGCGCCCGCGCTGACTGGAACGGCTCGTGAGAATAGACTTTGTGTGTCCGGCTTTCTATGCATTAGGGTGATTCAGCAGGAGGCCACCATGAACCGAGAACGGGCGCTGAAGGTTTTGTTGGTATTGGTGGGATTGCTTTTTGTGGCAGCGATTTATCCGATGGCGATGTCTTTATGGCATCCAAGTCCGTCGGATGATACGGGCGACACGATGATGATGAGCCTGTATTTCACGCTAGGGGTTTTTTTGCTGGTGACCACGCGTAAGCCGTCGGCACATCGTAGCCTAATCGCCTTTACGGCATGGTCGAGTTTCGCTCACGCCGTTGTAATGACCATCCTGGGATTCCACATGCCGAGCGAACGGGTAGGGTTTTGGATCGGCTCGGCCGTACTCGTTGTTATCGGCGCAGCCCTGCTCGCGCTGGCTCCGCCGAAGCAGTCAGGAGAGCTGGCATCCGCATCTGGCGCGTAGGCCAATTGCGAACGCCTCAGGGTATGGCTCTTCGAAATTTCTATTGGGCTCCTCAGCCCGCTCCCCGTCCGGCCCAACCGGCGCAACAACAGGCGCCTTCTCCTTCACCTCACCCGGACTCCAATTCCAGCAACTCCGAGTGAGTCGGGTTGACAAGTCTGATTTTTGCGTTAGACGTCTAAGTGGGCGCCCCTGGTTTGGCGTGAGATCGACCATGCATTCAGGCAGGATTGTTCTTTTCTCCACGCGCCTTGATGTATAGCAGCTGAAACACCGCGCCGGTCCCGTTTGGCTGAACTCCAACGATGTGCTCCTTATCCTTTGTGCCGGCTTTGAAGAGCATCCCTCCCGTTTCCGGCTTGTCGTCGCCACATGTAAGCTTTTCGGAGTTCTTGTCCTTTGCCTGCTGAGGCCGGGCGGCATTAGTGCAATCGAGAACCGTCCCGTACTTGGCCAGGGCTCTCTGATAATAGTCGGCGACTTTCCTAGGCGCGTCCTTCGACTCCATTTTCAGCACAACGAGCTTGAACCCAAACGAGGTGCCCCACAGCCCCAGCTTCGCAGCTGGACTATCGTTGTCCTTATCCTGATCCTTGTGCGGTATCGATCCCGGGTAAATGGGCAGGCCCACCTCTTTGGCGGTGGCCCGCGCACTGACAATCAGTCCGGCATCAGTTTCTGGGCCCTGCACAGTGAGCGAGAGCTCCTTGTCCTTGCTTGTGTTTACTGTCTTGGTCTTGGCTCTCTCCGCCAATGCACAATCTCCAGTTGACAAGCCCTCGGAGAGCGAGACAACACTCGCTAAGAAGGTCGATCCCAAGCTCCATGCAGACGCAGTTAGGCTGGTCGAAGTCAGCGGCGCGAAACAACACCTCCAAGATAATCTCGAAAAAATGGTTAATGAAGCGCAAAAGGCAATGATGGACAAATGTCAGGGATGCGCTCCTGAGTTCGGGAAAGAATGGAAAAGACGATTTCTCGAACGGACAAACATAAACGACTATCTCGATGTTTACGTCCGCGCGTACGAGAAATATTTTACGAATGCAGAGATAAATGAATTGATTGTCTTGCAGAAAGAAACTTCGAAGACCGCAGTTCCGTCACCGGCGCTGAAGGAGAGACTGACCGCGGTTATGCCTGAGCTCATGGCGGACGCGATCGGTGACTGTGGCAAAATAGGCGCAAAACTTGGGGCTCAGATCGGGGCCGAGATTGAGCGCGAGCATCCCGAATACATGAAGCCACCAGCGAATTCGACTAGACCCTAGCGCTACATCGCCCAGCAGTTTCGTTGGGCCCACTGGGCCAGTGCCTGGTAAGCGTTTATTAGGGTGCCTGTACTTCCAAGCATGATAAAAATCTGGGGCACCCTCCGCTTCTCCATACTTCCTCAAGACCTTCACACTCCAGCAGGCACTACACCGTTGATCCATCCGGTTGCAGAAAGCCCGTTGTATAAACCTCGGCGCATCCTTTAAGATTCCCCGATTGCTCAAAGGAACGCCGGCGAATCGGCTCTCCCGCATCGTGACACACCTGCGTAATCAGGATTGAAAACAATGACCGTATTAACGCCTAGTTCGAACCCCGGCCGTAAGTGTTTGGAGTGGCGGCTTTGGCTTTTGGCGTCATCACGCTGGCCTGGCACGACTCTCATCAACTTCGTTACCTCGTTTACTTCGCATCCGCTGCGCTGATCTTCGGCGGCGCCGCGATTCAGTTCCGTCGGACCGCGAAAGCGGGCGCGGCTTGTCTTGTCTTCGTCTTACTGTGCGTGCCAGGAATCGTCGCCGCACCGCAGATCTACAATAGCTGGGGCAACTTCTTCGAGCAGTTCTCTCTTCTGACCGGAGTGGCGATCGTCTATGCACGCTTGTCATTGGTATGGTCACCGGCAACGCTCAATCGGATCGGCCGCGTTCTCTTGGGCATCTGTGCCGCTTCCTTTACCGTCGAACAGGCGATTTATCTGCACGCTACGGCCCATCTTGTTCCGAAGTGGATTCCGCCAAGTCAGATGTTTTGGGCGGTAGCGACGACTGTTTCATTTGCACTCGCGGCCGTGGCTCTTCTTATCAATCGAATGGCACTTCTTGCGAGTCGCCTGCTGACAATGATGATTGTGAGTTTTGGGCTACTCGTGTGGGTACCGTTGGTTATCTCCGATCCCCACAGTCATACGAATTGGAGCGAAAACGCCGAGACCTTCGCGATTGCCGGAGCAACATGGATTCTTGCTGATCTCCTCGGCGAGTCTCGGCTTAATGACCAGCGCCCGCGATGACGGGTCTGTGTCTCGCGGCGCCTATTTCGTCGCGGCCTTAATTCTATCGGGAAGGTCGGAGGGCGCTACGCTGCCGGGAAGGGAGGAAACGTTTCCCGGCTAACTGTCAACTGATTTGTCGTTACCGGACAAGGGCCAATTGGGATCAAACGCCTACTCCCTCACCTCGCCCGGACTCCAATTCCGGCAACTCCGAGTCTTCTTCCTAGTGGAAGGCCGCGAGGCACTCGTCCGGCCTAGGCTAGTGGAGCACGCCTGAGTGGTGGCGCGTCTTCAGCGTCTGGCGTTCACCCCGGCTCCGTCCGGGCGATCTAGACGGTCCCGGCTGCTTTGCCTTTGCGGAATTTGGTGTCGACAGCGAGGCCGAAGGCTTCTATCACGCTGGCTTGCACTTGCTTTGAAAGGGCGTTGATCTCCTCGACGCCGAAGTTCTGGGGGCTGACGAAATACCTCAACTGCCTCTCACCAGCAGGAGTCTCGACAATCCGCAGAACCGTGTCTGCAACTTCTTGAGCATTGCCGGCGGTGGAGGAAAGCGCCGCGTTGATCTTCGCGGGGATCTCCTTGACAGCGCCATACGTATTGGTGCGAGCCTCATCGGCAGCCTTCACGGTACTCCCAAAAATTGGCGTCTCATATTGGCCGGGTTCCACAATCACGGATTCAATTCCTTGCCCGGCAAGTTCGTAGCTGTATGCCTCGGCCAGCGCCTCGAGCGCAAATTTGCTTGCGCAATAGAAACCAACAGAAGGAAGAACCACGCGGCCGGCGCCGCTGCTGATGTGCATGAGCACGCCGCCGCGTTGCCGCCGCATGTGTGGAAGCACTGCCCGATTCACGCGAACCGGGCCAAGGAAATTCGTGTCCATCAGCCGCTGCGCTTGTTCGGTGGTGACCGCTTCTTCCAGCCCGGAGAGGTAGTAGCCGGCGTTGTTGATGGCTACGTCGATGCGGCCGGCTTTGGCAACGGCGGCATCCACGGCCCGTCCCACCGAGGCGTCGTCGGTCACGTCCAGTTCAAGGACGTGAATGGGCAGCGAATCCTTTTCCGCGAGCGCGCGGATTTCGGAGGCATTCTTGGCATTGCGGCCTCCGGGGTCACGCATCGTCGCAAAAACGGTGTGCCCTTTACGAGCCAGGGTTTCCGTGAACAGTCTGCCGAAGCCGGTGCTGGAACCGGTGATGAGAACCACTTGCTTGGACTTCATGATCATCCCTCCTGGCGGCGCTACTGTGGAGTCAGTTTGATGCTGGAAGAAAAACGGAAACTACACATTTTCTCCCTCCCAATTGGCCACTGGTAACCGGTGCAGAATCAACACTTGCAAAAGTGTATCAAAACAAACAACTTGAATTCCCTTTAGAATCAACACTTGATGAAAAACACGGGGATGGGGAAGGGCCTGGAATCAGAATCTCCACAGACTATGCATCGGTGCAACTAGGAAGTCTCAGAGGAGACAGTCTGGGTAGCTGCGCTCGGCCGCGTCACGTAGACCGCCAGCAGCAGACTCGCTCCCAAAAGCAATGCCGCCAGATGGTACGGCGCGCCCGGCAAGTTCATGCTGTAACGAGGTGAGATGGCAATCGTGAAGATTTGCGTGAAGAGAACAGGTCCTGCCATCCCGGTGATGGCCCGCAAGGAATTGATCGCCCCCTGCAATTTGCCTTGCGACGAAGGATCCACGTGCCGCGCCATCAGCGACTGCATCGCCGGAGCCGCAATGCCCCACAGTGCAATAAACGGAATCACCGCGAGGATCACCCATCCGCGCGCTGCGAGGGCAAAGCCCGCGAATCCAATCGTCCCAAACAGCAAGCCTGACAGAAGGCTGCGCCGTTCACCGAAGCGCTTCACAAGCGGGCCCACAAGCGCACCGGAGACCACCGCCGCGCAAACACCGACCACAGCCAGGGAAAGGCCAACGTCGCGGCGGCTCCACGCGTAGCGGTACTCCGTGTAAAGCGCCCACATCGAAGGAAGCGAGTTGTGGGCCAGATAGTACAGCGCCGTCACCACGGCAAGTCCGCCAAGTTCTCGGTTCGCACTGAGCAGCCGAAGGGATCCCAGAGGGTTTGCCATATGCCAGGCGCTTTTGGCGCGCCGTTCCGGCGGCAAGGATTCAGGCAGCACGAAATATCCGTACAGAGCATTGCCGAGGCTCAACGCCGCGGCCGCCCAGAACGGAAAACGCAGGTTCATGTTGCCCAGCCAGCCGCCAACTGCTGGGCCAATCACGAACCCCATCCCAAACGCTGCGCTAATCAGGCCGAAGGGTTTCGCGCGCTCCTCCGGCTTCGTCACATCCGTGACATAGGCGAACGCCGTGGAGATATTGGAAGTGGTGATGCCGGAAACGATGCGGCCCACCAAAAGCCAGCGCAGCGACGGCGCCACCGCCATGAAAACGTAGTCGATGCTCAATCCGAAGCACGAAATCAAAATGATCGGGCGCCGGCCGAAACGGTCTGAGCACGCCCCAAGAATCGGCGAAAAAATAAACTGCATGGTGGCCCAGGCAAATCCGAAATAACCGGTAATGCTTGAAGCGCGGGCAAAGTCTCCGCCCTCAAATTGCCGGATGAGATCCGGCAGCACCGGCGCGATAATGCCAAACGCCACCATATCAAACGCCACCATGACCAGGATAAAAGTGAATGCCGCGCCGCCAACCCTCGGCGTGGAAGTAGCGGTAGGTTCATCCATTGACAGTGCTGCCAGCTAAACTTCGAGAATCACGGGAAGAATCAGGGGCCGCTTGGAAGTTTGTTTGTTGATGTAGCGCTTGAGGTCCACGCGAATTTTTTCCTTGATCACGCCCCAGTCCGATTTTTCCTCGGCGTTCGATTCCTCGACGGTTTTCATAATCACGACTCGCGCTCCGGCGATCAGTTCCTGGCCATTGTCGCTCATCAAGCCGCGGGTCACGATTTCCGGATGCGATTCCATCTTTCCGGTGCGCTTGTCGATCGCAATGATTGGAACAACGATGCCGTCTTCAGAAAGATGCTTGCGGTCGCGAATCACAACTTCTTCAATCTCTTCGAGCGAACCGGAATCCACGCAGACGCGCCCGGCGGTCACCGGATCTCGCCGCCGTGCTCCATCCTCCGTAAATTCGATGGACTGTCCATCCTCGACCAGCAAAATTTCTTCCGAAACAGATCCCAGTTGATGCGCCAGCGCCGCGTGCCGGAACAAGTGCCGGTATTCGCCGTGCACCGGAATAAAATATTTCGGCTTCACCAGTTGCAGCAAAAGTTTTTGTTCTTCTTGGCTGCCGTGTCCCGAAACGTGGATGACGCCCGCTGAATTATCGTAATAAACCAGCGCGCGCCGCCGGAACATGTGATCCAGCATGCGAAAAATGGATTTTTCGTTTCCCGGAATGATGCGCGCGGAAAGAATCACGCTGTCGTTTTCATCCACGGAAACGAAGCGGTGATTGTCCACCGCGATCCGTGAAAGCGACGACATCGGCTCCGCTTGGCTGCCGCTGGCCAAAATAATGATGCGCTTCGGGTCAAATCCGCGGATGTCCTGCGGGCGCACCACCATTCCATCGGGAATTCGTAAAATTTCCAGCGAGTGCGCAATCTCCACGTTGTCGACCATGCTGCGCCCGACAAACGCGACTTTGCGGTTCACGCGCGCCGCAATGTCGATGACTTGTTGAATGCGGTGAATCGACGAAGCAAAGCACGACAAAATCACCCGCCGAGGGGCGGAGCGGCACAATTCTTCAATCCGCGGCACGACCGCCCGCTCTGAAGGCGTAAATCCCGGCCTCTCCACATTCGTCGAATCGCTGAACAGCGCCAGCACTCCCTCGTTTCCATATTTTGCGAACGAGTGCAAATCAAACGGCGCCCCACCCACCGGTGTCTGATCGATCTTGAAATCGCCAGTATGAATCACCACTCCGAGCGGCGTCCGAATCGCCAGCGCCACGCAATCGACCGTGCTGTGCGTCACGGAAATAAATTCGATTTCAAACGGCCCGATCTCCACCAGCCGCCCGGGCAGCACTTCGCGCAGCGTTGTCGACTCCAGCAGACCCGCTTCATCCAGCCGCTTTTTCACTAGCGCGAGCGTGAAGCGAGTTCCATACACCGGAACGTTTAGGTCTTTTAAAATATAGGGCAGGGCGCCGATGTGGTCTTCATGGCCATGCGTCAGCACAATCGCGCGGACGTTCGCGCGATTCTGTTTCAAATAGCTAATGTCGGGAATCACCAGGTCGACGCCCAGCAACTCCGATTCCGGAAACATCATGCCCGCGTCGATGACGATGATCTCGTCGCCGAGCCGCAGTGCCATCATGTTCATGCCGAATTCGCCGAGACCACCCAGGGGGATGGCGGTGAGGGATTGCGAGGTCTTGCTCAATGACGCGTCAACTCCGGAACGCAAACGAGCATCGTATCACAGGAACTGATTTGTAACGGGCGACTCGTGACTGGTTAAAAAAAACAAACGAACTCGCGCATTCAATGATTATTGCCACCGGCAAAAAGATGCGCGATAGATACGAGAATGACGGCGCCCAGAGTTGCCGCCGCGAGCGAGTAAAGAAATCCACCACCGAAAATTCCCAGCTTCGTAAAGACCCAGCCGCCGATGTAGGAACCGATCAAGCCAAGGACGATATCCGCGATGCATCCAAACCCCCGGCCCCGGGCAATTTTTCCCGCAAGCCATCCTGCCACCAAGCCGAGGAGCAGCCACGAGACGAAGCCGTGCGATTGGAACCAGATTCCGAAACCCTGCTGCAAGAGCAAGTCTGCGGCGAGCATGAAACCTCCAAAGTGACCACCGATTGTAGCTGAACCTGTGCGCGAGGCAATTCATCATCGAGACTGAAGAGAGAATCGCACGCAGAGGTCTTTCGACTCGCTGCGTTCGCTCAGGACTCGCATCCTCATCGGGTGCTCGGTTGCTGCTGGGTCATGCAGTGCAAGGTGCCAAGTCCCAGCACGAGATCGCGGCAGGCGATGCCAACGACTTCTCGATCCGGGAATAACTTCGCGAGAATATTCAGCGCGACGCGATCGTTCGAATCGTTGAACGTGGGCACGAGCACAATTTTGTTGGCGATATAAAAATTCGCATAGCTCGCGGGAAGCCGAAAATCTTCGAAAAGAACGGGCGCCGGCATCGGAAGTGTCTCTAGTCGCAGCGCCTGCCCATCCTGGCTCTTCATCGTTTTCAATAAAGCAAGATTTTCCTGCAGGGCGTTGTAGTTTTGGTCCTTCGGATCATCTTCCACGATCGCCACAACCGTGGACGGATTCACGAAACGCGCAAGGTCATCGACGTGGCCATGGGTGTCATCGCCGGCGATTCCATTTTTCAGCCAAAGAACATTTGTGACGCCAAGGTATTCGCGAAAAATGTCGGCGTAATCGTTTTTGGTGAATCCGGGATTGCGTTCCTGAACTTTGCTGAGCAGGCATTCTTCGGTGGTGAGAAGCGTTCCACGGCCGTTCACGTCGATGCTGCCGCCTTCGAGGACTACGCGGCGGCCCTTGTGTTGCGGCTGCCAGACGCGCCGTTTCAACTTTTGGTTGGCTTTGGCGACGACGGCGGCGTCTTTTTTGTGATTTGGGTACTTTGCCCAGCCGTTAAAGAGAAAATTGTTGTAGGCGACTTCGCCGGCTTCGTTTCGAACGCAGATGGGGCCGGTATCACGCATCCATCCGCGATCTGTGGGGATGCGAAAGAAATCCACGGCGTCAAGATTTGCTTCCGATTTTTTCAGCATGGTTCGAACGCGCGATTCGGCGGCGCGGTTTTCAACGAGGAGAAAAACGCGCTCGACGCGCGACAAGTGGCGAACGATTTCCGCGAAGGCCCACGGAATAACCGCAAATTTCCCGGGCCAGTCGGTTATCTCGTGCGGCCAGCCGAGCCAGGTGGCTTCGTGAGGCTCCCATTCGGCGGGCATTCGGAAGCCGAGGGAAAGGGGAGTCGACGTAAGTTGAACTCTAGGCACCGGCGGAACCCCGATTCTGGATCGGCGCACATGCTGAGGCCTGTACTACCGGGGGCATGCGGAAGCCGAGAGAGTAAGGCGTTTTGATGGACGGCTGAGTCTTCATCGGGAAAAGGAATTTAACACAGAGGTCGCCCCGACAGGGTCGGCGTAAACGCCGGACACAGAGAGCGCGTAGAAAACAACGAACGCACAAAACAAGGAGAGCAAAAAGCGAGCAGGGGACGGCACGCTATTTTTCGCCGAGCCAGCGGTTGAGGATGGGTTGATAGGCGTCGATGCGGCGGTCGCGCAGGAAGGGCCAGTTGCGGCGTACGTCCTCGCTCTTGGCGGGGTCGCATTCGACAACGAGAATTTCTTCTTTGTCGTTCGAAGCCTCGGAAATGACCTGGCCAAAAGGATCGGCGACGAATGAATTCCCCCAAAATTCCAAACCGGGGTCGCCATTTTGGGGCTTGCCTTCGAAACCAACGCGGTTGACCACGGCGGCGTAGATGCCGTTGGCGATGGCGTGGCCGCGCTGAATGGTTTTCCAAGCATCCAGCTGCGCGGCGCCAAATTGCGATTTTTCATGCGGGTGCCAGCCAATACTGGTGGG
>Ga0209057_1000080_pt1 | contig 78363 bp, 71 predicted proteins | sample GraSoiAngelo_146_FD_185903 | JGI IMG/M metagenome (GOLD analysis project Ga0209057, IMG submission 185903) | Grasslands soil microbial communities from the Angelo Coastal Reserve, California, USA - 14_1009_05_30cm (SPAdes) (version 2) | ecosystem: Environmental > Terrestrial > Soil > Grasslands ...
TGGGCGTGGCCGGTTGCGGCCTAACTAAATAATGGGTTGCTAGTCATCGGTCCGACTGCTGTCCGGATCTGCAATCTAAGGTCGTCATCGGACGGTTGCCTTCCCCCCTGGTAACCTCATGCTCAGCCCCCAGTCCCGCCGCAACCCCGCAGTGACCTGCCCGAGTGCAAACGCTGCGAAGCTTGCAGCCTAAGACGCTCGCAGCCTAAGACGCGCAAAGCGACGTGCCCACTGTTCGGGGCGGCCCGGATGGGTCCTACGACAGCATATCCGCTGGGCTCCGCACCCCCAACCCACCGCGGTTCAGCACGTGGGTATAGATCATGGTGGTCCGCACGTCCCGATGACCGAGCAGCTCCTGCACGGTCCGGATGTCGTAGCCGGCTTCCAACAGATGGGTGGCGAACGAGTGGCGCAAAGTATGGCAGGTGGCGCGCTTGGCGATGCCGGCTCGACGTACGGCTTCCTTCACAGCTCGCTGGATGGCGGACGCGTGAACGTGATGGCGCCGCGGGTCGCCGCCCGCGGCATGGGTGTAGGCCCGCGCCGCAGGAAACACCCACTGCCACGCCCACTCGGCGGCCGCACTGGGCGCCTTGCGCTCGAACGCGTCCGGCAGCTCGACCCGCCCGGCCCCGGCGGCGACCTCGCGCGCGTGGCGCGCCCGCCCACGCGCCAGGTGCTCGGCAAGTCCGGACCGCACGGCAACCGGCAACGGCGTCACCCGGTCCACCCCGCCCTTGCCCCACCGTACGCGAATCTCCCCTCGCCCGAAATCGACGTCCTTGACCCGCAACTGCAAACACTCGAGCAGCCGCAACCCCGATCCGTACAACAACAACGCGACGAGCAGCGATACGCCGCGCAGCTCGCGCAACACGGCACGGACCTCGTCCCGCGTCAGCACGACGGGAAGGCGATGGCCCTCCTTCGCATGGACGACACCGTCCGGCGCGACGGCGAGCGGGCGACCCAACACAGCCTCGTACAAGAACAGCAACGCCGCGGCGGCCTGGTTCTGCGTGGACGCGCTGACCCGCCCCCGCTCGGCGAGATGCGTGAGAAACGCCTGCACGTCGGTGGCGCCCATCGTCGCGGGATGCCGGCGATCGTGAAACTGGACGTAGCGCCGCACCCACGCGACATACGCCTGCTCGGTCCGAGGACTGTAATGCCGCGCCCGCACTGCGGCGCGCACGCAGGGACAGGCACGGGCGCGTCTGGCATCCCTCACCTTAGGGTGAACGACTCGGTTGGCAAGGGCGAAAAATTGCGACGGGACCGTGAGGTTGCGGCGGCTACACCCCGTCGCGATGGTTGGTGCTCGGCCCCATGACCCACAGCGAGATCGTCCACGTGTACTACGGCCTGGGAAGCGTGGCTCTGGGCCTCTCGGCGGTGTGGGCTTGGCGGCACGACCGCGGAGTCGCCCGCTACGCGTGGCCCGTTCTCTTGTTGCTGGCCGGCGCTTCCCTCCTACTTCCCGTCGAGACCGGCGAGCGTCGCTATCAGATCGTCGGGTGGTGGGTTACGCTGCGGAGCGTCCTGCCCTGGAGCTTCAGTGAGTGGCTGGATTACGCCAGACGGTTCCACGTCATCCAACACAAGACGGCGGCCCTGCTGATCCTGACCACCGGCGCGGCAGAACTGTGGCTGCTCCAAACGGCGCAGCCGCCACCGTGGGTTCGGAAAGTGACGCCGCTGTGCTCCGTTCTCACCGGGATCGTCCTTGGCATCCACGGCGGCACGCATACCCACTTACCCGCCGTGCGTGAGACCGTCCATCACTGGATCCTCGCCGCTGGACTCGTGCCCGGCGGGATCGTGCTCGGCCTGTACCGCGCCGGTCGCCTGCAGTCGGCGTGGTGGAAGAACGCCTTGGCCATCGCGCTGGTCACCATCGGGCTCGAGTGGGCGTTGTTCTACCGCCTGTCGTAAGAACGCCGACGCGACTGGTGTGAACCGGGGCGACGCAGAGGTCCAGTATCAGCCCGGTCGAGCTAGGCGCCGGCGAACCCGCAGGTCTGCCAGCGAGCTCGTCGGAATGGAATGAATCTCCTCGGCGGCGCCCCGGTCTCCAACCGGCCTTCACCCCGGCCTGTACACCCCCCACACCCCGCGCAAGACGTCCGAGATCTCCCCCACCGTCGCCCGCGCGCGCACCGCGACGATGATCGGCTCCATCAGCGGTGCAGCCCCATCCCGCGCCGCAGCTGCGAGATCCCGCAGCGCACGCTGCACCCCTCCTCCGTGCCGCTTCGCCCGCAGCTCGCCCAGCCGCTTCCGCTGCGCCGCCGCAAGCGCCGAGTAATCCGGCGCCGGTACGGTGGGGATCGGCTGCTCATCGGTGTACTCGTTCACGCCTACCACCACCGCACCACCCGACTCGATCGCCTTCTGCTGCTCGTACGCGCTGCGTGCGATCGCCTGCTGAAACACGCCGCGCTCGATGGCGCGCGCCGCGCCGCCGGCCCGCTCCACTTCGTCCAACAGCGCGCGGGCCTCGCGCTCGATCCGGTCGGTGAGCGCCTCCACGTACCAGCTGCCGCCGGCGGGGTCCACCACGTCCGGCACCCCGGTCTCGTGCGCCAGGATCTGCTGGGTCCGCAGCGCCAGCGTGGCGCTCTGCGCCGTGGGCAGTGCCAACGCCTCGTCGTACGCATTGGTGTGCAGCGACTGCGTGCCGCCGAGCACCGCCGCGAGTGCCTGGATCGCCACCCGCACGACGTTGTTCTGCGGCTGCTGCGCGGTGAGGGTCGAGCCGCCGGTCTGGGTGTGGAACCGCAGCCGGCAGGCGGCGTCGCCCGCGCCGAACTGCTCTTTCATAAGACGCGCCCACAGCCGGCGCGCCGCCCGAAACTTGGCGACCTCCTCGAACAGATCGGTGAACGCGGCGAAGAAGAACGACAGCCGCGGCGCCAGCTCGTTGACGTCGAGTCCCGCCGCCACGGCGCGGCGCACGTACTCGAGCCCGTTCGCGAACGTGAACGCCAGCTCCTCCACCGCCGTCGCCCCCGCCTCCCGCATGTGATAGCCCGAGATGGAGATGGGGTTGAAGCTCATCCCCTCGGCGTGCACGAAGCGGCATACGTCGGTGGCGAGCCGCAGCGACGGCTCGATCGGATAGATGTAGGTGCCGCGCGCGATGAATTCCTTGAGGATGTCGTTCTGGACGGTCCCCTGCAGCTTGGCGCGGGGCACGCCCTGCTCTTCCCCGATCACGACGTACATCGCGAGCAGCACCGGCGCGGTGGCGTTGATGGTCATCGAGGTGGACACCCGGTCGAGCGGGATGCCCTGGAACAAGCGCGCCAGATCGTCCACCGTGTCGATCGCCACCCCCGCGCGGCCCACCTCCCCCTCGGCCATGGGATGATCGGAGTCGTACCCCATCTGCGTGGGGAGATCGAACGCGACCGAGAGCCCCGTCTGACCGGCGGCGAGGAGATGACGAAACCGCGCGTTGGTTTCTTCCGCGGTGCCGAAGCCGGCGTACTGCCGCATGGTCCACAGCTTGCCACCGTACATCGTGGGGTGCACACCGCGCGTGAACGGGAATGCCCCCGGCGTCCCGAGGTCGCGCGCGTGCTCCCCCCGCCAGTCCTCAGGGCCGTATACCGGCTTGCGGTCGCTCACGTGGGCATGCCCGCGGCGGCGATGATCTCCACGGCTAGCTCGACGTCCGCCTTGCTGCCCACGATGAACGGGGTCTTCTGGTGCAACTCCTTGGGGACGAGGTCGAGAATCGGTCGGTGCCCGTCGGTCGCGAGCCCCCCCGCCTGCTCCACCACCAGCGCCAGCGGCGCCGCCTCGTACAACAGCCGCAGCTTGCCTTCGGCGGAGCGGCTGTCCCCGGGATACAGAAAGATGCCGCCTGAGATCAGGTTGCGGTGGAAATCGGCGACCAGCGACCCGATGTAGCGGGCGTTTTTCGCCTGGATGCGGCCGTCGCCGTTCTTGAACGCCGCCACCGCGCGCTGCACCGCCGGCGTCCAACGGTTCCAGTTGCTCTCGTTCACGCTGTAGTACTTCCCCACGGGGGGCGTGCGGATGTCGGGGTGCGACAACAAGAACTCGCCGATCGTGGGATCGAGCGTGAAGCCGTGCACCCCCTGGCCGGTGGTGTACACCAGCATCGTGCTCGAGCCGTACAGGATGTAGCCCGCCGCGACCTGGTTCCTCCCCACCTGCAGGCAGTCGGCGAGACCGGGCTCGCCTGTCGGGTTGGTGACGCGCTTGTGGATCGAGAAGATCGTTCCGATCGACACGTTCACATCGATGTTGCTCGAGCCGTCGAGCGGATCGTACATGATGACGTACTTGCCGCGGCGCGACGCCTTGGGGCAGAGCATCGGCTGCTCGTCCTCCTCGGACGCGACGATGCACACCCGTCCGGTGTGCTGCACCGCGTGGCGCACCGTGTCGCGCGCGAACAGGTCGAGCTTCTGCTGCAGGTCTCCGGAGACGTTCACGGCGCCCGAGTCGGCGGCGCCGAGGATGTCGCTCAAGCCGGCGCGGCGCACCTGGCGGGAGATGATCTTGGCCGCGAGACACAGGTCGTACAGCAGGTTGGACAGCTCCCCCGTCGCCTCGGGGTGGAGCCGCTCCTGCTCCATGATGAAGCGCTCAATCGTGATGACGGACGTCGACGTGTGTACGTTGGCCATCGGTCGTGAACGTGATCGTCCCCGCTTGATCGGTTCGGAAGATCTCACTGCCCCACCGCCGCAGCCGTCCGAGCACCTCGGGCGCCGGATGGCCGTAATTATTGCGCGCGCCCACACTGATCACCGCTTCGCGCGGTCGCAGCTCGCCGAGCCACGCGTCCGAGGTCGCGGTGAGCGAGCCGTGATGCCCCACCTTGAGCAGCTCTACTTGCCCGACGCGCCCCGCGAGGTGTCCTTCCACCGGCAGTCCCGCGTCGGCCTGGAACAAGAGGCGGGTCGCACCGAACGTCACCCGCACCACCACGCCATGCTCGTTCACGTCGAGCGGCAGCGTCATCCACACGCTGTCCGGGCTCAGCACCTCGAGCAGCACGCCGTCCAGCTCTAGCCGGTCACCGGCGCGCGCCGCGTGCCAGCGGGCCCCCGACCCCTCCACGGCCGCCAAGAACTCGAGGTACAGCGGCCGGCCGAGCGGCTCGCCGGGCTCGAGCACCAGCTCGGGCTGGAAGGTCTCGACCACCGCGGGGATCCCGCCCAAGTGGTCGGCGTCGCCGTGCGTCGCCACCACCAGCGCCACCCGCCCGGCACCGTGCCGTCGCAAGAAGGGGACCACCACGCGGCGCCCCGCGTCGCTCCCGGGGATGCGGGGGCCACCGTCGATCACGATCCAGCGGCCGTTGGGCGTACGCAGCACTGCTGCGTCACCCTGCCCCACGTCGAGAAAACTTACCGTGAGGCAACGGCACGCGTCGAGGGTGACGACGTCGCGCAGCGTCGTGGCTACGAAAACCGTGGTCACGAACGCGACGCGCGCCGCGATCAGCCAGGGGCGGCGCGGCGTGTTCCACAGCCACCAAGCGACCACCGCGACCGCGAGCCAGACTCCCGCTGCGCCCCAGCCGGGCACCATGATGACGTGGCCGCCCGGGACCGCCGCCGCGCCTTGCGCGGTGAGATCGAGCAACGCGAGGCCCAGCCCCGACCCCGCCGCGAGCAGCGCCGCGAGCCCGGGCACGACCCACGAGACGGCGAGCGCGATCACCAGCCCGGGGACGACGATTGCACCGAGCGGAATGGCGATCAGGTTCGCGAGCACGCCGATCGGGGCGACGGTGCCGAACGCAAACGCGGTGATCGGCGCGGTGAGCAGCGTCGCCGCCGCCGCGGGCGCGAGCGCCCGCACCCCCCAGTGGCTCGCGGCAGTCGCCCGCCCCGCCCAGATCACCGCGGCGATGGCGCTCACCGAGAGCCACGCGCCCACCGAGTGCAGCGCCAGAGGATCGATCAACAGTACGACGAGGGCGGAGAGCGCGATCACGCCGCGCGGCGCGGCCACCCGCTGGCGCAGCCGGGCGACGTCGTCCACCACGAGCATCGCCGTCGCCCGCAGGGCGGGCGCCGGGAAGCCGAGCAGCCACAGGTAGCCGAGCAGCAACACGCCCGAGGCAATCGGCCGGTGGCTCGGCCTGAGCCCGAGCTTCCGGAGGAGCAGGGCGAGCCACGCCGCCAGGAAGCCGACGTGCAGCCCTGAGATAGAGAGGATGTGCGCCAGCCCGGAGCGGGCATAGCGCTCGCGCACGTCAGGGTCGAGTGGCGCGTTGGGCGCGAACACCAGCGCGTCCACGATCGGCGCCCGTCGGCCGAACAGTGCGGCGCTGCGCGCGGCGAGCCGGCCCCGCAGCGCGCCCCGCCCCCGCGGCTCAGCGTCGAGCAGCTTGGCGCGCCGCACCACCAGCACGCCGCGGCCGCCCGATCCCACCCCCACCCCCACCCACCGCCCCGCCGCCACCCACGTCGTGCCGCCGGCGGCGGGGATGCCGTCGGGCCAGCGCAGCCGTAGCGCGCCGCCGCACGCTCCGGCGACGACGTCGGCGTCGACCGGACCGCCCGAGTCCGGCGCCGGATCGCCCAACCGCACGATCGCCGCGCGGGCGCCCGCTGCGCCGGCCGTCCAGCGGCCTTCACACGTCGCCGCTCGCTCCCGCAGCGCCGCCGCGCCCCAGAGCAGTCCCGCGACGCCCATCACGCCGACCGCAGCGCCGAGCGGCGCCTGGCGCGCGAGCCCCGCGGCAACTACCAAGACTGCTAGGCCCGACCCCCAACCCCCGACCCCCGACCCCCCCGCCCACAGGCCGACCCCGAATGCCACGGCGAGAAAGAGAATCGGCGGCCGCATTCCCGGGCCGCCTCAGCGCGCTACATGAGCTGCACCGGCTTCGCTCCGCAGCGCGGCGCGAGCCCCACTTTGCGGAACGCCTCGAGCAGCACCACGTCGAGCTTGGCCCGCTCCTGGTCGGACTCGAGGTTCAGTTCGGTGAGGACTTCGCCTTGCCGCGTCGAGACGTAGTGCGGCGCCAGCCGGTTGAGCGTGAACACCAGCACGTCGCCGCGGCAGGTGTCGCAGCCGCAGAACCGCGGCACCTGCAGGCGCAGCCGGTCGTAATCCCGCTGCACCACTTCCCACGTCACGTTCGTCACCCCACGCCGGCCAACTCCCGCTGGAGCGGCCAGCCGGTGAAGGTCGAGCCCGTGGTGCCCGTGAGCCGCAGGTCGCGATAGCTGCCGATCCACTCGTCGGGGCCGGCGAACAGCGCCACCTTGTTGGTGCGGGTGCGGCCCTGCAGCAGCGCGCCGCGCTTCGCCCGCCCCTCCACCAGCACTTCGTGGGTCGTGCCGACGAGGCCGACGTTCTTGCGCCGCGCCAACCCCCGCACCAGCGCGATGAGCCGCTCCAGCCGCTCGCCCGCGACGTCGTCCGGGACGGCGTCCTTGAGCCGGGTGGCGGGCGTCCCCTCGCGCGGCGAGTACTTGAAGGTGAAGGCGTCGTCGTAGCCGACTTGCTCGACCAGCGAGACGGTCTCCTGGAAGTCCTGCTCGGTCTCGCCCGGGAAGCCGACGATGATGTCGGTCGTGAGGGCGATCCCGGGCAGCGCGCGGCGCAGCGCGGCGACGACGTCGAGATAGCGCGCGCGGTCGTAGCGCCGCAGCATCCGCTTGAGCACGCGCGAGCTGCCGCTTTGCACCGGCAGGTGCACGTGCTCGCACACCGGAGGCGTCTCGGCCAGGGCGGTGAGCACGCGCTCGGTGAAGTCGGTGGGATAGGGCGACGTGAACCGCAAGCGCCGCAGACCCGCCACGGCGCCGACCGCGCGTACCAGGTCGGCGAAATCGTGCTCGCCGTCCGTGTAACTGTTGACCGTCTGGCCAAGCAGCGTGACCTCCGTCGTGCCGCCGGCGGCGAGGCCCTCCACCTCGCGCACCACGTCAGCCAACTTGCGGCTCCGCTCCGGGCCACGCGTCATCGGAACGATGCAGAACGTGCACCGATAATCGCAGCCACGCTGCACCGTGACGAACGCCGACACCGCCCTGTCGCGCAGCGGCGGGACATCCTCGTAATGCTCCCAGCTCTTGAACTCGACTTGGACGGCGCGCTCCCCCGCCCGCGCCCGCGCGATCAGCTCGGGGAGCCCGCCGTAGCCGTCGGGCCCGATGACCAGGTCCACCTGCGGCACCCGCTCCAGCAGCCGGGGCCCGAGCCGCTGCGCCATGCAGCCGACCACTCCCAGCACGGTGTCGCGCCGCTTGTAGACCTTCAGCTCGCCCAGCCGCGACAACACTTTTTGCTCGGCGTGGTCGCGCACCGCGCAGGTGTTCACCAGCAGCACGTCCGCCAGCGCGGGGTCGTCGGTGCGGACGTAGCCGTCCCGTCCCAGGACGCCGAGCATCAGCTCGGAGTCCGAGACGTTCATCTGGCAGCCGTAGGTTTCGATGTAGATGCGCGGCATCGCTACCGAACCGTCACCTCGCAGCGGGAGCGTCCGTTCCATTCTGCGATAGGAAGATAGACGGAAAGGTAGTCCGGTGTCAGCAGCTCGACCTTCCCCGCGCCGTGACCGCTCAGCACGCCATCCGCCGTCTGCCCCACGCGGACGGCGCGATAGGCGCGTTGTTTCGCGTCGCCCAGCTCCCGCAGCTCGCGCGCCCGCTCGCGCACCACCTCGGCCGGCAGCTGCTCTCGCAGCTTCGCCGCCGGCGCATCGGGGCGCACGCTGAACGGGAACACATGCAGATAGGTGAACGGCAGCGCCTCGACCAGCGCGCACGTGGCGCGATGGTCTGCGTCGGTCTCCCCCGGGAACCCGGCGATGATGTCCGCGCCGAGCCCGAACACCGGCAGCCGCTCCGCGAGCCAGTCGAGCCGCGCGCGGTACGACTCGGCGGTGTACCAGTGGCGCCCCATCCGCTTGAGCACCCGATTCGACCCCGACTGCAGCGGCGCGTGCAGGTGCGCCGCGAGGCTGCGCGGCGCCTCGATGAGGAGCGGCGCGATCGTGTCGTCCACCTCGGTGGCCTCTATAGAGGAGAGGCGGAAGCGGACCTGGGGGACGGCGGTGATGAGGGCGTCGAGGAGCGCGCCCAGAGACGGGGCTGGGGGGTAGGGGCTCGGGGCTCGGGGGACACGATCCGAGCCCCGAGCCCCGAGCCCCGATTCCCGACCATATGTCCCGATGTGAACCCCGGTGAGCACAATCTCGGCGTGGTGCTCCGCCAGCGCCCTTGCTTCCCGCACCAGCTCCGCAACCGGCCGCGAGCGGTTCGCCCCTCGTGCGATGGTCGTCGCGCAGAAGGTGCAGTGCTCGTCGCATCCGTCCTGGATCTTGAGCCAGGCACGGGTGTTGGCCTGAAACCGCCTCAGCGTGGGGTCGACACGCGGCGCCGCGATGCCCGCGGCCGCCAGCACCGTCCCCGGGTCCGCCCCACCCACCACGGCGCGCACGGCGGGGAGGCGGGCGATGCGCCCGTCGTCCAGCGCCGCGGCGCAGCCCATCACCACCGTCTCGAGCTCCGGGCGCCGCCGCGTCAGTCCCCGCACGAAGCGGCGCAGCTTGGTCTCGCTCTCCGCGGTGACGGTGCAGGAGTTCACCACCGCGACGTCCGCGGCGGCGGGATCGTCCACGACGACCGCACCCTGGTCGGCGAACGCTTGGCGCACCAGCTCGGTGTCGTACTGGTTCGCCTTGCACCCGAAGGTGTGGAAGTAGACGTTCACGGCCGCACCGTGAAGCCGACCAGGAACGTCCAGACGCGCTCCGAGAGGCCCCCGCCCGTGCGCCGCAAGTGCTCGAGGCCGAGGTCCAGCAGCGCACGCCCTTGCGAGAACGCCCGGCCGGTACCGAACGCGAATCCCAGCTCGGTCGGCGCGGTCGTGCCGGCGCCGAAGGGCAGCTGCCCGCCGCGCGCCCCGACTCGCAAGGGCGCGAATCCCGCGCCCACCTCGAGCCCCGCTGACCAGCTTACGGTATTGAAGGCACCCGCGCCGGCGTCCGCCCAGGAGCGCCGCGTGACGGCGCCGGCGAGCCGCACGCTCGGGCTGGGCGCCCAGCGCAACCCGCCTCCCAGCGTGGTGGGCAGGTCCGTCTGGGCGGTCACGACGTCGCCCAGCCGGGCGCGCAGCCGGTTGTCGGAGCGGGCGAACGCCGCGAGGCGCAGGGTGGGCAGGACGTCGAGCAATGCGCTCCCCGAAACCCCGACGCCGTCGTAGCGGACCTCGTCGTTCTGGCGGACCTGATGGTACGTGGTGTCGTCGAACGTCCGCGTGGCGGTCTCGCGCGTCGACCCGCTGAGCACGTGCACCGCCGCGCCGATGGCGAGGCGACCCGAGACGCGCAGCGCGGCCGCGAGTCGCAGGTTGGTGACGCCACCGTCGCTCGTGAGCTCGTCGGTGTAGGGCTGCATCCCGCCGCGCAAGCTCATGGAGTCGCGGATCCTCACGTCCCACGTGCGATCGAGGTAGGTCGTGAAGCCGCCCGCCAGCACCAGGCGACCCAGCACCGGGCCCGCGAGCCCCATCACCGGGAACCGGGTGCTGCGGAACGACGTGGTCGCGCCGCCGCCGCCCGCCACGTCCGCGGTGCGGTACGACGTCCCACCCATCGCCGTCGCCGTGAGCTGTGGCAGGTCCGCGAGCGACGCCTCACTGAGCGGCGACAACGCGTCGAACGGCCCCAACGCGCCCCCGGTCGTGCGGGCGCGCACCGTCTCGAAGCGGCCCGGCGTGCCGAGACCGCGGATGCCGAATTGAGAATCCTGGGCGGAAAGTGGGAACGACGGAAGGATGGAAAGGAGCAGGACGGCTCCTTCCATCTTTCCGACCTTCCACCTTTCCAACCGCCTCATCATGGCACCCCGAACGGGAAGCGTGGTGCGTACGTCACGCGCAGCGACGGGCGATACGCCGCGGCCTTCGAAGGATAGAACCGGACCTCGCTGGGGTGCGCGCCCTCTTCCTGGGACCGCAGCAGAATGACCGCCGGCCGAGTCGTGTCCGCGCTCCAGAACTGCAGCAGGTTCGTCACCTCGATGCGCACCGTGTCGGTCGCGCCGACGCGGATCATCGTCGTGTCGGTGCGCGTGGCGTCGAGCACGAGCGGCGACTTGGCGCCGAAGTCGGCGAGCACGGTGTGGGCCTCGAGCACGAACGAGTCCACCGGCGCGCCCCGCGCCGGCACCGCCGGCACGAGCAGCAGCGTGCCGCGGATGATCTGCGACGAGTCGCGGATGCCGCGCGGCAGGGTGACGTGCAGGATGCTGCGCGCCGAGGGCGCGCCGCCTACCGCGAGCGTCGAGTCGAGCGGAGCGACCGGCGGATCGAATACGTAGGTGTCGAAGCGCGTCCCGCGCGGATAGCGCTCGCGCACTAGGGTCGTGTCGCTGCCCTTGATCGAGTCGACCTTCATGAACCACGTGACTGTCGACCCGCCGCTCGTCGGGTCCTCTCGCGTCGAGAAGCTGACGCTCGCCGGTGTGGTCGCGCCGACGCGAATGCCGAACCCCAGCTTGCCGCTGTCGGCCGCGACGTATGGCAGCTGCAGCGAGTCGAACTTGACCTTGAGGATCAGCCGGTGGGTTGTCGTATCGGTCGCGATGCTGTCGCCGGTTGTCGAGTCGATCCCGCCGGGCTTGGCCAGCAGCGCATCGATGTCCACCGTACGCAGCGGTGCGCCGCTGAACGCGCCGGCCACGTCCGCGAACGTGGTCGTCGAGTCGATCGTATCGGGCAGCTGGTAGAGGTTGAGCATCAGGTTGTGTGCCGACGTGTCACGCCTGATGATGATGAGCGTGAGCTTGACGGAGTCGGAGGTGAGGAGCAGGAAGGTCGTGGTGTCGGGGGAGATGAGCGTACTGGTGAGCAGCATCGCCCGACTGTCCACTCCCGGCGCTTCGGTCGCGACCATCGCGCCCGCCTGGTGCGCGAGCACGTAGCCGCGGAACGCCGAATCCCGCGTGATGCTCGTTCTCAGCACCGTGTCCACGACGGTGATCGACCCGCTGGGACAGAAGGTGGGACACGAGCCGGGCGCGGTGGCCTGCTCGACGCACGCCACGGCGCCCGCGGCACCGAGGGTGGCGGCGAGCCACGCCGCCCGGAACCCTCTCATCGCTCCAGGCTCGCCTTGGCGAACGCGTCGGGCAGGAGCGCGGACAGCGTCCAGCGCCGCTCGCTCTTCGGGCCCACGGCGATCACCTCGAGGCCCAACCCGAACTCGGCGAGCAGCTGCCGGCACGCCCCGCAGGGCGAGGCGGGCGGCTCCGCGTCGCTCACCACGACGATCCGCTTGAACGCGCGCGCCCCCGCCCCCCCCGCGACCGCCGCGCCGATCGCCATCCGCTCGGCGCAGATGGTGAGCCCGTAGGACGCGCTCTCCACGTTGCAGCCGACGAACACCCGTCCGTCCGCCGCCTCGAGCGCGGCTCCGACCCGGAACTTGCTGTAGGGACAGTAGGCGTTGCGCTGCACCTCGCGCGCCGCGCGCACCAGCTCGGCGCTCACGTCCAGATCTCCTTCAAGAAGGACGTGCCCGCCGGGAGGCGCGCCACGCCGAAGTACTCCGCCACGGTCGCCCCCATGTCGGCGAACGTCGCCCGCTCGCCCAGCGGTCGCGCCCGTACCCTCGGCCCGAGCACCAGGATCGGCACGGCCTCGCGCGAATGGTCGGTGGACGGCGTGGTCGGGTCGTTGCCGTGGTCCGCCGTGATGATGATCAGGTCGTCCTCCCGCATGCGGCCCTCGAGCCGCGGCATCCAGGCGTCGAGCTGCTCGAGACCTTCATGAAACCCCGCCACGTCGTTGCGGTGCCCCCACGTCTGGTCGAACTCGATCACATTCACGAAGATGAAGCCGCCGTGTCCCCGGTCGAGCGCCTGCTCGATCAGCCGGTACGCATCCCCGTTGGTCGGCGTGTGCTCGCTCGTGATGCCCCGGCCGGCGAACAGATCGTCCACTTTCCCGATCCCGACCCGCTCCACCCCGGCCTCCGCCAGGCGGTCGAGCAGCGTCGTCCCGACGGGCTCGAGCGAAAAGTCACGGCGGCGCGGCGTCCGCTGGTACGCCCCGGGCCGTCCGGCGAATGGCCGCGCGATCACGCGGCTCACCGCGTGCTCGTCCACCAGCATCCCGCGCGCCACCTCGCACCCCCGGTACAGCTCGGCCAGCGGCACGGTCTCCTCATGCGCCGCCACCTGGAAGACCGAGTCCGCCGAGGTGTAGACGATCCACTTCCCGGTGCGCTGGTGCTCCTCCCCCAACTCGGCGATGATGGCGGTCCCTGAGGCAGCCTTGTTGCCCAGCCAGCCGCGACCGGTGCGGCGCGCGAATTCGTCCAGCAGCGACGTGGGGAAGCCGTCCGGATAAGTACGGAACGGCTTGTCGAGCAGCACGCCGCAGATCTCCCAGTGACCGGTGGTCGAGTCCTTCCCGTGAGACCTGGGCAGCGCGACGCCGTATGCGGCACCCGGTCGAATGCTGCCACTCAAGCCCCGCAGCGGGCGGCACAACCCCAGTCCCAGCCGCTCGAGGTTGGGAAGTCTCAACCCCGCCACCGCGCGGGCCAGGTTGCCAAGCGTGTCCGACCCGAGGTCGCCGTATGCCGCCTGGTCGGGGCACGGCCCGATCCCGACGCCGTCGAGCACGATGATCGCCGCGCGCTTCACCCGTAGATGCGCGGCAGCCGGGCGCCGAGCCCCGCGAGGAACTCGTGCGGCAGCGCGTCGCTCCACGCCGCGATTTGCCCCAGCGTGATCGTCCCACCGTCCCCCGACCCGACGAGCGTCGCCACGTCGGTCATCTCGACGGGCGCGTCGCCTGTATCCACCATGGTCAGGTCCATCGTCACGCGCCCGACGACCGGCATGCGCCGGCCTCCGAGCAATACGTGCGCCTCACCGGACCGCGCCAGGAAGCGGCGCACGCCGTCGGCATAGCCGATACCCAGCGTCGCGATGGTCGTGTCACGCGGGGCGGTCCACGTCGCGTTGTAACTCACGCTGTCACCGGCGCGCAGCCGCCGCACCGCCACCACACGTGCCCGCAATTGGAGCACCGGCTTCCCTGCCGGAATGCCGTCGCCGGGCGAGCCGCCGTACAGATAGATGCCTGTTCGCACGGCGTCGAGCGCAAAGGCGCGGTCGCGCAGCGCCGCCGCGCTGTTCGCCACGTGCAGCACCGCCGGCCGCCGCGCCAGCCGGCCCACGGCCTGGCGGAACCGGTCCATCTGCACGTCGGCGGAGCCGTCCCGGCGCTCGGCCGAGTGAAAGTGGGTGTAGCACCCCTCGAGGTACGGTGTGTCGAGCAGGTCCGCGAGCGGCTCCATTTCGTCCCAGCGCACGCCGCTGCGCCCCATGCCGGTATCGATCTCGAGGTGGAAGGCACCACCTCGCGCGCCGCGCGCGATCCAATCGGCAATGGCGCGGCCGTCGCCCAGCGCCGGCGTCAGCCGGTGCTGCTGATACGCGTCGAACAGGTCGGGTCGCGCCGGCATGAAGACGAGCACCGGACGCGCGATCCCGGCGGCGCGCAGCTCCGCGCCTTCTTCGATCGTCGCGACGCCGTAGCCCCAGGGATCCAGCGGCTCCAACGCCCGGGACACAGCAACGGCTCCGATCCCGTACGCGTTCGCCTTGACGACCGGGAGGAGCCGCGTGCCCGCGACACGCACGACGGTACGGGCGTTTTCGACGACCGCGGCGAGGTCCACTTCGACCCAGGCGCGCGCGTCGCGCCCGCTCGTTGACACGCTCACAGGCGCGGGTATGATACCCGGCGCGGAAGCTAAATGCAAGACGATGAAGCGGTTGGACGATTGCCCCGTGGGAGGAAGCCCGTGAAGCGAAAGCCGACCGAAACGCTACGCGTGGCCTGCGGGCTGCAGCGGCGCGCTGCAGCGGTGGGGTTCGACTGGCCCGACGCGCGCGGGCCGCGCGCCAAGGTGGAAGAGGAACTGAAAGAACTGGACCGGGAAACGAGAAAAGGGAAACGGGAAACGTGGGAGGAAGAAGTCGGAGATCTCTTGTTCGCGGTCGTGAACCTGGCCCGCAAGCTCGAGATCAACCCGCGAGCGGCGCTTGACAAAGCCAACGACAAATTCAAGCGCCGCTTCGCCGAACTCAAGCGACTGGCGGCAGCGCGAGGCATAAGGCTAGGACGCGCGAGCCTCGAGGCGTTGGACGAGCTGTGGGACGAATTGAAACGTCGGGAGTGATTGCGGATTCGATCTGACCACCTCCAAATCCGCAATCGACAATCCGCAATCCGCAATTGTTAGGGCCACAGCTTGTACAGCGTCCGCGGAAACGCGATCGCCTCGCGGATATGCGGGATGCCGCAGATCCACGCGACGGTGCGCTCCACGCCGAGCCCGAACCCCGCGTGCACGAAGGTGCCGTATTTGCGGAGGTCGAGATACCAGCTGTACGCCTCCTCGGGGAGCTTCTCTTCGCGAATGCGCGCCAGCAGCTTGTCGTGGTCGTCCTCGCGCTGGCTGCCGCCGATGATCTCCCCGTACCCCTCCGGCGCCAGCATGTCGTTGTTCAGCACGGTGCGCGGGTCGGCGGGGTTTTCCTTCATATAGAAGGCTTTCACGCCCCGGGGGTAGTTGTAGACCATCACGGGGCGGTCGTACTGTTTGGCGAGCAGCGTCTCCTCGTCGCCCCCGATGTCTCGCCCCCACGTGATGTCGCTGCCCAGCGTCTTGAGCTTTTCGACCGCCTCGGTGTAGGAAATCCGGGGAAACGGGGCGCTGATCCGCTGGAGTGGCGCCGTGTCCCGCTCCAGGTCGGCGAGCTCGCCGCGCCGCCGCTCCAGCGCGCGCGCCACGATGTAGGCGACGAACTCCTCCTGCAGCTTCATATTGTCGTTGGAGTCGTTCCAGGCGACCTCGGGCTCGACCATCCAGAACTCCGTGAGGTGCCGCCGCGTCTTGGACTTTTCGGCGCGGAACGTGGGCCCGAAGCAGTACACTTTGCCGAGCGCCGCCGCGGCCGCCTCGACGTACAGCTGCCCCGTCTGGGCGAGGTAGGCGGTGCCGAGGTCGAAGTACTCGGTCGCGAACAGATTCCCCGCCGCCTCGCCGATCGCGCCGGTGAGGATGGGCGTGTCGACCAGGACGAAGTTGCGCTCGTAGAAGAAGTCGCGGATCGCCTGGATCACCTCGTGGCGCACGCGCGCGATGGCGACCTGGCGGCGGCTGCGCAGCCACAGGTGGCGATGTTCGAACAGGAAGGCGGTGCCGTGCTCCTTTGGCGTGATGGGGAAGTCGTGGCTCGGTCCGATGATCTTCAGGTCCGCGGCGGTGAGCTCGACGCCGCCCGGCGCGCGCGGGTCGGCCCGCACGGTGCCCGTGACCTCGACCGAGCTCTCCTGGGTGAGCTGCGCGAACCCCTCCCAGGCGGCGTCGGGAACGTCCTTCTTAGAGAGGACCACTTGCAGATAGCCGGTGCCGTCGCGCAGCACGACGAACGCGATCTTGCCGCTCGAGCGCGTGGTCGTCACCCAGCCGCGCACGGCGACCGTCTGGCCGCCGAGCCGCGGCAGCGCTTCGATGCGATGAGCGTCAGGCATAGGCGCGGCATACTAGTGGCGGGGTTTTGGGCTGTCAACGCGACGGCCTGCGCCGGCGGGTACGCCCCGCCCGCGAAGCTGGGCCCGCCGCGCCAGGAAACGAGCTGGCCCACCTATCTCGGCACGCCGCGCCACGACGCCTGCGCCGCGGAGTCGCTCAACGCCGACCCGCGGCCGCTGTGGCACACCGACGTGGGTCGCGCGGTGCGCGGCAGCCCGGCCATGGGCGAAACGGTGCTCGTCGTGGGCGTCGCCGACCGGGTGGTGGCGCTGGTGGATCGCGCCACCGGGCAGAGTCTGTGGCGCTCCCGAGTCGCCGGCACCATCCACGGCGGGCCGTTGCTCGACGGGGACCGCGTGTACGTCGCGACCGAGGCCACGCCCGACGCGCGGGTCTACGCCCTGCGGCTGCGCGACGGGCGCACCATCTGGAGTACCAAGACCGAGAGCATCGTCGCCCCGCTCGCTTTGGACGGCGACACCTTGTACGCGGCGACCGAGGCGGGCACGGCGCTGCGGCTCGAAACCGATGGCGGGAGGATCGTGTGGCGGCGGCGTCTCAACGGCGCCGCGCGCGCCGCCCCCGTCCCGGCGGCGGACGGTATCGTCGTCGCCACGACCGCCGACACGCTGTACCTGCTGGAGCGCGCCACCGGTCAGGTGCGCGGCCGGCTTGTCACCCCCGGCGCCGTGGTCGGCGCGCCCGCCCTCGACGGCGCGCGGCTGTACGCCGCCACGACGGCGGGGCGGTTGCTGGCGATCCAGCTGCCAGGGCTGAGCGTGGCGTGGGATCTCGCCGCCGGCGACGCCGTGTTCGGCGCACCCGTCGTGACGCGCGACACGGTGTACGCGCTGGCGCGCGACGGGACGCTGTGGCTCGTGCCGGCGGACCGGCCGTCCGCGGCGCGCTCCTTCGCGCTCGGTATCACGGCGACGGCGGGTCCGATGCCGGTCGCGTCCGGAGTGCTGGTGGCGAGCGTCTCGGGCGACGTGCTGCTGGTGGACCGCCACTCCGGCGCGATCCTGTGGCGCGTCCAGCTCGACGGCCCCATCGAACAGCCGCCGCTGGTGCGCGACCGGGAGCTGGTGATCGTCGCCGGCCGCGGCGACATTCGGGCGTACCGATGAGACGAACGGCTTGGCTGCTGAGCGGCGTTGCGCTGCTGACCTCGATGCGCCTTTCGGCGCAGGAGATCAACAGCGTTCCACGTTCCGCGTCGCACGTCGCCGGTTCGTCTCGTGCGACGTGGAACGTGGGACGGGCAACGGTTCACTGGGGCAAGTGGCTCGTCGCCGGCGGCGCGGTCGCGTTCACCGTGATGGGCGCCCACGAGCATAGCAGCTCGAATCGCGAGTTCGGCGCGCTGCTCTCGATGTGCCGCGCCGACAACACCGACTGCCTGCTCGGCCCCGACGGCCGCTACCTGAACGCCACCGCCGAGCAGCTGTATCAGTCGTCGATCCACTTCGACCGCCGCGCCCGGGTGCGGCTCCTGGCCGGTCAGGCGACGCTGCTGGTCGCGGCAGGGCTGTTCATCGCCGACTTGGCGCACCACGCGAGCGGGCCGGGGAATAAACCGTTCAGTCCGCTGGAGGTGTCGGGAGACGTGCGGACGGGTGGCGCGCGCGTCGGGGTGCGGCTGACGTTCTAACAATTGCGGATTTCGGATTGCGAATTGCGGGTTGTCGGTGTGAGCGTCGTGCCGCACGACACTTCACTTCAAATCCGCAATCCGAAATCCGCAATCCGCAATCGGGTTATCCAACCCTAAACAACTCAAACCCCCGCTCGTATCGCGTCACGATCCGTTCCCGGTAGGGCGCGTGCTCCGGACGCGCGAGCGCCGGGTCGCGCGCGATGATCTCCCCCGCCGCGCGGCGCGCGGCTTCGAGCAGCGGCAGGTCGGTGGCGAAGTTGGCGTAGCGCAGCGGTACGCCGCCCGACTGCCGCGCTCCCGCCAGCTCGCCCATGCCGCGCTCCTGCAAGTCGAGCTCGGCGATCTTGAAGCCGTCGGTCGTCTCGGTGAACGCTTTGAGGCGCGCGGCCGCGTCCGGGGCGTTGGAGAGCAGGATGCAGTGGCTCGCGGCGGCGCCCCGCCCCACCCGGCCGCGTAGCTGGTGCAGCTGCGCCAGCCCGAAGCGCTCGGCGTGCTCGATGAGCATCACCGTCGCGTTCGCGACGTCGATCCCCACCTCGATCACGCTGGTGGCGACGAGGATGTGGACGGCGTTGTCGCGGAACGCGCGCATCGTCGCGTCGCGCTCCTCCGCTTTGAGCCGACCGTGCACCAGGCCGACGCTGAATTCCGCGAACACCTCTTGGAGGTCCTCGGCCATCGTCGTCGCGGCCTTCAGGTCGGCGCGCTCCGACTCGTCGATCACGGGATAGATCACGTACGCCTGCCGGCCGGCCGCGCATTCCCCGCGGATGAACTCGTAGATCTTCCGGCGGGCGGCTTCGTCGCGCAGCGCCGTCTTGACCGTGCCGCGGCCCGGGGGCCGCTCGCGCAGCTCGGTCACGTCCAGGTCGCCGTACAACGTCAGCGCGAGCGAGCGCGGGATCGGCGTCGCCGTGAGCAGCAGCACGTCGGGCGCGTCGCCCTTCTCGACCAGCGCCGCGCGCTGCTCTACGCCGAAGCGGTGTTGCTCGTCGATCACCGCCAGGCCGAGGCGGTGAAACCGGACCGACTCCTGAATCAGGGCGTGCGTCCCCACGATGAGCCGGGCCGCGCCGCCTGCGATGCGCTCCCGGGCGGCGTTCTTCTCGGCGGCCGTGAGTCGGCCGATCAGCAGCTCCGGCACCAGCCCGAGCGGCCCCAGCAGCCGGGTGAGAGTCGCCGAGTGCTGCTCGGCGAGCAGCTCCGTGGGCGCCATCATCGCCGCCTGGTAGTCGTTCTCCACCGCGAGCAGCATGGCGAACAGCGCGACCACGGTCTTGCCGGTGCCCACGTCGCCCATCAGTAGCCGGTGCATGCGGAGCGGCGCCGTCATGTCGGTGGTGATCTCCCGCACCGCGCGCCGTTGGTCTCCCGTGAGCTCGAAGGGAAGCTGCTGTTTCAGCCGGGTGGTGAGCTCCTTCTTGAGCACGAACCGGATCCCGGCCCGGGCCCGCTTCGCGAGATGGCGGGCGCGCGCCTGCACCAGCTGCTGATCGAAGAACTCGTCGAACGCGAGGCGCCGCCGGCCCGCCTCCGCCTCCTCAACCGTGCGGGGGCGGTGCACCGCCGCCAGCGCCGCGCCCAGCCCGGGGACTCCCACGGCGGCTGAGAGCCGCGGCGGATGCGGATCGCGGGCGAGCGGAAGCAGCGCGTCCAGGTGCTGCTGAATCAGCCCGCGGATCTGGCGGTGCGTCAGCCCCTCCGTGGCCGGATACACGGGGAGCACCAGGCCGCCGTCGGGCGCCGCCTCCCCCTGGTCCGCCAGTACCACGAACTCGCGGGGCACGAGCTGCCGCCCGTGGTAGTAGCGCACGGGACCCGTAACGAGCAGCAGCTGGCCCGGCTTGATCTGGCGCTCGAGGAACGGCTGGCCCGGCCACGCGCACTCGAGCAGGCCGCTGTCGTCTTTGAGCACGGCCCGGAACACCCGCAAGCCGCGGCGCGTCGGCAGCACCCCCGTGGTAACGACGTGCCCGACACAGCTCGCTTCCTGCCCCACACGGACGCGCGCCAGCGGTGTGACCGTGGTCGCGTCGAGGTAGCGGTGCGGCGCGTGGTACAGCAGATCGCCCACCGTGCGGATCCCGAGCCGCGCGAGCGCCTCGGCGCGCTTCGGGCCCACGCCTTTGAGATACTTCACGGAGGTCGCGAGCTGCAGAGTCACTCACTCACCAAGCGCTTGGCGTAGGATTGGGCGTCGAACTCTGCGAGATCCTCGAGCCCTTCTCCCGTACCGACAAAGCGAATCGGCACGGGTATGGCACGCTGTACGGCGACCACGCTCCCTCCCTTCGCGGTGCCGTCGAGCTTCGTGACGATGATACCCGTGAGCGGTAGGGCCGCCGCGAAGGCCTGCGCCTGGTGCACGGCGTTCTGACCCGCCGTGGCGTCGAGCACCAACAGGGATTCGTGCGGAGCGTCGGGCCGCTGCTTCGCGACCACGCGCACGACCTTCGCGAGCTCCGCCAGCAGTCGCTCCTCGGTGTGCAATCGGCCGGCCGTGTCCACGAGCACGGTGTCCACGCCCCGGGCACGCGCGGCCGCCACCGCGTCGAACGCCACGGCCGCGGGGTCTCCCACCTTCCCGGTGCCGCCGACGCACGGGACGCGCAGCCGCTCCGCCCAGATCTGGAGCTGCTCCCTCGCCCCGGCCCGAAACGTATCGGCGGCGGCGAGCAGCACGCTCCGGCCTTCCCGTTCGAGGCGGTGCCCCAGCTTCGCGATGGTGGTGGTCTTGCCGACGCCGTTCACGCCAAACACCAGCATGACGCTGGGCGGCTCGGGCGCCCGCGCGAGTCGTCCCGGGTCGGATTGGAACGGCGCGGCCGCCGAGAGGATCCGGGCGACGGCCTGCTCGAGCGCCGGCTGGAGATCGCCATCGGGGACTCGCGCCACCTGCTCGAGAATCTCGGCGGTCGCCGCGACGCCGAAATCGGCTTCGAGCAGGATGCGCTCAGCCTGCTCGCGCACACCGGCATCCCGGCGACTGAACACGCGCGCGAGCCGCTCCCACATGGTCATCTCAGGGAAGCCCCTGTCGCCGCCGCCACGCCCACTCCGTCGCGAACGCCGCGATGGCGATCACGAACATCCACCACCGCTCGCGCAGCGCCGTGCTCGCGACCAGCGCCACCGCGCTGCCCGCTTGGGCGCGCAGCGTGCCGGTCGCCGGACGCCATTCGGAGGAGTACGTCTCCACCGCCACGACGCCGCGCTCCGGGCCGCCCGGTGTCGCGTACGCGTACAGCGCGGGCGGGAGCAGCAGCTCCGCACGCCCCGTCGCATCGAAGCGCAGGGTATCCGAGCGAGTCGTCCCGCCGGCCGTCAACGTAACCGCCAGGTCGCGCGGCGACCCGGAGCCGATCCACCGCCACGCGAGTGGCATGCCGTTGGGCACCTCGTAGGTCACCGGCGCAAACCGCTCCCTCCTCCCCGCTCCCTCAGCGAGCAGCCAGTCGGTCAACGCCGCGACCAGCGCGCGGTACGCCTCGGCGCTCGCGCCACCGCGGAATGCCCAGCGAAACAACCCCGCCGCGGCCACGGTCGCCTCGCGGGCGCTCCCAACCCCACCCTTCCCGGCGCGCTCCGAGAGAACGAGCACCGGCCGCGGGGCGCCGCGCCGCGCCAGGCGCGCGGTCAGCACGACCACTGCCGTGCTATCGGAGGGAAGCGCGAGGTCGGACACGGCCGCGGCCGGAGCCAGCGAGTCCCACGCGATCCCGCCCAGTGCGCCGGCTAGCGCGGATGGCCCGGGCAGTTGGACGTACCAGTCGCCTTCCTGGCCCCGCGCCGTGCGCCACGTCAGAACCGCGCCCGGAGCCGAGAAGCGATCGAACTTCGCGGGGTCGCCCACGCGCACCACGAGACGCGCACCCGCCACGGCCCGCGCCACATCGGCGCCCGAGACGGGTGCCAGACTGGCGCCGTCCCGCCAGCCGCGCTCTCCCCCGCCCCCGGGCTCGGATCCGACGAAGGTCCGCACGGGCACGCGCGCCACGTCGCTCAGTGTCCGGGCGAGAAAGCGGCTGTCCCAGTCCGGGGGGGAGGCGAGCAGCACGACGGAGGGAGGCGGGCTCACCTCCAGCACGAACACACGGGCGTCGTCGCGCGGCTCGGAGTCGCCGGCAACACCCTCCAGCCGCACTTCGAGGGCCTGCCAGCCGGCGCGTGCAGAGCCGGTGAAGAGAGCAGGGGGAAGGGTGATCTCGCTGGAGACAGTGCCGCTGTCGGGGAGCGCAACGACACGCGACACGACGCGCCGTCCGGCGAGATACAGCGCGAGCGTGCCCTGCCCCCTTCCTCTTGCCCCGGCATTCTCCCCGGCGGTTTTCCCGGCCGTCCCGTAGCTCACCTTGAGCCGGAGCGTATCGCCCGCCGCGACGCGGCGTGGCCCGTCGACCGCGGCGACGTACGCGTCGAAGAACGGTGGGGGCGGGAGCTGCACGATGCGGGCGCGCCGCAACAGGTCCGGCGGCACGTCGGCGACGTCGTCGATCGCGCCGTCCGTCACGATGCTCAAGGGCCCGCCGCGGCCGGCGGCGGCCGCCAGGGCCGGGGCGAGCCGAGTCGCGCCATCCCCAGGGGGGAGCGTGTCGTAGGCGCGCACGCTCGACCCGAAACGCCAAATGACGCCCCCTCCCCCCCTTCCCCCTCCCTTCGCCAGCGCGCGCGCGCTGTCGAGTGCCTCGCGCCAGCGCCCGCCGTGGCCGCTCATGCTGAGCGACGCGTCGAGCAGCACGAGGGGCGGTGCGTCCCCCGGGTCGAGGCGCGCCGTCACGGGGTTCCACAGCAGCAGCACCACGGCGGCCATGCCGGTCACGCGCAGCAGCGCCAGACCGACCGTCAGGCGGCGGCGCACTTGAGCGCCTCGGCGAGGGTGAAGCGACCTTCGTACAGCGCGCGCCCCACGACGGCGCCCGCGAGGCCGGCGGCGCGGATCGCTTGCAGGTCGTCGAGCGACGCGACGCCGCCCGACGCGATCGTCTCGAGCCCCAGTGCGGCGATCGTCCGGGCCCCTGCCACGTCCGGCCCGGCCAGCATGCCGTCCCGCGCCACGTCGGTGTAGATCACCGTCCGCGCCCCTTGCCGCTTCACCCGCTGCGCCAGTTGAAGCGCGGTGAGCTCGAATACCTCGGTCCAGCCGCGCACCGCCACCTGCCCGTCCTTCGCGTCGATCCCGACCGCCAGCTGCTCCGGTCCGTGGCGCGCCAGCAACCGCTCGACCAGCGCGGGGTCGGTCGCGGCCTTCGTCCCGATCACGACCCGGGTCGCGCCCCAGCCGAGCATCTCCTCGATCGCCTCCTCGGTGCGCAAGCCGCCCCCCACCTGCACCGGCACCGCCACCGCGGTTAGGAAGCGGCGCGCCAGCTCGCGGTTGTCGCCGTTCCCGAAGGCGCGGTCGAGGTCGACGAAATGCACCCAGCGCGCACCGTCGCGCGCGAACTGGCGTGCGACGGCGACGGGGTCGTCGGCGTAGGCGGTCGCGCGCCGCGCCTCACCTTGGCGCAAGCGCACGACGCGCCCGCCCTGCACATCAACGGCGGGGTAGAGCTCCACGGATGTACGAGGAAACTAATCGTCGCGCGCGGCGACGGTCGGAGCGGCGCGCGATGCGCCGTGTGCCTCGAGCTGGGCGGCGAGCTGCGCGCGCGCCGAGTCGTACGCCGCGCGCAGGCTCTTCGGAACCGGCGTCCCCGATCCCATGTCTTTGCGTTGCGGGTTGGTGGGCCGACCGCTCACGAGGAACTCGTAGTGCAGGTGCGGGCCGGTCGACAGGCCCGTCGAACCGACGTAGCCGATCGTCTCCTCCTGCTGGACCCGCTCCCCCACGTACAACCCGCGCGCGAACGCGGAGAGGTGGCCATAGCGCGTGCGGATGCCGTTCGCGTGTCGCAGCTCGATCAGGTTGCCGTAGCCCCCCTCCTCCCGTCCCACCCGCGTCACGATGCCGTCCGCGGTGGCGCGCACCGGCGTCCCGTAGGGCGCCGAATAATCCACCCCCTCGTGGGTACGCCACATGTGCAGGATCGGGTGGAACCGGCTGCCGAAGCGGCTCGAGATGCGGCGGAACGCGAGCGGCGCGCGCAGGAAGGCGCGCCGCAGCGAGCGCCCTTCCTCGTCGTAGAAGCCCGCGATCCCTGACGCGCCATCTTCGAAGTAGAACGCGTAGCTCGGCGTGCGCGCCACATCGACCCGCGCCGCCAGGATGCGGCCGAAACGCCGCTCGCCCTCGGGCGACTCGAGGCGCTCGAGCAGCACGTTGAACCGGTCGCCCGAGCGGACGTCCCGCGTGAAGTCCACTTCCCAGTCGTACACGTCCGCAATCGCCCAGGCCAGGGCGCGCCGCTCGCCCCCGGGCAAGAACGTGTCCGCCACGAACCGGTCGAGGGCATCGTACAGCGACGATTCGATCGCGCCCGAGATCCTGAACCGCGCGATGGTCCAGGGGATAGTTTCCACCGCCTCCACCCACCCGGAGGGATCACGCGCCAGCTGCAGCCGGCGCTGGGGCGAAAGCCGGACGGTCACCCGCTCGGCCACGCTGCCGGTCTTGAGGCGCCGCACCTGGAACGCGAGCCCGGGCCGCAGCCGGCGCACCGGCAGGTGCTGGGCGGCGGCGAGGAACGCGGCGTAGTCCCGTCCCGTGATGCCCGCGCGTGCCAGCACATCGGACAGCGTCTCGCGGCGCCCCAGGGTCTCGGTGAACTCGACGTACGCGTCGGTGATCACGATGGGCTGGGCCGTGAGCGGGCGGCGCCAGGGCCAGGCGTCGCGGGTGGCCCAGAACAGGCCGCCGGCCGTGACCAGGCCGGCGGCGACGTACTGGCTCGCCCGCGAGCGGGGCGACATCAATCCATTTGTCTCCGGATGAAGGTCGGAATCTCCAGCTCATTGACGTCCACCGGCGGGGGGGCGGGCGCGGCGCGCCGCGCCGGATCGGCCGGCTTCACGTACCCCGTCGGCGGCACCGGGGTGGGCCGCGACATGCGCTCCCGGAACGGCAGCACGCCCGGCGCCGCGCGGGCCGGCAGCTCGGCCTTGTCCCGGTCGAAGCCCGTCGCGATCACCGTCACCCGGATCTCGCCGTGCATCGCCGGATCGTTCACGGTGCCGAAGATGATCTCGGCGTCCTCGCCCGCGGCGTCCTTGACGACGTCGGAGATCTGGGTCACCTCGCCGAGCGTCAGGTCCTCGCCGCCGGTGATGTTGATCAGCACACCGGTGGCACCGGTGATCGAGATGTTGTCGAGCAACGGGCTCGAGATCGCCTGCTGCACCGCTTCCATGGCGCGGTTCTCGCCGCGCCCCATCCCCGTGCCCATGATCGCCGCTCCGCCGTTCTGCATCACGGTGCGCACGTCGGCGAAGTCCACGTTCACGATACCGGTCACCGTGATGAGCCCCGAGATTCCCTGAGTGGCGTGCAGCAGCACCTCGTCGGCCTTTTTGAGCGCATCCTGAAAAGGTATCCCCTTCCCCACCACGGCGAGCAAGCGCTCGTTCGGGACCGTGACCATGGTGTCGACGTGTTTGCGCATCTCGGCGATGCCCATTTCCGCCTGCCGCATCCGTTTGCGGCCCTCGAACAGGAACGGCTTGGTCACGATGCCGATCGTGAGCGCCCCGAGATCGCGCGCCATCTGCGCGATGATGGGCGACGCTCCCGTCCCCGTGCCGCCGCCCATGCCGCAGGTGACGAAGACCAGGTCCGCGCCTTGCAGCGCGTGCAGCACCTCGTCGCGGTTCTCCTCGATCGCCTGGCGTCCGATCTCGGGGCGCGCGCCCGCGCCCAGCCCGCGCGTCAGCTTCTTCCCGATCTGCACCTTCACGTCGGCCTTGTTGTTGAGCAAGGCCTGGGCGTCGGTGTTGACGGAGATGAATTCGACGCCCTGCAGCCCCTCGTCCACCATGCGGTTCAGGGCGTTGCCGCCACCGCCACCCACGCCGGCGACTTTCATGCGGGCGTTCTGCGACACGGTCTCTTCGAGCTCGAAGATCATGGCTCCCTCGGGTGACCGATCAGAAGAAGTCCTGCAACCACCGCTTGAGCGGCGCGAACCAGCGCTCCATTCCGGGGCTCGGCACCAGCGAGCCACCGGGCGCGGCGCCCTGCGCGAGCCGGCGCGCCGCGTACAGCACCAAGCCCACCGGCACCGCGTAGCGCGGCGCCTGCACGCTGTCCACCAGCCCCGAAATGCCCTGCTCCGGCGTGCCGGCGCGCACCGGCATCGCGAACACCTCGCGCGCCAGCTCGACCATGCCCGGCAGATGCGCCGTCCCGCCCGTCAACACCACGCCTGCGGGCAGCCGCCCGGCCCCGTACCCCGCCTTCTCGAGCTCGCGGTCCACCAGGTGGAAGATCTCGTCCAGCCGTTGGTGGATGATGTCCGACAGCATCTCGCGCGCCGCCTGGCGCGCGCCCTGCCCCGGAGTGGACGGCAGGGTGATCATCTCCGAGGGATCGACCAACGGCTTGTAGGCGACGCCGTGACGCTCCTTCAGTCGCTCGGCATCGGCCTGGGTCACGCCCAGCACCTGGACCACGTCCGTCGTCACCTGCGCCCCCGCGTACTTGAGCGACGCGAGGTGTCGGATCTTCCCCTCGTGGAAGATCGTCACGCCGGTCGAGCCGCCGCCCACTTCCAGCAGCGCGACCCCCAGCTCCTTCTCGTCCTCGGTCAGCACCGCATACGAAGCCGCCAGCGGCTCGAGCACCAAGTCCAGCACCCGGTACCCCGCCCGCTGCACCGCCTTGCGCAGGTTCTGCGCGGCGGTGGACTGCACGGTCACGAGGTACATCTCCACCTCGAGCCGTGTCCCCGTCATCCCCACCGGGTCCGAGATGCCGTGCTGCTGGTCGACCCGGTACTCCTGGGGGATGTCGTGCAGCAGCTCCTGATCTCGGCCGAGCGAGATGGCGCGCGCCACTTCGTTCACGCGGGCGACGTCTTCCGCGGTGATCTCCTCCCGGCTCACCGCGACCACCCCGGGCGAGGTGCGCGCCGCTACATGCTCGCCCGCGATGCCGCACGTCACCCCGCCGACCTTCGCCCCCGCCATCCGCTCGGCGTCGCGTAGCGCGGCCACCACGGAGCGGGTGGTCTCGTCGATGTCCCGCACCATCCCGCGCCGCACGCCCGAGTTCTTCGCGAGCCCGACGCCGAGCACCTTGGCAAGCGGCGTGCGCGGCAGGTCGCCCACGACCTCGGCGATCACGGCGCAGGTCTTGGTGCTCCCAAGGTCGAGCCCCGCGACCAGCTGACGATCCCGGCTCACGTGCCGCCCCCGCCCCCCCCGCCCCCCCCGCTCCCTCCGCCACGGCCAGAGCCGGCCGACGCCTTGCGCCGTACGACCACCTGCTTCGCGAAGCGGGCGTCCAGCTCCACGTAGGGGCGTCTCTTCGCAGCCAGATCCTGCGCGACAAGCGCCACGGCCCGAATGACCTCCGGCCCGGCGTCGCGTCCCAGCAGGACGTGGCGGGGCCCCAGTTCCAGCAACACGTCCCCGCGCGCCGAACCGCGCGCGCTGGTGATCGCCTGAAACAGCGCGAGATCCACCGACTGGACCAGCGCCAACACGCCTGCGACCCCGCGATCCGCGGCCGCCGCGACCGGGAGGTCGAGCCCTGTGCGCGCTGGGTCGAACGGCAGCGCCCGGCCTTCCGCATCGACCGCCACCAGCGGGCCGCCGCGCGCGCCGCCCGGCGCGAGCGCGGCTGGCTCCACCTCGTGCAGCTCGACCTTGAGCACTCCCGGAAGCCGGCGCACGACGTGCGCCTCCGCCACTCCCGCGAGCCCGCGCAGCCGGTCGCTCAACAGCCGCGTATCGGTGAACACGCTCGCGTCGGGCGACAATCGCAGCGCCGCGATCACGGCGTCCGGCGCCAGGTGCTTCACCCCCACGAGCTCGATCTGCCGCACGCGGAACAGCGCGAGGCGTTGCAGCGCCAGTGGTGTCCCGACCCGGGCGAGGACGAAGAGCGCGCCTCCGGTCAGGCCAAGCAGCACACGCCGCCGCCAACGCGGCCATCGGGTCACCGCTCATTCCCCCTTCCCGCGTCCCCCTGCTGGAGCTGCTGCAGCAACTCCGGGCCGACGCGGGTGACGTCGCCCGCGCCCAGCGTGAACACCACGTCCCCCGGCCGCACCCGCTCCGCCACGCGCTCCACCAGCGCGGCGCGGTCCCGCACCGCCACGGTCGTCGCTCCCGCCCGCGCCGCGCCCCGCGCCACGAGATCGGCGGTGACGCCCGGCACCGGCTGCTCGCGCGCCGCATAGATCGGCGCGACCACCACCACGTCCGCGGTCGCGAGCGCGCGCCCCAACGCTTCGCCGTGCAGCGCGGTGCGCGAGAACAGGTGCGGCTGGAACACCGCCACCACCCGCCGACGCGGGAACGCCTGGCGCGCCGCCGCCAGCGTGGCCAGCACCTCCGTGGGGTGATGCGCGTAATCGTCCACCACCGTCACCCCGCGCGCCTCCCCGACCCGCTCGAACCGCCGCGCCACGCCGGTAAAGCGTTCGAGCGCCGTGACGCAGCGCTCGAGATCGGCTTCCAGCTCCAGGGCCACGGCGATCGCCGCCGCCGCGTTCCGCAGGTTGTGCAGCCCCGGCACTTGGAGCGACACCCGCACCGCTCGACCTCCCGGGAGCGCCAGCTGTGCGCTCGAGCCTCGCTCCCGCAGCTCGGGAGCGACGATGCGCACGTCCGCGTCGGCCGCGAGACCGACTCGCCACACCGGAACCGACACAGCCGCCGCCACGCGCAGCGCCCCCGCGTCGTCCGCGCCCGCGATCACGCGGCGCGCCCGCGACGCGAACTCCACGAACGCTTGCTCGAGCGCGCGCGTGCTGCCGCCGTAGCACTCGAGGTGATCCGCCTCGACGTTGTTCACGACCGCCACCGTGGGCGCGAGCGCGAGAAAGGCGCGATCGAATTCGTCCGCCTCGACCACGTACAGGTCGCGCCCACCGAGGCGCGCGTTCCCGCCCCACCAAGCGACGCGGCCGCCGGCGAGTCCCGTAGGATTTCGCCCGGCGGCCGCCAACGCCTCCGTGACCATCACCGTCGTGGTGGTCTTGCCGTGTGTGCCGGCAACCGCCACCACGATCCCGCCGGCGACGGCCTGGCCGAGGGCGTCGGCCCGCCGCACCACCGGAATCCCCAGGGCGCGTGCTCGCTCCAGCTCCGGGTGATCCCCGGCTACTGCTGCGGTGACGACAAGCGCCCGGGCGCTAGCCAGATGCCCGGGGTCGTGCCCCCGCCATATCTCCACCCCCAAGGCTGCCAAATCGGCGGCTCCTGAGGGATCGTTGTCGCAACCCGTTATCGCGGCGCCTTGTTGCCTGGCGAGGAGCGCTAGACCGCTCATCCCCGCTCCGGCAATCCCCATGAAGTGGATCGGGCGGGGGTCCACCGTTGCAAACAAGGTCATTAGTGAGGGGCTAATATAGCGAATCTACGAAACTTGCGAAAGACGCCATCCCCGTTTTCACACAACGATTGTCAAAATCCTCGACACGATCTCGCGCGACGCATTCGGGTGCCCCCGGGCCCGGGCGCGGGCCGCGAGTGCCTCGAGCCGGGCGGGCTCGCCGAGCAGCTCGGTGATGAGTCCGGCGAGTGCGTGCGCGGAGAGGTCGTGTTCGGCCAGGTGGATCGCGGCACCGGTTGGCCGCCGAAGTCGGGAGCGGCACGAGGACGCTCGGCTTCCCCCACGCGCACAGCTCCGCCACGGTCATCGCGCCGGCGCGCGCCACCACGAGATCGGCTGCGCGGTACGCCTCGGCGATCGGATCGAAGAAGCCGCGCACCACCACGCGTCCCGGCACGGCGTAGCGCCGGAGTGCGGCCTCGTGCGCGGCGCCCGTGCCCCACAAAACACTCGCGTCGTCCAACAGGCGGCGCTCCAATGCGGCCGCGACGGCATAGTTGAGCGCTTGCGCGCCCTGGCTGCCGCCGAACACGAACACGGTCGGACGCGCGGGGTCGAGCCCGAGCCCGCTCTTGGCGGCGGGGCGATCGCCCAGCTGGGGCGGGAGCGGCCGCACCGGGTTGCCGAGCGTGAACACCTCGGTGCGTGGGCCGACGACGAGGCGGGCGCGCGCCTCCGGGAAGCCCAAGTGCACCTGGCGGGCGCCGCGCGCCAACCAACGCGTGGTGAGCCCGGGGAAGGCGTTCTCCTCGACCAACACCGTGGGGATGCGTGCCCGCTGCGCGCGCCACACGACCGGCCCCGCGACGTAGCCGCCCGTGCCGATCACGAGCGCGGGCTGTTCCGCGCGTAACAGCTCTCCCACCTCCCGCCACACGCGGGGCGCGAGGAACAGCCAGCGCGCGTTGCGCCACCAGGTGCGCCGGTAGATCGGCTCGATCGGCAGGAGGCGGTGCCGAAACGAGTGGCGCGGCAGCAGCTCGGCCTCGATGCCGCGTTCGGCGCCCACCAGCAGCGGTTCGACACCGCGCCCGGCGTCGCGCAGCGCCTCGGCGAGTGCGAGCGCGGGCATGAGATGGCCGCCGGTGCCGCCGCCGGCGAGGAGGATTTTCATCGCCGCCGGAAATGCGGAACGTGGAATGCGGAATGCGGAATGTATCGACGAGCGTCGTGGAGCACGACCTCGCCTTTTAATTCCGCATTCCGCATTCCGCACTCCGCATTTGGGTCATTCACTTGTCTGGCGTCACCCAGCCGCCCCGTTCGTCCGCCGCCGCCCCCGCCCCACGCTGATCAGCACCCCCGTCGCCACCAGCGCGACGAACAGGCTCGAGCGGCCGTACGAGATGAACGGCAGCGTGAGGCCCGTCGCGGGGAGCAGCGCCAGGCTCACACCGATGTGCAGTGCGGCGGCGACGCCGATCAGAGCGGTGAGCCCGACGGCGAGCAGGCGCCCGAAGGGATCGCCCGCGGACCGCGCGATACGGAAGCCGAGCCACACGAACGTGCCGAACAGGGCGAGGATGACCACGACGCCGATGAAGCCCCACTCTTCGCCGATGGTCGAGAAAATAAAATCGGAGTACGCGTACGGGAGATAGCCGAGCTTCTGCTGCCCCTGCCCCAGCCCAACGCCGAACAGCCGGCCCGCCCCGATCCCCACCAACGATTGGTGCACCTGCCAGGTCGCCTCCGCGGGGGCGCTGCCCGGCGCCAGGAACGTGACGACGCGGGCGAGCCGATACTGCGCGCTCGCGATCGCGCCGAACGCGAGCGGGGTCGCCAGGACGCCCAGCAGCAGGAAGTGGCCGATCCGCGCCCCGGCGGTAAACAGCACGACGCCGGCGAGGATCGCGACGAGCAACGCCATCGACAGGTTGGGCTCGAAGAAGATCAACGCGACGACCGGCCCGAGGATGACGAGGAACGGCAACACGCCACGCTGGAACGTACGGATCTGCTCGGCCTTCTTCGCCGCGAGCATCGCCGTCCACACGACCACGGCGAACTTGGCGAGCTCGGACGGCTGCACGGTGACTATGCCGAGGCTCACCCAGCGGCGCGCGCCGTTGATGGTGGGCGCGATGCGGTGAGTGAACGGCAGCAGCGGAATCACGAGCAGCAGCGTCGCTACGCCCAACACCGGCCACGCCCAGCGCTGCCACCGCCGGTAGTCGGACCGCGCCAGCAGCGCCGCGACGCTCCCGCCGACCAGCGCGCCCAGTGCCTGGCGCAGCGCGAACGCCGAGCCGACCTGGCCGCCGGAAATGGTCAGCAGGCTCGACGCACCGTACACGGCCGTCAGACCGAACACGACCAGGACCGCGGCGAGGACGGCGAGCAGGCGCGTTTCCCAGCGACGGTCGCTCACAGGGGTGCGCGGCTGAAGCCGCGGCTCGGCCCTGCCGCTGAAGCGGCGGTTCGCCCGTTTACGGGCAGATGTCGAGTCGCGAGTTTACTCGCGTATTCGCTCACATCGCCTCCACCAGTCTCCGGAACGTCGCCCCCCGCTCTTCGTAGTTCTTGAACATGTCATAACTGGAGCACGCGGGAGAGAGCAGCACCGCATCCCCGGGGCGAGCCGTCCGCCGCGCCCGCGTCACCACGTCCGCGAACGTGGTGCCGGTCTCGAGCGGCACCTTGCCGCCCAGATCCAGGGCGACGATCGGCCCGGCCTCGCCGTAGGCGATCACGAGCCGGCACTTGCCCTCGAGCAGCGGCGCGAGGCGGGTGTACGGCTCCCCCTTGTGTCGCCCCCCCAGCAGCAAGACGAACGGCCGGCTCATCGCCTCCACGGCGACCACCGTCGAAGCGATGTTAGTCGCCTTGGAGTCGTTGATCCACAGCACGCCGCCCACCTCCCGCACCGGCTCGAGGCGGTGCGGCAGCGCGCGGAACGAGCGCAGCCCCTCGGCGATCGCATCCCGCGCCACCCCCGCCGCGCGCACCGCCAGCGCCGCGGCGAGCGCGTTCGCGACGTTGTGGTCGCCCAACAGCCGGAGCTCATCGCGCGCGAGCAGCATCTCGCCGCCCAGCTGGAGGCGCCGCGCCGACGCGTCGTACCAGCCGTCCGCCTGCCGCTTGAGGGAGAACAGCACGCGCCGCCCCGGCGCGGATCCCGCAAGATCGAGGGCCGCGCGGTCGTCCCCGTTCAGGACCCACACGTCGCGCGCGCGGGCGTTGTGGAACAGCAGCTGCTTGTCGGCATAGTAGGCATCCACCGACGGGTAGCGGTCGAGATGGTCCGGCGCGAGGTTGGTCAGGATGCCCACGTCCGGGGCGAAGTGCGGGCTGTCGTGCAGCTGGAACGACGAGACTTCGACCGCGAGCCACTGGTAGCGATCGCCCGAGATCGCGATGTCGGCGAGTGGCCGCCCGATGTTCCCCGCCGCCTCGGCGGAGAGCCCCGCCCCGCGCAACAGGTGTGCGACCAGCGCGGTGGTCGTGGTCTTGCCGTTCGTCCCCGTGATCGCGATGCAGCGCGTCTCCCCCGCGAGCGCTCGGAAGCCGAGGTCGATCTCGGACACGACGGGCACGCCCGCCGCGCGCGCCGCGGTGAGCGGGGCCGCGTCCGGCGGCACGCCGGGCGAGACGACCACACCCGCAGCGGAGCGGATCTTTGCGAGGTCGTGGCGGCCGACGTCGACGTCGACACCCGACAACCCGCGCAGGCCCGCCACCGCCTCGCCGCCGTATGGGTGGTCCGAGGCGTCGCTCGCGTACACGCGGGCGCCCTCGCGGACGAGCAGTTTCGTCGCGGCCACGCCGCTCTTGCCCAGCCCCACCACCGCCACGACGCCGCTCCGCCACGCCTCCGGAATCATCGCACCTTGAGCGTCGCGAGCGCGATCGCGGCGCACAACACGCCAAGGATGTAGAACCGCATCACCACCTGCGGCTCGGCCCAGCCGAGCTTCTCGAAGTGATGATGCAGCGGCGCCATCCGGAACACCTTGTGGGCGTCCGCGTATTCCTTGCCGCGCCGCTTCTTGTGCCAGCGATACACGCCCGTCTGCAGCAGCACCGAGACGGTCTCGGCGGCGAACACGCCCCCCGCGATGAGCAGCAGGAACTCGGCCTTGAGCATGATCGCCACCGTCCCCAGCGCGCCGCCGATCGCGAGCGCACCCGTGTCGCCCATGAACACCTGCGCGGGGTGCGCGTTGAACCAGAGAAACCCGAGCGCCGCGCCGGCGAGCGCGCCGCAGAAGATGGTGAGCTCCTGGGCGCCCGGCAGGAAGTACAGGCCCAGATACTTGGTCCAGTCGAGTCGGGCGAACACGTACGCGAAAACCGCGAACGCACCCGCGACGATGGCGGTCAGCCCGGTCGCGAGCCCGTCGAGTCCGTCGGTCAGGTTCACCGCATTGGAGCTCCCCGTGACCACGAACGTCACGAACAGCACGTAGGCCCAGGGCCAGAACACGAGCAGCTCGTACTTGAAGAGCGGCACCTGCGTCGAAGCGGCCGGGAGATTCGCGGCGAGGGGCCAGTTCACGAGAAAAATGCCGAGCGCGAAGCCGAACGAGATCTGCCCGACCAGCTTCCAGCGGGCGACCAGCCCCTGCGACTTGCCGCGTACGATTTTGAGGTAGTCGTCGATGAAGCCGATCGCGCCCATCCACAGGGTCGCCGCGACCGCGACCACGACGTAGCGGCTGTCGAGCCGGGCCCACAGGAGCGTCGGCACCACAGTGCCCAAGATGATGATCAACCCCCCCATCGTGGGCGTGCCGCGCTTGCCGGCGTGGCTCGCCGGACCTTCGGCGCGGATCACCTGCCCGACGTGCCGGTCGCGCAGCATCCGGATGATGCCCGGCCCGAAGACGAAGGCGACGACCAGCGCGGTCACGGTCGCGCCTGCGGCGCGGAAGGTGATGTAGTTGAAGAGATTGAACAGAATGTGCTGCTTCGCGAGCGGCGCCAGCAGGTGATAGAGCAAGCCCCCCCTCCTCGTCTTCCGGCTGTCAGGTGAGGTGCCGCAGCACCCGCTCCAGGGCGACCCCGCGCGACGCCTTGAGCAACACGACCTCGTCCCCCTTCAGAGCGGCTTTGAGTCTCGGGCCCAACGCTTCCGCATCCCGCGCCGTGACCAGCCGGGCGCCCAACGCCCCCCGCCACGGCTCGAACGCCGGCACGAACGCACCGACCGCGGCCACCACTGCCGGCTCGAGCCCCGCAATCTCGCCCGCGACGGCCGCATGCAATCTGTCACTCTCGGCCCCCAGCTCCAACATCGAGCCCACCACCACGGCGAGCGGCCGCCGGCGCCGGGCGGCGAGCCAGTGGGCGAACTTCACCGCCCAGCGCACCGATGCCGGGTTGGCGTTGTAGGTGTCGTCCAGGATGAGCAGCCCGCCTCGCTCGATGGCCGTGCCGCGCCCGGCGGGGAGTTGCACCGTCGCCAGCGCCGCCACGGCCCGAGCGGGATCCGCCCCGGCGGCGCGGCCGACGGCGAGCGCGATCATGGCGTTCTCGATCTGGTGGAATCCCAAGACGGGCACGGTGACCGAGTGGCCGGCCCAGGTGATCCGCGGATGCCCGGCGTCGTCCAGGTCGGCGGCGTCGGGGCGCAGGTCGGCCTCGCGCGCCGTTCCCGCCACCACGGTGTGGGTGCGGCGACGCGCTTCGCGGGCGAGCTCGGGAGGGTCGGTACCGACCACCGCGACGGCGGCGCCTTCCAGCAGTGCCAGTTTCTCGCGCATCACGCCCTCCAGCGAGCCGAACCCCTCGACGTGCGCGTAGCCGACGTTGGTGATCACCGCGATCGTCGGCTCGATGACGTCCCGCAGCCGGGCGATCTCTCCCGGCACACTCGCCCCCGCCTCGACGACGAGCGCCTCCGTGTCATCGGGCGCGCCCAGGATCGTGAGCGGCACACCCACGAGGTTGTTGAGGTTGCCGCTCGTCGCGTGCACCCGGTATCGCACGGCGAGCACGGCCCGGATCATTTCTTTGGTGCCGGTCTTGCCGCTCGAGCCGGTGATCGCGACCACGGGACTCGCCGGGGGCAGCGCGCGGCGGCGCGCGCGCGCCAGCAGCCCGAGCGCGCCGAGTGTGTCGGCCACTTCGAAGAACGGCAGCCCGTCCACGCGCGGCGTGCCACGCCGCACCACAGCCGCCGCCGCACCCTTGGCCTTCGCCTGGGCGAGGAAGTCGTGTGCGTCGAAGCGGTCACCCTTGAGCGCGACGAACAGGGTGCCGGGCTCGAGCTGTCTGGTGTCGGTGGTCACCCCGCTGAAGCGCAAGCCATCCGGCGCCGACACGCCGAGGGCGGAGGCGACGGACTGCGAGTCCCAGGGGGTCACGACGCCCCCAGCTCCCGCACGATCTCCCGCTCATCGAACGGTTGCTTCTCCGTCCCGATGATCTGATAGGTCTCGTGCCCCTTCCCGGCGAGGAAGATCGTATCGCCGGGGCGGGCCAGCTCGAGCGCGAGGGCGATGGCGTCGCGGCGGTCGGTGCGGCGGTGGTGGGGCTTCGCCTGCATGCCGCTCTCGACTTCGTCGAGAATCCGCTCGGGGTCCTCGGTGCGCGGGTTGTCCGATGTGACGATCGCCACGTCGGCGAGCCGGACCGCGATCTCGCCCATCGGCGCGCGCTTGCCGCGATCCCGGTCACCCCCGGCGCCGAACACGAGGATCAGCCGGCCGCGGGTGAGCGGCCGCACGCTCTCGAGCGCTCGCTGCAGCGCATCCGGCTTGTGGGAGTAGTCGCGCAGGATCGTGCAGGGCCGTTCCGCGATGCGCTCCATCCGCCCGGGCACTTGCGGCGCCGTGGCGAGCCGCTCGGCGATCATCTCGACGGGCACCCCCATCCCCCAGGCGCACGCCGCCACGCCCAGCGCGTTGGCGACGTTGAAGCGGCCCAGCAGCGGCAGCCGCGCCGCCGCGCTCCCCATCGGCGTGACCAGCTCGAAGCGGGAGCCCGTGCCGTCGACTGCCACCTGGCGGGCGGTGACGTCGCCGCCGCGCTCGCCGAAGCTCACCCGCCGGTGGCGGCGCGGCAGGCGCTGCCACGCCGGATCGTCCGCGTTCACCACCTCGAGCCCGTCCGGCGCGAGGTAGCCCGCGAGCTTCACCTTCGCCTTGAAGTAGTCCTCCAGCGTCTTGTGGTAGTCGAGGTGCTCGCGGGTCAGGTTGGTGAAGATCGCCGCCCGAAACACCAGGCCGTCCACGCGCCCCTGGTCCAGGCTGTGCGAGGACACCTCCATCGCGGCGCCGCGGGCGCCGCGCTGCACGAGCGCCGCCAGCGTCGCCTGCAACTCGATCGGCCCGGGGGTGGTCAGGTTCCCCGCCTCGCTCGGCACGGGCGCGCCGGCCGCATCGAACGCGCCCAGCGTGCCGATCGAGCCCGTCGGCTCGAGCGCCGACAACACGTGGCGAGCGAGCACCACCGAGGTCGTCTTACCGCTCGTCCCCGTCACGCCCACCAGATCGAGCCGTGCGGCGGGCCGCCCGAACCACGTTTCGGCCGCGAGGGCCGCCGCCCGGCGACCGTCGCGCACCAGCACCTGGGGCAGCTCCACCGGCTGCTCGCGCTCGACCAGCGCGGCGACGGCGCCGCGCTCCCGCGCGGCGGCGACGAACTGATGCCCGTCCTGCGCCGCGCCCCGCACGGCGCAGTACAACATCCCCGGCTCGACCCTGCGACTGTCCGCCGTCAGCCCGGTGATCTCAGGCCAGGTGTGCAGATCCGGCGTCTCGACCAGGACCCCGCCCCGCTCGAGCGCGGCTACGATCTCGGGGAGCCGGCTCATCGCTTCGGGCGCCGGCGCGTGACCGCATTGATCGCGGCGGAACGGGGGGGTGCGGCCTGGGCGAACAGCGTGACCGTCGAGCCCGTGGCGGCGCTGTCGCCCGCGGCGGGCCAGGTGTGCTCGGCCGTCCCCCAGCCCTTGAGCGTCACGCGGAAGCCGCGGCGGTGCAGCACCCGCACGGCCTCCCGCAAACGCAGGCCCGTCACATCGGGTACCGCCTGACGCCGCCCCGCGCCCACCGAATCCGGCTGGTACGGCCAGGGCACGACGTAGGGGACGACGCCGCCGTCGTCCTCGAACGGCACCGCCGTCGTCGGGGGCGCGGCGGTCGAGAGCCGGGCCCGGTCGAGCGCGACGGTGCGCGCCGCGAGCGCCTGCTCGAGCATCGAGCGCGTCACGGGCGCGGCGGTCTGGGCCGCGAAGTGGCTCCCCTTGTGCGGGTTGTCGATCTTCACCACGAGCACGAGTTGCGGCTTATCGGCCGGGAACAGCGCCGCGAACGATGCCGTGTACTGCCCCGGGGCATAGTGCCCGTTCACCACGCGGCGCACCGTCCCGGTCTTGGCCGCCACGGGAAAGTTCGTGAGCGCCGCCTCGGAGCCGGTGCCGCGCTCGACCACCCCGCGCAGCAGGTCGCGCAGCGCCGCGGCGATCTCGGGCGACACGGTGCGGCGCGCCGGCTCCGGCTCGTGGCGGTATAGCATGCGACCCTCCGGCCCGCGCACTTCGCGGATCAAGGTCGGCTGCAGCAGCAACCCGCCGTTCGCCAGCGCGGCGTACGCGGCCGCCACCTGGATAGGAGTCACGGACAGCTCGTACCCGATGGCCAGGCTCGCGGCGCTCGGGCGCGTCCACTCGGACGGGGGTCGCAACCTCCCCGCCGCCTCCCCCGGAAACTCGATCCCCGTGAGCGCGCCGAAGCCGAAATCGCGCAGCATCCCGTACTGCTCCGCCGGCGTCAGGCGCGCCGCGAATTTCACGATCGCGATGTTGCTCGACACCCGGATCGCGTCGGCCAGGGTCAGCGTTGGCTGGGGGTCCTCGTCGGTGATCGTCCGTCCGGGCAGACGATACGTCCCGTCTTCGCCCGAGACGTGCTCGCCCGGACGCACTCGCTTGAGCGACAGCAGCGCCGCCGCCGCGAAGATCTTCGCCACCGACCCCGGCTCGAACGTATCGATGAACGCGCTCGGCCGCGCCGTCCCGTCCCGCTGGCGCGAGGCGATGGCCAGCACCTCGCCCGTGGCGGGATCGAGCATCACGACATCGCCGCCGTCGGCGTCCATGCGGCGCAGCGCGTCGTCGAGCGCGCGCTGGGCGATCTCCTGCAGCTCGGCATCGAGGGTGAGCACCACGTCGTGCCCGGCCACCGGCTGCGCGATCACCCGGGCCGGAGATTCGTACTCGCGCCCGGCCCGGTCCTTCAGTACGACGGCGGAGCCGGGGCGCCCCGCCAGCAGCGAATCGAGCGTCTTTTCCAGCCCCGACGCGCCGTACCCGTCCTCGGCGACCCGGCCGATGGTCGCGCGCGCCAGCTCCGGCGCCGGGTAGAAGCGGTTCACGACCGGCTCGAGGTGGACGCCGCGCACGCCGCGCAGCGGCTGCACCTCGGGCGCGCTGAACGGTCCCGCGAAGTACGCATAGCGCTTGCGCAGCGCCTGCTGCCAGGCAGTGGCGGAGAGCCCGAGCTGGCGAGCGATCACGGCGCCGTCGCCGCCGGGATCGCGCAGCTCGTTGGGCGCGACGCCGACGTGGTACGTCTCCTGGGTGAGCGCGAGCGGCGTGCCGTGCCGGTCGCTCAGCGTCCCCCGCCGGGCCTGGAGCACGATGCGCTCCGTCCGCTGCGCCTGCGCCTCTTCGGCCCAGCGGCGACCCTCCAGCAGCTGCACCTGGGCCGCGCGCACCGCGAGCAGCGCCATGGCGGCGAACACGCCGACCTGGACGACCTGGAGGCGGACCGCGGATTTCGCCATGCGCTAGCGCGAGCCGTTCCCCGACCCGGGGAGCGGGAGCAGGATCATTTCGCTGTCGGCGGGGAGGTGGAGGCCGAGCTTGGCTTGCGCGCGGGGCACGAGCACCGCCCGACTCTCGGCCGTACGGATGCGGCGGTCGAGCGCCGCGCGGCGGCCCTCGAGGTTGGCGTGGCGGGCGCGGATTTCGCTGAGCTCGCGCGCGTCGTGGATCGCAGCCGCCTGCCGGGCATACACCAGCCAGGTCACGGCGAGGAACGCCACGAGCCACACGGCGACCCAGTGGCGGCCCTTAAGTCTCATGCGCCACCTCGAACGCGCGCAGCTGCGCCGAGCGGGCGCGCGGGTTGGCGCGCACCTCCGCGGCCCCCGGCCGCACCGGCTTCCGGGTCAGCACCCGTCCGAGCGGGCGCCCCCGGCAGGTGCAGACGGGCTGCCCCGGCGGACAGACGCACGGCTTGCCCCACTCGCGGAACGCGTGCTTGACGATGCGGTCCTCGCCTGAATGGTACGTGATCGCGGCGATCCGGCCGCCCGGCACGAGGGTCGCGCGCAGGGCCGGGAGCGCCAGCTCGAGCTGCTCGAGCTCCTGGTTCACCACGATCCGGAGCGCCTGGAACAAGCGTGCGAAGTGTGGCGGCCCGGACCGCGGGCCCAGCGTCTCCCGGATCGCGTTCACGAAGTGGTCGCTGGTGGCGAACGCCGCCGTGGCGCGTCGCCGCACGATGGCCCGGCCGAGCTGCTTCGCCCGACGCTCGTCCGCCAGCTCCGCGAACGTCTGGGCCAGCCGCTCGACCGGCCAGGTGTTCAGGATGTCCGCGGCGGTGACGCCGCGCCCCGCCGCCATGCGCATGTCGAGCGGCGCTCCCGGACGAAAGGTAAACCCGCGGTCCGCCGTATCGAGCTGGTGGGACGACACGCCGAGGTCGAGCAGGATGCGGTCGGGGCGGAACGTCTCGATGCTCCCGAGCACCTTGGCCGAACCGAAGGGGCCGGTGGAGTAGCGGATGCCGTGCTCGCCCAGGCGGGCGCGTGCCGCGGCGATGGCGTCCGGGTCGCGGTCGACGGCGAGCACTTCCGCGCCGATCTCCCGCAACAGCGCGGCGTGGCCACCCCCGCCGACGGTGGCATCGACGGCGCGGCCACCGCCCACCGCCCAGGCGCGCACAGCGTCCGCCAGGACCGGAACATGATAGTTGGAGGTCAATGCCCTCCCGGAAAAGACGAAAGCCCCGCCTGCCGTAGCAGACGGGGCCGGGTGCGTCGTCCCGCGAGGCGGGTTCAGGCGGGGCTGACGGGGCTCGAACCCGCGACCTCCGGTGTGACAGACCGGCACTCTAACCAGCTGAGCTACAGCCCCCTGCGACGGAGCGCCGCAATATAGAGAAGCGGGGAGGCCAATTCAATGCCTAGAAATTCTTGCACTTGAATTGCTTCTTCACCTGCGGCATGATCGTCTCGAACTTGCCCACGTTCTGCAGCATCGTGTTCGCGGTGGGCTGATGCACGCGGGCACCGAGGATGAGCGCCTCCTTGGTGCGCGCGATGCGATCGTTGATCGCTTTCGCCTGGTCGCAGCTCTTCGACTTGATCATCTCGCTGTACGGGCCGGAGAGCGACGCGACCGAGGCGATCCCGTACCAGAAGCTCGCCTGGACGCGGATCTGTTGGCGCGGACCGACCGTGTCGGCCGGCGTGAGCGGGGCCACGAGCTGCAGCGTCTGCTCGAGCCACGGATAGGCGCGGTCGTAGGCCTGCGCTTGCTGGGCGATCTTAGAGCCGCCGTTGAGCAGGATGAGCGCCGCGCTGGTCCGCAGGGTGGTGTCGGGCGAAGCGAGGGCCTTCGCGACGTACGCCCGCGCCGAGTCGAGCCGGTCGGCGAAGGCGTTGCGGTACCGGCGCAGCGCCACCGTGTCGCTCTTGGGAGGGGCGTGCGCGGTGTCGTACACCGTGCCGTCCACGATCGCCTTGGCGATCAGGAGCGCGGTCTTGAGCCGGTTGGGATCCGCCGCGAACGCCTGTTTGTACGCCCACACCGACGAGTCGCGCTGCCCCTTCAAGTCGAACGCCGTACCGAGCGCCTCCCAGAACGCCGCGGACTTGGGGAAGTGCCGCGTGGCGGTGCGCGCGAACAGCAGCAGATTCGTCGTATCGGAGATCTGCTGGGCGGCCCCGATCGCGGCCTTCACCCATGCCGAGTCCGCTCCCTTCGCGGTGTCGTTCTTGAGCTCCATGACGAAGCCATCGACGACGCAGCGCCACAGCTCGCCCTCGATACAGATGCGTTGCTTCGACGCCACGAGCTTCTGATCGGACGGGCTGCGGGCGAGCCCGTCGTCGAGCACGCTGACCGCGCGCTGGTACTGCTTCTGTTGGCGTAGCAGCTCCGCGATGCCGAGGCGCAGATTCGTGTTCTGCGGCTCGCCCGCCAGCTCGTGGATGAAGGCGTCGATCGCCTTGAGCGTATCGCCCTTCTGCTGATACAGGCGCGCGATGTTCTCCCACGCGGTAGCGTTGAGCGAATCAGCCCGGGCGGCGCGCTGATACGCCGCGAGTTGACTGTCCAACGGCATGCGCTGCGCCTCGTACACGGTGGCGACGCAGAGATGCGCCGCGGGAGAGTTCGGCTCCGTCGTCAACGCCTTGCGCGCCGCCTCGAGCGCCTTCGGGAACTGGCTCTTCTGGCGCAGGTCGTTGCACTCGCGCGCCTGCTCACCCGCCCGCACGATGGTGTTGAGCCGCTGCGCGATCGCCTCGCCCAGCGCCGCCGCCGTTCCGGGATTACCGCTCGACACCGGGAACAGCGCGGCGTAGCCCGAGCCGCCGATGTCGCGCACCCGGATGGTCGCCACCAGCCCGACGCCGGCTCGCTCCAGCGTGCCCGTGGTATACGCGTTGACGTTGAGAAAGCGCGCCAGCAGCTGCGCCTGCGACTCGTCGAGCAGCACGTCGCACGCGAAGTCCGACGCCTTCAGCGCCTCGCACAGCTTCGTCTTCGGGATCACCACCACCTTGTACTTGGCGATGCTTGCCAGCCGCTCGCGCGCCGCGTCCATGACGGCGATGCTGACGCCCGAGTCCGCCGGCGTCTTCACGTTGAGCGGCAACAGCAACAGCTTCTCGGTCGGCTGCTGGATGGCCAGTTGCGCCGGCGCGGCGCCGGCCACGGCGACCACCAACCCGGCAACCAGTCGCAGGATTCTCACACGCGGTGTCCTCTCACGTTGCGGTCTGGTACCCCAATGGGCGAAGAGGGATTCGAACCCCCGGCCTCCTGCGTGTAAGGCAGGCGCTCTGAACCAGCTGAGCTATTCGCCCGTCGCACCGCGGGGCCTAAAGGGCGAGGCCTACCGGGAAGAAAACGCAGTAGCCCAGGACGAGCAGAATCGGCGCTGCGGTCGTCGACCCGCTGGCCAGCAGCCAGTAGCCGCCGGCGAGCGACACGAGGGCGGCGGCGAGGAACAACCAGTTCTTGGGTCCGAAGTGCAGGCGCGAGCGCGCCAGACTCTGGTCGGGCATAAGCCGCACAGTTTACCCGGCAATTCCAAGCTCGTCAAGCAGTTGGGCCCCCCCCGTCCTGGTCCGACACCGTCCAGCCCTCGTCCAGCAGCGCCCTGCGCGCCCGGTCCCGGCGACGGCGCAACCGGACGAGCCACACGAGCACCAGCCCCATCCCCGCCCAGAACACCCCCGCCGCCCCCGCCCACGACAGCCAGCCGTAGCGGCGCGCGACGTCGCGCTGCCAGCGCGTCTCGAAGTCGCCTTCGGTCATGTGATACGTGGCGCGCAGCGCCGCGTCGAACGTCGGCTCACGCGCCAGATTGTCGATCAGCGGCCCGAGCCCGCGCTCACCGCCCCACCGATCGAGCAAGAGCACGGCGGTCGTCGCCAGGCCGTACGCGCTGCCCGCCTCGGCGCGGTCGGCGCGCAGCGCCCGATCGAGGGCATCCAGATCCAACGAGACGCCTCGCGCCAGCTGCCAGTTGAGCCGCAACGCGTCGAGCCGGTCCCATTCGCCGCTCGCGACGGCGGCGTACCCCTCCTCGAACCACAGCGGCAACATCCGGCGGATGCGCCACCGCAGCGCGAGATGGGCGAGCTCGTGGCGCAGGGCGGCGGCCAGGCGGTCAGGTGGACCCGTGGACAGCAACACCACGGTTCCCGCCTCCGGGAACGCCGCTCCTTCGCTCCAGCTGGGGAGGCGCCCCCGCGTGACCGAGTCGAACGTGGATCGCGTGGGCGCGAGGATCAGGCGAATCGGCCGGTCCGGGAGCGGGCCGACGCCGGCGAACGGCGGCGCACGATCGGCCGTTTCGGCGAGCGCCACGGCCAGCGCCTGCTGGGGCGGCCAGGCCACCGCCGTCACGCGACCGACGGTCAGCGCGGTGGGAGTGAGACCCTGCGCGAGGAGAACGACGAGCGCTAAGTGCGCGGCAGCTCCTGGCCCTGGCGCACCAGCTCGAGCGTGTCCTGACACTTCTTGCCCCAGGGATTGAACTTGTTCGCCTTGAAGCCTTCCTCCCACGTCTGCTGCCCCCGCTCCCGCTCGCCCGCGAGCCAATAGGCGCGACCCAGCTCGTAGTAGGCCTCGATCAGGTTCGGCCCGAGCTTGAGCGCCTTTTGCAGAAACGTCTGCGCGTCCTCGTACATCTCCCGCTGCAGGTAGACCAGGCCGAGGTAGAAGTGGGCGTACAGGGTGGCCTTCTTGTCGTTGTTGAGACGGATCGCTTTGGAGAGATGCTCGATCGCCTCCCCGAAGATCCGTTTTTTGAGACAGATGTACCCGACGTTGATTCGGGCGAGCGAGTTCGCCGGCTCCTTCATGAGGACTTTCTGAAAGGTCCCCAGGGCGTCGTCGTACTCCTCGTGCAGCATCTGCGCCCAGCCGAGCAGCGACTCGGCCTGGGTCTCGCCGGGCGACAGCTGCAACGCCTTGTGCAGCGCCTGGATCGCGCCGGCATGATCGCCCAGCGAGATCAGGCTCCACCCCTTCTCGATGAACGTCGAAGCACCGATGTGGTCGGCGTGGACCGCCGGGCGCGTGCCCGTGAACTCGGGGGCCGACGCCTCCGCGGTGGACGTGGCGAGCTGCTTGTAGCGGTCCACGAGCTTGCGGATGTCTTCCTTGAGCTCGCCCAGCTCGCTGATGAGCGAATCCACCTGCTTGAAGTACGCGATGATCTCGCGCTTCACCGCTTCGCGCTGGGCGCCGGGCGCGGTGGCGTCGAGCTTGTGCGCGATCGCGTCGTACTGCGCCCGCAGCGGTCCGATTGGGGAATCGACCATCAGACGGTCGCTTTCTGCATCGCGCTCTCGATGGCGAGCTTCTCCTTGGAGTTGAGCAGTCGCGCCGTGTTGAGCGCGATCACGGTGCGTCCGTCCTTCACCACGATCCCGGTGATGTATTCCGCCGCCAGCCCTTTCACGATGTTGGGCGGCGCCGTCACCTCGCTGGCCGCGACCTGCAGCACCTCCGTCACCGCATCCACCACGACGCCGATCCTGCCGCCTTCCCATTCCAGGATCACGGTGCGCGTCTCCTCGCGCAGCGGCGCCGGCGCGCCCAGCCGCTTGCGCAGATCCACCAGCGGGATCGCGACCCCCTGATAGCGCAGCACGCCCTCGAGGAAGTCCGGCGCCTTGGGGAGCGGCGCCGGCGCCTCGTACCGCAGGATGCGCTCCACCTGGAAGATGTTGAAGGCGAAGTCCTGGCCGGCGACCTTGAAGGTGACGAGTTGGACGTCGTCGCCGGCGGTCACGTGAGGCGGTCTCCCAGCGCGTCCAGGTCGAGGATCGGCACCAGCACCCCCTTGCGGCGCGCCACGGCCGCCGCCCACGGCAGCGACTCGCCCCGGGGCACGGGCAGGGCCGCCTCCCGCACCACGTCGTCGGCGTCGTCCACCTCGAAGGCCACGTGCCGCATTCCGTCCCCCGCCCCCAGCTGCACCAGCACGGCCGCCCGGCCGCGCTCGGGCGGAGGCGCGCGCTCCCCCAGCAGAGCGCCCAGATGAATCAGCGGCACCAGGCGGCCGCGCAGCGGCGTCACGCCGCGCACCGCCGCGAGTGCGCGCGGCACGTCGAGCACCTCGCCCAAGTCCCCGACCTCGAGCACGCGCGCCAGCGGCAGCCCGTAGTGCTGGCCGGCGACGCGGACCAGGAGATAGCCGCGACTCATGGCGCGCGGCTGAAGCCGCGGCTCGGCGCTGCCGCTGCAGCGGCGGGGCGCCCGTTTACGGGCGACCGCCGAGCCGCGAGTTTACTCGCGCACATCCGAGCGTCGACCCTCCCCGATCGCCCCCCGCGCCGCCAGCTCCAGGCTGATCCGCTCGGCGATCTGGTCGAGCGGCAGCACCGCGTCCACGCCCCCGGATGCGGCGGCCACCGGCATCCCCGCGATCACGGACGATTCACGATCCTGGGCGATCCCGCCGCCGCCCGCCGCGCGGATCGCCCGCACGCCCTCGGCGCCGTCGCGCCCCATCCCGGTGAGCACGACACCCAGGGCGCGGCGGCCGAACAGCTGCGCCACCGAGCGGAACAGGGGGTCGGCGGCGGGGCGGACGCCCCACACGGGGGGCTCCTGGTCGAGCGCGATCAGCGGACCGTCGGGTGCGGGCACCACCCGCATATGATAATCGCCCGGCGCCACGTACGCCGTGTCGGCGACGACGGGGGCGCCGTGATCCGCCTCCACCACGCGTAGCGCGCTCATCGAGTCGAGCCGCTCGGCGAGCGAGCGCGTGAACTTGGGCGGCATGTGCTGCACCACGAGCACGGCGGCGCTCCCGCCGGTGGGGAGCCGGGGCAGCACTTCGGCGAGCGCCCGCGGCCCGCCGGTCGACGCGGCGACGGCGACGGCGAGCCGCGCGCGGGCGCGCAGCCCCGCCTCGGGCGGACGGCGCGCGGCGATCGGCGGACGCGCCATGACCTGCACGTGCGACACGTCCGCCGCGAGGGCGCGCCGCACGGCGGCCTGCAGCTCGGGGCCCATGCGCTCGAGCGCCGCGCGGTTCGCCTCCTCGGGTTTGGCGACGATCTCGACGGCGCCCAGCTCGAGAGCGCGGATCGCCGCACCGGTCCCGGGGCCGGCGTGCGCGCTCACGACCACGATGGGTCGGGGCGTCTCCGACATGATGTAGCCGATCGCGCCCAGACCATCGAGCTCCGGCATTTCCAGGTCCATGGTGACGACGTCGGGGTCGTACTGATGGACCTTGCGCACCGCGTCGAAGCCGTCGCGCGCCGTCGCCACGACCCGGAACTCGGCCCGATGCCCGCTCCCCAGCACGTCGCTCAGGACCCGGCGCATCAGCGCGCTGTCGTCGACGACGAGGACGCTCGGGCGGGTATCAGATGACGACGGCATCGGCGCCCACCGACCGGATCTCGACGCGCCCGTCCGCCACGTGGAAGCGGATGGACCGGCCCTTGTCCCCCCCCACGGCCTCGCTCGCGATGGGGATCGCGGCGGCGCGGAGCGCATTGCGCGCCGCGACGATGTTGCGCTCCCCCATCTGCACCGAGCCGGGCGTCATCAGCTGCGCGAACATGCTCGCCCCGCCCGCCAGCTTCGCGACCAGGCGCCGGGGGTCGGCGCCCAGCGCCTTGAGCCGGTCCACCAAGAACGGCACGGCGGTCTCGGGGAACTTCGCCGGGTTCGTCGTATCGCGCGCGAGGCTCTTGGAGGGGAGGAGGATGTGGGCCATGGCGCCGGCGCAGTGGGCAGCGTCGTGCAACATGATCGCGACGCAGGAGCCGAGACCGAGCGTCACGATCACGCCCTCGTTCCGTGCCGCGGCCCATTCGGCGACTTTGACGATCGTTTCCTTCGCCGCCGGCCCGGTCATCCGCGGGGGGACGGGGAGTCGGATCGCCGGTAGATCCGCTCGCGCGGGTCTTCCAGCACGAGCCGCTGGCGGGCGGGCCCGAACAACGTCTCGACCTTCCCGAGCAGCAGAATCCCGCCGGGCGCCAGCGCGTCCGCGAACACGTCGAACAACCGCTCCTGCATCGGCCGGTCGAAGTAGATGACGACATTGCGGCACACGATCAGGTCGTAGGGCGGCGCGGGGGGCCGTTGGGTGGTAAGATCGTGCTTCTGGACGCGCACGATGCGCTGCAGCGCGGGGAGCGGGCGGCGCGGCGGCTCGGCGGTGAAGTAGCGGCGGGCCAGCTCGGGCGGCATCTCGCTGAACGCGGTCTCCGGGAACTCCGGCGCGCGCGTGCGCTCGAGACTCGCGCGATCGATGTCGGTCGCGTCCACACGCGCACGCCCGAGCAGTGTCTGCTGTCCGACCTGGCGCGCCGCCTCGGCGAGGGCGACCGCGAGCGTGTACGGCTCCTCTCCCGACGCGCACCCCGCCGACCACGCGCGGACCTGCCCATGGCGCTCCGTCCACAACGCGGCCAGACGGGGCGCCAAGGCCTGCCACGTCTCGATGTTGCGGAAAAACTTGGTGACATTGATGGTGAGCGCATCGAGCAGCAGGTCGTACTCCTGCTGGTCGGCGTCGAGCACTCGGCTGTAGTCGTCGTAGGTGTGCACCCCCCGCGCCCGCATCCGGACCGCGATGCGCCGCCGCAGGCAGCGGTCCTTGTACGAGCCGCAGGCGAGGCCACGCGCGCGGGTGATCTTCTGTGTGAGCGCCTTGAAGGCTCGCTCGTCCGGCGACGACGTCACGACAGCGCGCTCAACGTGTCCAGATTGGCCTTGACGAGCTCGTGCTTCGGGTTGATTTCGAGCGCCTTGCGCCAGAGCTGCGCCGCCAGTTCGCGGTCGTTTCGCTTGTAGGCGATGTTGCCGAGCTTGAAATACACGTCATCCCCGAGGTCGGGCGCGAGCTCGACGGCGCGACTGTAGGCGTCCCACGCCTCGTCGTAGCGCGAGCCGCGGTAGGCCAAGTCGCCGAGGTTCTTGGAGAGCTGGGGCAGCGACGGCTCGTTCTTGCGGGCCTCGCGCACCAGCTCCTCCGCGCCGGGCAGGTCGCCCTCTAGCTCCCGCAGGACGGCGAGGTTGTTGCGCAACGGGGCGTGCGAGGGATAGGCTTCCACGCCCTCCTCGGCCACATCCGCGGCCAGCTCGAACTCCCCGGCGCACGCCGCGCACAGGGCGCGGGCCCAGAACCACGCGGGCGGCGGCACTTTCCCGAACAGCTCCTTCGCCCGGTCGAGCCGTCCGGTGGCGCCCGCATAGTCCTCCCGCTTCAGCGCGACGATGCCCCAGCCGAGATACACCTTGGCGTCGGTGCGGGCGCGCGTCGCCGCCTCGGCGTAGGCCGCCTCCGCTTCGTCCAGCCGGCCCAGCTGCTCGAACGCGAACGCCAGGTTGTGGAACACCGCCGGGCGGCTCCCGCCCCGCTCGGCGGCGAGCCGCAGCGCTTCCATCGCCTCGCGCCAGCGCGCCTGCTTCAGCGCCACGAGCCCGATGTAGAAATGGGCGTTGCCCTCGGCGGGGCGCAGCTCCGCCACGCGCCGGAACTCGCGCGCCGCCTCATCCAGCATGCCGGTCTTGTAGAAGGCGACGCCGAGGTTGCGGTGCTCTTCGACGCGCGCGTCCGTGATCTGCTGGTCGGCCGCGGACGCTTTCCGCCCCGCCCGATGCACGAAGCCGGCCGTGATCAGCCCGTACAACGCCTTCCCGATCTCGAACTCGCCGAGTCCCGAGTCCTCGATGACCTGATTGACGTCGCGGCCGCTGTCGAGCAGCGGGACGACGCGCTGCTGCGTATCGGTGAGGTTCGCCTCGCTGATCGCGAGGCGGTCCTTGTCGAGCTGGAAGATCAGGTCGAACGACGGGATCTTCTTCTCGATTAAGCTCCACTCGTCCACCCGGCGGGCGCCCTCGAGCAGCAGCGACTCGGGGTTGATCGAGACCAGGAAGTCCTGCCGCTCCGGCCGGACGTCGGCCTCGAAGTTGAAGGTCCCCTGTGTCCAGGTGAACAGGTAGTACACCGACTCCTCGATCTGCACGCGCATGTAGCGCTCCAGGTCGGCCTGCGTGATGACCTTCATCCCGACGAGGATCTCGCCCAGCTTCTTGTCGCGCGCGGTGGATTGCCGGTGGATGGCCGCGGCGAGCTGCTCCTCGGTGATCTTGGCGTGCTTCACCAGGATATCGCCCAGCCGGTCGCGCCGGTTGACGATCGAGGCGTAGCAGATGCGGCCCTTGTCGAAGTAGATGTAGCCGAAGTTCGAGCGGTCGGCGATCGAGAGACACCCCGTCTTCTGCCCCAGGGAGAGCAGCTGGAGCACGTCGGGGAGCGAGGCTTCCTTGAGCGAGCCCTTGATGGCCATCAGCGCAGCTCCTCGATGAGGCGGTCCGCGACTTCGGGCCAGTCCCACACCATCTTCTCGCGGCTCTTGATGCCGCCCAGACTCGACACGACGATCCCGCTGGTGCGGAAGCCGCTCGAGCGGCGCGCCTCGCGCGACGACTGGCCCTCCAGCACCTCGCGCGCCAGCCCGGCCGTGACCGGTACGTCCTCCGCCGCCGCGGCGCTCACCACCCGCTGCGCCAAGCCGACGAGGCTGCGCACCGAGTCGGCGGGGCGATCGGCCAGATAGTCGACCAGCGCCGGCTCGGGCGTCACGCTCTGGCCCGTCAGCAGCCGCTCGAGCACGAGCCGCTTCACATCGCGATCCGGCTCCGTCAGCTCGGCGACCAGCCCCCCCTCGAGACGCGAAATGATCCGCTCCTCGATCCCGGTGAGCGTGTTGGGGTGGGACGGCGCCGTGAACATGAGCTGCCGGTCCTTGTCCTGCAGCAGGTTGAACAGGTTGAACAGCTCCTCCTGCGTGCGCTCCTTCCCGGCGATCAGGTGGATGTCGTCGAGCAGCAGCGCCGTGCAGCGACGGTAGCGCGCGCGCCACCAGTCCACCCGGTTGCCGTCGATCGCCGCGATGAGCTCGTCGATGAACGCCTGGGTCGAGAGGCACGCCACCACCGCGCGCTTGGCGTGCGCCAGCTCGAGGCCGAGCGCGTTCAGGAGGTGGGTCTTGCCGAGCCCGCTCTTCCCCACCAGCACCAGGGGGTTGTACTTCTTGCCGGGGCGCTCGAGCACGGCGCGCACCGCGCTCACCGCCACCTCGTTGGACGGCCCCACGGCGTACCCGCTCAGCGGGAAAGCACCGGACGGCCCGGGCGGCGGGGCCACGCCCCCGCGCACCTTGGTGGCCGCCTCCTCCGCCTCCGCCAGACGCTCGGGATCGCGAAACACGCTCTCGCCCGCCGCCTGCGGGTCGAGCTGCGCGACCTCGGCCTCGAGCGCCCGCAGCCGTTCGACGTCGGCGGCGAACTCGGCAATCGCCTCGTCGACCGCCGCCGGCGCGTCGCGCTCGAGCAGGGCCTCGAGACGATGTGTGCGGTAGCCCTCCCCCTCCCAGCGCAGCACCGCCTCCGCGACCCGCGCGCGCCACGCTTCCACCGCCTTGCCCACGGTCACGGTCACGTCGGCCAGGAAAGCGCCGAACTCGTCGCCGGGCCCCGCGCCTCCCGGACCCCCCCCAGGCTGACCCCCCCCACCACCACCTCCACCATCCCCACCACCCCCCACACTCCCGCCGCCTACACTGGCCCCTGCCGCGGCGGTTACGGACGCACCGAGCAGCTGCTTCGCCGCCGCGGCGTTGATGGGCTGGTCATTCACCGCCTGGAACGCCACCAGCCGGTTGAGCGCGCCCATCAGCTCGCGCACGTTGGCGAACTCGAGTCCCGCCACGGTGTCGAGCACGCCCGGCTGGAACCGCGCCCCCCGCTCCTCGGCCTTGCGGCGCAGGATCGCGACGCGGGTCTCGTAGTCGGGCAGGCCCATGTCCACCACCAAGCCGCCCGAGAGGCGGGAGATCAAGCGCTCGTCCAGGTCCGCGATCTCGGCCGGCGGCCGGTCGCTCGTGAGTACGATCTGGTGCCCCGCGCCCTGGAGCGCCTCCGTGAGCCGCAGCAGCTCGGATTGCATCTCCTTGCGGTTCGAGAGGAACTGCACGTCGTCCACCAGCAGCACGTCCACGTTCTCGAACCGGCGGCGGAACGCGTCGCCCTGCCCCGCGGCGATCGCCGCGTGGAACGCCTCCACGTATTCATCCAGCGTCAGGTACTCGACGTTCAGGGTGGGGCCGGCCTGCTTGGCGGCGTGGCCGATGGCCATGAGCAGATGCGTCTTCCCGAGGCCGGAGCCGCTATAGATGAAGAGGGGGTTGTACGCCGCCCCCGGGGTTTCGGCCACGGTGCGCCCCGCCGTGACCGCGAGGCGGTTCGCGGCGCCGACCACGTAGCTGTCGAACGTGTACTTGGGGTTCAGGACGGTGGTCACGCCGGGGCCCCCGCGGCGAGCTTCTTCAGCACCAGCTCGGAGATCCCTTTCAGCGTTTCGAACACACCCACGCCGTGCAGTGCGTCCGCGCGGAAGCTCGTCACGCCGCGGAAGTTGAGGGCGTCGTCCAGATCCGCGGTGGACAGGATCAGCTCGCGCGGCAAGTCCTGCTTGTTGTACTGCATGACCAGCGGCACGGTGCGGATGTCCACGCCGTGCTCGAGCAGGTTGCTCTGGAGGTTCTGCAGGCTCTCGAGGTTCTCGTCGAGCTGTCGCGCCTGGCTGTCGGCCACGAACACGACGCCGTCCGCCCCCTGGAGCACGAGGCGCCGCGTGGCGTTGTAGTACACCTGGCCCGGGACGGTGTAGAGCTGGAACCGGGTGCTGAAGCCCGAAATCTGGCCCAGGTCGATGGGCAGGAAGTCGAAGAACAGCGTCCGGTCCGTCTGGGTGGCGAGCGACACCATGCGCCCGCGGCGGGAGTCCGGCACGCGGCCGTAGATGTAGTGGAGGTTGGTCGTCTTACCGGAGCGGCCGGGCCCGTAGTACACGATCTTGCAGGTGATCTCGCGCGTCGTGAAGTTGACGAGGGACACGGTTATCTCCCGAAGAGCGTGTTCAGGCTGTCGCTCAGCTCACGCTCGAAGTCCGCCGCCAGCACCTGCTTCGACACCCCCTCCTTGGGGCTCGCGGCCTGCAGATCGCCCGTGAGCTGCTCAAAGAATAACTGCACCAGCCCGAGGGACGAAGTGTCGAGGTCGTACACGGCGAGCACGACGAGCTTCCCGCGTCCAGTGATCACACTGCCGAGGAAAATCCCGTGGCGCTGGCCCTGGTGATTCAGCGCCGCGAACGGCGGCTGGCTGAGCTGCCGCGCGATCTCGTCGGTCGAGGCGATGATCGCGGCGCCCAGCGCGGCGGCCGACATCACGTCCACGGCGCGCGAGAAACCGTGCTGCGCCATCACCTGACCCGCCGACGTCATGACCAGGACGAGCCGGGCGCCCGCTTCCTTGACGAACTTCACCAGCGGCTCGAGGGTCCAGGCCTCAACGGCGCGCGTCGTCATCCGACCGCCTCCGCGGCGCGGAGCAGCTCGAGGCGCACGAGCCCCACGTTCACGTCCGGCTCCGCCACGGCGACGATCAGGACGCCGGATGGGGTCGGAACCACGAGCAGCCCTCCCTTGTCGCATTGCAGGTGCCAGAACAGCGTGGGGCCCACGCCGGCCGCGTCGATGGCGCGCCGCAGCCGCGCCGCGAGGCTCGCCGCGAGCGCGGCCACGGCTCCGCCCTTGATCCCCTCCATCAGCTGCTCCGCGACAACGATGCCGTCCTCCCCCGAAACGAGCATCGCGCCCCGCACGCCGCGCACGCGCGTCACCAGATCGAGCGCCGGCCCGTACGCGGCGGGCGCCGTCATCGATCGAGCTCCAGCCAGCGACGCGCCGCCGCGGCGGCGCGCTGAGCGATGATGGCCAGCCGGCCCATCGGCACCGAGCGCTCGCGTACCACGAGCAGCAGCGCGTCCCCCGCCGGGGGAGTGAGGTGAACGTGCCCGAGCTTCCCCTCGGCTGCGACCCCGGTCCACTGCCCCAGTCCGAGCAGCTTCGCGGTGCGCGCCGCCTCGTGAGACACGCCCGCCAGATACGCGGCGACGGCGTCGGTCACGTCGCGGCCCTGCGGATCCTTGAGCGCCCCGCCCAGCACCTGGCCCTTGGCGTCGAGCAGCAGCAGGCCTTCCTGCGCGCCCTCGAGCCCGGCGAAGACGCGTGCCTCTTCCAGCGGCGGCGCGGCCGGCGCCAGCTCCTCCGCGGCCGCGGCGGCCGCCCGCGCGATGCTCGGGGATGGGTTCGCGGGTCCCCCTCCCGCTCCCGCCCCCGCAGCTCCCCCTACGCCCACCCCCCCGCCCTGCGCCAGCGCCAGGGCCTGGATGACCCCGGGGTCGTCGGGGGCGTGCAGTTGCGCCGCCTCCAGATGAGCCAGGGCCTGCCCCACGTCGCCGACCTTGAAGTACAGGAAGGCGAGGCCCTTGAGCGCGCCGACGTGGTTCGGCGCGATCCGCAGCGCCATGTCCCACTCGTCGAACGCGCGCTCGTAGTCGCGCTTGTCGGCGAGGATGCGCGCGTACAGATCGTGCGCGTCCGCGAGGTGCGGATGGCGCGCGAGGCCGGTGAGTGCGACCCGGTGCGCGGCGTCGAGCTGCCGCTTGAGGCGCAGCAGCTCCCCCAGTCGCAGGAACACCAGGCTGTCCGGGTCCTGCGCCAGCTGGGACGAGAGCGTCTTGACCTCGTCAGCCATGCAGCCCGGCCCCGGTTCCGGCGAGCGTCTGCGCCGCCTGTTTCGCCCGTCGCACGTCGTCCAGCTGCGCGAGCTCGGTCTCCGAGCGGGCGGCGAGCCGCTCCCACTGATCCCACTGCTCCACCGCCTCCGCGAATCGTCCCGTCGCAACCAGCGCGTACCCGAGGAAGCGGTGCGCCGCGACGAGCAACGGGTCGAGTCGCAGGGCCCGCCGCAGCTCCTCCACCGCCGCGGGGCCGCGCCCAGCCGCGAGATCGATGCGACCGAGCAGCAAATGCACCGTCGGATCGTGCGGATGTACCGCGCCGGCCTGCTCGGCCGCGGCGCGCGCCTCCTCCAGATCCCGCCGCCCCAGCGCTTCCTCGGCACGCGCCACCAGCTCGGCCAGGTCGGAGGTGAGCGTGGTGCGCTCGCGCTTCGCCGTCCCGGGGTCCACGATGACGACGATGCCCGCGCTCTCGAGCCCGAACAGGGTCTTCGCCACCTCGAAGTCCGAGCGGCCCAGCTCCGAGGCGATGGCGCGCAGGTCGCGCTCGCCGTCGATCATCGCCAGCATCTCCCACTCGGGCGGGAGCAGGTCCAGCTCGCCTTCCGCTCCCCCGGCCGGCGGGGCGAGCGTCGGGACGACGCCCAAGTGCGGGATGCGACCCTCGATCCTGGACCACTCGTCGATGCGGCGCGCGCCTTCCATGAGGAGCGCCTCGGTCGGGATACGGACCTGCGCTTCGGTCGGCACGTCCGTGAGCGGGCCCTCGGTGAACGAGAAGTAGCCCTCGCGCCAGCTCATCACCTCGAACACCACCTCTTCGATCTGGAAACGGACCTGGCGCTGCAGCTCACGGGGCGTGATGGCGCCGAGCGCTACGAGGATCTCGCCGAGCCGACGCGTGTCGCCCTGACGCTGCTGCATGTCGCGGCCGCGCTCCAAGTCCGCCTCCGAGATCTTGCCGGTACGCAGCAGCAGGGCGCCGAGCGGGTGCGGGTTGGAGCGGATCTCCGCGAAGATGATGGTGCCGCCCTCGAAGTAGACCGTCCCCGCGTTGTGGCGCAGCTCCGACGTGACGCGCAGCAGGCCCGTCTTGCGGCTCAGGTCGAGCAGCTGGAACACATCGTGGATGCCGAGCTCGCGAAGCGGTCCCTCGATCGCCATAACTACGCCGCGTCCGAGGTGAAGATGTGCTGGAGGTCGAGCGCGGTGCGGGCGTGCGCGCGGGCCGCCTGGGCGAACGGGCCGCTGGGGTCGAGCCGCGTGACCTTCTCCCACACCTGCACCGCCTCGCCGTAGCGGTGCAGCCGCGCCAGCACGACGCCTTGCTGGAACAGCGCCTCCACCTGGTCGGGGTCGAATTTCAGCGCCCGCCGGAACGCTGCGAGCGCCTGCTCGTCGCGCTTCTCGTCGAGCAGGGCACGCCCCAGCAGCAGGAGCGCCTGCAAGTCGTAGGGGTCCTGCTCGAGCATTCCCGCCAGCCGAACCACGGCGGCCCGGGCGCGCCCGCTGCGGCGCAGCAGGTCGGCGAGCGCCAGCGCGGCTTCGTGGAAGGTGGGGAGGGCCTCGAGCGCGTGCTCGTAGGCCTCCTGCGCCTCGGCCCACTCTTCCTTCGCTTCGTGCAAGCGACCGAGGTCGAGCCACACCTGCACGTAGCCGGGATCGAGCTCGAGCGCCGCCTGGTAGGCGGCGAGCGCGCCGCCCTTGTTCCCGACCTTGAGGGTGACGTCGCCTTGCAGCTTGTGCAGGTCGGCGCGGCCGGGCGCGCGCGTCTGCGCCTGCTGCAGCGCGGTGAGTGCCCCCGCCGCATCGCCCGCCGCGGCCCGCCCCTTCGCCACCGCGACGAGCGCATCGACGTCGTCGGGCGTGAGCGTGAGCAGGTGCTCGGCGAGCCCGCGCGCCTCCTCGGCGCGGGCGCCGCCCAGCGCGAACAACGCTTTCACTTCGCCGAGCAGGGCGTCGGCGCGCTGGGGGTCGAGCGCCCGCGCCTCGCGATACCGGTCCAGCGCTTCGCCGTGCAGGCCGCGCTTGGCGAAGATGTCGCCTACCAGCACCGCGGCGTCGCCCTTGTCCGCGCCGCGCTGCACCGCCCGCACCGCTTCCGCCGCCGCGACGTCCATCAGCCCCTTGCTCACGTAGTCGCGCGCCAGCGCCAGCGGGTCGTCGGCGGACTTGGGCGCCGGTGGCTCGGCAGCCGGGGCGGGCGCGAGCTCCTGGAAGATGTTGTCGAGCAACCGCTGATCGAACGCGAAGTCCTCGCCGATCGTCTCCGCCGTCACATCCGCGGAGATCTCGGGCGCGATCCCGATGGTCGACTTCTCGTATTGCAGATCGATGGTGAGCGCGAACTTCTGCGACACGTAGTACGGGTCGAGCTCGAGCGCCCGCTTCGTCGCGCGCAGCGCGCCATCGAAGTCTCCCAGGTTCGACAGCGTGAAGCTCAAGTTGTAGTGCGCCCCGGCATGCTCGGGGTCCGCCTCCACCGCGCGTACGAAGGCGTTGCGCGCGTCGGGGAAGCGCTTCAGCTCCACCAGCACGAGGCCGATGCCGTTCCACGCCGCGGCCGAGGCCGGCTCGCTTTGCAGCACCTGGCGGTACGCCTCGAGCGAGAGCTGGAAGCGTCGCAGCTGATACAGCAGCAGCGCGAGGTTCAAGCGGGCCGCGCTGAAGCCGCCCTGGAGCTGCAACGCGGTGCGCAACGATTCGATCGCGTCTTCGTGGTCGGCCCGATGGGCCTGGAGCACGCCGAGATTGTTCCAGGAGAGCGCGTACTTCGGGTCGGTCTCGACCGCCTGCTTGTAGGAGGAGAGCGCGTCGTCCGGGCGGCCGGCCTGGTGCAGCACCACGCCCCGTTCGTTCCACAGCTTGGGGGAGTCCGGGACCTCGCGCAGCAGCGTCTCGTACAGCTCGAGCGCGGCGGGAAAGTCGCGCTTGAGGAGGTGCACCTCCGCCATCGCCTGCAGCGTGAGGCGGCGATCCTCGCCCCGCTCCAGCGCCAGGCGGTATTCGCGCAGCGCCTCGTTGTAATAGCCCTTCTGGCGGAATGCGAGCCCGAGGTTGTAGTGGGCGAGCGCGTTGCCTTCGACTACCTGCGGCTCGGGCACCTCGCGGGCGCGCCGCTCCTGGGTGCGGCGCTCGGCGTTGTAGCGCTCGAGCGAGAGATTGGTCTGGGCGCGGGCCAGCGGCGGGTTGAGCTGGATGGCGCGCTTCGACGCGGCGCGGGCGTCCTGGTGGTGGCCCATGTCGCCCAGCACGAACGCCATCAAGTAGTGCGCGTTCGCGTTGTCGGGGTTCAGCTCCACGGCGCGCTCGAGCGCGCCGAGCGCCTCGGCGTTCAAGCCCCGGTTGTAGTAGATCTCGCCCAGATAGAACTGCACGACGCTCGAGTCCTGGTCGAGCTCGCACGCCCGCACGAACCACTCCGTCGCCGCCTCGGGACGGCCGCGGTTCTTCTCGGCGAGCCCGAGCTGGATGATGGCGGCGACGTCGTCCGGCTTCTGAGCGACCAGCTGCTCGAACTCCCCGATCGCCTCCTCGTGCTGGCCGAGGATGGCATAGGCGCGCCCCAGCTCCCAGCGGGCGTCGCGCTCGTCCGGGGCTTGGCGCAGCCGCTCCCGCAGCTGCGCCACGCGCTGGTCGTAGTAGCCCGTGTCGTGGTAGGCGATCTCCAGGTTGCGCTGCGCGATCTGCATCTTCGAGTCGAGCTCGAGCGCGCGCGTGAACTCCGCAATCGCCTCTTCGACGAGCCCCTTCTGGTAATAGAGGACGCCGAGATTGTTGTGGGCACCCGCGTCCGAGGGGTCGATCCGGCGGGCGAAGGATCGGAGCACGGCGAGGTCGCGTTCCGAAAGCGCCGGCGCCGTCACAGGTCAGCTCAGGCGGATGGCGTCAAAGATGGCCTTCAGCGACGCCAGATCGGGGAGCAGCAGGAAGTGGCCCCGCAGCCCCTCGGCCGAGTCGATGGTGAACTCGGTCTCCACACAAAACACGAAATCGCGCTCGTGTCCGAAGTTCAGGTAGGTGGTGGTGAGCACCGCGGCCGCGAGGTCCACCACGAGGCTCGGGACCGACGGCAGCAGCAGCATGCCCATGAAATCCGACAGCGCGTTCATGTACGCGCCCGAGAGAATGTTGCCGGTCTCCTTGAGGCACGACTGCTCGAGCGTGTCGAACACCGCGGTGGTGCCGGGCGGGCGGCGCAGCAGCATGTCGCACAGCTTGCGGGCCACGGCCTCGGGGAACAGCAGCAGCGTTCGGCCGGTCAGGTCGCCCAGCATGTGCATCAGCACGGCCGCCACGACTTCCTGCGAGTCCCCCAGCAGGTCGGGCATCTCTTCCAGCCGCGCGATGTTGATCTGCGGGACGCTGATCATGATCCGGCGATCGGTGAGCTGCGACAGGGCGGTCGCCGCGTGTCCCGCGCCGATGTTCGCGACCTCGCGCAGGGCGTCGATCTGCAGCTCTTTAAGATCCCGCACGTCCTCCATCGCGCCTCCCTACAGGAGCCCGCCGGCGTCCAGAATCAACGCCGGAACCCCGTCGGCCATGATGGTGGCCCCGCTGAACACGGGCAACGTGCCCGCCGGCGCGTCGAACCCCTTCACGACGATCTCCTGCTGCCCCAGCATCCCGTCCACCACGACGCCGGTGCGCCGTTCCCCCATCTCGAGCACGATGATCGGGGAGCGCGGGGGCGGTGCGTCCTGGGTGACGCCCAGCAGTCGCCGCAGGTGCACCAGCGGCACCACGCGGTCATGCAGCACGATCGCCTCGCGCCCCTCCACCACGGTCGTCTTGACTGTGCCGAATTCGACCGTCTCCGCGACGTAGGTGAGCGGCAGCGCGTAGCGTTCCGACCCGACGCTGGCGATGATCGCGCGCACGATAGCGAGCGTCACCGGCAGCCGCAGCGCGAAGCTCGTTCCCTTTCCCGGCTCGGAGCGGATGTCGATCGTGCCGCCCAACGCCCGGAGGCGCGTCATCACGACGTCGATCCCCACCCCCCGCCCCGACACGCTCGTCACGGTTTCCGCGGTGGAGAAGCCGGGGCGTGCCAGGACCCGGAGCATCTGGTCGTGGGTGAGCGTGTCGGCATGCGGGTCCACCACGCCGTCGCGTTTGGCGCGCTCCAGGGTCTTGGCGCGGTCGATCCCGCGCCCGTCGTCCGTCACGGTGATCGCCACGCTGGCGCGCTCGCGCGCCGCGCTGAGCACGACTTCCCCCTCCGGCTGCTTGCCGCGGCGCCGCCGCTCGGACGCCGGCTCGATGCCGTGATCCACCGCATTGCGGAGCAGATGCATCAACGGGTCGCCCAACTCGTCCAGAATCGCGCGGTCGAGCTCGATCTCCTTCCCCTCGACGCGGAACGCCACCTGCTTCCCCAGCTCGCGTGCCAGGTCGCGCACCAGCCGCGGGAACCGATCGAACACCTGCCACACCGGGGTCATCCGCGCCTGGATGATCTCCGCCTGGAGATCGGAGGAGAGCCGCGACACCTGGATCGCGAGGTCGTCGATGGCCGGGTCGCGTCGCTCGGCGGCGAGCTGGTTCAGGCGCCCGCGCGCGGTCACGAGCTCCCCGATCAAATCCATCAGCCCGTCCAGTCGCTGCAGCGCCACGCGGATGTGGCGGCTGCGGCCGCCCCCCTCGGCGAGCACGCCCGCGGCGCCCGGCTCGACCCGCGCGCCGCTCCCCAGAGCCTCATCACCGCCCACCCCCACACCCTCCACGTCACCCACGGCGGTGAGCGCGGCCTCGATCCGGTCCGCGGGCAGTGGCGAGTCGAGCCGCAGGCTGAACCGCCCGTCGAAGTCGTCCGCTTCGAACGCCGCCAGCGACGGAGTAACCGAGTGCACCGCGCCGAGGCCTTGCGCCTTCTTGACGACGAGCAACGCCCGGCCGCCTTTCAGCGGCGCCTCCGGGCGCAGCGTCACCTGGACGAGACGGCCCGGCGCGGGCTCGAGCTCAACGGGGGAGTCGGGCCGGGGGGGGGGTGACGGCGTGGCGCGACCGCCCGGGCTGTGCGGCCCCCCCCCCGGGGCCATGCGCGACGCGGCGTGGTCCAAGTCCGCGACGATCTCGGCGACCTCCAGCTCGCGTTCCCGGCCCACCACAGAGAGCTCGACGGCGTGCTCGAGCGCGTCGCGCGCCCGGAACAAGAGCTGCAGCAGCTCATCCGTCGCCGGGTGCGCCCCGCGGCGCAGCAGGTCGAGCAGACTTTCCATGCGGTGAGCGAGATCGGTGACCCGGGCGTAGCCCATCGTCGCCGCCATCCCCTTCACCGTATGCACCGCGCGGAACAGCCCGCCCACGGGCGCGAGCCCGGAGGGGTGCTTCTCCCACTCGAGCAGCAGCTGGTTGCAGGCGGTCAAGTGCTCCCGGCTCTCGGCCAGGAACAGCTCGGCGTACTGCGACAGGTCCATGCGTCAGCCCAGCACGCGCTGCACGGCTTCCAGCACGCGCGAGGGCTGGAATGGCTTCACGACGAAGTCCTTGGCGCCGGCCTGAATCGCCTCCACCACCAGGGCCTGCTGGCCCATGGCGCTGCACATCAGGATCTTCGCGTCCGGGTCCTGCTTGACGATCTCGCGCACGGCGTCGATCCCGCCCATGTCGGGCATCACGATGTCCATGGTGACGAGATCCGGCTTGAGCTCGCGGTATTTCTCCACCGCCTGGGACCCGGTCTCGGCTTCACCCACGATCTCGAAGCCGGCCTGCGCCAGGATGTCGGTGATCATCGTGCGCATGAAGATGGCGTCGTCGCACACGAGGACAGTGTGGCTCACACGCCCTCCCTAGGAAGACAAGATGGGGGTCAGTAGCGCGTCGGTGTCGAGAACCACGAAGAGTTGGCCGGCGCGGCGCCCCACGGCGCGCACCAGCGTCGGATCGATGCCGGGGAGCGCCTGCCGGCGGTCCAGCGCCTCGGCGCTCAGCGCGAGGAGGTCGACGACTTCGTCCACCGTGAAGCCCAGGACCTTCCTCCCCCCGCCGACCTCGAGCAGCACGGTCGTGCCGTGGTGGGTCCCGTTGGAGGCGGGCGGCTCGGGCTGGCGGAGCGCCCGCCAACCCTCCACGACGGTGATCAGCGTGCCCCGCACGTTCACGAGCCCCGCCACCGGCGGCGGCGCCCCGGGGATCCGGGTCGTCTCGAGCCGCGGCAGGATCTCGCGCACTCGCTCAGCATCCGCCGCGCAGACGAGGGTGCCCACGCGAAACAGCAGCAGGCGGACGACCCCGGCGTCACTCATCCGATGCGAAGAAGCCAAGATACTGCAACGGGTTGCGTTGAGCAAGCAAAGTCTCATCGGAGGCGGCGCGCGCCAGTGCGGGCACGAGGTCGGCGGGCCATTCCGAGCGCAGATTGACCCGCGCGCCGGTGATCGGGTGGTCGAAGGCGAGCCGGGCGGCGTGCAGCAGCTGGCGCGGCGCCAGCGCTTCGAGCTGCTCCGCCGCCCGCCGCTCCGACGGCGTGACGCGCCGGCTGCCGCCGCGCGCGTACGCGGCGTCGCCCACCACGGGGTGGCCGACGTGCGCCAGGTGCACCCGGATCTGATGCGTCCGCCCGGTGTCGAGCGTGAGGCGCAGCAAGTCGGTCTGGGCGAAACGCGCCACCACCGCTGCATGCGTCACCGCGTGGCGACCGCCCGCCAGCACGGTCATCCGCTTGCGATCCGTGGGATTGCGGGTGATCGGCGCCTCGATCTCGACGGGGCTCTTGGCGAAGTGGCCCCACGCGAGCGCGGCGTACACTCGCTCGACCGTGCGCTGCTCGATCATGCGGGTGAGGCCCTGGTGCGCGCGATCGGTCTTCGCGACCAGCAGCAAGCCCGAGGTGTCGCGGTCCAGCCGGTGCACGATGCCCGGGCGTCCTTCACTCGACCCCTGCGACAGCGCGGTGCCGCGCGCCACCAGCACGTTCACCAGCGAATCGTCCCAGTGGCCGGGGCCGGGGTGCACCACGAGTCCCGCCGGCTTGTCGAGGACGGCGAGGTGCTCGTCCTCGTACGCGAAGCTCAGCTCCTGGTGGGCGGGGGCATAGGTTCGGGGGGGCCGTTCCGCGGGGAGCTCGACGGTCACCACCGCGCCGCGCGCCAGGCGGGTCGAGGCCCGGAGCGGCGCGCCGTCACGGGTGACGCGCTGCTCGGCGATCAGGCGGGAGGCGACGGTGCGGGACAGCGCCAGTTGATCGGCGACGAAGCGGTCGAGACGCTCGGTCTCGGGCGCGGTGACACAGAACGTGACGGCGGCCATCAAGGCTCGGCCGCCCTGGCCTCCTTCGCCCGTTCCTGCGCCCGGCCCTCGAGCCAGAGCGTGACCGCGAGTGCGATCGCCCCAACGGTGATGGCGGAGTCGGCGACGTTGAAGGTGGGCCAGCGTGTCGAGCCGACGCCGACGTCCACGAAGTCCACGACGCCCTGGGCGCTGCGCAGCCGGTCCACCACGTTGCCGACCGCGCCGGCACACACGAGCGCCAGCGCGCCGAGCCGGAACCGCTCACCCGGCCGCGTCGAGCGCACCATCGAGCGCAGCACGAACAGCGCCGCGATCGCGAGCGCGAAGAAGATCCAGCGCGAGTACGCGCCCAGGCACAGCCCGAAGGCGGCGCACTGGTTGTAGACCAGTCGCAGCTGCACGAAATCACCCACCAACTGCACCGGGAGATGTCGCGCGAGCAACGACTCGGCGAGCAGCTTGGTGACGACGTCGGCCACCACCACCGCGACCGCCGTCACCCAAAAGAGCCGGCGGTCAGCGCCGTTTGCCATCTTCCTCCTTCGCCTTGCACTTGATGCACAGGCGGGCGTGCGGCAGGGCATCGAGGCGATCGAACCCGATCTCCTCGCCGCACTGCTCGCACTTGCCGAACTTGTCGGGTGTCTGGTACAGCCGCCGCAGCGCCTGGTTCACGTGCCAGAGGTAGCGGCCCTCCTGCGACGCGAACAGGAACGCCTTCTCGCGCTCCATGGCGTCGGTGCCCTGGTCCGCCATGTGGAAGGAGTAGCTCGAGAGGTCGCCGTCGGATGCTTGCAGGCTCGAGTTGAAGGATTCGCCGTAGTGCCCGAGCTCCTTCATCACGCGCGCGCGCTCTTCCAGCAGCCGCTTCTCGAGATGGGCCAGCTGTTTCTTGTTCAGGCCCTTGGAAGACTTCGGTTTGGATTTCGTCGGCATTATCGGGTTCCGCCCTTTCGTCCGTCGTGACGCCGCAGCGCGATGACCACGCGGCGTCCATCGATGTCGACTTCACTGGTCACGTCCGCTGCGTCGAGCACGGCGCCGAGTACCGTCTTGCGAGCCAGTGTTTCACCCTCGACGTAGCTCTGGTACGTACCGATCGCGGACACCACGTCCTCCGGCCCAGCGACGCTCAGCTCGATACGGGTGGTATACTGATACCCCGCATCCTTGCGCAGCCGCTGCACCCGGTTCACGAGCTCCCGGGCAAGTCCTTCCTGGATCAGGTCCGCGGTGAGTCGCGGATCGACGGCCGCGACGTACGGCCCGTCCGCCTGGACGGCCCAGTCGCTGACCACCTCACGCGTCAACGTCACGTCCGCGGGCTGAAACTCGAACTCCCCCGCCCGCGCGGGGTCCCCACGTTCAAGCGCCTGAAGCGCCTGCGCCGTGAGCTGGGACACGGCCGCGGCCGCCTGAGGCGTGTGCTTGCCGTAGCGCTTCCCCAGGCTGCGGAAGTCGGGCTTTCCCTTGAGGTTGACGAGCTCGTGGTCGGACGTCACGACCTCGACGTCCTTGGCGTTCACTTCGTCCTTGAGGACGTCGAGCAGCTCGGCGAACGCCCGGCCCTTCACGGCCGGGGGCACCGCGACCTGGAGCTTCGCGACCGGCTGGCGCACGTGCAGCTTGCGCATCTCGCGCGCCGCGCGCGCCAGCGACGCGAGCTTGCGGATCGCCGCCATGGCCCCGAGCAGCTCGGGCTCGCGGCGTCCCTGATCGGAGGGAAACGAGGCGAGGTGCACCGAGGTTCCCGTGAGCGCGCGGTGCAGCCAGTCGGAGAGGAACGGCGCCGCGGGCGCGAGCAAGCGCGCCGCCACCAGCAGCGCGTCGTACAGCGTGCGCAGCGCGGCCTGGTCCGCGGCGCGGTCGGGAGCCCAGAAGCGCGGTCGGTTGGTGCGCACGTACCAGTTGGACAGATCGTCCACCACGAAGTCCATGACCGCCCGCGTGCCCGCCGTCACGTCGTAGGCGTTCCACGCATCGCGCACCGCGGCCACCACCTCGTCGAGTCGCGCCAGCAGCCACCGGTCGGCGAGCGACCGGTCCCCCCCCGACCCCGCCCCCGCCGGCGCCCCGCTCTCCGGCATCCAGTCGCCGGCGTAGTCCGCGAAGAACTTGTAAGAGTGGCGCAGCGTGTTCAAGAACCCGCCCGCCACGTCCGGGATGTGGCGGCGGTCGAAGCGTTTGGGGAGCCACACCTGGCTCTGGCCCAGCAGGTAGAGCCGCACCGCGTCGGCGCCGTGCTCCTCGATCACCTGCCACGGGTTCACGACGTTGCCGCGGCTCTTCGACATCTTCTGACCTTGCGGGTCGAGCACCAGCTCGTTGACGATCACGTGCTTGTAGACGGGCGAATCGAACACGGCGACGCCGATCGCGAGCAGTGAGTAGAACCAGCCGCGCGTCTGGTCCACGCCTTCGCAGATGAAGTCCGCCGGGAAGTGCCCCTTGAAGTCCGCCTGGTGCTCGAACGGGTAGTGCCACTGCCCGTACGGCATCGCGCCCGAGTCGAACCACGCGTCGATCACCTCGGGGACTCGTCGCATCGCGCCGCCGCACTGGCGGCAGGCCCAGGTGTACTGGTCGATGTACGGCTTGTGGGGATCGAAGTCGCGCGGCAACGCCTTGCCCCAGCGCTCCGCCAGCTCCGCGTACGATCCGATCACCTCGCGGTGCTCCCGCTCCGTCTCGCACTCCCACACGTTCAGCGGCGTGCCCCAATAGCGGTCGCGCGACAGCGCCCAGTCGACGTTGTTCTCGAGCCACTCGCCGAACCGCCCGCTCCCCACCTCCGGCGGGTGCCACGCCACCTGGGCGTTCACTTCGAGCATACGCGCCTTGATCGCGGTGGTGCGCACGAACCACGAGCTGCGAGCGTAGTAGATGAGCGCCGAGTCGCAGCGCCAGCAGAACGGGTACTGGTGCTCGTGGGCCCGCGTCTCCAACCAGCGGCCGTCGTGCTTCAGGCGCTCGATGATCAGGCGGTTCGTCTCCTTGTCGGTGACGAGCTTGCCGTTGATCTCGGCCCAGCGCGTGTCCTGGAAGGTGCCGTCCGGCCCGACCGGGTTGACGAAGGCGAGGCCGTACTGCTGCGCCGCGGTGTAGTCGTCCGCGCCGAAGGCGGGGGCCATGTGGACCAGGCCGGTGCCCTCGTCCGCCGAAACGAACGCCCCCGCCACGACGATCGCCCGCTGCCCCTCCTGCGGCAGCGGCACGACTTCCAGCGGCCGCACGTACTTCTGGCCGACCAGGTCGCGGCCGCGGTAAGCCGCGACGCGGGTCGCCGCGGCGAGTGGCTTCCCCGCCACGTGCACGTCGCCGGCGCGCGCCGCCGCGACGATGTAGCGGACACCGTTCACCTCGTACTCCCCGTATTCGAGGTCCGGATGCACCGCCACCGCGACGTTGGCCAGCAACGTCCAGGGCGTGGTCGTCCAGATCACGAGCAGGCGCTGCGGATCGTTGGCGAGCGGGAACGTCACGTACACGGAATTCGTTTGGACCTTGTCGTACCCCAGGGCCAGCTCGTGCGAGGAGAGCGCGGTGCCGCAGCGCGGGCAGTACGGCAGCACCTTGTGCCCGCGGTACAGCAGCGCCTTCTCGTGCAGCCGCTTGAGCAGCCACCACACCGTCTCGATGTACTCGTTGGTGTAGGTGATGTACGGGTGCTCGTAATCGAGCCAGTACGCGATCCGCTCCGACAGCGTCTCCCAATCGGTTTTATAGGTGAAGACGCTCTCGCGGCACAGCCGGTTGAACTTCTCGACGCCGTAGGCTTCGATCTGCTTCTTGCCGCTGATGCCGAGCGTCCGCTCCACCTCGATCTCCACGGGCAACCCGTGGGTATCCCACCCCGCGATGCGCGTCACGGCCTGGCCCAACATCGTGTGGTAGCGGCACACCAGATCCTTGATGGTGCGGGCGAAGACGTGGTGGATGCCCGGCCGGCCGTTGGCCGTGGGCGGCCCTTCGAAGAACACGAACGGCGGCCCGTAGCGCATCGCCTCCCGCGTCTTCTCGAACAACCGCTCGTGCTTCCAGGTCGCGAGCAGCTGCTTCTCGAGCGCGTCGGTCGAGAGCTTGGGATCGACGATCGGGTACGGCATCAGTTGAGGCGCTCCAGCACGCCGCGGATCAGCGCCGTGAGCCGGGGCTCCGCGGCGCGTGCCACCGCGATGATCTGCTCCACCGACGTGGGAGCGAGTGCGTCCGGCAAGCACTGGTCCGTGACGATCGACACGCCCAGCACCCGCATCCCCATGTGGCGCGCGGCGATCACCTCCGGCACCGTGCTCATCCCCACCACGTCCGCCCCGATGCCGCGCAACATGCGATACTCGGCCCGGGTCTCGAGGTTGGGGCCGGCGACGGCGACGTAGACGCCCTCGCGCAGCACGATCCCCTGCTCCAGCGCGACCGCGCGCGCCAGCCCGCGTAGCCCGCCGTCGTACGGCTCCGACATGTCGGGGAAACGCGGACCGAGCCGGTCGTCGTTCGGGCCGACGAGCGGGTTGTCCCCGAGCAGATTGATGTGGTCGGCGATCAGCATCAGGTCGCCCGGGCTCCAGAGGGGGTGCATGCCGCCGCAGGCGTTGGATACCACCAGCGTGGTCGCTCCCAGCGCGTGCAGCACGCGGACCGGGAAGCCGATCTGCTGCGACGTGTAGCCTTCATATCGATGGAACCGTCCCTGCATCGCGACCACCCGCTTGCCCGCCAGCGAGCCGACCAAGAGCTGGCCCGCGTGGCTCTCCACCGTGGACAGCGGGAACCCCGGGATCTCCCCGTAGGGAATCCGCGCCTCCACCCTCACCTCTTCGGCCAACCCGCCGAGGCCCGTGCCCAGGATGATCGCGACGTCCGGGACGAGCTCGGTCCGCGTGCGGACGGCGCGCAGCGCCGCGTCGATCATCCGCCTTGCTTGCCCTCCAGCGCCTCCAGCTCCGCGAGCTGGCGCTCGAGCAGCGCCCGGAATCCGCCGACGTACTGCTGGTATTGCCGCTGCACCGCGGCGGCCTGTCGCTCCAGGTCGGCCTTCGCCCCGCGCGTCTCGTCGAGGATGCGCCGCGCCTCGGCCTCCGCCTCGCGCACGATCACCTGCGCCTCCCGCTGCGCTGCCGCGTGGGTCGCTTCCCGCAGCTGCTGCGCCGCGACCAGGGCCTCGTTCATCGCGCGCTCCCGCTCGCGGTAGGCGCGCAGCTGCTCGCCCAGCGCAGCGACGCGCTCCTCCAGCACCGATCGCTCGCGCAGGATGCGCTCGAGCTCGTCCGCCACGCGGACGCGGAAGTCCTCGACGCCCATCGGCTCGTAGCCGCGCAGGCTCTTGCGAAACTCCTGCTTGCGCACGTCGAGCGGCGTCAAGTGAAACGCGTGCTCGGTCACGTCCCTTCCCCGCTCGCCCCCGATGTCCCCCCCCCCCCCCCCCCCCCCCCCCCCCCCCCCCCCCCCCCCGCCTCCTCCTCCGGTGCCGTCACCCTCGGACCGAACAGGACGGTACCCAAGCGGATCACCGTTGCCCCCTCCTCGACCGCCGTGCCGTAGTCGGCGGACATCCCCATCGAGAGCGTCGCCAGCCATAGGCCCTCCTCCTTCAGTGCGTCCCGCAGCGATCGCACCGCGCGGAACGTGCGCCGCTGCACCGCTCGGTCATCCGTGAACGGCGCGATCGTCATCAGTCCCTCGAGCGCGAGGTGCGGCAGCGCGGCCAGCTGCTTGGCCAGCTCCGGCGCCTCGGCGGGGGAGCAGCCGGCCTTCTGGGCTTCCTCGGCCACGTTCACCTGCAGCAGCGCGCGCACCCGCACGCCCTGCGCCGCCGCTCGCTTGTCGAGCTCCGCCGCGAGCGCGAGCGAGTCGAGCGAATGCACCAAGGCGAAGCGACCAGGGACGTGCTTCGCCTTGTTGCGCTGCAGGTGCCCGATCAGGTGCCACGTCGCGCCGCGGCCGGCCGGGGTGTCGATCTTCTGCAGCGCCTCCTGTACGCGGTTCTCACCCAAGTCGGTGAGGCCCGCGGCGCGCGCCGCCGCTACGGCGTCCAGCCCGAACCCCTTGGTCACGGCGACGATCGTCACCGGATGCGTCCAGCCGCCGGCCGCCTGACGTCGAGCGATTTCGGCCCGCACGTGGGCCAGTCGCTCCGGCAGCGCCGCAAAATTCATAACCGCAAAAACTAGCCCGGCACCCCGGCTGAAACAATCCAGGGTGTCGGGAAAGCGCGGCGTTGTGAGGGGTTAGCTGGCCGAGGCCGTGACCCGCTCGCCGCCCTCGAGATGCGAGATCGCCCCGGAGAGCAGATCCCGCACCTGCTGCGGCGTGAGATGGCGGTGCAGCAGGCCGTGGCTCGCCACCGAGATGGTAGACGTTTCCTCGGACACTACGAGGACGGTGGCGTCAGTCTCCTCCGACAGGCCGAGGGCGGCGCGGTGGCGCGTGCCGAGCGATTTGTCGGCGACCTTGAACTGGGTGAGCGGGAGCACGCACCCGGCGCCGATGATGCGGTCGCCGCGCACCAGCACCGCGCCGTCGTGCAGCGGCGAGTACGGCGTGAAGATCGTGGTGAGCAGGTCGGCGGAGACCTTCGCCTCCATTGGCACGCCCGACGAGATGAACTCCTCCAGCCCGATGTCGCCCTCGACCGCGATGATGGCGCCCGTCCCGCCGCGCGCCAGGCGATCCATTGCCTCGGCGATCTCCTCCGCCACCGACTGACGATCGCCCTGGGAGAAGCGCCGCATCAACCGCGACTGGCCCAGCCGCGCCAGCGCATTGCGGAGCTCCGGCTGGAACACCACGACCGCCGCAAACGCCCCGTACGTGAAGACCACACTCAAGAGGAAGCTGATCATCTGGAACTTGGCGAGCAGCGCCGCGAAATACGCGACCGAGAGGATCATGACGCCGACCACGATCGACATCGCCCGCGTGCCCACCAGAAACAGCAGGAAGCGGTAGATCACGAACGCGACGAGCAGGATCTCGACCACGTCCGGCCAGAAGCGCGGGATGAGGAAGCGGTAGGTTTCGAAGTTCACCGTGAGCTCGTCGTGGCGCAGGCCACTCGCAGCGCCTCGCGCGCGAGGGCGGCGTCGTGGACTCGAAACAGGCGCGCCCCCCGCTCCCACGCGAGGGCACACGCGACGGCCGTCGCCCGGTCCCGGTCCTCCACCGGGCGCCCGGTGGCGTGCCCGAGGAATCGCTTGCGCGACGGTCCCACGGCTACAGGATAGCCCAAGGCGACGACGCTTGCCAGCTCATCGAGCAGTCGAAAGTTCTGCTCCGGCTGCTTGGCGAACCCGAACCCGGGGTCCACGACGATCCGCTCGCGTGCTACGCCCCCCTGCTCCGCCCGCCGGGCCGCCGCGTCCAGCTCGGCCGCTACCTCGGCCGCCACATGGCGGTAGGTGGCGAGCGAGTCCATGGTGTCGGGCGTGCCGCGCATATGCATGAGGATCACGCCCACGCCCGCGTCCGCCGCGACCGGCGCGAGCGCCGGGTCGAACGCCAGCCCCGAGACGTCGTTCACCACCGCGGCCCCGGCCGCGATCGCGGCCCGCGCGACCGGCGCCTTGCGCGTGTCCACCGACACGGGGCCCAAGCGCCGCCGTACCAGCTGCTCGATCACCGGGACGACCCGGGCGATCTCCTCTTCCAGGGCCACCGTGGCCGCCCCGGGCCGCGTGGACTCGCCACCCACGTCGAGCAGCTCGCAGCCGTCGGCCAGCAGCCGTTCGGCCTGCGCGATGGCCCGATCGACCGTGGCGAATCGCCCCCCGTCCGAGAAGGAGTCGGGCGTGACGTTGAGGATACCGATGATGACCGGATGATCGAGCGCGACCCGCTGGCGGGCGATCTCCCACACCCGCGTCGGCTCGGCGTGCGCAGCGAGCAGGCGCCCCAGCTCGGGACCGAGGCGCTCCAGGCCGGCCGGCACGCGGTCCGGTCGCGCGAGCGGGGCGAGCCGGCTCGCCGCCGCGCTCACCAGCGCCCACCCCGCGCCCGTGAGCACATCGGCGCCGGCCTTCGCGCCCCAGTGGACCAACGCCTCGCGTTCGGCGTCGGTGACGTCGTCGAAGATGACGGCGAGGGGTTGTACGCCGGTCGCGGCGAACCACGCCGGCTGAGCGTCCCACCCGCGCGCCGTCAGCGCTGCGCGCACCGCTTCCGGGGTGTGGGACGCCAGCAGCGTGAGCTTCACCTCAAGGCTTGGACCACCTGCAGTCGCGCGGCCCGCCACGCGGGGAAGAACCCACCCACCAGTCCCATCGTGACGGCGAAGGCCACGCCCAACTCGGAGCCGCGCCGCAGGTAGAGCACCACCCCTCCGATGACGGCGAGCGCACCCGCCGCGAGCCACACGCTGCGGGTGAACGCCCGGCGCACCCCGGCGGGGGGACCGTCGCGGTCAATGCGTAGCTTGGCGGGGTCGGGAGCATTCGCCATGGGAGCGCTTGGAATCTACTACGAGAAAACGGCGACTACGCGCCGGCAGGCTCGGGCGGCGGACTCCCCAGGACGGGGCCGCGGGCCGCTGTCTTTTCCTTCGTCTGGGCGCCTTCGGGGGTCGGGTGCGGCGTCACCGGCGCGGGCGGCGGAACCTGGGGCGGCAGCGGCTTGCCGGCCACGACCATCTCGACTTCGTCGCGATCGAGGGTCTCGCGCTCGAGCAGCGCGCTCGCCAGGCGGTCGAGCACGGCACGATGCTCGGCGATGATGGTGCGCGCACGCTCGTACGCCTCGGACAGGATGCGCTTGAGCTCCGTATCCACGATCTCGGCGGTGCGGTCGGAGATCTCCCGTCGCTGCACGACTTCGCGCCCCAGGAAGATCTCGGATTCGCGATCGCCCACGGCGATAGGGCCGACCACGTCGCTCATGCCGAACTGCGTCACCATCCGCCGCGCCATTTCGGTGGCCTGCTGAATGTCCTGCGCGGCTCCGGTCGTGATCTTCTCGGGCCCGAACACCAGCTCTTCCGCCACGCGCCCGCCATACGCCATGGCGAGTCGGCCCAGGATGTACTGCTTGGTGTAGTTGTGCCGGTCCTCCTCCGGGAGGGAGAAGGTGATGCCGAGCGCGCGGCCGCGCGGGACGATCGTCACCTTGTGGAGGGGGTCCAGGCCCGGGACCTTCAGGCTCACGAGCGCGTGCCCCGCCTCGTGATAGGCGGTGAGCCGCCGCTCTTCATCGGAGAGCACCATGCTCTTGCGCTCGAGCCCGAGCATCACCTTGTCCTTGGCGTCCTCGAGGTCGTTCATGTCCACCGCGCTCTTGTTGCGGCGGGCGGCGAGCAAGGCCGACTCGTTGACGATGTTGGAGAGCTCGGCGCCGGAAAGCCCAGGCGTTCCCTTGGCGATCCGCTCGAGATTCACCCCGGGCGCGAGCGGGATCTTGCGGGTGTGGACCCGGAGGATCTGCTCCCGGCCCTTCACGTCGGGCATGTCCACCACGATCTGACGGTCGAACCGGCCCGGACGCAGCAGTGCCGGGTCGAGGATGTCCGGCCGGTTGGTCGCCGCCAGCAGGATGACGCCGTCGTTCGACTCGAAGCCGTCCATCTCGACCAGCAGCTGGTTCAAGGTCTGCTCGCGCTCGTCGTGCCCGCCGCCCAGCCCGGCGCCGCGGTGGCGCCCGACGGCGTCGATTTCGTCGATGAAGATGATGCACGGCGCATGGGCCTTGCCCTGCTCGAACAGATCGCGCACCCGCGAAGCGCCCACCCCCACGAACATCTCCACGAAGTCGGACCCCGACATCGAGAAGAACGGCCGCCCCGCCTCGCCCGCCACCGCCTTGGCGAGGAGGGTCTTGCCCGTCCCCGGCGGCCCGACCAGCAGCGCGCCCTTCGGCAGCCGGCCGCCCAGGCGCTGGAACTTCTGCGGGTCCTTGAGGAAGTCGATGATTTCCTCGAGCTCCTGCTTCGCCTCATCGGCGCCCGCGACGTCGGCGAAGGTGATCTTGGGGGTGTCGCCCGACAGCAGCTTCGCCTTCGACTTGCCGAACGCGAAGGCGCGATTGCCCCCCTGCTGCATCTGACGCAGCATGAAGATGATGAGGCCGAGGATGAACAGGTACGGCAGGAAGCTGAACAGGAACACGCCGAACGACTGCTTCTCTTCGCGCGCCCGCACGTCCACGCCCTTGTCCCGCAGCGTCTGCACCCACTCGGCGCGCGACTCGAACGGCAACAGGGTCGTGAAGTGCTCCGCGTTGCGGCGGCCGACCGCCACGGCGCGCTTGAAGTCTCCTTTGATCTGTTGCCGCTCGGTGATCTCGACCGCGGCGACGTTGCCCGCGTCGAGCTGCTCGGTGAACTGCGTGTAGGAGATGTCCACCGCTTCCTGGCGGCGGCTGGAAGCGAACTGGACCAGCGCGATCGAGCCCACGATCAGGAGCGCCCAGAACGACAGCGTCCGGAGCGTCCGAGCCCAGTTGAACTCGCGCGGCGGTGGCAGGCGGTTGGGCATCTAGGTCAGGCTCGCGATGTACGGCAGGTGCCGGAAGTTCTCGGCGTGATCGAGACCGTACCCGACGAGGAACACGGGCGGGACGTCGAACCCCACGAACTTCGGCTCCAGCACCAGATGTTCTGCCAAATGCTTGTGCAGCAAGGCACAGATCTCCAGACTCTGCGGATCCCGCTCCCGCAGCAGCGTCACCAGTCGATTGAGCGTCTTCCCAGTGTCGACGATGTCCTCGACCAGCAAGATATGCTTACCCCGCAGCTCCGTCTCCGGATCGTACAGCAACCGCACGTCGCCGCTCGAGATCGTGGCCGCTCCGTAGCTCGCGGCCACCAGGAAATCCACTTGCAGCGGCCGATCGATCCGCCGCACCAGGTCGCTCAAGAAGATGAAACTGCCCTTGAGCAGGCCGAGCACCAGCAGCTCTCCGTCGGGGTAGGCCGCGGTGATCTCGCGACCCAGCTCACTCACCCGGCGAGCGATCGTCTGCTCGTCCAACACGATGCGTGCGAGCTTACGCCCGCCGGTCTGCTTCAGGCTCGCCGTACTCGGTAACATGCACCCGCACCGCCCTAGTTCCTGGCTGCGGGAGATCGCTTGCACTCCGGCAGATTCCGGGAACCCAGAGAATGGTTTCGCCGCGGACCACCACCGGGTAGCTGGCTCGCGCGCTCCGTGGCACGCCCGCCTCCATCAACAGACGCCGCAGCGGGCGGTGTCCCACGCCACCCAGCGGCACCAGCCGATCGCCCGAGCGCGGCGCGCGAACTTGCCAACTCGAGCCCGCGATCCAGGTCGTCCAATCCGAGCGAGGCAGCCGCGCCGGCGCGGGCTCGGCCGCCCATTCGACCCGGAAACTCCCGAACAACGCGTTCCCCCGCTCCCCCCCCTCCCCGCCCACCGTGATCTCGCCGGGGGTGCCGACCGCGTCGCGCACCAGCCGCAACCGATCGAACGCCACCTCCGCGATCCAGCCGCCGCCCAGCGCCAGGCGTCGTCCCGACGGATGCCCGGCGAGTGCCACCACCTGGGCCGCTCGCCGCATTCCCAGGACCAGCCCGACCCGCCGGGCGGCGGCCCGCAAAAGGGCCACGGACAATGTCTTATCATAGCGGCACAGGGCGGCCCGAGCAACGTCGCAGCCTTCGGCGGCGCAGTGAAGCTCAAGCTCGGGAACGAGTTCGAGCGCGCGGTCCCAAGCGCGCCGATCGCGCGCCGCCGCCCGACCGAGCCGCAGCAGGTCGGCGCGCACGCGGACACCGAGCCGCGCCTCGAGCTGGGGCAGCAGCTCGACGCGCGCCCAGGAGCGCAGGTGGCGCGGATCGCGGTTGGCGGGATCGTCGTGCACAGCGAGGCCCGACTGCGCGACATAATCGGCGAGCTCGGCGCGTGTGAACGAGAGCAGCGGCCGCACCAGGCCGCCGCGGCCGCGCGCCGGCATCCCGGCCAACCCCGCGAGCCCGCTCCCCTTGAGCAGGCGCAGCAGAATCGTCTCGATTTGATCGTCACGCTGATGCCCGGTGACGAGATAGCGCGCCGCGTGGCGGCGGCGCACTTCGCCGAGCCAGGCGTAGCGCGCGCGGCGTGCGGCGGTCTCCGTTGCGGCTGGACCGAGGTGGAGCTCGCCCAGCTCGAACGGCACGCCGAATCCTCCCGCCAGCCCGCGTACCATCTCTCCCACCTTGCCGCTTTCCATCTGAATGCCGTGATCCGCGTGCGCCACCACGAGCGACAGCCCGCGCTCGGGCGCGACCACCCGCATCAGGGCGAGCAGCGCCACCGAGTCGGGGCCGCCGGAGACGGCGAGCACGGCGGGACCCGGCGCGGTGAAGAGCCGGGCCCGGTCGAGATGCGCGCGAAAGCGGTCGAGCAGCGGAGCCATATAGATAATGATATCTTGGCCACCGACCTCACGCCCCGGGGGCTCGGGATGCGGCCGGACGAGACCTACCAGTTGCTCCGCAACCTGACCTCTCCCATCGTGGCGATCACGTGCGAGCGCGCCGGCAAGGGCAACGGCATGATCTCCGACTCGGCGGTGCGGGCTTCGATCGTGCCAACCATCCCGCGCGTCTCGGTTTACATCCACAAGTTCAACTTCAGTCACGACCTGATCTTCGACACCGGACGCTTCGTGATGCACCTGCTGCGGACCGACCAGTTCGAGCTGGTCCACCGGCTCGGCTTCACGAGCGGACGCGAGCGAGACAAGCTTGGCGCCGTCCCTCACCACCCCAGCACGCTGGGCGTCCCCGTGCTGGATGAGTGCTACGCGCATTTCGAGTGCCGCGTCGCGAACGTGATGGACACGGGCAGCTCGACCTGCTTCCTGGGGGACGTGGTGGAGGTCGGCCACGGCGCGAGCAGCGGGGCCACGGGAACGGTGATGACGGCGGCGTATTTTCGGGAGAACATGCCGCCCCAGTGGCGTGCCGAGTACGAAGCGCTGCTGGCCGCGGCGCAGCGGTTTGCCGCCGAACGGTCGCGGCACATCAAGCCGGTCGTCTGGAGAGACCTGCCGGCGCCGAAGTAGGCGCCCCCTTCATCCGGGCGCGTCAGCCCGTCGCGCTCTCCCGCTCCGCCTGCTGCATCGGGTCGTGCGGTTGCGCCGTGACCCACACTCCCGGATGGGGGATGGTGACCGTGAACCCCTCGCTCACGCGCGGCGGTCGGGCGGTGTAGGCGGCGAGCGCGTCCTGCCACTCGCGCGGCAGCTGGGCCGCCGAGCGGAGCGGCAAGGCGATGGCGTTGCCGATGCGACCCAGCACGGTGTTCTCGACCAGATCGGTGAGCGGTCGCCCCGAGGGGTCGCGCAACTTCGCCAGCGCGGCGTGGCGGGAGGCGGGATCGCCCGCGGAGATGATGGCGGTCGAGTAGTACAGCAGGTTCGCCTCGATGTGGTCGAGTAAACGGTTGTGCGCCCCCCCCGGCCTCCCGGTGCCCCCCTTCCCCTCACCGCTCCAGCCGTCGTCCGAGCTGAGCAGCCGGTCGAGGTCCGGCTGCAGGGCGCGATCGAGCAGGGTGCGCCGGAAGATGTACCCGAAGCGCCGCACCACGTCGGGCGTCGCCAGGTTCGGCAGCCGGAACGGGACGAAGATCACGGGGCGCACGCGCGGAGTCCGCACCACCACCTTGAAGCGCTCGAGCGGCTCGAAGAAGTGGAACGTGACCACCCGGTCCGGGCTGGTGTTGCGCACCGTGCGAATCGCCGCCTGTGACGGCGCCTCGTGGTTCGCATCGACCACGCCCAGCGGTCGGCGCCGCAACGCACTGCTCATGCGCTCGGTGCGATCGCGGATCAGCTGGACGGTGTCGGTGACCGCGCTCTCGAGCGCGGGCTCGGACAGCGTGAGGGGGTCGAGCTGCAGGTCGGTGCCGAGCGCCGTCACGAGATCGCCGAGCATCGAGCTGCCGACCATGCGGGCGAGGATCTGGAGCGGGCGCTCCCGCGCCTCGGCCTCGCGGCGCCAGCGGCCGTCCAGCACGGCGAGCCGCGCTTCGTCGCCCGGCGTGAGCGAGACGCTGTAGAGCAGCTCGCCCCACTGCACCCCGAGCGACTGCCACGACTCCTCGAGCTCGACCAACACGCCGTAGCGCAGGGTCGAGTGGTCGCTCGGCAGCGCGAAGAAATCGGCGACGGGGGAAGGGGTCGCTCCTCTCCCCTCCGGCGCCCGCTCGGCGAACATCACGAGCCGCTGGAAGTAGAGGACGTGCCCGGGGACTTCGTGCGGCTCGGCGGAACGTGGCGTCGCTGCCGGCGAGGGGTTGGGAGCCGGGGGGGCCGCGGGTGGCGCCGCCCGCTCGCTCCCGCCCGATGGAGTCCGCGGCAGCCAGGTCGGCGCAGCGAGGTCGATCGGACCTGCCCCCAGCGTCGCGGTGATCAGCTCGATCGGCTCCTCGTTACGGAGTCCCACGCGTAGCCGGACCTTCGCTACGTCGCGCCGTGGGATCGCCACGGTGCCGTCCGCCTCGCTCACCCAGTACCCGGCCGGACTCCCGCCGGGATCGAGCACCGTCACCGGCACGCCCTGCGCGGGCTTGCCCGTGTCCTGGTGCACGATCCGGAATACCCAGACGTCCTTCTCGCCGCTGGCCATAAGGGGGCACCAATATGCAATTGCCCCAGTCAAACGGACAGCGACGTGCGCCACACCAGCGGGTCGGTCACGCTAACCCATTGTGCAATGACGAATTGCGGTACCGGAAGCGGGCGAGGCCCGAGCGCGTCGGGCCTCGTGCGAGTAGCGGCGGTCGGACTCGAACCGACGGCCCGCGGATTATGACTGCGCACGCGCGGTCCGTCCACACTCCTCGCGTGACATCGGAGTCAAGGGGCTCGCTCCAACATGCGACCCAAAGGCGCGCCCACATGTCTCGCGGTCCAGCCTGAGCGCTCGTGACCCCTGTCACTTGACCGGTCAGCAACGACCGGCGTTATCGTGTCATCAACCCAGAGGCAGCAGTGTTTCACGCAGCCCCGTGCGCCCGCACTCCGGCCCACGGGGCTGCTTGTATATGGTGCCCTGGAGCTCCCACCTCGGGTGGGGGCGGCGGGCTGGAGCTGCTCGGTTCACACCGACGTGCCCCGGCACGAGGAGGGTTTGTGAGCATCAGATTCTGCTTGGCGGCGGCTCTGGCCGTCGCGGCGCCCGCCCAGCTGTGTAGTCAGACTGGCAACGGCGCACCCAACGGCCCGCATTTCAATCTCAATATCATCGGGGTGGCGCACGACAAGAGTCCCAACATGAATGGGGGCGGCAACGTCATCTTCGTGGGCCTCGGCACGCGCAGCGACGCCGTGACGACGAAGATTCTGCTCAGTCAAGCGGCCGACGGCGTGTTCGAAGTGCTCGACAAGAACGGAACGGATGGCGAGGCCTCCTTCGCCCTCCCGGTCCCAGGCACCTACACCGTCTGGGCACGCGCGCTCGGCACGCCGGGTGGACAGTCCAAAATAGCCACCTGCGCGACGTTCATCGATCCCACCACGGGCGCGGCGACAATCCTCTGCTCGACCGACAACGAGGTGTTCGTGCGCGGCACGGGCAAGAGCAACTTCCGCAACGTGACCACCGCTCTCACGACGATTAGCCTCGTACCGGGGAGCGCGGCCGAGCTGGCGTGCGGCACGCCGACCGTGAGCCTGTTCGCTACGTGCCTGCAGGACTTCCTCTGGCAGTACGACAACAACGGGCTGAGACTGTTGCAGATCCGCTTCTATCCCAACCCGAGCTAGCGGGTTGGTGACGGGCAGTCGGCGCTCAGGGAAGGCGGAGCGCCGACTGCCCAGTGAGGGCAGCGCCATAAGCACTAAGCCCCCGATTTTCTCAGGGGGCTCATGCGAGTAGCGGCGGTCGGACTCGAACCGACGACCCGCGGATTATGATACCGAGCCGGGCTCGCCCCGGCTCGGTCTCCTTCGCACCACCTCGTGTCTGCTTGTCCCGCGCGGAGCACGAGCGAGCCCGCGTAGACCGCTAATCTGTTGCGATCGTTAGGCAATCGCAGCCCCGTGCGTTGTCGGCCGAGGGCGATTTCCGCTACGCCTCGACGTAAATCCGTTACGCGGTGATCGGGATCACGACGCGTTCGCCCTGTGGGTGCTATCAAGCAGTGAGCGTGCCGTGTTCAATTCGTCCCTGCGAATGTCGCAAAAGGGACGGGCGTTGCTGCATTCTGGGGATGGT